>VFQO010001268.1_pt1 | contig 20335 bp, 20 predicted proteins | sample 3512331 | NCBI WGS metagenome assembly VFQO01 (sample SAMN10412371, study PRJNA504923) | tailings metagenome | isolation source: Replicate 3 from Balatoc abandoned mine | place: Philippines: Itogon, Benguet | collected 2017-08-28
ACGGTATGACATCGGCTGCCCGAAAGCGGTCGTCGACGGGTGGCCGCATCTGGCCGGGTCGAGCCGATGGCGGCCCCAGACTCAGCGCCGGAAACCTGTCGTTCATGCGCTCGACGCGGTTGCGCCCGGGTGCGCGAGGCGACCGGCCGTTTGTGGCCGATCGGTGCCGCTGATTCTCACTGCCGGTACTTCTTCGGTACTGGGTGTGTCCTGCAGTCGAAAGGACCGTCCGAGCCACTACCGCGAATGCGGCTCTGAAAGAACTGACGTTTCGAGCTCGCCTGAAGGAGCGCCTGGACGGTAGCGGCGTCGATTTCGCAATAGTGGTAGTTCGTTGCCTTGAGCTGGATAACCATGTAGCGCTCAGCTTTGTCGTAACAGATTCGGGAAACATCGCTGTTCTCTCTGACATCCGAGCAGGCGAAAGAATCCAGTGACACTGCACCGTGATATTTGACTTGGACGGTTTCCGCGGCTGCAACTTGGTAGAACGCGGCAATCGCAGCAAAGGCTAAGAATCTCATGAGGGCTCCCATCACATCAACGACGTTGAGCATCCTAGCGCCCGTTTCAGACTGGATGAAGTCACTCGAGCTTGACGCTCCGAAATTCAGAGGCGTTCCTTACCGGGCATTCGACAGCCCGCGCTTGTACGACCGCGGTGCCTCCGAATCCAGACACTCGACAAGCGCTGGCCGAAGCCCCGCGAATAACCGGTTAAGCACGAGCGGAATGGAATGGAATGGCTGAGCTGAAGCGGCCATGCCACGCGGGCTGTCTCGCTTGCCTCTTGGCTATTACTCGTTCCATTTGCCGACATGACGTTGTCGATGGCGGTTCGGGCAGAGCTCAAGCATCTGCCACAGCATTTGCGCCGCCGAAGGCCCAAGGGGACTCTGTCATGGACATCCGAGTACAGCGTACCGGCAAAGTCACGCATGAAGATCCTCAGGCGCGCAGCTGAACTCCGAAGGTCAGCAAAGACTCAAGCATGCGCTGTAGCGTCGGCTGAATTAACGCAGCCCGCTCAGGTCGGTAGGCAAATGGCCAGCTTTCGTCCATATAGACACATTGCGCCATCTCCAGCTGAACCGCATGCACGCCCAGTGCGGGGTTGCCGTAGTGCCGGGTGATGTGCCCACCCTTGAAGCGGCCGTTGAGCACCGCGCTGCAGCCCGGCGCGGCCTGCGCCAGCCCCAGCAGCGTATCGGCTACTTCGGCCGCACAGCTGACGCCACTGGCTGTGCCCAGATTCAGATCGGGCAGCCGCCCTTCAAAGAAGCGCGGCACCACGGAGCGGATGGAATGCGCATCCCACAGAGTCGCGCAACCGTGCTCGGTTTTCAGTCGCGACAGCTCGGTGGCCAGTTGGTCGTGGTAGGGGCGCCAATGCGCGTTGACCCGGCGCTGTACTTCCGCCTCATCGGGCTCCAGCCCGGGCAGATAGAGAGGCGTCTGGTCGAACATGTCGAAGGGGCAGAGCCCGGTGACGTTTTGGCCCGGGTACAGGCTGGCACCATCCGGCGGTCGGTTGAGGTCGATGACGTAGCGCGAATGGGTGGCCATCAGGATCGAAGCGCCCATGTCGCGCGCGAACCCGTAGAGCTGGTCCAGGTGCCAATCCGTGTCGTGAACCTCAAGTGCCTCAGGCACCATGCGCGACGCCACATCGGGCGGGATATGGGTACCCATGTGGGGGATGGATACCAGCAAGGGCCGGGTACCCGCGTGAAACACAAAGGGGGGAGGGGCGGTCGTGACCATGGCAATCCTCAGGCTGTTGTGAGCAGTGTGCGCCGTGCGGCGACGAATGCGCGCTGGGTCTGCGCTGCCAGCGGGTGGTAACCCGCCTCGACGCGCACCCGCCCCCCCGACCAAACCGTGTGAATGGCGCTCGTGCGGTGGCTTGCGAAGACATGGGCCGAGAGCATCAAATCTGGCGAAGGCAGCGAGGCCAAAGCCGGGTGCCCGGCATCCAGCGCCACGGCGTCCATGCGTTGTCCGACCCCCAGGCCGGCCACGGGTCGACCACTGGCCTGGGCGCCACCGGCGACCGCAGCCAGCGTCATGGCCGTAGCCACGCTGGACTGCGCTTCGGAGGACAGCACGTTGCGCTCGCGCAAGGCCAGGCGCTGGCTGTATTCAAACTGCATCAGCTCCTCGGCCGCGTTCACGCAGGCATGGCTGTCCGACCCGATGCCCCAGCGACCGGAGGCGGCGATCCAGCTGGCGCTGTCAAAAATGCCATCCCCAAGGTTGGCCTCGGTGCTGGGACAAATGCCGGCCACTGCGCCGGTGCGCGCAGCCTGCCGAGATTCTTCAGCGGTCATGTGTGTGGCGTGCACCAGGCACCAGCGTTCATCCACCGGCGCATGATCCAGCAGCCATTGCACCGGGCGCTGGCCGCTCCAGGCCAGACAGGCGTCCACCTCGCCCGTTTGTTCGGCGATGTGGATGTGGATGGGCGCGGTGGCGTCCAGCGAGGTGAGGCCGGCAACGGCTTCTGTGAGCGCCTCAGGCGGTACCGCGCGCAGCGAATGGGGTGCCAGCCCCAGACTCGCACCTTGGGATTCGCAAAGCGGTTTGAGCCGCTCCAGCAGCGCCAACATGTTGTCGGTCGAGCGCAGGAAGCGGCGTTGGCCGGCGTTGGCCGGCTTGCCACCAAAACCACTGGTCTGGTAGAGCACCGGCAGCAGCGTCAGGCCAATGCCCGCGCTCGAAGCCGCTTCGATCAGGCAGGCAGAGAGGGTGGCGTCATCCGCATAGGGCAGACCATCGGCGTCGTGGTGCAGGTAGTGGAACTCGCACACGCTGGTGTAGCCGGCCTCCAGCATTTCCACATACAAGGCGGTGGCGATGAGTCGCAATTGCTCGGGCGTGATGGCCCCCGCAAAGCGGTACATCAACTCACGCCAACTCCAGAAGCTGTCATTGGACGCGCCAGAGCTGCGGTGTTCGGTCAGGCCCGCAAAGGCGCGTTGGAAGGCGTGGGAATGCAGGTTGGGCATGCCGGGCACCAAGGGACCAGGAGCGCGGAAGGCGCCAGAATTGGCCTGGGCGTCAGTCGTGACCGAGGTCAACACCCCTCGTTCATCCCAGGTCAGCAACACGTTGCGCGCCCAGCCGCTGGGCAGCAGCGCATGTTCGGCAAACAGCGATTGCACGGATTTCACAGCACCTCCGGTTGAACAGCGATGCGCCCCTGGCGCACCACACGGCAGGCTGGGCGCTGACCCAGCCAGTAAACGAGTTCCGCCAGCTCACCCAGGGGCCATAGCACGAAGTTGGCAGGCATGCCGACCGCGATTCTTCCGTGGGTCTGTTGCAGGCCCAAGGCATGGGCGGCGTGGTGTGTCACGCCAGCCATGGCCTCGGGCACGGTGAGGCGAAACAGGGTGCTGGCCATGTTGAGCATGAGCAACAGGCTGAGCGCGGGCGAGGTGCCCGGGTTGTGGTCGGTGGCCACGGCCATGGGCACGCCCGCTTCCCGCAGCGCCTGTATCGGCGGCAGATGCGTGTCGCGCAGAAAGTAGTAGGCGCCGGGCAACAGCACAGCCACCGTGCCACTGGCCTTCATCGCGGCGATGCCGTCGGCGCTCAGGTGTTCGATGTGGTCACACGACAGCGCGTTGTAACGCGCCGCCAATGCCGAACCACCCATGTCGGACAACTGCTCGGCATGCAGCTTGATCGGCAGGCCCAGGCGTTGCGCGGCTTGAAACACCTGCTCGGTCTCAGTCAGTGAGAAGCCAATGGTTTCGCAGAAGACGTCCACTGCGTCGATCAGGCCTTCGGCCGCGAGCGCGGGCATCATGTCTTCGCAGACCCCCTCGATATAGGCATGGCTGCGCCCCGCGAACTCGGGTGGCAAAGCATGCGCGCCGAGAAAGGTGGTTTTCACGGTGACGCCAAAGGCCTCGCCCACTCGGCGCGCCACGCGCAATTGTTTGCGCTCGGTTTCCAGGTTCAGACCGTAGCCTGATTTGATTTCGAGTGCACAAACGCCTTCGTTCAGCAGCGCTTGCAGGCGCGGCGCGGCCAGTGCAAACAGTTCATCTTCGCTCGCCGCGCGCGTGGCCTTCACGCTGGAGACGATGCCACCGCCCGCCTTGGCCACATCTTCGTAGGTGGCCCCGCCCAGGCGCATGGCGAATTCGTTGGCCCGCTGCCCCCCGTAGACCAGATGGGTGTGGCAGTCGATCAACCCGGGCGTGACCAGGGCATGCCCGCCATCGTGCTCCGGCGTGCCGGGCTTCAGCATTGGAAGCTGATCGCGTGGCCCGACAAAAGCGATGTGTCCATCCTCGATCAGGATGACCGCGTTGTCCATGGCAGGCGACTCCAGTGCGGTGGCGCCAGGGGCCAGGCGCAGAGCCATCCAGACACCGTCGGCGCTGGGCAGGGTGTGAAAGGATGGGTTCATCGGGGCGGTTGAATCAGGACGGCAATCAAGGCAGCGTCATCACTCTGGGCTGTCAGCGTCCACGCACTGGGCTCATCGTGCCACCACAGCCCTTCGTCCGCTGATAGGACATGACCGTTGGCGTGCCAGTGTCCGCGGCAGGCAAACAGCAGGCCGTGGGACTGCTGCGTTAAATGTGCTGCGCTGCTCAGCACCTGGACGCTGGCCGAACAGGCTGAGCGGCGGACCATGACGTTGAAATCGTGGCAATCCGGGCCGAGCAGATCGGCTTGCACCACCCGCTCGCCAGCGAAGCCAAAGGGATGCAAGGGTTGGTCCAGACGGTGGCCGACCGTACCGTCAAGCGATTGCAACGCCACGCCAGCACCTTCGAGCAAGGTGATCACGCGGTCCACGTCGGGAAAGGCGGAAAACGGCCCGCTGCTGGCGATGTGCGCGATGCTCACGCGCCAGTCGAAATCGGTGACGCCAGAGCCGGGCGGCCAACTCACGATTTCGCGCGTCAAGCCACCCCCGTTCTTCCAGGGCTGGGCCACCAGATCGGCACGCCTGAAACGGTGTACGTTGGTCATGTCCACAGTGATGCCAACATGTCCTGATGTGACCCGCTGAGCGCGCCCGAGAGCACCAGCGACTTGGCGGCTTCGATGTCGGGCGCGAACAGGCGGTCGCGGTCGTAAAACGGCACACGTTCACGCAGCATGGCGTGCGCCTGCGCCAAGCGTGGGCTGGTGGTCAGGGGCTTCAAGAAATCCACACCTTGCGCGGCGGCCAACCATTCGATCGCCAGGATGGTGCCCGTGTTGTCGGCCATCTCGGCCAGGCGACGTCCCGCGAAGGTGGCCATGCTCACATGGTCCTCCTGGTTCGCGCTGGTGGGCAGGCTGTCCACGCTGGCGGGATGGGCCAGCGATTTGTTCTCCGACGCCAGGGCGGCCGCAGTGACGTGGGCGATCATGAAGCCGCTGTTGAGCCCCGGGTTGTCCACCAGGAAGGGCGGCAGGCCGGAGAGGCTGCTGTCAATCAGCAGCGCGATGCGGCGCTCGGCAATCGCGCCGATTTCGGCGATCGCCAGGGCCAGTGTGTCGGCGGCGAAGGCCACCGGCTCGGCGTGGAAGTTGCCGCCCGACAGCACATCGCCCGTGTCGGTGAAGACGAGCGGGTTGTCGGTCACCGCGTTGGCTTCGATCAGCAGGGTGCGCGCGGCCTGGCTGATGAGATCGCGGCAGGCGCCCATAACCTGCGGCTGGCAGCGCAGGCTGTAGGGGTCTTGCACGCGCTCGTCGTTGTCCAGGTGCGAGCGGCGGATGGCGCTGCCTTCGAGCAGGGCGCGTGTCACGGCGGCCAGGGCGATCTGGCCGGGCTGGCCGCGCGCGGCGTGGATGCGCGGATCGAATGGCGCGTCGCTGCCCTTGGCCGCATCCACGCTCAGGGCGCCGGTGACGGCGCCGGCTTCCAGCATGCGCTCGGCCATGAACAGGCCGTGCAGGGCCAGCGCGGTGGACACCTGCGTGCCGTTGATCAGCGCCAGACCTTCTTTGGCAGCGAGCGTGAGCGGCTCGATCAGCGCGGCCTTCAGGGCGTGGTGGGCGGGCATCACGGTGCCGTTCACGCGCACATCGCCTTCACCCATCAGCGCCAGGGTCATGTGCGACAACGGCGCGAGATCGCCAGATGCGCCCACTGAGCCCTTGATCGGGATCAGCGGCGTGATGCCGGCGTTGAGCAAGGCCATGATCGTGTGCACGACCACAGGTCGAACGCCGGAATACCCGCGTGCCAGGCTCACGGCCTTCATCACCAAGACCAGCCGCACGGTGGCGTCGCTCATGGGTTCGCCCGTGCCCACCGAGTGGGACAGGATGAGGTTGCGCTGCAGCAACTCCAGCTGTTCGTCGGGGATGCGAGTTTTAGCGAGTTTGCCAAAACCAGTGTTGATCCCATAGGCGGCGTCGCCTTTTTCGACGATGCGCTGGATGGTGGCCGCGGCGGCTTCTATCACCGCCTGTGCGGAGTCTGGCAGCGCCAGGGGAACCGGGCTTTGCCAGATCGCACGCAGCTCGGCCAAGGTCATCTGGCCAGGGTTGAGAACCAAACTTGTGCTCATGAGGTGACCTGCTTCAGCCGATCATGGGCAGGTTCAATCCTTGCTTTTTCGCGGTTTCGATCGCCAGTTCGTAACCGGCGTCGGCGTGGCGCATCACGCCCGAGCCGCAGTCGTTGACCAGCACGCGCGCCAGGCGTTCGGCCGCGGCATCGGTGCCGTCGGCCACGATGACCATGCCGGAATGCTGCGAGTAGCCCATGCCGACGCCACCCCCGTGGTGCAGGCTGACCCAGCTCGCGCCGCCTGCTGTGTTGAGCAGTGCGTTGAGCAGCGGCCAGTCGCTCACTGCGTCGGTGCCGTCCATCATGGACTCGGTTTCGCGGTTGGGACTGGCCACGGAACCGGTGTCCAGGTGGTCACGACCAATCACGATGGGCGCCTTGAGCTCGCCGCTCTTCACCATTTCGTTGAAGGCCAGGCCCGCCAGGTGGCGTTCACCCAGACCCAGCCAGCAAATGCGCGCCGGCAGACCCTGGAAGGCGATTCGCTCGCGGGCCATGTCGAGCCAGCGGTGGGTGTGCAGGTTGTGCGGGAACAGCTCCTTGATCTTGGCGTCGGTCTTGTAGATATCTTCCGGATCACCCGAGAGCGCTACCCAGCGGAATGGGCCCTTGCCCTCGCAGAACAGCGGACGAATGTAGGCGGGCACAAAGCCGGGGAAATCGAAGGCGTTCTTCACCCCTTGGTCGAACGCCACCTGGCGGATGTTGTTGCCGTAGTCCACGGTGGGAATGCCCATGGATTGAAAGTCGAGCATGGCTTGCACATGTACAGCACAGCTCTTGGCGGCAGCGTCGGTGAGCTGCGCATGCTGAGCCGGCGTGCGCTGGGCTTCTTTCCACTGCGCCACGGTCCAGCCGCTGGGCAGGTAGCCGTTGATCAAGTCGTGGGCTGAGGTCTGGTCGGTCACCAGGTCGGGCTTGATGCCGCCGGCTTTCGCTCGCTTGACCAGCTCGGGCAGGATGTCGGAGGCGTTGCCCAGCAGGGCAATGGACACGGCCTCTTTCTTCGCCGTGTGATGGGCGATTAGGGCCATCGCGTCGTCGATGTCCTTGGCCTGCTTGTCCACGTAGCGCGTGCGCAGTCGGAATTCGATGCTGCTTTGCTGGCATTCGATGTTGAGCGAGCAGGCGCCGGCCAGCGTGGCGGCCAGGGGTTGCGCACCCCCCATGCCACCCAGGCCTGCGGTCAGAATCCATTTACCGGAAAGATCGTTGTTGTAGTGCTGGCGTCCGGCCTCGACGAAGGTCTCGAACGTGCCCTGCACGATGCCCTGGCTGCCGATGTAGATCCAGCTGCCGGCCGTCATCTGGCCGTACATGAACAAACCCTTGCGGTCGAGTTCGTTGAAGTGTTCCCAGTTGGCCCACTTGGGCACCAGGTTGGAGTTGGCGATCAAGACGCGCGGCGCGTTCGAGTGGGTCTTGAAAACCCCGACCGGTTTACCGGACTGCACCAGCAGGGTCTCATCGCCGTTCAGATCTTTCAGCGAAGCGAGGATCTGGTCGAAGCAGGCCCAGTCGCGCGCTGCGCGGCCGATGCCGCCGTACACGACGAGATGCTGCGGGTTCTCGGCCACTTCCGGGTCGAGGTTGTTTTGGATCATGCGGAAGGCGGCTTCGGCGATCCAGTTTTTGCAGCTGAGTTCGCTGCCGCGAGGGGCGCGGATGACGCGGGTGGGGTCGAAACGAGGGTCGTTGTTGGAGGTCATGATTTATCTCCTGAAAGGGATGTGAAAAAGAGGCTCAATGCAGGCCGAGATAGGCTGCGGTGAGTTGGGGGTCATTCCGGGCGGCTTCGGCGGTGCCTTGCCAGACCGTGCTGCCGGACTCCAGGACGCAGACGTCGTCTGCGATCTTCAGCACGCGCTCGGTGTTCTGCTCCACCAGCAACACTGTCATGCCATCGCTGCGCAACTGGATGAGCGCCTGGTAGCAAAGATCGATGATCTTGGGCATGAGGCCCAGCGAGAGCTCGTCGATCATGATGAGGCGCGGTCGCGTCATGAGCGCACGACCAATGGCCAGCATCTGCTGTTCACCGCCCGACAGGTTGCCGGCCAGGGAGTTCAATCGCTCGCCCAGGCGCGGGAACAGCGCCAGCACACGGTCGCGGTCTTGCGCAAACACCTGCGCAGGCTGCACCATGCCGCCCACGCGCAGGTTGTCCTCCACGCTGAGGTCTTTGAACAGCCGCCGGCCCTCGGGTGAGATGGCGATGCCCTTGCGCACACGCTCGGTCGGCCCCATCGCTGAAATGTCTTCCCCATCGAGCTGGATGGTGCCGCCTTGGCGTTGAACGTGCCCGGCGATACACATCAAGGTGGACGACTTGCCAGCGCCGTTGGCTCCCAGCAAGCCGGTGATGGTGCCCGGGCGCAGCGACAAGGAGAGCCCGTGGACGGCCTGAAACGCACCGTAGCCGCAGGAAATGGATGTGAGGTCAAGCATGTTGCTCCTCCGAATCGGGATGGGCACCCGCCGCCGCCGCACCCACGGTGTCGCCACCCAGGTAGGCGGCACGCACGACCGGATCGGCCATCACGGTGCGCGGTTCGCCGTCACCAATCTTCTTGCCGTTGTCCAGCACGACCAGGCGCCGACAGATGCGCATGACCTCACCCAGGTTGTGTTCGATCAGCACGATGGTCAAGCCTTGTTGGTTGATCTCGGCGATGGTCGTTGCAAGGGCGTGGGCCTCCTGGGAATTCAGGCCGGCCAGGGGTTCGTCGAGCAACAGCAGGCGCGGCTTGAGCGCCAGGGCACGCGCCAGCTCCAGGCGCTTGAGCACCCCCAGGGGCTGGATGCCCGGCCTCTGCGACGCCATGCTGGCGATGCCTACGCGCGCCAGTTCAACCTGGGCCACCGCCAGCTCCCGTTCGGTGGACACATTGAGCAAGGCGCGCAGCGGGCTGATGGTCTTGCCACTGGCTGCCGCCATGGCGACGTTGTCGGCAATGCTGATGTCCCGCAGGGGTTTGACCAGTTGCTGCGACAAGGACATGCCGCGCTGGATGCGCTTGTGGATGGGCAGTCCGTTGAGCGACTCACCGGCCAGTGACACGCTGCCCTCCGTGGGCTGCACCACGCCGATGATGGAGCGCATCATCGTGGTCTTGCCCGCGCCGTTGGGACCGATCAGTCCGAGCAGGTCCCCCTCGTGAACTTCGAACGACACATCGTCCACAGCGGTCAGTCCGCCGAAGCGCACGGTGACGTGATCCACCTTCAGCAGAGGGGCGCCGGAATCAGGAGACTTGCTCATGATTGGCCTCCTTGAGCAGGCGCTTTCGCCGGGAAATGGCGTTTGGCCAGCCCGGTCATGCCACCAGGAGAGAAACGCATCATGAGGAACAGCAACCCCCCGTAGACCAGCAGCTTGTAGTCGCCGATCACTTGGAACCAGGCCGGCAACACCGACAGCAGAGCCGCCGCAATGATGACGCCCGGCACCGAACCGATGCCCCCGAAGACCACCATGGACAACACGGTGATGGACTCCACGAAGCCAAAGCTCTCGGCTCCGATGAAGTTCAGGTGGTAGGCATAGAACGCGCCCGAGAGACCGGCCAGCGCTGTGCCCATGGCAAAGGCGGCCAGCTTGTAGCGCGGCACGTCGATGCCCAGCACACGCATGGTGTCTTCGTCTTCCGCAATGCCGTTGAACACCCGACCCATCCAGCTGCGCTTGATGTACACACTCAAGGCGGCGACGGCGGCACACACGACCAAGGCCAGCGCCATGAAGCCCACACGGCCCAGACCATGGTCGGGGATGGACGAGATGCCCAGCTCCCCGCCCAGCACGTCCTGCTGTCGAACAATGCCGACAAACAGGAAGCCCACCCCCATGGTGGTGATGGCCAGGAAGTCGGCGCGCACGCGCAGCGAGGCCAGACCGACGATCACGCCCAGCAGCCCGGCGAGGATCATCGCCAATGGCAAGGTGGCCAGAAACGGCCAGCCGGCCTGGCCCAGCATCGCAGCGGTGTAGGCTCCGACCCCTTGAAAGGCGGCGTGGCCCAGGCTGATCTGGCCGCAGAAACCGGTGATCAGGTTGAGCGAGAGCGCGAACATCACGGCGATCGCCATGGTGGTCAGCAGGGAGATTTCGTAGTTCATGGTGGGTGAGTCCTCTTCAGCGGCGGGCAAACAGGCCCTGAGGGCGCACCATCAACACGGCGATCAGGAAAGCGAACGCGATGGCGTTGCGGTCCAGGAAGTCGCCCAGGTAGATCGTTCCGAACGATTCGATGACACCGAGCAGCAAGGCGGCGGCCAGCGTGCCAGGCACCGAGCCGAGCCCACCCAGCACGATGATCGCCAGCGCCTTGTAGGACGGCACGCTGCCCATGGTCGGCTCCACCAGGTTGTTCAGCAAGGCCACCCACACGCCAGCGAAACCCGCCAGCGCCGAACCCACGAAGAAGTTGATGTCACGCACCCGACGCAGCGAAATGCCAAAGGACTCTGCCATCTGCGGGTCCGAGACCGTGGCCTGGCACGCAATGCCCACGCGGGTGCGCGCTTGCAGCCAGGCCAGGACGCCGATGATCACCGCCGTGCTGAGCATCACCAGCAGCTCGGCCAGCTTGAACTGCAGGCCGCCCCCGATGGCGATTTGCTGTTGCAACGCCGGGTTGGCGAACGACATGCCCTGTGCGCCGAAGATGATGCGAAACGCTTCTTCCGAGGCGATGAAGAGCCCGATGGAAGCGATCAGCGCCACGTACGGCGGCTGACTCAGCAGAGGCTGGTAGGCCAGCCGGAACATGACCACGCCCCCGAAACCCGCGACCAAGGCCGCGCAAAGAAAGCCCAGGGCAAGGCTGCCGCTGGCGTTGCACACCAGCACGCCAACATAGCCGCCGAGCGTGAACAGCGCCGCGTGCGCCACATGGAGGATGCGCAGCAGGCCATAGACCAGGGTGAGCCCCAGCGCCACGAGGGCGTAGATGCTGCCCTGGATCAGGCCTTGCGCGACGAGTTCGATCGCGAGCATGGTCGGATCCCCGGCTTACTTGGTTTTGGTGGGCGGGGCCAGCAGCACTGGGTCGGAAATGACCGAGTGGCGACGGAAGGCTTTGTCCTTGACGATTTGCACCTGGATGTCCTTTTTCACTTCGTGCAGGTCGTTGAACGCCAGCTTGCCGATCGGCATGTCGTAGCTGCCAGCTGCGATGGCATCGCGCAAAGCCGCACCGCCTTTACCGCCGGTTTTCTTCAAGCCTTCAATGGCCACCGCCGTGGCGGTGAAGGAAGCTGCGGCGACCATGTCGGCGCCCGAACCGGTGGCCTTGCGGTAGTCGGCCAGGAAGGCCTTGGTCGCTGGCGCGTCGGAGTCACGGTCCAGCGAGGTGGTCACGAACGTACCCTCGGAAGCTGGGCCGGCGATTTCGATGAACTTGTCGGAGTCGTACCCCTCCTGGCCGATGATCGGAGCGGTCACCCCGGCGGCACGCAGCTGGCTCACCAGCGGGCCGGCCGTGAAGAAGTAGCCCGAGGCGTAGATCACGTCGGGGTTGTCGGATTTCACCTTGCTCACCAGCGGGCCAAACTGGCGGTCGGTCATGCCGTACTCGTACTCGTTGACGATGTTGATGCCCAGCTTGGGCGCAGCCTCCTTGAAGCCGGCAGCCAATGCCTGGCCAAAGTCGTTCTTCAGCGTCACAAGCACCACGTTCTTCTTGCCCAGGTTCTGCACCAGCTTGGCGCCACCCCGACCCTGGACCTCGCCCATGGCGGAGACGCGGAACATGTAGTCACCGGCCAGGGTGATGTCGGGGTGAATGGCGTAAGCCACGACATAGGGCACCTGGGCACGTTGGAAAATCGAAGCCGCAGCACGCGTGGACCCGGAGTACGAACCAGAGACGGCCACAACCACCTGGTCCTTTTCGACCATCTTGGTCGCCGACGGCACGGCTTCTTTCGGAGAAGCCTGGTCGTCGTAGATCACCAGTTCGATTTTCTGGCCGGCCACGCCGCCTTTGGCGTTGGCTTGTTCGACGGCCAGCTTGGCCCCGTCCAACGCCGATTTGCCGTCGGCTGCGGCAAAACCTGTCAAGGGAACATTGAAGCCGAGCTTGAGCTGAGCCCAGGATGGCGAAGCGGAAAATGCCATGGCCGCAGCAGCGACTGTCAGCAATGAAAAGCGGGTGGTGCGGGATTTCATGAACAGGTCCTTTCGGTGGCGGGCGTTGGATCAGGGTTGACCAGGCTTGACAGGTGGGTGCGCGGCTTATACATATACAACTATCATGAAAAACAAAGCAAGTTGTATATACATTTGAGCGAAATAAGAATGTACTGAGCACCGAAACCCCTGTCAATGGTGTTTCTGCCAACCACGGGAAAACCCTTAAATAATGACCAAAGCCTCGTTGACCACCAAACGCCAGCCCGCCTTCCAGGCGGTCAAGATCCACGTCCTGACCAAGATCCATGACGGTGTGTGGAAGGAAGGGGAAGCCATTCCCACTGAAGAAGCTTTGGCGCGCGAATTCGGCGTATCGCGCATGACGGTGAATCGTGCGATCCGCGAACTGTCAGACGAACAGATCGTCGAACGGATCCAGGGCTCGGGCACCTACGTGGCCCAACAAAAGTACCAGTCCACCGTGGTCGAAATCCGCAACATCGCCGATGAGATCGCTGCGCGCGGCCACAGGCACCGCAGCGAGCTGCACCGTCTGGAGCGCATGAAGGCAGGGGAAACGCTGGGACGTCGCTTCAAAATGCAGGCCGATCAGGTCCTGTACCACTCGGTGGTTGTGCACTTTGAAAACGGACACCCGATTCAGGTCGAAGACCGTCATGTCAACCCCAGCGTGGCCCCCGACTACCTTGCACAGGACTTCAACGGACTGACGCCCAATGCCTACCTGATGCGCGTGGCGCCGCTGCAAGGCGTGCACTTTGAAATTGAGGCGTGCCTGCCCCCCAGTCATATTCGAGAGATGTTGCACATGCCCGCCGACGAACCTTGTCTGGTGCTGCACAGGCAAACCCAATCGATGGGACAGGTAGCCTCCGTGGCGGTCATGTGGCACCCCGCCTCACGCTACCGCTTCACCGGCCACTTTTGAAGCATTGGCGCTGCAGGGACAAATGCACATGCGCCAACGTTGCACCAGCGATGGAGATCAAACAGCGTTGCAGTGGCCAGACGCCTCCAGCGCGTCCAGCCTGTCATTGCCCCAGAAGAGCTCGCCATTACAAAAAAAGCTGGGGGCGCCAAATACGCCACGGTCTTGCGCTTCCTGGGTGTTGGCCTCAACCTGCTTCTTGAACACCGGGTCATCGATCGACGCCCGGACTGCGTGGGCATCCAGCCCGGCCGCGGCACCCAGCGCCGCGAGCTGGTCGGGGTCGCTGATGTCGCGCGACTCGCTCCAGTAGGCCCGCATCACCGCCAACACAAACGGCTCGGCCCGGCCATGCTGAGCGGCAAAGACTGTTGCCCGCAGCGCACGCACCGGGCGCAGCGGGAACGCCGGGTGATAGCGCAGTTCAAGCCCCAGTTGCTCGGCCCAGTGTTGCATGTCGGCCTTGAACCAGCGAACAAAGGCGGCGTTGGCCTCCAGCGGTCGACGCCCGTCGATGCGCTCGATCAGACGAGCCAAGTGCATGGGTCTCCAGATCAGCTCGCGGTTCAGGCGGCGGGCGATCGCACCAATGCGCAGCGCTGCGAAGTAGCACCACGGGCTGTGGTAGTCGAAGAAGAATTCGATGGGAGACACCTGTGCTGCCATTGCCGCTTTGTCGGTTGGGGCTGGCGCCAGAAAACGGTCCAGTTGCACCAGCGCCCGTTCGTGCACGCCTCGCATGATGACCCGACCGTCTTGGTGCGCAGAAACCGCAAAGCGCAAGCGACGGCCCTGTGCTTCCTGCAACTGCGCCTGTGCCGACACCTCACGCCCCGGCAGCGCGGGCGCCAGATGCGAGACGTCTATTCGTGTCCCCACCGTGGCTTCGCCGGACTCAAAGAGGTCGCGCACAGCGCGGTGGCTCGCCTCCTCCAGCATGCCCACCAGATAGGGTGAGGACACCACCTGCACACCGTCGTTGCCAATGGCCGCAGCCGTTGACTCAGGCCCAGGCACAACGCGGTGCAACCCCATACGCCCCACCACAGCCGGCCTCACGGCAGCACGTCCAGTTGCGTGGCCAGAGCGGCGGTTTGCAGGTCGCGCTTCTTGATCTTCCCGCTGGAGGTCATGGGCCACTCGCCGACCTGGAAATAGTGCACCGGGTGTTTGAAGGCCGCCACTTTGCCTGCCAGAAAAGCCTTGAAGTCCGCGGCAGAGGCTGCGCCGCGCAAGTTGACGGCGGCCGCCACCGTTTCGCCGTAGTAGGTGTCGGGCAGTCCAAAGACCGCCACTTCTGCCACCGCCGGGTGTTCGCGCAGCAAGTTCTCCACCTCCACCGGATAGATGTTTTCACCGCCGCGGATGATCATGTCGCGCAGCCGACCACCGGCCACCACCACCCGGCCATCCGGGCGCAGGTAGCCCAGGTCCCCGGTTTGCATCCAGCCCTCTGGATCGATGGTTTTGCTGGTGGCCTCGGGCTGGTTCAGGTACTCCAGCATCACCATGCGTCCGCGCACCTCGATTTGGCCCAATGCCATGGCTGGCAGGCAGTCCCGGGTGTCGGGATGTGCAATCCGCACCTCCATTCCATCGAGCGGCCGGCCACAGGTTTCCCACCGGTGCGGACTGTCGGGTGTGTCAAGCGCAATCAGGGTGCTGGCTTCGGTCTGGCCATACACCTGGACCAAGCCCGGCAATGGAAATTCAGCCGCGCAACGCGCCAGCACTGTGGGATCGCAATCGGCACCACCACAGGTGCCTGCACGCAAGGAGCTGAGGTCGTACTGGGGCCGGTTCGGATGCTGCAGCATGCTCAGGTAGGACGTGGGCACGCCGGTGAGCAAGGTGCAGCGTTCGCTGTCAATGATGCGAAACATGTGCTCGGCGTCAAACGCCGGCACTCCCACATAGGTTGCACCATGGCTGAGGCAGCCCATCAGGTTCATGATGCAGCCCGCGCAATGGAACAGCGGAATGATGGAAGTCCAGCGGTCTTCGTGGGTGATGCTCAGGCGGCTGGCGGTGGCTGCCGCGTTGAGCATCATGGCGTCAAACGACAAGACCGCGCCTTTGGGCTGCCCTGTGGTGCCGGAGGTGTATTGCACGCTGCCCATGGCAAACGGCGCCGGTTGCGCCGGAGTGAAGCCCTCATCGGTAGTCGCCACCAACTGGTCGTAGCGCAGCACACCAGGGCGATCGACCGGATCAAAGCAGATCAAATGCTGCAAGACCGACGCATCGCGGCGCTGACTTTCAACCATCTCCAGGTACTCGCTGGAACGAAAGCGCCGCGAAAACAAAATCGCTTTGGCTTGGCTGTGCTTGAGTACGTAGCGCAAATCGGTCTCGCGCAGATGGGTGTTGATCGGCACCAGCACCGCACCAAGACCAGCCAGCGCAGTCAGTGTCACCGCCCATTCGGCCCGATTCTCGGCCCACAGCGCCACCGCGTCACCCTCCCCGACGCCCAGGCGGCGCAAGGCTGTGGCCAAACGATTCGATTGCAACAGCCACTGAGCAAAGCTCAACCGTTCATTGGCCAGCGGGAACACCACGCCCTCGCGATCGGGCCACTGCGCTGCGCACCGTTGCAATGCGTCGTATGCGTTGCGCGGCACCTCGCTGGCACCAGGCAGGCCCACTTGTCCTGTGCCCAGCTCGGGGCATTCAATCATGTCATTCATTGCCAAACTCTCTTTCAAACGGCTTCACACCGTGGATGAAACCTGTATATCGAGGTCGTTCCAGATCGCGTCGAAGTGGTCGTTGAAACGGGAGGAGCGACGCAGCGCGATTGGGTCGTCTTCAGCCACGCCGAGGTCAATGTCGTAAATCGCCTTCACAGTGCCGGGGCGGTGCGATAGAACCAGCACCCGATCGGCCATGGCTACCGCTTCGCCAATGTCGTGCGTCACCAGAATGGCCGACTTGTTGCGGTCGCGGATGATGCGCCTGACGTCACCCTGCAACACCAGCCTGGTCTGGAAATCCAATGCCGAAAAGGGTTCGTCAAGCAAGATGGCCTTGGGGTCCAGCGCCAGTGTTCTCATGAAGGCCACGCGCTGGCGCATTCCACCCGACAAGGCATTGGGACGGGCCTTCTCAAAGCCGGCCAGCCCGTAGCTTTTGATGAGCGCCATGGCCCGATCACGCGCTTGCTCGGGACGCACACCCCTGACCTCTAGGCCCAGCGTGACGTTGTCAAGCACGCTGCGCCAAGGCAGCAGCAAGTCTTTTTGCAGCATGTACCCGACATGCCCTCGAGCACCGCTGATGCGCTCGCCGTCGACATAAATCGCACCCGATGTGGGCTGCAGCAAGCCGGCAATGATGTTGAAGAGTGTGGACTTGCCGCAGCCCGAGGGTCCGACGATTGCGAGGATTTCACCCTCATGCAGATCAAAGCTCACGCCTTGAAAAACTGCCACTTCGCTGGCTGTTCCGGTGTTGAAGCTCATCGACACCTGGCGTGCTTCCAGCACGACTTGAGCATTTTTGTTCACCATTTGAATCTCGCTTCAAATTTGAGAAGAACCACATCCAGCACCAGAGCCAGAACCATCAAACAGAAGATGCCAACAAAGACCGAGTTGAGGTCGTACAGCGCGCCGGCGTTGTAGATGAAATAGCCCAGGCCCTTTTTGGCAGAGATGTATTCACCCACCACGGCGCCGATCATGGCGAAACCAATGTTCAAGCGCATGGTGGCCAGAATCCAGGGCGTCGCACCGGGAACAATGACCTTGCGCCAGATGGTCAAGGGGCGCGCACCCAATGAACGCATGAGCTTGACCAGGTCCTGGTCCACCTCTTGGGTACCCTGGTAGACCGAGATAAGCGCCACAATGAAGGTTAGGCTGGCGGCGATGGCCACCTTGGCCCCCATGTCCACGCCAAACCAAACAATCACCAGCGGAGCCAAGGCAATTTTTGGAACGCCATTGATGGCAACGATGAGGGGCCGCAGGATTCGTGCAACGGTGTCGGACAGCCACAGCGCGAGACCCACCGCGCTGCCCAGCGTGGTGCCAATCGCAAAGCCAACAATTGCTTCAAACGCGGTCGCCCCGATGTGGACAAATAGCTCACCCTCGCGCATCAGTGCGATACCTTTCTCCAAGATGCCTGAGGGCTGCCCGTATAAGTAGACCGGCGCCACGCCACTTCGGACCAGCAACTCCCAAGTCAGCAGAATGCCGAGCACCAACAGGACTTGATAGACAGGGATGCGGAACTTTTCGCCCACGCCCTTGGGCTTGGAACCACTCTGCGAATGTGTTGAATGCTGTGAGCCGCTGTTGGGGGCTCGAGTAATGGTGCTGGCCATGGTTCAATCCCTCACGCCAAAGGCCTCGGTGGCCTTCAGTGCAAAGCGGTTGTCCACCATCTCTTCATAGCTGAGCTGCTTTCGTATGGTGCCTGCCAGGAAATCGTGCTCGACGCTGGCGTCCCACTCAGCCTTGGAGATGATGGGATTGGTAGGCACAAAGCCCTTGGTGGACAGCAAGCGGGCACAACCGGCCGCGACCACTTGTGGGTCGAGGTTGCCAAATTCAGCGCCCATGGCGCTGACGTAGGCTGCGCTGTTTTCTCGTATGAGCTTCATCGACGCGGCGAGGGCGTTGCAGAAGCGCTGGACCAGATCAGGGTTAGCGGCCAGATAGTCGCTCTTGACCATGACAGAGGTCAGCAAAATGGGGCCCATCTGTTCGGCGAAGGCGTAAGAAACTTGCAGACCTTGCTGGGCGGCAATGCTGGCGTCCCATTCAAACACGACACCCACATCGGCGCGCTTGTCCCGCACCGCGCCGACGATGGAGCCGGGTGGCCCTTCGATGAATTCCACACCGGAAGCCTTGGGGTCCATGCCCGCAAATTTCTTCATCGCGAAGGTGGGCGAGGTAACAGTGTTGGACGGGTAGCGCAAGCTGGCTACTTTTTTCCCCTTGAAGTCGGCCAGGGAAGTAAAGGTGGTGCCCGGTCGAGTGACGACCCACATGCCCAGGGCGCCACACATCTTGGCCACCACTTTCATCTGACCACCTTCCAGGGTGGAGTTGACTGCCATCCCGGTGCCGGTTACCGCAAACGGGCCGCGTCCGGAAAGGGCGATGGACACCGGCTCCACGACGGTGCCGCCCACATTGACCGTGACAGCCAAGCCCTGCTTTGCGAACAATCCGTTGCGGGCCGCTACATAGATGGGGCCATAGTTCGCCAGCTTTAGACCCGTCGTCAGAGCAATGGGTATGGATGTCTGACCGAACACATCTGTGACCGTCAAGGACAACATCGCGGAAGAGGCGCCGAAGGCACCCAGTGTTTTGAGGGCGTTGCGTCGGCTGTTGCTGGTTTCAGTTTTCATGGAAGCTCCTGTGCGTCTGTGAAGTGGCGCGGACATGGGGGGGGGCGGGGTTTAGAAAGACCGCGAAGGGCAATTGGTGGGATTCGGCATTACTCCCTATTAAATACGGTGCGGACCGTTTCAATAAATATAAAACGGTTCGTATCGTATGTCAAATAGGTAGAATCCCTCGCATGACAAATTCAGAACTGCCCACCCCCACCGCAGCAGAGCCCACACGGGGGCGTCCGCGGAATCTGCAGACACATGGCGCGATACTGGACGCCGCCCGCGCGCTGCTGCGGCGCGAAGGAGAAACGCGCTTTTCGATTGAGCAAGTGGCCAGCGCGGCCGGTGTTTCAAAGGCCTCCATCTACCGCCGCTGGCCCACCAAAGGGGCCCTCTTGGTAGACCTGTACATGGAGGGCTTCTCGGACGGGGTCCGGCCGGACGCTCGTTCGCTACGCAGCGAGATCAGGCGCTACTTGCTGGCCACGGTTGAACGGCTGAAGGACCCGCTCTGGCGCCGGATCCTCTGCTCGCTGATGGCCGAAGGGCAGTACGACCCGGTGACCTCGGACCTGCTGCGAGACCGGGTGGTTGGACCACGCCGTGCAGCAGGGCTCGCGTTGCTCACGAAAGCAGTCGAGACCGAACAGATCCCAGACAACCTCGACCACGACCTAATTTTGGACCTGCTGTTTGGGCCTTTGTGGTACAGGCTATTGTTCGCACACGCACCCATCGACGTCGATTTTGTTGATCGGCTGCTTAAGCAAGTGGAGCCCATTCTGTTCCCCAAACGCTCCCCGGGCTCATCGACTACCAAACGCAAACCGACGTGAGAAATTTTGGCTGCTGCTCTCGCCAAAATTGGCTCGAAAACTGACTTCGAGCGTCACTGAAACCTTTAGATTGGTTGCTCGTAAGACAGGCTTGACTGCGCGCGCCCGGCCAACGAGCCACGCACCGCAACGCCAAGAAGATCATGGTCTGACCATCCGTGGGTACTGCCGCAAGGCGTGCATGTCAGATCAGTCAGCGCCGCGCGAACGCGCCTCAATATTTTGGGCCGCATGCAAGGTGATCAATGCCCTTAGAACCGGGCGCGTCGATGACAGCGATGTGGCCAATATCTTGCGCCGTTGACCATTAGACCCACGGTCAGCTGCGCCACTGAAACCGGTCAATGGGACGGCGAATATGGCGGCAGGCGGATGACCGCTGTGTTGCTTTGACCGCACTGTCACGGAGCGGCCAAGAACGGCAGCAATCGCTGCACAGCCGACAGCGTCATCGTGGATGACCGTTAAAGACTGGACTCGGACATTCAGTCCCAATGCGAGGTCGTCCGCCTTTGACACAACA
>VFQO010001269.1_pt1 | contig 20327 bp, 15 predicted proteins | sample 3512331 | NCBI WGS metagenome assembly VFQO01 (sample SAMN10412371, study PRJNA504923) | tailings metagenome | isolation source: Replicate 3 from Balatoc abandoned mine | place: Philippines: Itogon, Benguet | collected 2017-08-28
ACCGGAAATGCCCGAAGAAAAAACTGGGGAAGAATGGTAATGGATACCGCCAAACCCATGTACAATCGCGCCATCAAAGGACAGTATCCTCCAGGTTCTACTTTTAAACCGCTGGGGGCCCTGGTGGCATTGGACCAGGGATTAATCACTTCGGATTATGGTATTGGATGCTCCGGTGGTTATGGCGCCTGTGGTGGTGTGTATGTTAGATGTGAGCACGGCAATGCAGGACATGCTGCCAATTTAAGACTGGCACTGGCCAATTCCTGTAACTCTTATTTTTCTGATGTTTTCAGAAAAGCACTGGATAATAAAAAATGGGGCAACCCCAATCAGGGCTATCTAAAATGGAAGGAATACATGAATGCCTTTGGTTTGGGGAGAAGACTAGAAGTAGACTTACCCAGTGAAGACAAAGCCAATATTCCCGACACCAGTGTGTACAATCGTTTTTTTGGCGGAGCCAGAAGATGGAACAGTTGCAGTGTACTTACCCTTGGTATTGGACAGGATAAAATGACAGCTACTCCCTTACAAATGGCCAACCTGATGTGCATCATTGCCAACAAAGGATACTATTATCCTCCGCATTTTGTGGATAGCATTGAAAATGAAAGAATAGAAGATACTGCCTTTTTAAATAAATACCGAACCAAGCATACGGTAACCAATATTTCCGACAGAGACTATCAGGCAGTAAACGATGGAATGCACGATGTAACCGTGTATGGTACCGCTTCACATATTAAAATTCCAGGTGTAGAATACTGTGCCAAAACAGGAACAGCCCAAAACCCACACGGGAAAAACCACTCTCTTTTTGTAGCATTCGCTCCTAAAGACAATCCCAAAATTGCAGTAGCCGTGGTAGTTGAAAATGGAGGTTATGGTTCGGTGGCAGCTGGACCGATTGCAGGATTAATCATAGAAAAATTTTTGAACGATACCTTGAGCAAAGCAGGTTCGGCAACTGCTGAGCGAATCACTAAAATGGATCTGGTTCCGCAAGCCATTAAAAACTGGTATACCCGCAAAGATGCAGAAAGAGCTGCCCGCCTGGCTAAATTGGCTATGGAAGAAGCTGCGGAAAAAGAAGAAGCTGAACCTAACAGAGAATCACTTAAAAACAATACGGAAGCGATTCTGGAACAAGGAAGCAAACCGGTTGGTAATAAAAAAGACAGTACGGAAAAATATAAAATCAAAGCTGCTCTATTGATTTCTGAAACTAAAAAGAAAAAAATGGAGGGCCGCAAACAATGACAAAAAATAAAAGTATTTCACAAGGGATAGACTACCCTGTTATCTGGCTCTATGCCTCTTTGGTAGCCATTGGTATTCTTTGCATTTTCATGGTTGAATACAGAGAGGGAGTAAATATTTTCAGCTCTTTTATTGGCGGCAAAACCAATTACAGTAAACAATTATTTTTTGCAGGCTTCTGTGTACTAGTGGCTACTTTCATCCTGCTAACAGACAGCAAACTCTTTACCGCTTTTGCCAATCTGATGTACGTGTTTGGCTTGCTACTAATGGTAGCCACTTTTGTGATTGGTAAAAATATCAATGGATCTAAAAGCTGGATTCCGCTGGCAGGTGGTTTTAACCTGCAGCCGGCAGAACTCTGTAAAATATTTACTGCACTGGCTTTGGCCAAGTTTTTATCGAGACAGGAAATTGATTTTAGTAAACTGAAGTACCAATTAATTGGGGGTGCTATTACCTTAGCCCCTGCTGTATTATCCATATTGCAGCATGAATTAGGACTAGCCCTGGTATATACTTCATTCTTAATTGCCATGTACCGAGAAGGATTGCCGGCACAAATTCTGATTATCGGATCTTCTTTTGGTGCACTAGTAATTGCCTCATTAATTATTGAACCCAATACCCTGTTGATTGCTTTAAGTGTAATTGCTGTATTCATGATTTACATCGCTAGAAGACAGGCAAAAAGAAATAAAGGAGTTATCACGATTATTTTCATTGCCTGGCTAATCAGTGCAGGAACCCAGCGATTCGTTATCCCCTATATTTTCAACAATGTACTAGAATGTTACCAGAGCACCCGTATCTACAGCATGGTGGGCAAAGATTACAATTGTGCAGACAATGTAAAGTCGATGAAGAAACAACAGACGGGAAATGAAAAAGCACCCAGAAAACCAGACGACTATAATGTTCGCCAAAGTAAAATAGCCATTGGCTCCGGAGGCTTTACGGGCAAGGGTTTCCTGAAAGGCACACAAACCCGCGGGAAATATGTACCCGAGCAACATACCGATTTTATTTTCACTTCGCTGGGAGAAGCATTCGGATTTTTGGGCTGCTTCTTCTTCCTGATTTTATACATTGCTTTGTTATTCAGGATCGTACGAATTGCTGAAAGACAGCGAAGTACTTTCAGCAGGGTGTACGCATACAGCGTAGTTAGTATTTTCTTTTTCCATATAGCAGTAAACGTGAGCATGACAATTGGGTTGTTCCCAATTGTAGGTATTCCTTTGCCGTTGATAAGCTACGGAGGTTCTTCCTTGCTCACTTTTACCATTTTGATATTTATTTTATTACGACTGGATGCAGACCGCCAGATGGTGCTGCGCTAAAAGAAGAAAGATTTAGCCACATGACTGGCTATGTTTGAATTGAAAACTATGACTATAATACCCTTATCGGAAGGAAGTTTTACCATTGATAAAACCAAAGTATTTATTCCTTTTGACACTACTAAAGAAGAATTAAACAGCAGACCCATCGGTAGTTTATTGGTTGAGATACAACCTTTCTTAATCATTACTACTAAAGACGTAATATTAATTGATACGGGTCTAGGGTATAATTTGTCCAATGGAGTTCCGCAGATTTATTACAATTTGGAGAGAGCCGGATACAATCCCTCACAGATTACAAAAGTATTGATGAGTCATTTGCACAAAGACCATGCAGGGGGAATTACTACCAGAAACTATAGTACCGGAGAACAATTCATTGCTTTCCCCTATGCCAGTTATTATGTACAGAGAAGAGAATTTGAATTTGCCATGGGTATTGGTTCCGCCTCTTATGTACAGGAAGATATTGCCATTCTAGAAGAGTTCAGTAAAGTGGTCTGGCTTAATGAAGACCAGGGATTCATAGATGGATACATAGCATACCAGTTAACGGGAGCACACTCCAAATTTCATCAGGTATTTACCATTACAGAAGGAAATGAAACCGTGTTCTTTGGCGGAGACGATGCACCTCAATTACAGCAAATGAAAAGCAGGTTTGTAGCCAAGTACGATTTTGATGGTAAAAAATGCATGGAGCTTCGCAAACAATGGTGGGAAGAAGGAAAAGAAAAAGGCTGGAAATACCTTTTTTACCATGATATCTCCAGCCCCGTATTTAATCATTCAACCTAATTATTCAACAGGTATTTAATTTAGAAGCTCCCCGAAACCCTTGCTCCCCTAATTTTTTCTAAGGGTCGAATCCCGCTGATTGCGCTCCATCATTCTCTTGCGTAAAACAGGTCTGTCGGGTTTTTGATCCGAACCTTGCGGACGCATGCCACGACGCATCATTTCCTGGCGCATCATATCATTGAAATTACGGTCTAACTTAAAAACTGTATTTACTCTTTCTTCGCTATTCAAAACTTTTTTGAAGTCGTTATTGTACTTCTTTCTGATAGAAAGCGCCTGTTCTTCAAATGCCAGTTCTGCATCCTTATTGGCTTCTCTGGCTTTTTTTAATTCAGCCATATAACTATTGTGAACGGGCCAAAACTTCTGTGCTTCTTCGGCAGTTAAATTGAGTTTCTGGCTAATAAAAGCCACTTTCAGGGCTTCTACATGCGGAGGTCGAGGTCCTCTGGGTTCGCCAGGAGCACCCGGCATTCTATCCATTTTACCAGGAGGTGGAGGTTCCTGTGCATGTGCAGCAACGGCTACACTCATTACCATTAAGAAAATAAATTTTTTCATTTTGCTTTTTTTAAAATTTTCAATTAATCATTCAGATAAAGCTGCAGCTCCTCATCTGATATCTCATCCACAGTTGTTCCAGTTACTCCATCTACTGTGTAGTGGTGTAAACTATTCTCCGATCCTGCCAATGCATTGGCAGATTGCAGATATTCATCAATCGATTCATTGGGCATTTGTTGCACCCAGTCTGTAACATTCATCGAAGTTAATTCCGCATAATTCATCCCCACTTCGCTTTCCAGTGGCTTTTGTGATGCGTTCATCAGTTGCAATCCACTCAAAACCAAAATACCGGTAACAACAGCTGCTGCTGCCCAACGATACCAGCTTGTCGCTTTTTTCATGCTCACCACAGGTGCTGCGGTTACAGGCTTTTTAAAATTCAACTGTTCAAAATAGCCCGCAGGTACTGTTTGAACAGGCTTCTTATTGATCCTGTTCAAAAGAGGAGCTAAGTCCTCCAGTTCTTGTGCTATGTCTTTATTGTTTTCCATCTTCGGTATATATGACCAATTGCCGAGCAACTGGTTTAATGTGTTTTAATAAATTCTTCAATTTTTTTGGCTGCATGGTGATAACTGGCTTTCAGCGCGCCCTCACTCGTATCAAGGATCTTACTCATTTGCTCATAGCTCATTTCATCGAAATATCTTAGTCCAAATACCAGTTTTTGTTTCTCTGGAAGTTGTTGAATGGCCAGTTGCAATTTCCATTCCAACTGATTGGCGTCAAAATTGGGATCCGCTTTAACCTGGTTACTATAGGTTTCTGAAATATCATCAAAAGAGTCTGCCTGTTTTCTGTTTTTTTGTGCCAGAAAGCTAATGCTTTCGTTGGTTGCAATTCTATATAGCCAGGTATACAACTGACTGTCTTCCCTGAAATTATCAAGGGCATTCCACACCTTAATAAAACTGTTCTGCAACACATCGTTCACATCATCATGATCTACCACAATACGGCGGATATGCCAATATAATTTTTCCTGGTATTTCTTTACCAGCTCTGTGAATGCCGAATCTTTTTCAGAAGGGATTTTTAATCGCTTCACCAACGCTGTATCCTGGCTCAAACTTTTACAATTGTATTTTAAGTTAGATAAAAATTGGCGGTATGGGTTTAATGGCCTGAAAAAAATTTGTATATTCAGTTGAATCAATATGAACTCAAAAAAAGCCATACAGTCTTTCAGACAGAATGTTACAGACAAATACACTATCTATAATAGTTTGTTTGCAGCACTTCCCTTTTCAGGAATTGCCAATGTAGGAGCCCTGCTTCCCATTTTATTGCAAGCCTGTGTAGACGGCTACCAGCAAGGGAAAAGCCCCATGGCCATTATAGATCAGTTCTTTGAACGTCATGCTATGGCAGACGATGAAAAGGATAAAATAGGGCGGCTTTTTAAATTTGTTCAATACATTGAAAGGCAGGTGGTACTTTTTGACGCAATAGAAGATGCAGCATTCGATTCCGTACATCAGCTAAATGGAACAGGCAGTCTAAAAGCATTGTATAATGAAGCCTATTTTAAAGGGAAATTGCCGCTACTAAAAGAAAAACTGCGTTCATTTAAGGTTAGGGTTGTTTTAACTGCTCATCCCACACAGTTTTATCCGGGCAATGTACTGGGTATTATTCATGATTTAGGGGAAGCCATTGCCAGGAATGATTTTGAAACCATTAATCTGTATATACAACAGCTGGGGATCACTCCTTTTTTCAATAAGAAACAACCCACTCCCTTTGATGAAGCCGTCAACCTGATGTGGTATCTGGAGAATATTCTTTACAAGTCTATCGGGAATATCTACAATTTTATTCACGAAGAAATTCTGAACGAAGAAAACGATAACCCATTTATTGAACTGGGATTCTGGCCGGGTGGCGACAGAGACGGAAATCCTTTTGTAAATGCAGCCACTACTTTACAGGTAGCTGAATCTCTTAGAAGTGCCATCATTGTTTGTTATTACAGAGATATCCGATTACTCAAAAGAAGATTAACATTTGCGGGAATTGATCAACTGGTAGCACAGCTGGAAGCCCAACTCTACGAAAATGTATTTCGCCCGGAAGAAAGCAGAAGAGTGCAGCAGAAAGAATTACTGGAAAAACTGAATGCAATTAAAGCAATGGTAATTGCAGATCACCACGGGCTTTACCTGAACAGAATCAATAGCCTGATTAATAAAGTTACCATTTTTGGAACCTGGTTTGCATCACTTGACATTCGACAGGATAGCAGAATACATACAGCGGTTATTGCAGATATTGATGAAACCCTGAAGAAGCAGAATAAAAAGGGAATTTTTCCTGATGATTATGCTTTACTAAACGAAGAAGAAAAAATAAAAGCACTTTTGTCTATTGATAAAGTAATTGAAACAACAGACACAAGCAGCGCCATTGCAAAAGATACGGTTGAAAGTATTTTTGCCATTCATTCCATTCAGCAACTAAATGGTGAACAGGGATGTCATCGCTATATCATCAGCAATTGCCAGTCGGCCCTGAACATGATAGAAGTGTACACGCTTTTTAAACTTTGTGGATGGAATGTTCAGCAACTCTCGGTAGACATTGTTCCTTTGTTTGAAACCATCGACGATTTAAAAAATGCGGAAGGCATCATGACCTGGCTCTACGAAATGCCCCTTTACCAGCAACATATAAAAGCCAGAGGACAGGCACAGACCATCATGCTCGGATTCAGCGATGGCACCAAAGACGGAGGATACTTGCAGGCCAACTGGAGTATTTATCAGGCAAAGGAAAACCTGACAGGTATTTCAAGAAAATACGGCATCAAGGTTAAATTCTTTGATGGCAGGGGTGGTCCGCCTTCCAGAGGAGGAGGCAAGACCAATAAGTTTTATGCTTCCCTGGGCAACGCTATTGAAAACGAAGAAATACAATTGACTATTCAAGGACAAACCATTACTTCTAATTTTGGCACATTAAAATCGGCCCAGTATAACCTAGAACAAATGTTAAGTGCAGGCGTTAGCAATACTGTATTTGCAGAAAATAGAAAAGATATCAGGGCAGAAAATAAAAGTTTATTGGAAGAACTTGGTAAAATCAGTCACGAAGTTTATCAGTCCTTTAAAAAACATCCACAGTTTCTTCCGTACATGCAGCAATTCAGTCCGCTGAATTATTACAGCAAATCGAATATTGCAAGCAGGCCTGGCAAAAGAGGCAATTCCACTCAGTTGGTTTTTGAAGACCTCAGGGCCATTCCCTTTGTAGGAAGCTGGAGTCAGTTAAAACAAAATGTACCCGGATATTTTGGAGTGGGTACTGCATTACAGAAAATGAAAGAAGCAGGCAGATGGGAAGAAGTAAAAACACTATTTAACGAAGTGGCCTTCTTCAGAACCCTGATTGACAACAGCATGATGAGCATGTTGAAATCCTTTTTCCCCCTTACCGCCTATATTCAAGAAGATGCTACATATGGGCCTATCTGGAAATTAATTAATGAAGAATACGACCTTACACAGGCACTGGTGCTTGAATTGTCCGGCAATCAATTGCTTATGGAAGAAGATGCAACAGGCAGGGCTTCTATTTTGATGCGCGATAAAATTGTACTTCCCTTACTTACTATTCAGCAGTATTCACTGCATCAGTTAAAGAAGGACACGCTGTCTGCAGAAGAAAAAACAAACTACGAAAAATTAGTAACCCGGTCTATGTTTGGCATCATCAATGCAGCCAGAAACTCTGCTTAATCAACTGTCTTTCCATTGCCACAAATGCATACAGGCATAGGTTTGATAAGGCGACCATTTTTGCGCTATGCTTTGCATGGCGCTTTTCATGGCTTTTTTATCCGCAGGGTCTAACTTGTATAATCTGCACATAGCCTGTTGTATGCCTAAGTCGTCCACTGCAAATACATCTTCTCTTCCCAGCGTAAACATCAATAACATTTCTACCGTCCATCTTCCCACTCCTTTAATTTGTACCAGCAAATCAATGATTGCTTCATTGTCCATTTTAGCAAGTGTTTTATCGGCGATGGAATGTTCAAGGCAAAATGCTGCTACATTTTTTACATAACCAACTTTGGCATTGCTTAATCCAATGCCTCTTAATTTTTCATCCGGAGTTTTTAGTACAGCTGATAATTCAGGATCCATGCCATTGTACAAATCCAAGAAGCGCTGGTAAATAACCGCAGCTACTTTTGTGCTCAGCTGCTGGCTCATAATGCTTGCCATTAATCGTACCGGAGCATTCTTTCTTTTAGATATTGTTAAATAGCCTGACTGCAGCAGGGGTTTTAATTTTTTATCCTTTTGCAAATGTTTCAGATACTCCATTCAAGAAAGTTAGTTAATTTACTATTGACTAATTCCGAAAAATGACAAAGAAAATTACTTTATTAAACCTATTCTTTTTAACTGTTTACAGTATCAGCTTTGCACAGGCAGGTCCGGAAAAACAAATCAGAAAAATGCTGGCAGAACAAACTGCTGCCTGGAACCGAGGAGACCTTGAAGCTTTTATGAAGGGCTACTGGAAAAATGACAGTCTTTTATTTGTGGGAAAAAACGGTCCCACTTATGGTTATACCAATACCTTGAACAATTACAAAAAGAACTATCCCAATAAGGATTATATGGGCACCCTGCAGTTTACCCTCCTAGAGGTAAAACCCATGGCAAAGGAATTGTGGATGGTTTTAGGTAAATGGGAACTCACCCGAAATGCCGGAAATGTAAGCGGGCACTATACCCTATTATTTAAAAAGATAAACGAAGAATGGGTCATTATTATGGACCATAGCAGTTAGAATGCGCAATAACAGTTACAACCGGTTGCCCAAAAAGGTTAGCGCTCAAAATGAATGGGCTTGCTCCAAAGCTTGATCAGCCAGCGCATGAGGAAGAAAAAACTGATGATAAACCAACAATAGAAAACAATATTGCCAGTGGTAATGGTATCATGAAAAAAAGCATAGTCATACATGATGCCAGCCGTGGAATTAATGGCCAGCCAAAATAACCCAACAGAAAGTGTGTTTACAATTCTTAATAGATATTCACGTACGCCTGGCTCCAAAGCAATGATTTTGTACTATTACAAGTAAACTAGCATTTTGTTGAATGCTAGTCGAAGCTTTGGTTGCTGGCTGCAGCCAATTTCAGAATCCGGTCGAACTGTGCTGGTGTTAAATCATTATAGAAGAAATAAATAGGATCCAGCGGGGTTCCGTTTTTGTGCACTTCGTAATGTAAGTGGGGGCCTGTACTCTTTCCGGTAGAACCCACATATCCAATCACTTCTCCTCTCTTAATACGCGCTCCTACTCTTGCTTTAATCCGAACCATATGCGCATAAAGGGTCTCATACCCGAATCCATGGTTTACCACAACCCTATTACCATAACCGCCTGTATTAAATCCGGCGTCTTTGATCACTCCGTCTGCCGCTGCATAAATAGGGGTACCAATAGGTGCGGTAAAATCGAGACCAGCATGCAGTCGCCGATCTTTATAAATCGGGTCAATCCGATAACCATAACCAGAAGCAACCCTATTTAATTGCCGATTACTGATAGGCTGTATAGAGGGGATGGCGGCAATTAATTTCTCCTTGTTCTTTACCATATTTTCTATGGCATTGAAGGACTTAAACTGGTAAGCCATACGAAGACTCAGATTATTCAGCTGGGCAGTCATACTGGTTACCAACTCTGTTTCACCCATGCTCTGCACCAATTGCACTTCTTTCTTTTTCTCCATTTCCTTTACCCTAGCACTGTCTGGAATAGGGTTGGATTCAAATATGGAACGGTACACATAATTATCCCGGTTGGCAATTTCGTCCATCTGAAGCTGCAACTGCTTAATTCGTTCCTCCATTACCCGGTAATTCTGCTTTAAATCGTCGTTTTGCTGCCTTAATAGTTTCTCTTTCGGGGAATCGATGTATCTAAAGGTTATGGCAAAAATGAGAATACCTGTAACAATAGATGCCGCTATATATCCAAATACCTGAAGCAACCTCACCCGAAGGGGGGTGGTTAGCTTCTCAAAGCGCATATTATGTGTGTTATAATAGTATTTTACCTTTTTCATGATCGGTTTTCTGCCCCTTAAATCCGTACCTTTGCCCTCTTAAATAACAACAAAGATAGTTTCTACAGCCTGAATGGCATATAAAAAGTAATTCATCATGACGAGTGCCGATATTCGCCAGCAATTCCTGGATTTTTTTGCTTCCAAACAACATCAGATTGTACCCTCTGCTCCTATTGTGGTAAAAAACGACCCTACCCTTTTGTTTACCAATGCGGGTATGAACCAGTTCAAAGACTATTTTCTGGGAAACAGCCAACCCAGCAGTCCAAGAATTGCAGATACACAGAAATGTTTACGAGTGAGTGGAAAACACAACGACCTGGAAGAAGTGGGGGTTGACACCTACCACCATACCATGTTTGAAATGCTGGGCAACTGGAGCTTCGGCGATTATTTTAAAGCAGAAGCCATTGCCTGGAGTTGGGAGCTATTAACCGAAGTATATAAATTACCCAAAGACCGTTTGTATGTTACCGTTTTTGAAGGAGACCCTGCAGAAGGAATTCCCGCTTCTACCGTTGCGCTGGCTGAGTGGCAAAAACTAGTTGCACCAGACCATATCATTTATGGAAACAAAAAAGACAATTTCTGGGAAATGGGTGATACCGGCCCCTGTGGACCTTGTTCTGAAATACATGTAGATTGCAGATCGGCAGAAGAAATAGCTAAAATTCCTGGTAGAGACCTGGTTAACAAAGATCATCCTCAGGTAATTGAAATCTGGAACAATGTATTCATTCAATATAATCGTTTAAAAGATGGCTCCCTGGTAGAACTGCCTTCCAAACACGTAGATACAGGAATGGGCTTTGAGAGACTGGTAAGAGTGATTCAGGGCAAACAGAGTAACTACGATACCGATGTGTTTACGGGAACTTTCAGAACGATTGAAAAAATAACGGGCAATACCTACGACCAATCAGATTCAAAAGAAGCCATTGCTTTCAGAGTGATTGCTGATCATATTCGTGCCATTGGTTTTACCATTGCTGATGGACAGCTACCCTCCAATACCGGAGCGGGTTATGTAATTAGAAGAATTTTAAGAAGAGCAGTAAGGTATTATTATTCTTACCTGAATTACAAACAGCCTTTGCTGTTTCAACTGATTCCTGTTATTGCAGATCAGTTTAAAAATGTATTTCCCGAATTGCATCAGCAACTCGACTTTGTTTGTAAAGTAGTGAAAGAAGAAGAAGATGCTTTCCTGAAAACCTTGGACAAAGGCTTGAAAAGGATGGATGATATTATTAAAAACAGCGGATCGATAATTGACGGAAAAGCTGCTTTTGAATTATTCGACACTTTTGGTTTCCCGATTGATTTAACCCGATTAATTGCTACGGAAAATAACAAATCAATTGACGAGCAGGGCTTTGAAAAAGAAATGCAGGAACAAAAAAACAGGAGCCGTGCAGCAACTACATTAGATACAGAAGATTGGGTTGAAATTGCTGCTGAAAAAGGAAATGGATTTGTTGGCTACTCCGAATTGAGCACCACCAGCAAAATAACCCGTTACAGAAAAATCAGTTCCAAAGGAAAAACACAATTTCAATTGGTTTTAAATACCACTCCATTCTATGCAGAGAGCGGTGGTCAGGTGGGTGATACCGGAAAACTGATTTTCAGTAATGATACCATTCTGGTAACCAATACCAAAAAAGAAAACGACCTGATTGTACACTTTGTAGATCAGTTGCCTTCTAATCCTGCTGTTGAATTTACTGCTGAAATAGATGCAGAAAAAAGATTGTTTACCTGCTATAACCATACAGCCACACACTTATTGCATGCTGCATTAAGACAAGTGCTGGGCACTCATGTGGCTCAAAAAGGATCATTGGTAAATGAAGACAACCTTAGATTCGACTTTTCTCATTTTGCCCGATTAACAGAGGAAGAAATTGTTGGGGTTGAAAATATCGTGAATGCCAAAATTAGAGAAAACATTCCTGTAGTAATAAAAGAAATGTCCAAGGATGAAGCGTTGCAATTGGGTGCAATGGCATTGTTTGGAGAAAAATACGGAGACCGCGTTAGAGTGGTAATTGCAGATCCATCTTATTCGGTGGAGCTTTGTGGAGGTACACATGTGGCTTCAACCGGAATGATTGGATTGATGAAAATAACTGCTGAGTCTGCAGTAGCGGCGGGGGTAAGAAGAATTGAGGCATTAACCGGGAAAGCAGCATTTGATTATTTGTCTGCTCAAAACGAGACATTAAAGCAGATAGGAAATGTATTAAAATCGCAGGATGTACTCAAGTCTATTGAAAAACTTGTTGCGGAAAAACAGGAACTAGAGAAAAAAATGGAGAGCCTAGAAGCCAAACAGTTACAATCGCTCAAAACTGAATTAATACAAAGAATTAAAACTTACCCTTCCGGCAATGGCCAGTTTATTGGAGAAGTATTGCAGGTGAGCAGCCCCGATCATTTAAAGAAAATCTGCTTTGATTTAAAAGCAGAACTTGGCGAAGATTATGTAGTGGTATTATGTGCCAATATTGGGGGCAAAGCTGCTGTTTGCATTTTACTAAGTGACAGTGTTGTTGCTCAGAAAGGCTTGGAAGCACCGCAACTAATAAAACAATATGCAACACCTTTAATTAAAGGCGGTGGTGGTGGTCAAAAAACATTGGCTACGGCAGGTGGTCAGGATGCGTCTAATCTATCCACGCTGATACAAAAAATTTATTCACTGCTATAATGGGTTATCAAGAGAAATACCAGGCAGTTATCGGCCTTGAGATTCACGCGCAACTGGCTACTAAGAGTAAGTTGTTTAGTGGAGACAGCACAGCGTTTGGCAATACGCCCAATACACAGGTGAGCCCGATATCACTGGCATTTCCCGGAAGTCTTCCCAAACTGAATAAAGAAGCCGTAGTAATGGCTGTTAAAATGGGACTGGCTTGTAATTGCACCATTGCAGAAGAAAGTTTTTTTGCGAGAAAAAATTATTTCTATCCGGATCTGCCCAAAGGCTATCAGATTTCTCAACATACACATCCAATATGCATTGGAGGAAAAGTTCCCATTAAATCAGAGGAGGGAACCAGACTGGTTCAGTTAAACCGTATACACCTTGAAGAAGATGCTGGCAAAAGCATACACGATATTTTGGCAACCGATTCCTGTATCGATTTAAACCGTGCCGGTACGCCATTAATTGAAATTGTTACAGAGCCTGATTTGTTTTCAGCAGAAGAAGCCTGGCAATATGTAACAGAAATAAGAAAGCTGGTAAGATGGATTGGTATTTGTGACGGCAACATGGAAGAAGGAAGTTTAAGATGCGATGCCAATATATCTGTTAAATTAAAAGGCTCCGAAAAGCTGGGAACCAAGGTTGAAGTTAAAAACCTGAACTCTGTACGGAATATCAAAAAAGCCATTGAGTTCGAAATTGCCAGAATTATTCAGGAGCTGGAAGCTGGCAATAAAATTATACAAGAGACCAGAAGCTATGATGCAGATAAGGATATCACTTTCAGTATGCGCGAAAAGGAAGAAGCCAATGACTACCGGTATTTCCCTGATCCGGATTTACCACCTATTATATTAACGAAAGAAAAGATTGCAGAGATCAAAAACAGTCTGCCCATATTACCCAACGAATGGTTTTCCATTTTACAGAAACAATACCAGCTGAATGAGTACGATGCGTCTCAGTTATGTGAAGAAAAATTGATTGTTGAATTTTTTGAAGCTACAGCCATCCTGAGCAAGGAATATAAAATGATTGCCAACTGGATATTGGGCCCTGTAAAACAATTGATGAACGAACAGCAAAAAACAATTCACCAATTAGGATTAAGTCCAAAGCGTCTTGCAAGCATCATTACCTTAACTGCATCGGGGAAAATTAATTTTTCTACTGCCGCATCCAAACTTTTACCAGCCCTCCTGCACAATGAATCAGACCCTGAGCAGTTGGCTACTTCACTGAATCTGCTGCAAAACAGCAACACTGCTGAATTAGAAGAATGGGTAAACCAAGCAATAGAAATGATGCCTGATAAAGTGCAGGCTTATCAAAAAGGCAAAAAAGGATTGATTGGTTTGTTTGTAGGGGAAGTAAAAAAAATGAGTAAGGGTAAGGCCGATCCAAAAATCGTTACCCAATTACTGGAACAAAAATTAAATGCATAAAATACCATTATGAAAAATGTCAATTACCTCTTATTGGGGGCTGGACTACTACTGAGTGCTTGTAGCCAGGAAAAAAAATACGGAGAGTTTACTGTAAAGGGCACTATCAAAAATGCCATTACTCCTAAAGTATATTTGCAGGAATTGCCTTACGGAGGAGACCAGCCGGTTATTCTCGACTCTGCAAGCCTACCCGCAGATGGCAAATTCAGTTTAAAAGGAATAGCTAAAGAAGAAGGTTTGTACAGACTGGTATTGGAAAACGGTCCAGATGTTTTGATTGTAAACGATAACAATGAAATTGAAGTAGACTTAGACGTTACCAGATACAGAGTATATGAAGTAAAAAATTCTCCTGCTTCAGCTGCCATGCATACCTTATTTGAAGATTACAGAAAAAAAGACTCAGCATTATATGCAGTATTTGTAGAATTAGATTCATTACAGGCACAACCCAACACTGATTCATTGGTAAAAGTTTTACAAACCAATAGAGATGGAAAAGTGAAGGAGATGAATGGAATGATCAGAAAGTTCATCAATGAAAGTGAGAGTCCAGCCGCCCGCTATTATGCACTAGGTATGGCTTCCAGAACCATGACACCTGAAGAGTTAAAAGCTTTGGTAAATGAATCCGCAGATAAATACAAGTCACATTCTGGATTAAATAAAATTAAAGCTTTACTGGATGCAAGTGCCAAACAGCAACCTGCAGCTCCCCCTGCATACGCTTTATTGGGTAAAGACGCTCCCGAAATTACCCTACCCGATTTAGATGGTAAGCCATTTTCATTGAGTAGTCTGAAAGGAAAATATGTACTGGTAGATTTTTGGGCGAGCTGGTGTGGTCCTTGCAGAAAAGAGAACCCGAATGTAGTTGCTGCTTTTAATCAGTTCAAAAAGAAAAATTTCACCATCCTGGGCGTTTCTTTAGATAATGATAAGCAAGCCTGGTTAGATGCTATTAAAATGGATAAATTAAACTGGAAACATATCAGTGATTTAAAACAATGGGAAAGCGAAATGCCAACCCTTTATCAGTTCAATGCCATTCCTTTTAACGTATTAATTAATCCAGAAGGAAAAATCATTGCTTCTGATTTAAGAGGCAACCAGTTATTTAAGACTTTAGAAGAATTGCTGAAATAGCGTATTACATAAAAAAGAATAAAAAACCCGAATCAAATGATTCGGGTTTTTTATTGAAATACGATTGTGTCAATTACCAACCTGGATTTTGAACCAAGTTAGGATTGATAGAAATATCATTGGTAGGAATACCCCAAACAAACTTAGGATCGTTTGCAGGTACAGATAATCTTTCATAGTTATCACCTACGTTAATTGCATTGATATTTTGTGGTGCTCTTCTGGTAAAACCAAGACCCCAACGCTTCAAATCTTGTAATCTGAAACCTTCAAATGCTAACTCTCTGGTACGCTCATCTCTTGCAGCCTGAACCAATGCAGCGCCAGTTGCAACAATAGGAGTTAATCCTCTTGCAGCTCTAAGCTCATTCAAACGGTTGGTAGCATCGATAGCAGCAGCACCGCCTGCATTAGCACCTGCTTCAGCAACAATCAAATACAACTCAGCAACTCTGAAAAGAATCGGTGTATGCTGATAGTTTGTTGCTGCAGTTGTAAATAAAGCAGGGTTACCTGGATACTTGTCTACAAGAACCATATTAGGATATTGAATACCTTGTATTAACACAGCCTTTGCACCAAAATACACTTGCTTACGAATATCAGCTGCATCATAGAGGTCAATCATCCACTGACTAGGAATAAAATCCGGAGTAAAACGATTGTTTGCAGCATTGAAACCTAAGTAAATATTATTGGTATTAGGGTTCTCGTTCTGTCTAATTACAGCTAAACGCATGATGACTTCTCTAGGTAAGTCATTCACCCACATATTTCTTAGGTCTGTGAGTGTATTGACTAATGGATAACGGTTTGAACTAATCACAGCATTCGCGGCAGCAATTGCACCAGCCCAATCTTGCATATCCAATTTAACTCTAGCTTCTAATGCTAAAATTGCGTCCAAAGTTACTCGCATAGCCCCCTGAGTGTTGGTTCTTGCAGCTGCACCTGTTGCATTTGATTTTGCTGATGCAATATCAGCCAAAATCTGATCGTAAACTTGCTTTACAGTTGCTCTTGCAGGCAAAGCATTGATGTCATAGGTTAGTACCAAAGGCACGCCTAAATCAGCATTAGCTGTAGCAGGATTATACACTTTTGCAAAACGCTGAACCAATTGATGGTAATAATGCGCACGAGCAAAAAAGTTGTCGGCTTTAAATCTTCTTAAAGAATCTGCTTCTGCAGGAGAAGTGGTTTGAACGTTCTCAAAACCAGCAATTGCTGCATTCACGTTTCTTAAAGCAAAATAATAACCAGACCAGATACCACTTAATAAGCCATCTTCGGCTAAGAAGCTTTGTCCCCAACGATGAGGATTACCATTTCTATTACCGAAGTCTAATGAAGCATTTAGTTGGTCTGCCTGAACATCAGTAGCAAACATATAAGAACCATAGGTTCTACCTCTTAAGTCTGCATACAATCCACCATTCCAGGTTGATGCATCTTTTACGGTTTTGAAAGATTGAGACAGTTCTATCGCATTAAATGGAAACAGATCCAATCTTTTTTGGCAGGAACCGAGCAAAATTACTAAGCTCAGTACTGCAATTGTATAAGTTAAATTTATTCTTTTCATTTTCATTCTTTTCATTTTGATAAATACTTAACTAGAACTGTAATCCAAGTCCAAATGCTACCTGACTTGTGTTAGGGTTTGCACCCAAACTTACGTTGGTATCCACTTCAGGATCAGGTCCAGTATAATTTGTTAAAGTCCAGATATTTCTGAAAGTAACAAAGAATCTTGCACCTGTAATGGTCTTAGTTCTTGCTAAAAGATCTTTAGCAACATTGTAAGCAACTGTTAAATTCTTCAAACGAATGAATGAAGCGTTTTCAATCAATCGGCTGTCAAACTGCGTAAACTGTACGCCATATCTTGGGAAACGAGCCACATCTCCTGGCTGCTTCCAGTAATCCAATACAGTAACAGACTGATTAAATCCAGGGAACTGATTTGGGTTCTCGAAGAAATAACGATCATTATTGATCATGTATTTTCCACTTGCAAATGAGAAATCTGCATTGAAAGAGAATTGTTTGTAACTACCACTGAAACCAAAACCACCAGTTAAAGGCGCATAACGCTTAATACCCGTATTTTGCTGTAAAGCATTGGTATTAAAGGTTGTCGTTACATTTTTAGGATCTTTGTTAGTAACAACAATCAAATTAGGATCAGCATTAGGTCTGAACCATTCAGGGTTACCATTCGCTGGATTAATTCCAGAGAAAATTGGATAGAAATAGGAAACGGGTTGACCTACAGCCCAACTTACGCCAGTATTTGGAATGATGTAGAATTGCTTTCCTTGGAATAATTCAGTAATCTTCTGTGAAGTATATCCAATATTAACATAGGTATTCAAACTAGCATCTTTTTTCTTGATGATAGCATAATTCAAATTTGCATTGATACCTGTATTTTTTAAGCTACCCACATTGGAAGTAATACTCGAGAAACCAGAAGTGAAAGCGTATGGAACGCTTACCAACATATTAGAAGTATTTCTATTGTAATATTCAATATCAAAATTTAAACGATTGAATATGGTACCAGAAATACCAAAATTGATTTGACGTTGTGTTTCCCAAGACAACAATGGATTACCAGCAGATGAAATTCCGAAAGTAGTACCTGCATTATATAATGAGCTTCCTACGGTTGCTAATGCCTGATAGTTACCAATAGAGGAGTTACCTGAAGTACCAATAGTTGCTTTTACATTTAAGTCGTTTAACCAACTAATATTGCTCAAGAAACGCTCTTTGGTTGCTTTCCACATTAAACCAGCAGAATAGAAAGTAGCTCCTCTCAAGTTTCTACCGAAACGAGAGGATTGGTCATTTCTTACAGATAAATCCAAGAAGTACTTGGTATCTAAATTGTAGTTAATTCTACCAAAGTAAGAAAGGAATGCGTATTCTGAACGGCCAGAAGAAGCAGTAAAGTTAGTAGGCCCAGCAGAAATTGTAATCAAACGATCATCGGTTTGACCTGTTGATCCACCTGCAAATGAAGTATTAGCACTTTCAATGAATTCCTGACCTGCCAATGCAGTAAAGTTATGTCTGCTTTTTAAGCTGAATTTATACTCTGCAGTATTGGTAAAGGTCTTGGTACTTCCTCTTGAGAATGATTCGCTGGTAGCACCATTGTTCAAAGAACCAATGAAAGAAGGCAATCTTACAGTTGTTTCTCTGAAATCATAGAATTCCAATCCCGCTTGTGCTTTAATAGTCAGACCCTTTAATGGGGTTAACTGAATATATCCACTTGGGTTAAATTGAAGGTTGTTAGAATTACCTCTATTAGTATTTGCCAAGTATTCAGGATTGTATCTTGCCCAACCAGGAATCAAATTTGGATAAGGTCTTCCGCTTGGATCGTTAGGAGAATAGAAAGGAGCAGCAAGCAAAGCCAAACCACGGTTGGTACTATTGCTACCATAAGGATTGGTTTGTCTCTCATCGTATCCGCCGAACATATTCATACCCATTTGGAACCAATCGTTAACAGTTGTAGTAACATTGGTACGCAAAGTATAGCGCTTATATCCGGAACGGAAAGCTAAACCTTCCTGATCAAAATAGCTACCAGATACATAATAGGTAGTTTTACCACCACCGCCTGAGATATTTAAATCTACTTGTGTGGTTGGTACATTCTCACGATAATACGTTTTATACCACTTAGTATCCGCATTATATTGGCTCAATAAGTTATTCACTTGAGCCTGTGTTTGATATCCGGTTGCAACCCAAAAATCAGTTAATTGCTTGGTGTTCATAAAGCCATTGAACATGTCCAAAGTTGGTTTAACTAAATTAGAAACACCATACTGAGTATTCAATGAAATCTGAGAACGATTCGCTTTACCTTTTTTAGTTGTAAAGTAAATAACACCGTTAGCAGCTCTAGAACCATAAATTGAAGTTGCTGATGCATCTCTCAAAACAGTTACAGATTCAAAATCTTCAGGGTTTAAACTCAAAACCGTACCTGGATCGATTGGAACTCCATCCATAATGTAATATGGAGTTGAACTTGCTCCTAGGGAACCCACACCATTTAATCTTACCGATGGTGTTGCAGAAGGCTCACCTGAACTGGTGTATACTTGCAAGCCGGGTACCTGACCTTGTAAGGCGTCCAAAACATTTGCTGTTGGACGATCCTGCACGCGGTCACCGCTAACTTGAACTACAGAACCAGAAACGTCTGTTTTCTTCTTAGCGGTACCATAACCAATTACCACAACTTCATCAAGGTTGGAATCTTCTCTAACCAAACCAGCATTGACTACTCCGCTTGCAGAAATTGTAAAATCTTGACGCGTGTAACCAACAGAGCTAATTGTTAGACTCTTAGCAGTAGTTGGTACAACAATTTTAAAAGAGCCGTCGGGCTGGGTAACAGTACCAGCAGCTCCTTTCACAGTAATGGAAACACCCGCTAGCGGTGTACCATCTTTCGAGTCTGTTACTTTACCCGTAACAGTCTTTGTCTGTGCATTTACTTGCAGAACCGCAAATAAAAGCACATTGAAAAACAATGTGACTAGTTTTCTCATGATTAAGTGTTTAAGTTTTGGACAGCTAATATAGTTAAAGAAAGCTTAAAAGCCAAGGTTTCAAAGATTTGAATATGATAAACGGCATTTCGTTAAACAATGCATTTATTTAAAATGTATAAAAAATTGGCGATTAATCTATTAGTTTACATTATACATATATACAATATAACATATCTACTAATTTATACGAAAAATTGAAATTTTTTTGAGAGATGCGGATAACATTTAGCAAACATCAAAAAAAGGTCCCGGTAAATACCGGGACCTATGACTAATGTATTCAATACACTATTTATTTGCAACTTGCGTATTCACTAATTGTCTACACAAAGCGGATTCAATAATAACTCACTAGAAGAAAT
>VFQO010001271.1_pt1 | contig 20319 bp, 17 predicted proteins | sample 3512331 | NCBI WGS metagenome assembly VFQO01 (sample SAMN10412371, study PRJNA504923) | tailings metagenome | isolation source: Replicate 3 from Balatoc abandoned mine | place: Philippines: Itogon, Benguet | collected 2017-08-28
AGTCGCTGAACGCGGCTGTCGCCACCGGCATCCTGCTCGATGGCTGGCGGCGACAATTACTGGGATAACTCTCTCAGACGTTTCCGCCAACGCCTTTGAACTTTTCAACAAATGCAGCAATCTTCTGGAAAATACGTTGTTTTTTCGCAAGATACTGTGGATTCAGTGGACTCATCTTTGGCAAAACAGCGTTGAGATCCGTACCACTGTCGCTGGCAAACTCACGCTTTAAAGAGACTGCAATATAGCGTTTTGCTGCCTCGGCGTTGAGGCTCTCAGCGTTGATCAACGCCTCGGCTTCCCGTTGCTGCTCCGCTTGCGCAAACGTGAAAAACGCTTCGATGACACTGGCTTTGTCACCGATCTGATCCAGATCGGTTTGATGGATGAAATCGACGACCAGGCTCTCCTTGGCACGGTTGCCCAGGCTGGCGCGAATCACACGACGCACCTCATCCACCAGCGCTGACTTGCTCTGGGTCTGCTTGTTGTGATCGAAGATCAGCTCCAGGATGTAATCCAGATTGATTTCCTGGGACTTCAGCAGGTCCACCTCGAAAATCACGTCATCCCAGTCCACGGTTGACTTGTCTTTCGCTTCAGCCGCTTGCTGGCGACGCTGCCACTCGCGGACATCGTTGTAGGTCGACCGGTAATCCTGAACCTTGCGCTCGCTCGGCAGCTCAACAGCCTGCAGCTTGGCCAAGTCATCATCACCGAGATGGTGTTTCACCTTGAAGGCTTCGACCGCTGCCGCATCCGACACATCAACCAATTGCCATGCCTTCAGGCTGGCGAATTCATCGTAGTTCTGCAGCACGTTTTCGACGCGCAAATACTCGCCGAACAGCTTGGCAAACGCTTTCTTGTCAGCCTCTTTTTCAATCGTTGCAGGGTCGGGAAACCGTTCTTCGAGCTCTTTCACCACTTCCACAAAGCCGCGCCGAGCCTCACCCGTGGCCGCATCGGTAAAGCCATCCATGTACTCGGTATAGCTTTTCTCCAGCACCACGTTCCGGGTGTTCTTGTCACCAAACAGCGTAATGGCATCAATCGTCGCTTGTTCCAAGTCACGGAAAGTGACGATGTTCCCGAAGGTCTTGGTGGCATCGAAAATGCGATTGGTGCGCGAATAAGCCTGCATCAGCCCGTGGAAGCGCAGGTTCTTGTCCACAAACAGCGTGTTCAGCGTGGGCGCATCGAAGCAGGTCAGGAACATGCCCACCACGATCAGGAGGTCGATCTCCTTGGCCTTCACCTGCTTGGCCAGGTCGCGGTAGTAGTTCTGGAAGCCGTTGCTGTCCACACTGAAGTTGGTCTTGAACAGCGTGTTGTAGTCGTTGATCGCGGCGCTCAGGAACTCCTTGGCGCTGCTGTTCATGGCCGTGACATCGAAGCTCTCGTCCTGAATGTCACCGATGGCATCCTGCTCCTCATTCGCCGCGAACGAGAAAATGGTCGCCACCCTCAGCGGCTTGTCGCTGGCTTTCTGCAGCGTCCGAAAGCACTCGTAGTAGAGCTTGGCGGCATCCACGCTGCTGACGGCAAACATGGCATTGAAGCCCTGATTGCCCGCATGCAAACGATGAGTCTTCTGCCGGAAGTTGTTCAGGATGTACTGCGTGATCTCGCGGATGCGATCCGGGTGCAGCAGGGCCTGCTTGTTCTCGGCTGCGCTCAGTTTCTTCTCATCCTGCTCGGTTTCGATCGCCTTGAACTGCGGACGAACATCGTTGTAGTCCACCTTGAACTTCAACACCTTCTCGTCACGGATGGCATCGGTGATCACGTAGGAATGCAACTCGCTGCCAAACACGCTGGCCGTGGTCTCGGCGCCAGCGGCGTTCTCCGGGAAAATCGGCGTACCTGTGAAGCCGAACTGGCAGAACTTCTTGAACTTCTTCTTCAGATTTTTCTGCGCCTCGCCAAACTGGCTGCGGTGGCACTCATCGAAAATGAACACCACCGGCTTGCCATAGATGGGCAAGTCCATCTCGCTCTTCATCAGGTTGTTGAGCTTCTGGATGGTGGTGACGACGATCTTGTTGTCATCCTTCTCCAGATTGCGCTTGAGGCCTGCGGTGCTGTCCGAGCCATTGACGCTGTCGGGCGAGAAGCGCTGGTACTCCTTCATGGTCTGGTAGTCGAGGTCCTTGCGGTCCACCACGAAGAACACCTTGTCGATGAAGTCCAGCTCCGTGGCGAGGCGCGCCGCCTTGAAGCTGGTGAGCGTCTTGCCGGAGCCTGTGGTGTGCCAAATGAAGCCGCCGCTCTCCGTGCTGCTCCACTGCTTGCCTAGGTGGCTGCTCTTGATCTTCCAGAGAATACGTTCCGTGGCGGCGATCTGGTACGGGCGCATCACCAGCAGCGTGTTACTGGTGTCGAACACCGCGTAATGCAACAGCACGTTGAGCAGCGTGTGCTTCTGGAAAAAGGTGGCGGTGAAATCCTTCAGGTCCTTGATCAACGTGTTGTCCGCCTTCGCCCAGTTCATGGTGAAGTCGAAGCTGTTCTTGTTGCGCTGCGTGGTGTTGGCAAAGTAGCGCGTATCGGTCCCGTTCGAGATCACGAACAGCTGCAGGAACTTGAACAGGGAGTGCTCGCTGTTGAAGCTCTCCTTGCTGTAGCGATGCACCTGATTGAACGCCTCGCGAATTGCCACGCCGCGCTTCTTCAGCTCCACCTGCACCAGCGGCAGGCCATTGACCAGAATGGTCACGTCATAGCGGTTGGCCTGCGTGCCGGTCTGCTCGAACTGATTAATCACCTGCACCTTGTTGCGGGCGACCTGCTGCTTATCCAGCAGGTAGATGTTCTGGATGCGCCCATCATCAAAGACGAAGTCATGAATGTGGTCGTCGTGAATCTTGCGCGTCTTCTCGATGATGCCGTCACTGGGCTTGTCCAGCCAGGTCTCGACAAAGCGCTGCCACTCGCCCTCCTGGAACTGCACGCTGTTCAGCGCCTGCAGCTGCTCGCGCAGGTTGGCCAGCAGGTCAGCGAGCGTCTTGATGGACGCGGCCAGCTCATAACCCTGACTCACGAGATCCCGAATCAGCTCGCGCTCCAGATCGTTTTCACTCTGGTAGCTTTCGGCGACCTTCCACTCCGGGGTGTACTTGTCGAGGACGATGAAATGCTTGGATTCGGCGATGGTCTTGTAGTCACTCATGGGGCTTGCTCTCATCGTCGTGAATCAGCGCGGCCAGCTCGCTCTCGATCTCTTGCACGGTGGGCAATTGGGACTGCACCGACAACGGAATGTCCTTGGTGATGAACGAGCTCACGCCCATCGGCTTGTGGATGTCACGCAGCGCATACTCCACATCCAGCTTGTCCTTGTCTTTGCACAGGATCAGGCCGATGGTGGGCTGGTCCCCTTCGGCACGCAGCTGATCGTCCACCGCCGACAGGTAGAAATTGAGCTTGCCCACATACTCGGGCTTGAACTCGCCGGCCTTCAGTTCGATCACCACATAGCACTTCAGGCGCGCGTGGTAGAAAAGCAAATCCAGAAAATAGTCGCGGCCGTTGACCACCAGGGGGTACTGCCGCCCCAGGAAGGCAAAGCCCTTGCCCAGCTCCAGCAGGAAACGGGTGATGTGCGACACCAGCTGGTTCTCGATGTCGCGCTCGACTGCCTGCGGGCTGAGCATCAGGAAATCGAACACATAGGGGTCTTTCAGGCTTTGCTGCACCAGCTCAGACTGGGGCGCCGGCAGGGTCTGGGCGAAATTGCCCACGGCCTGGCCTGTGCGTTCGTGAAAGCGCTGCGCGATCTGCCACTCCAGCACGGTGCGACTCCAGCCATGATCGGCACAGGCCTGTGCATAGAGCAGTACAACATCCACCGACTTGACCTTGGCCAGCAGCGTACGCACATGCCCCCAGGGCATTTGTCCCACAGCCTGCGGGACAACTTCAAAGTGCGGGCTGAAGAAGGCATAAAACTGGCGCATGGCAAACAGGCTACTGCGCGAAAAGCCCTTCATGCCGGGATAGCTGGCCTGCAGGTCTTGCGCCATGTGCTCGACCACCGCCGAGCCCCAAGCGCGCTCACGCTGCCAGGCATCCAGTTGGCGACCAATGTCCCAATACAGGCCCAGCAACTCGGCATTCACCGCCAACACGGCGCGGACCTGCGAGGTCTGGATACGCTGCTTGATGGCAGCGAGTGCCTGGCGGTAGTCGGTGTGGTGGGTGATGTCGGTCATGTCAGGCCGCTATATCTTCTGGCTTGGGGAAGCTCAGCAGCAAGTCGCGGTAATACGCGTATTGCTTCTGGCGCAAGGCTATTTCACGCGGCAACCCCTCCGTAATAGAGTTGGTCAGGGCCTCGAACTTATCCAGGATGGCAACAATTCGCCTCTTCTCGTCGGGCGAGGGATTCGGAATACTGATGCTTTCGAGATTCTTCTTGTTGAGCTTTGGTTGCGCCGCCCCCGAGACGAAGGGCGTCAAGTCAATGCTATTCAAGTAATACTCAACATACCTACGATTAGCATACGTATCAAACTTCAGCACATGAGCATGATTATTCACCCAGCTCTTTCCGCTGATACTGAAAGCGATTGGTGTGTTTCGTGCCAGCAAATTGGCACCATCTTCAGATACAAGAAGAAGGTCCTCATCAAAGATGTAGTCTTTAACGTAATCGACAATCCCTGATGCGCCATAGTACGGAATATCACCTGGCTCCCTTAACCCGCTTGTAATCGGCTTGCGCATAGAGTCTAGGTTCTCTGCGAGATCCCCCAGCGCCTTCCACTCCACCTCCCCCTCTTCAAAACTCAAAAACTGATCACGGTAGTAGTTGTATTGTTTTTTTCGGGCTGTAAGCTCGGTGAAGGCATCCAGGATGCGGACGATTTCGGCTTGGATTTCAAGCGATTTTTTTGGGTTGTCTGGGCAGGGGATGGGGACTGTGAAATCCTTCACCTTCGCATCTGATATGGCGGGATATGCAGAGCCACTTTGATTTTCTTCGACGTATGTTTTGAAATTACGGGAAGCAATCCAATGAAGAATCCACTTCGGTAGAACCACCTCTTGCTTGGCGCGTAAAACGCAATAGCCCGTGCTGGCAACTTCGCCAGAATACTCTTCATCAATTAAGCAATAGCGTTGTTGAGCGGGACGCGTTGTAGCAAAAATCAGGTCATCTTTTTGAACTAGCTTCTGAGCTCGACTCGGTGCGTTGCTGGCTTGAATTTCATTCGTCTCGACGATTGCTTTGGTCTCGATGTCTACGGATGTGAGATCGATGTAACGATAGGAACGTTCAGTATCACGCCACCTGATGTTGCTTGTAGGCAATGTGATCTCACCCAGCGCCCTCCACTCCACCGCCACGCCATCCAGCAGCTTGTCCAAAAAGTCCACGCTACTCATGCCTCCAGCTCCTCGCCTTCAATCTCCGCCACGATGGCATCAATGTCTTTGCGGAGCTGGTCGATCTTGGCAACCGTAATCTTGAGCTCGGCATTGAGCTGGGCGATGTTCACCACCTCGCGAATGTCCTTGGCCGCCACATAGCTGCTGACCGACAGGTTGTAGTCATTGGCAGCGACCTGCTCCAGCGGTACGGACTGGGCAAAATGCTCAACGTTCGCCTTGCTATCGAACACCGCCATGATGTCGTCGATGTGCTTATCCTGCAGGGCGTTGTTGTTGGTTTCCTTCTTGAACAGCCCGCTGGCGTCAATGAACTGGGTGGTGGTGTCGGTCTTGTGCTTGGACAGCACCAGAATGCTCACGGCGATGGTGGTGCCGAAGAACAGGTTGGGGGCCAGCGAGATCACGCTCTCGACATAGTTGTTGTCCACCAGGTACTGACGAATCTTCTGCTCGGCCCCACCCCGGTAGAAAATGCCCGGGAAGCACACAATGGCGGCACGGCCTTTGGCCGAGAGGTAGCTGAGCGCGTGCAGCACGAAGGCAAAATCGGCCTTGGACTTGGGAGCTAGCACACCAGCTGGGGCAAATCGGTCGTCGTTGATGAGCGTGGGGTCGTCGCTACCGATCCACTTCACCGAATACGGGGGGTTGGACACGATGGCATCGAACGGCTTGTCATCGCCGAAGTGCGGACCAATGAGGGTGTCACCGAGCTGGATGTTGAATTTGTCGTAGTTGACGTTGTGCAGGAACATGTTCATCCGCGCCAGGTTGTACGTGGTGTGGTTGAGTTCCTGGCCGAAGAAGCCGTCTTCGATGATGTGCGCGTCAAACTGCTTTTTGGCCTGCAGCAGCAGTGAGCCGGAGCCGCAAGCAGGGTCGTAAATCTTGTTGATGCGGCTCTGCCCGTGCATGGCCAATCGGGCGATCAGCTTGGAGACCTGCTGCGGCGTGAAAAACTCGCCGCCTGACTTGCCGGCGTTGGCGGCGTAGTTGGAGATCAGGAATTCGTAGGCATCGCCGAACAGGTCGATGTGGCTGGCATTGAAGTCGCCAAAGTCCAGCTCGGCCACGCCTTTGAGCACCGCCGCCAAGCGCAGGTTCTTGTCTCTGACCGTGTTGCCGAGGCGGTTGCTGGTGGTATCGAAGTCGGCAAACAGCCCCTTGATGTCCTGCTCGGACGGGTAGCCGTTGGCCGACGCCTCGATGGCCTTGAAGATGCTGGCCAGGTCGGTATTCAAACGCTCATTGGTGTGGGCGTTGGCGACGACATTGACGAACAGCTGGCTGGGATAGATGAAATAGCCCTTGGTCCGGATGGCGTCGTCCTTGGCGGCAGCGATGTTGGCATCATGATCAGGCATGCCCGCGTAGTTGACGCTCGGGTCACCACCGGTGATGTAGTCGTTGAAGTTCTCGCTGATGAAGCGGTAGAACAGGGAGCCCAGCACGTACTGCTTGAAGTCCCATCCATCCACGGCGCCACGGACATCGTTGGCGATTTGCCAGATCCGGCGTTGAAGTTCGGCGCGTTGTGCCGTGCTGGTCATGCTTGGGTCCCTGTCGAATCGTTTGTCTTGCTTTTACCCTCGCCACTGGAGCGCAGCCAATCGTTCGATTAGGAAAATTGGCATTTACCTCATCGCCTCGATCTACCCTGGCACGGCCTTGAGGTCGCGTCAGCGTAGATCGAGGCGCTTGTGACAAACAAGCGCTCAGACGTTGAAGCGGAAGTGCAGCACGTCGCCGTCCTTGACGATGTAGTCCTTGCCTTCCAGGCGCCACTTGCCGGCTTCCTTGGCACCGGCTTCCCCCTTGTACTGGATGAAGTCGTCGTAGCCGATGCACTCGGCGCGGATGAAGCCCTTCTCGAAGTCGGTGTGGATGACGGCGGCGGCCTTGGGCGCGGTGCAGTTGACCGGGATGGTCCAGGCGCGCACTTCCTTGACGCCGGCGGTGAAGTAGGTGTGCAGGTTGAGCAGGCCGTAACCGGCGCGGATGACGCGGTTCAGGCCTGGCTCGTCCATGCCGAGGTCGGCGAGGAAGGCGACCTTGTCGTCCTCGTCGAGTTCGGCGATCTCGGCTTCCAGCTTGTTGCAGATCGGCACCACGATGGCCTTCTCGCTGGCGGCGAGTTCGCGCACCTGATCCAGCATGGGGTTGTTGTCGAAGCCGTTCTCGTCGACGTTGGCGATGTACATGGTCGGCTTCAGGGTCAGCAGGCCGTAGGACTTGATGACGAAGCGCTCGTCCGGCGACAGCTCGACGCTGCGCGCGGGGTGGCCTTCGTCGAGGGCCGGCTTGAGCTTTTCCAGCACGCTCTTGATGGCCTGGGAGTCCTTGTCGCCGCCCTTGGCGAGCTTGGTCACGCGCAGCAGCGCCTTCTCGACGGCGTCGAGGTCGGCCAGCGCCAGCTCGGTGTTGATCACGGCGATGTCGTCGAGCGGACTGACGCGGCCGTTGACGTGGATCACGTTGTCGTCGTTGAAGCAGCGCACGACGTGGGCGATGGCATCGGTCTCGCGGATGTTGGCGAGGAACTTGTTGCCCAGGCCTTCACCCTGCGAGGCGCCGGCAACGAGGCCGGCGATGTCGACGAACTCCATGCTGGTCGGGATCACGCGCTCGGGCTTGACGATGGCGGCCAGGGCATCGAGACGCGGATCGGGCATGGGCACCACGCCGGTGTTCGGCTCGATGGTGCAGAACGGGAAGTTCTCGGCCGCGATGCCGGCCTTGGTGAGGGCATTGAACAGGGTGGACTTGCCGACGTTGGGCAGGCCGACGATGCCGCAGTTGAATCCCATGGTGTTATCTCCTGTCGTCCGCCCTCGGGCGGCGATCTCATGTCGTGGCCTGGAAGCCGTTCAAGGGGTTCATGACGCGCTGCAGGTCGCCTGCCAGCAGGGTCGGGGTGTGGCGCAGGGCTTCGCCGATGGCATCATCCATCAGCGTCTGCTCGCTGGCGGGCGCCTTGCCGAGCACGAAGCCGGTGACCTGGCTCTTGTCGCCGGGATGACCGATGCCGATGCGCAGGCGATGAAAGCCGTTCTGGTTGCCGAGCGCGCTGATGATGTCGCGCAGGCCGTTGTGACCGCCGTGGCCGCCGCCGGTCTTGAGGCGGATCTGGCCGGGTGCCAGATCGAGCTCGTCGTGGGCGACCAGGATCTCGGCCGGGCTGATCTTGTAGAAGCCGGCGAGCGCGCCGACGGCCTGGCCGGAGCGGTTCATGTAGGTGGTCGGGATCAGCAGGCGCACGTCCTGTCCGGACACGCTGGCGCGAGCCACCATGCCGTGCGACTTGCTGTCCGGCGTCAGGCGGACGCCGAGCTGGTCGGCGAGGGTGGCGACATACCAGGCCCCGGCATTGTGACGGGTTTCGGCGTACTGCGGGCCCGGGTTGGCGAGGCCGACAATCAGGCGTAGAGGTGTCATGAAGTCATCTCAAACAAAAAAGCGGGGCCTGAGCCCCGCTTTTCTGGTGTCACCGGGGCCGGATCAGTCGGCCTTGGTGGCGTGCACGTTGGCCACGGGCTGGTCGTAGTCGTGACCCAGGGCCAGAGCCGGGATTTCCACGCCGGCCGGCAGCTTGAGGTTCGACAGGTGCAGCGTGGTGCCGACATCGACGTCGGACATGTCGACTTCGATGTATTCCGGCAGGTTGGCCGGGAGGCAGGCGATTTCCACTTCCGAGGTGTAGTGGGTGATGGCGCCGCCACCGACCTTGACGCCAACGCAGGTGTCCTGGTTGGTGAAGTGCAGGGGCACCTTGCGCACCAACTTCTGGGCGGCATCGACACGCAGGAAGTCAGCGTGCAGCGGAACGCCCTTGACCGGGTGGCGCTGCATGGCCTTGATCACGGCCTGTTGCGGCTGGCCGTCGATGCTGATGGTCAGCACGTGCGAGAAGAAAGCTTCGCTTTCGATGGCCTTGACCAGTTCACGCAGCTCGAGGCTGATCGACTGGGCTTCCTTGCCGGCGCCGTAGATGACGGCCGGGACGCGGGCTTCCAGACGACGAAGGCGGCGGCTCGCACCTTTCCCTTCATTCGTCCGGGTTTGCGCATTGAGCGTAAAGTTTGCAGCGGACATCGTGTTTCTCCAGATTCCCGGACCTGCGACCAGCCCGGGTGGGGTTTCAGCGAGCGACCATTCGCTCGCGGTCTTGTCGTCGCCTCTGGCGATGACAAATTCAGTGCTGGCGCGGTGTCAGAACAGTTCGAACATCGCGCTGATGGATTCTTCGTTGTTGATCCGGCGCAGGGTCTCGGCCAGCAGTGCCGACATCGAGAGCTGGCGAATCTTGCCGCAGGCCTTGGCATCATCGGACAGCGGGATGGTGTCGGTCACCACCAGCTCGTCGAGCTGCGAGTTGCGGATGTTCTCGATGGCCGGACCGGACAGCACGGCGTGCGTGCAGTAGGCGACCACGCGACGGGCGCCGTGCTCCTTGAGCGCGGCAGCAGCCTTGCACAGGGTGCCGGCGGTGTCGACCATGTCGTCGACGATGATGCAGTCACGGCCCTTCACTTCGCCGATGATGTGCATGACCTGGGATTCGTTGGCCTTCGGGCGGCGCTTGTCGATGATGGCGAGATCGGCGTCATCGAGCTGCTTGGCGACGGCGCGGGCACGCACCACGCCACCCACGTCCGGCGACACCACGACCAGGTTGTCGTAGGCCTGACGCTCGATGTCGGCGAGCAGCACCGGCGAGCCGTAGACGTTGTCGACCGGAATGTCGAAGAAGCCCTGGATCTGGTCGGCATGCAGGTCAACGGTGAGCACGCGGTCGACACCGACCGTGGTCAGCATGTCGGCAACCACCTTGGCGGTGATGGGCACGCGTGCCGAACGCACGCGGCGATCCTGGCGGGCATAGCCGAAGTAGGGGATGACCGCCGTGATGCGACCGGCACTGGCGCGACGCAGGGCGTCCGCCATGACGATCAGTTCCATCAGGTTGTCATTGGTCGGGGCACAGGTGGACTGCAGGATGAAGACATCCTTGCCACGCACGTTGTCATTGATCTCGACCGCGATCTCGCCATCCGAAAAGGTGCCGACATGGGCAGCGCCGAGCGGAATGTGGAGATGGCTGACGACCTTGCGAGCCAATTCGGGATTGGCGTTGCCGGTGAAGACGACGAGGTTTGGCATATGCGGATAGCCTGGCCTGGACTGGAAGAAAATGGCAGGGGCGGCTGGATTCGAACCAACGCATGGCGGGATCAAAACCCGCTGCCTTACCGCTTGGCGACGCCCCTATAGATGATGCATCCGCAGATATTGACGCAGCGCAGTGTGCGCTGGCGACGCATTATATCCACGTGTCACGAACCCGGCTACTGGGCTTTTGCTCAATAACTGTTCAGCCTCGCTACGAGATGTGCATGTTTTGAACAAACACGCTCCAGTACCCGTCATGCGCGCCGAACCCTGCGCTGCAAGCCAGTTTCGTGCCGTTTCCACGGCGGGAGAGAGTGCGCAGACGACTTTTTCGAAGTCGTTTCGACCTGCCCCATCGAGGAAGGCGCGCAGTGTAATCGGGGGGGTATCGCGTGTCAATTCCGGATGTGCAAATGCTTCCGCGGTGGACACATGGGCCGGCGGACACAGCACCAGGTACCAGGGTTCGGGCAGATCCACCGGGGTCAGGCGCTCGCCGACGCCCTCGGCCCAGGCCGCGTGGCCGCGCACGAACACCGGCACGTCGGCACCCAGCTGCAGGCCCAGCGTGGCCAGCGTGTCCAGGTCCAGGTTCAGTCCCCACAGCGTGTTGAGTGCCAGCAGGGTGGTGGCGGCATCCGATGAGCCGCCGCCGAGGCCGCCGCCCATGGGCAGCTGCTTGTCGAGGCGGATGTCGGCGCCATCGCGACCGTCGCCCCGGTGCTGCAGCAGGCGCGCGGCGCGCAGGATGAGGTTGTCGTCGTCGGCAACGCCCGGCAGTGACGGCGTCAGGGTCAGGACGCCGTCACCCCGTGGCGAGAAATGCAGCAGGTCAGCCCGGTCGATGAACTGGAACACGGTCTGCAGGTCATGGTAGCCGTCCGGCCGGCGACCGGTGATGTGCAGGAACAGGTTGAGCTTGGCCGGTGCCGGCAGGGTCAGGGGCTTCATGGCAGGCTTGCGACCGGTTGCCAGTTGCTGATGCTGAGCACGATGCGGTCCTCGTCGCGGGTCATGATCAGGCGGGACGGGATGCGGTAGCCGGCGGCATCCTGCTCGGCCATGACGCGGACGGTCCAGCCGGATTCGCGGAACTCGCGCACGCCGGCATCTCCGCCCAGGGTGTCGACCGTTGTCGCCGGGTCGGCCGGCCAGCCCATCAGCCAGGCATTCAGGCGTGACAGCGGGATGCGGATGCTGGTCATGGCTTCGGCCAGCCCCTCGGCATCATCGGATTCACGCCGGCCCAGCCAGGCATTCTCCAGCACCACCTGGCCATCGCGGCTGACCAGCGTGGTGCGGCCCTGGTTGAGCGGACCGGCGGCTTCGGCGTTGTAGTTGTCACCGTCGCGCTGCCAGCGGTAGGTGGCGCTGATGGTGTTGCCAAGAAAGCGCACACCGGCCTTGCCCTCGGCCTGCCAGGCACTCAGGCTGCGGGCGTCCGGGAGGGTGGCAGTCGTGTCGACCGGGCGCAGACTGGCGCAGCCGCCGAGCAGCAGGCCCAGGCACAGCACCAGGATCCGCGTGGCGGCGGCGGGCACCGAGGTCGGACGCGGGCGGGCGTCATGCAGGCTGGACAACGTCATCATCCGTGGCGGTCTCCACGTGGTGCGGGATATCGGGGCCGGGACGCAGCCCGGCAACACGATTAGCCTAGCGCGCCTGCGTGCAGGCTGCCACGGTGCGCGCTGCCTGTTTGTCTTTAATGACGCTATCCCGCACAATTTCAGGTTGTTTTCCCTGTCACCCGTGCGATTGGCGGGCAATCTCGAGTTGGGCATGGCGCTGCTGGCATTCGGCATCAATCACAAGACGGCCTCGGTCGATCTGCGCGAGCGTGCGGCGTTCACGCCCGAGGCACTGGTGCCGGCCCTGCGTGCCGCCAGCCAGGCCGCCGGTCTGCAGGAGCTTGCCATCCTTTCCACCTGCAACCGCACCGAGTTCTATGGCGCAGCCGAACAGTCGGCCGCCCAGGTGCGTCAGCGCATGCTCGAGTGGATTGCGCGCGAGCGCGGCCTGGCCGCCGAGCAGCTCGATCCGGTCTGGTACTGCCATGAAGGCGGCGAGGCGGTGCGTCATGCCATGCGCGTGGCCGCTGGTCTCGACTCCATGATCCTGGGCGAGCCGCAGATCTTCGGACAGATGAAGTCCGCCTATCATGTCGCGGCCGAGGCCGGCACGCTGGGGCATCATCTCGAACAGCTGTTCCAGGAAACCTTTGCGGCCGCCAAGCAGGTGCGTTCGGAAACCGCCATCGGTGCCAGCCCGGTGTCCATAGGCTATGCCGCCGTCAATCTGGCGCGTCAGGTCTTCGAGTCGCTGGCGCGCACGCCGGTGCTGCTGATCGGTGCCGGCGAGATGAACACGCTGGTGGCCAGGCACCTGCGCGAGCAGGGTGTCAGCGATCTGGTGGTGATCAACCGGACCCTGAGCCGCGCACAGGCGCTGGCCGACGAGGTGGGTGCTGCCGTGCTGCCGTGGTCGGCGCTGCCGGAGGCCCTGGCCCGGGCCGACATGGTGGTCAGCTGCACGGCCAGTGCCATGCCGGTGGTTTCTGCCGCCATGGTGCGTCATGCCATGGCCTCGCGCCGCCATCGCCCGCTGCTGCTGATCGACATCGCCGTGCCGCGCGACATCGAGCCGGCCGTGGCGGCACTGGATGATGTCTTCCTTTACAGTGTCGATGACCTGCAAACCGTGGTCGATGCCGGCTGGCGCCAGCGTCAGGTGGCTGCCGAGGCGGCCGAGCAGCTGGTGGATCAGCGTGTTGCCCGTTTCGATGCCGGCCGGCGCGTGCAGCAGGAGGCGGGCGAGCTGATCCGGCGCTTCCGCGCGCAGGCCCTGGCCCTGGCGGATGCCGAGCAGGCCCAGGCGCTGGCCCGGCTGCGTCGCGGGGTGCCGGTCGAGGACGTGCTGGCGCGCTTTCAGCACAACCTGCTCAACAAGTGGCTGCATGCCCCCACCGTCAGCCTGCGTGAGCTGGCCGCTGCTGATGATGCCGAGGCGCTGCAGGCACTGGCGCGGCAGCTCGGCGTCGACACCGGCGCTGACGATGCGTCGAGACGTTCGTCGCGCCGGACGCGGTCATGATCAAGCCGGCCCTGCTGGCACGTCTCGACCGGCTCGCCGAGCGTCACGAGGAGCTCACGGTGCTGCTCGGCGAGTCCGAGGTCATTGCTGATCAGCAGCAGTTCCGTCGCCTGTCGCGTGAACACGCCACCCTGGATCCGCTGGTGCAGGCACTGGCGCAGTACCGTCGCATCCAGGCCGGTCAGGGCGAGGCCAGGGCGCTGCTTGCCGATCCGGATTTCCGCGAGCTGGCCGAGCTGGACCTCGCCGAGGGCGAGACCCGGCTGCAGCAGCTGGAAGGCGAGCTGCAGCAGCTCATGCTGCCGCGCGACCCCAATGACGAGTGCAGCATCTGGCTGGAAGTGCGCGCCGGCACCGGCGGCGACGAAGCAGCGATCTTTGCCGGTGACCTGTTCCGCATGTACAGCCGCCATGCCGAGCGCATGGGCTGGCGCGTCGAGGTGGCGTCCAGCAGTCTCGGCGAGCACGGTGGCTACAAGGAGGTCATCGCGCGCGTCGAGGGCGAGGGCGTCTTTGCCGCACTCAAGTTCGAGTCGGGCGTGCATCGCGTGCAACGGGTGCCGGCCACCGAGTCGCAGGGCCGCATACACACCTCGGCCTGCACCGTGGCCATCCTGCCCGAGTCCGAGGAGATCAGCGCCGTCGAGATCAATCCGTCCGACCTGCGCATCGATACCTACCGCTCCAGCGGCGCCGGCGGCCAGCACGTCAACAAGACCGATTCGGCCGTGCGCATCGTGCACTTGCCGACCGGCGTGGTGGTCGAGTGCCAGGACGAGCGCTCCCAGCACAAGAACAAGGCCCGCGCGATGTCGCTGCTGAGCGCCAAGCTGCTGGCCGCCCGCCAGTCCGCGCAGCAGCAGGCCTCCGCCTCGCTGCGCCGTGACCTGGTCGGCTCCGGGGATCGCTCCGAGCGCATCCGCACCTACAACTTTCCCCAGGGTCGGGTTACCGATCACCGCATCAACCTGACGCTTTACCGGCTCGACGAGATCATGAATGGTGATCTTGACGAGCTGCTGCAGGCGCTGCGCACCGAGCACCAGGCCGACCTGCTGGCGGCGCTGGCGGAAGAGACGGCATGAGCATCACCGTGCAGGGCTGGCTGGATCATGCCACTGCCGCTTTCCAGGCAGCCTCGGCCTGGCGTCAGCTGGCGGCGGAGAGCTCGCCGCGCCAGGAGGCGCTCTGGCTGCTAGGCGCCTGCCTGCAGAAGGACCTGGCCTGGCTCTATACCTGGTCGGATCGCGAGCTGCCGGAGAGCGATGTCGCACGCGCTGATGCCTGGCTGAGCCGGCGCTGTGCCGGCGAGCCCTTGGCCTATCTGACGGGGCGCCGCGACTTCTGGTCATTGTCGCTGCAGGTCACGCCTGCCACCCTGATACCCCGGCCGGATTCGGAATGCCTGGTGTCGGCCGCGCTGACGCTGCTGCCGGAAACCGGCGATGTGCTTGATCTCGGTACCGGCAGCGGTGCCATCGCGCTGGCGCTGGCCTGTGAGCGCCCCCGGGCCTCGGTCACGGCAGTGGATCGCTGCCCGCAGGCGCTGGCGGTGGCGGCGGCCAACGGCGAGCGTCTGCGCCTGCCGGTGTGCTGGCTGGCCGGCGACTGGTTTGCGCCGGTGGCGGGCCGGCGCTTCGATCTGGTGGTGAGCAATCCGCCCTATCTGGCGGCTGGCGATCCACATCTGCCCGGCCTGGCCTGGGAGCCGCTGACGGCGCTGGTGGCGGGTGACGATGGCCTGGATGATTTCCGCCGCATCGTGGCGGCTGCGCCGGCGCATCTGCGTGCGGGCGGCTGGCTGCTGGTCGAGCATGGCGCCGCGCAGGCGGCCGATGTGGCGGGGCTGCTGCAGGCACGTGGCTTCACGGCGATTCGTCACTGGCAGGACTGGGGTGGCCAGGATCGTGTCACCGGAGGCTGCTGGCAGAGAGACAATGATGCTGACTGATGCCGAACTGCTGCGCTACAGCCGCCAGATCCTGCTGCCGGGCTGGGACATCGCTGCCCAGGAGCGCGTACGCGCTGCCCGCGTCCTGATCGTGGGGCTGGGCGGCCTCGGCTGTCCGGCCGCGCAGACGCTGGCGGCGGCCGGGGTCGGCACCCTGGTGCTGTGTGATTTCGATGTCGTCGAGCTGAGCAACCTGCAGCGTCAGTGTCTGCATCACGAGGCTGACATCGGACGCCTCAAGGTCGACTCGGCGGCCGACAAGCTGGCCGCGATCAATCCGCTGGTCACGCTGCTGCGCGAGCCGCATCCGGTCGATGCCGATCTGCTGGCAGGGTGGTTGCCCGAGGTCGATCTAGTGCTGGACTGCTGCGATAATTTCGCCACCCGCGACGAGGTCGCGCGCCTGTGCTGGCAGGCCCGCATTCCGCTGGTGTCGGCGGCGGCCCTGGGCTGGGATGGTCAGCTCGCCGTCTATGATGCGCGCGCTGCGGGCACGGCCTGCTATCGCTGCGTGTTTCCGGCCGCCGACGAGGATGCCCCGGCCTGTGCCGACGCGGGCGTGATGGCGTCGACCGTGGCGGTGATGGGCAGCTGGCAGGCCCAGGAGGCGCTCAAGCTGCTGGCCGGGGTCGGCGAGCCCCTGCGTGGGCAGCTGCTGCTCTGGCAGGGCAGCAACAACAGTGTTCGACGTGTGCGCACGTCACAGGATCCGGCCTGTCCGGTATGTGGGAATCAGGGAGTCATTTCGGCATGAATCATTACGCGAACTGGGGCAATGCCCTCAAGGGCCTGCTTCGCATCGGCCAGACCACCTCGGTGCTGGCACGTACCGGCATGGCCTGGGCCGCCGGCGACCGGCCGCCGGTGCCGCGTCTGCTGCGTCAGACCTTCGAGCAGCTGGGTGCCACCTACGTCAAGCTCGGCCAGTTCGTGGCCAGTTCGCCGTCGCTGTTCCCGGCCGAGTACGTCGAGGAGTTCCAGTACTGCCTGGACAAGACCGAGCCGCTGTCCTTCGCGATCATGAAGCAGGTGCTCGAAAGCGAGCTGCAGCGTCCCTGGCAGGAAGTGTTCGCCAGCATCGACGAGAAGCCCCTGGCCTCGGCCTCCATCGCCCAGGTGCATGCCGCGCGTCTGCTCACCGGCGAGGACGTGGTGATCAAGATCCAGAAGCCGGGCGTCGAGAACACCCTGCTCACCGACCTGAACTTTCTCTATGTGACCGCCGTGCTGCTCGAGCGCAGCATGCCCAAGCTCAAGTTCGCCTCGCTGTCGGGCATCGTCAGCGAGATCCAGGCCTGCATGATGGAAGAGGTGGACTTCTACAAGGAGGCCCGCAACGTCGAGCAGTTCCGCGCCTTCCTGGAAAAGACCGGCAACACCCAGGCCGCTGCGCCGCGCATCTATCCGGAGGCGTCCAGTCTGCGCGTTCTGACCATGGAGCGTTTCCACGGCGTGCCGCTGACCGACCTCGAGACCATCCGCAAGTACACCCGTGACCCTGCCGGCACGCTGGTGACCGCGCTCAACACCTGGTTCTCCAGCCTGATGATGTGCGAGAGCTTCCATGCCGACCTGCACGCCGGCAACCTGATGGTGCTCACCGACGGCCGCCTCGGCTTCATCGACTTCGGCATCGTCGGCCGCATCGCGCCGGACACCTGGGCCGCCACCATGGCCTTCATCGAGTCCCTGGGCGAGAGCGACTTCGAAAAGATGGCCGAGAGCATGTCGGTGATCGGCATGACCCGGCGCACGGTCAACAAGGCCGATCTGGCCCGTGACCTCGAAACCATCTACGGCGCTGCCACGCACGTGGATCCGGAGTCGGTGCTCAATGCCATGGCCAACGACAACGAGATCAACAAGCTCATGCTCGACATTGTCGCGGTCGGCGAGCGCCACGGCATCCGCTTCCCGCGTGCCTTCGCGCTGCTGCTCAAGCAGATGCTGTATTTCGACCGCTACATCCGCATCCTTGCTCCGGACATGAACGTGTTCGACGACGACCGCATCGAGCTGCTGGCCCTGCCGGAGAGCAAGCCGCGCCGTCTGCACTGAGTCGCTGCGTCTGCGTCCTGCGCGCTAGAAACCGGCAAGCACGATCTTGCCGATGGCCTCGCCGCGCTCCAGGCAGGCCTGCGCGGCCCGCATGGCGTTGGCCGTGATCGGGCCGCCCCGCGTGTGCAAGGTGCTGCGCAGGCGACCGGCCTCGGCCAGTGCCGCGACCTCGGCAAGAATGGCGCCCTGACGTGCCACGTCGGTGGTGTCAAACAGGCTGCGCGTGAACATGTACTCCCAGTGCAGCGAAATGCTCTTGCGCTTGAACAGGCGGATGTCCAGCTGCTGCGGATCGTCTATCAGGGCCAGCCGGCCCTGCGGTGCCATCAGCGCGGACAGGGCCGGCGCATGCCGGTCGGTGGCGGTCAGGCTGGCCACCCAGGGGGCTTCGCCCAGACCCAGTGCCTGCCAGGCAGCCAGCAGATCCTCGTGATGATCGATGACATGGTGGGCCCCCAGGCCCGATGCCCAGTCCCGGGTTTCCGGCCGTGATGCCGTGGCAACCACGGTCAGCCCCGTGAGCGCACGCGCGAGCTGAATCAGCATAGAGCCCACTCCGCCGGCGGCTCCGGTGACCAGCAGCGCTCCGGTGCTGGTCGCGGTGACGCCAAGCCGGTCGAAGAGCAGTTCCCAGGCCGTGATGGCGGTCAGCGGCAGGGCGGCACACTGTGCGGCGTCCCAGCTGGCGGGGCGGCGTGACACCAGACGATGATCAACGACATGGCGCTCGCTGGCCGCGCCCGCCCGATGCAGGGCGCCGGCATACCAGACCCGGTCTCCGGGCTGGAAGCCGTCAACCGACGGGCCCGTGGCCACCACCGTGCCGGCGACATCCCAGCCCAGCACGCGAGCCTGGCCCTCGGCGGGGGGCTGCAGGCGGCGTACCTTGGTGTCCAGCGGGTTCATGCCGACTGCCTCGACGGCTACCAGGAGATCACCATGACCGGGCACCGGCTCCGGCAGCTCGAGGTCGAGCAGGGCATCCGGTTCGGACAGTTCGGCGCAGCGCAGGAAGCCGACGGCCTTCATGGGGTCGCTCAGGCCGTGCTGTCGAGAATGAAGTCGGCCACACCTTGCGGGTCATCCCACATCGGCACATGGCCCCAGCCGCGCGGCTCAAGCCAGCGCGCCTGTGCTGGCAGCAGGCTGCGCGAGCGCATCGGTCCGGTCAGGATCCAGTCGTTGCGACCAAAGGCGATGGACATCGGAATGGTCACGGCATCGAGCCCGTCGACTTCATCGATCAGGTTGTAGGTGGTGTCGAAGCCGGGCGCGTTGCGCATGTCATCGACGAAGCCGCTGATGGCCTCGGCCGGAATGCGATGGCCGCGCACCGAGACTGGAACCGCCAGCGCCAGCGAGCGCACGGGCGCGATCGAGAGCAGGGCCTTGGACAGGCCGGGCAGATTCCTGACCGACCAGCGCGTAATGTCAAAGATGGGCGCGATATGTGCCGGCACGGCATCGGACGGGCACAGCCCGGCCGGGGAGATTGCCGCGACGCTACTGGCCAGACCGGCCCTGGCAGCCGCGAGGGTCAGCCAGCCACCCATGGAGTTGCCGGCAATCGCCACCGGATCATGAATGCCGTGAGCAGCCAGGCTGTCGCGCAGGCCGTCGAGCAGGCGTGACAGCGACGCCTGACCGGTCAGCGGCGGCGTGCGGCCGAAACCGGGGATGTCAAAGGCCAGCACCCGGCGGTGGTCGGCGAGCCGGTCGATCACCGGCATCCAGGCGGTATGCGACATGCCGATGCCATGCAGCAGCACCAGCGGGCGGCCATGACCGCGTTCAACACAATGCCAGCTCATCAGTCGGGATTCCTGTCAGGGGAGCGGTCCCGACTATATCGCTACTGCCGGCGATGTGACAGTTGGTGCGTCAAGGCGCAGCGAGGTCATCGACAGCGAGCCGGTGACCTGGTCATTGAACAGGGTCAGACGGTCTTCCGGGGTCTGCAAGCCCAGGGCATACAGCACGGGCAGATAATGCTCCGGAGTGGGCATGGCCAGTCTGGCCGCGTGACCCAGGCGCTCAGGATGCATCAGCGTGTCATGGTCACCGCTGACCAGGGCAGCATTGAGACGTGCCTGCATGTCGGCAGCCCAAGGCTCTGGCGCGGCCGGAGGCCAGCGCAGCAAGGCCAGGTTGTGAACCAGGTTGCCGCTGGCCATGACCAGCACGCCCTCATCCCGCAGCGGAGCCAGCCGGCGTGCCAGCTGGTAGTGCCAGGCGGGAGGATGGTCAAGGGCAAGGCTCAGCGCCACGACCGGAATGTCGGCCTGCGGAAACATCGGCAGCAGCACACCCCAGATGCCATGATCCAGGCCGCGTCGGGAGTCCAGATGCACGGGCTCCGGTGCCAGCAGATCCGCCACCCGTGCGGCCAGCGCCGGACTGCCCGGCGCCGGATAGCGCACCGCGTGCAGGGCGGGCGGAAAACCGCCGAAATCATGGAGGGTGGGCGGAGCCGGGTGACTGCTCACGGCGACCCCGCGAGTTTCCCAGTGCGCGGAGATCATCACGATGGCGCGTGGCCTCGGCAGGCTCCGCCCCAGCTGCTGCCAGCTGGCATGAAAGGCGTTGGTCTCGATGGCGTTCATGGGCGAGCCATGACCGAGAAACAGGACGGGAAAACGCATGAGCCTCACCAG
>VFQO010001272.1_pt1 | contig 20294 bp, 16 predicted proteins | sample 3512331 | NCBI WGS metagenome assembly VFQO01 (sample SAMN10412371, study PRJNA504923) | tailings metagenome | isolation source: Replicate 3 from Balatoc abandoned mine | place: Philippines: Itogon, Benguet | collected 2017-08-28
CACGATACGATAAACTCGCCGCCAACTACATGGCTGGCGTTTTCCTCGCCGCCGCCCTGACCTTCTGGTGCAATTGAGTCCGGAGCCTAGTCCGGCACGAAGGCGGCGGCGGGCATCACCGGTTCATGGACCGCCTCGCCGCGCGTCATCTGATACACCATCCGATCGGGGCCGAACTCGGGCCAAGGCATAGCCCCGCTGCGCGCAAAGCCGGCCCACAGATCATGGACATGCTCGGCGAGCGCCTGCGGCGGGTCCATCCCGGCCAGCCCCTGCGGCCCGGCGACGGTCGGCAAGGTCTTGAACACGAACGGCATTTCTATCCCGTGGCACGCCCCCAGCGCACCGTCGCACGCGGGCGAGCGCCAGTCGAACTCGTACAGCCACGTCCTGCCCTGATGCGCCGCGGCATATTGCCGCGCCGGCCAGCGGAACACCAGGTCGGTCATCGCCCGCGTCATCGCCTCGCCCGGCCGCACGCCTTTCTGTTTGTAGCCATAAGCCAGCAGCGCCGCCTTCGCCTGCGGGTTCGACCGACCGAGCAGCCAGCGCGCGAGCAGCCCGCCGATCTTCTGGCGCACCCCGGTCGGCACGAAATACAGGTTCATTTCCTCGGCATTGCTACCGATGACAATCTCCACATCGCGCCCCGCGCCCTTGCGCAGCGCATCGATCGGCTTTTCGGGCAGCACATCGTCGCCATAGACCGGAATGAACCGGCTGATCCCATAGACCGGTTCGCGTCCGTCTTGGTCGCGCAGGTCGATCGCCCACGGCTTCGCCACCTTGTCGATCGCATCCATCGCCGCGGCGGGCGACACGCTGCGAAAGCCATCGGCGCCGGGCGCGATCCGCAGCAGCCTGGCCAGCTTGCGGACCAACCGCTGCGCGACATCGATGTCGCGCACCATCGCGCCATGCCCGCTCTGGATGATTGCGCGGGCGAACAATCCCTTGGCGAGCGGCGAGGTGACGAGATCGGCAATCGCCATCGCCCCGGCGCTTTCGCCGAACACCGTCACCTTGGCCGGATCGCCGCCAAACGCCGCGATATTGCGCTGAACCCATGCCAGCGCGAACAGCATGTCGCGCAGCCCCAGATTGGTCGGCGCTCCCGGCACGGGCAAAAAGCCGTCGATCCCCATCCGATAGTTGATCGCAACGCAGATCACGCCCGAGGCCGCAAACGCGCTGCCATCATGGACCGTCGCATCCTTGCTGCCGACGACAAAGCCGCCGCCGTGGATGAACACCATCACCGGCGCCGCTTTCGCCTCGCACGGCGCCCAGATGTTGAGGCGCAGATAGTCGCCGTCGCTGCCGTCGCTACCGCTGCCGATCAGCGGCGACGGATCGATCGCGGGAAAGGCCTTGATCCGGTGCGGCGCCGCCGGGCCGGGATCGACCATGTCGCGCACGCCGTCCCATGCCGTCGGCGGACACGGCAATTCAAAGCGTTTGGGAGGCGCTGCATAGGGGATGCCAAGGTACCGGATGATCGCGCCGTCACGGCGGCCACGAATCGCCCCGCCCTCAATCTCGATCGCCGCACCATCAGGGTCTGAAGCTGTCATTGCTGCAACCTATCATCGGTCCGGCCCATGAGGCTACGTCCGCCGATATGCCGATCGGATAAAGCGATATGCCTCGACCGAATTCTGGCGACAGGACCGTTTGCACCGGCCCGTCAGTGTTGGAGAATGGCGCGACCAAGGCTTGAATGACGATCGAACCCGGGTTGTGACCCGGCACTCGCCGTTTCTCGTTCGGCCTGCGTGAAGCCATAGGCCGGAATGAGGACATTTTGCCGATCTGCGACCCGGTCCCAGTCTTTGACCAGCGCATGTCCCGCCTGATCGCCGGCACCGATATACGCACCGCTCGACAAAGTGATGTCGGCGCAGGCGAAATGACCCGCTCCGGCGCACAAGATTGCGCGGGTCGGGGCGTCGGCGCCGACAAGTGCCAGCAGCCCGGGGCTGACCAGCTCGGGTGCCAGCAGATCAAGGCTTGCTTCGGACAACACCCCTTCGGTCATCTGCGTCGCCGCGGTCGGTGCCAGGCTGTTGACCCGGATCCCGTATTTCTCGCCTTCGATCGCAAGCGTCTGCATGAGGCCGACGAGCGCCATCTTCGCGGCGCCATAATTTGCCTGACCGAAATTGCCCCACAGCCCCGACGACGAGGTCGTCATGACGATCCGGCCATATTGCTGGGCGCGCATCACGTCCCACACCGCTTTGCAACAGATGGCGGCGCCCATCAGGTGGACGTCGACGACCAGTCGGAAATCGTCGATGCTCATTTTCGCAAAGCTTTTGTCGCGCAAGATGCCGGCGTTGTTGATCAAAATATCGACGCGGCCCCATCGTTCCGACGTGGCGCGAACCATCGCCGCCACCGCCGCTTCGTCGGTCACCGATGCAGCGAAGGGAAACGCCGATCCCGCCATCTGCTCAATATCGCGAACAACCGCTTCGGCGGCGGACAGGGCAAGGTCGTTGACGACGACATGCGCACCCTGCCGCGCAAGGAACAGGGCGTGCGCGCGGCCAAGGCCGCTTCCGGCGCCGGTTACGATCGCGACGCGACCTGCCAGTGGCAGGTCGGATTGGGATTTCGGCATCGTCATGGCAGCATTCCTTATATTCACTCACAGGATAGTTAGTATCATAGGCGACAAAAAAGCTCTGGACCGGGTGCCGATCTACTCGGTCAGACCTATGGCTTTTTCTGGCAAATTTCCCTGAAACCCGCCGCCATGAACGTCGCCATGCGCGCCTTGATCGCCTCGAAATCTTCCGATTTGCAAACGCCGCCCGACAATTTATCGATCCGACCGGTGCGTGCGAGCGTGACCATCAGCGCCCCGGTCACGAAATGATAGCCCCAGAAAATATCTTCCTCGGCGCAATCGGGCATCGCTTTCTTGAGCAAGCCAATGAGGCGGAGCACCACCGGATCGAAGTGGCTGTCCATCAAGTCCGCGCCCCATTCGGGGGTGTTCGCAACCAACGCGCCCAGCGCGCCGTAGTTTTTCCATCCCTCGCCGCCGTGAATGTACAGATCGAGGTCGGTGTCGAGAAAGGCGTGGAGCGCCCCCTCGATCGTCGGCTTCCCCCCGGTCGCGCGATCATAGTCGTCCAGCGCTTCCATCCGTTTGGTGCTGGTGACCACCGCGCGCCGCGCGAAAACGGCATCGAACAGCTTCTTCTTGTCCTCGAAATAATAGTTGAGCAGCGTGTGATGCACGCCGATCCGCTTGGCGACGTCCTTCAACGTCACCCCGTGCAAGCCGTGCCGCGAGAATAGCAGTTCGGCCTCATCCAGGATTTGCTCGATCATGTCAGCGCGCTGTTCGGCCTTGGTCGACCGCCGCCGCGTTTTCCCCTGTTCTGTCACGATTAAACTTTCAATCCCTGCGTTGCGGACGACAAGATGGCCGTGTCTCCTCGCCGGTCACGCCGCCCCATAGTCGTTCCGCAGGCGAATCTTATCGATTTTTCCGGTCGGCGCCAGCGGCATGGCGGCCAGGCGCACCACGGCGTCGGGAATCCACCAGGGAGCGACGCGTCCGGCGAGCGGCGCGAGCAGTTCGGCGTCGCTGATTTCGGCGTCCGCGCCCAGTTCGACCAGCAATATCGGCCGCTCGCCCCATTTGGTGTCTTCGCGGCCGATAACGGCGGCGAGCAATACCTGCGGCAGCGCGCCAACCACCGCCTCGATTTCGGCCGGATTGATCCATTCGCCGCCCGATTTGATCAAATCCTTGGCGCGGCCGGTGATCGACAAATTGCCGCGACCATCGATACGCGCCAGATCGCCGGTGCCGAACCAGCCGTCGGCGTCGGTCGCGGTTTCGTCCGCGCCGAAATAGCGTTCGATGACGGCCGACCCGCGGACCCGCAGATGCCCCTCGGCCCCGCGTTGTTCGGGAAGCGCACCGCCTGCTGCATCGGTGAGCAACAGGTCGACGCCAATCGCGGGACGCCCGGACACGCTTGCCGAACGAAGGGGGTCACCGGGCGCGGTGATGGTTCCCAACGGCGATAATTCGGTCATTCCCCAGCTGGTCTGGATGGTCACGCCCAGCCGGCGCTCAATCCGATCCATCAACGCCGGGGCCATTGGCGCACCGCCAACAATGATCCGCGTCAGCGACGGCAAATCAACGCTGCCCGCTTCGAGATGTTCGAGCAGCCCAAGCCAAACGGTCGGGACACCGACGCCGATCGTCACCCCCTCCGCCGCGATCAGCCGCGCCAGACTGGCGCCGTCGGTTTGGCGGCCCGGCAACACCAGCTTGCCACCGACCGCGGGCAGCGCAAAGGGCAAGCCCCAGGCGTTGGCGTGGAACATCGGGACAACCGCCAGCACTGCGTCGCGGCTGGTAAAGGCCATGACATCGGCCTGCAGCGTTCGCAGCGTGTGGAGGAAGGTGGCGCGATGGGTGTACGTCACCCCTTTCGGGGCACCCGTGGTTCCCGAGGTGAAGCAGAGCCCGGCGGGCGCGCGCTCGTCGAAGTCACCCCACCGGGCACTTACCGGTGCGCCTTCGATCATCGGCTCCAGCGCGTCGAGCGGCGGCCCCGCAGCGGGCCATTCGCCGGGAAGTCCGTCGACGACCAGCACGCGAAGGATTTTTGGGGCGCGTTCGACAATAAGGCGCGCAAGCGGCAGCAGGTCGGCGCTGACGATCAGCAACTTTGCGCGCGACTGTACGGCCATCGACGCCAACTGCGGGCCGGTCAGCCGCGGATTGAGTGTGTGGCAAACCGCGCCGATGCCCATCGTTGCATACCAGACCTCGACATGCGCCTGGCTGTTCCATGCCAGTGTCGCAACGCGGTCGCCCTTGCCGACCCCGAAGTCCGCCAGCAGCGCCGAAATCGCAAGACTGCGCGTTCGCAACGTCGCATAGCCGACCCGGTCGATGCTGCCGTCCTCGCGCCCGGTAACCACCTCGGCATCGCCATGCCAGCGCGCTGCGTGGGTCAGGAATTTGTCGAGCGTGAGCGGATAGTCCTGCATCTGACCGTCGATCATGGGCAATCGGCGCTTTTCGGCAGCACGGGCGAGACGATCCCGCTATTCCAGTTCCAAGGCAGATTGCCCGCGGCGCGGCGGCGGCACATGGCCGCTTCGTGCAGCGCGTACATGCCCGGCATCAAGCGCGCCGCGCTGCGCGGCACATCGGCAAACGCCATGAACGCCCCGTCGGTGCCATAGGGGCGCCAAGCCGCCTGTCCTGCGGCCTCGGGCTTGCCGGTCCTGGCGAACGAGACCCAATAATCGCCCATCGCGGCCGCGAAGCGGCGCTCGGCCAGCGTTTCGGGGATTTTCGGCCAATAGGGCGGCGTATCGCCAATCGTGCCAAACACATACGGGATTTCGGCGGCATGGAATCCATGCAAACCATATTCGCTCGCCGCCGGATAGCCATGGTCGAAGAGGTAGAGATAGGCGTTCTGTCCCAACGCGCTCTGCTTGACCGCGAGCCGCTCGGAGGTCCAGCCATAGAGCGCGTCGCGCGTCGTCGCGAGCACCGCCTCGCCGAGATCGGTCGCGGGATAGAGCTTGAGCCAGCCGTCGGCGAGGTCGCCATAACGCTCGCGGATCGCCGCTTCATAGAGCGCGGCGCTCGCGGGCGCGGGTGGCGCGAGCATGCGCAGCGAGCGAATCTCGCCGATGTTGAACCCCGCGATCATCGGGACCGGCGCTTGCTCGCCAGCGTCGAAGCTGTCGACCAGCTGGCGCGGCAGCACCTTGCCGTCGACGGTGCCCCACGGGAAATAGCCTGCCTTGAGCGCGCCATCGTTGAGCGCCCCCGCGTCCATCGCGCGCAGCGCAGCAAGGTCGGCCGCGCCCAGCGCCGCTGCAACCTTCGTGCCCATCGTCTCGGCCGGCACCTCGCCATGCCGCGCCTCGCGCAGCGACGGCGTCGAGATCATATAGGCGCTCTGCGCGATCGCCTTGTGGAACAGCCCGCGCGCTTTGGGCGCGGCCATCAGATATAGGACGCTCAGCGCGCCCGCGGACTCGCCCGCGATGGTGACATTGCCCGCATCGCCGCCGAAGGCGCCGATATTCGCCTTCACCCATTCGAGCGCCGCGATCTGGTCGAGCAGCCCGTAATTGCCCGACACGCCGTCGGGCGACTCCTTGCTGAGCTCTGGATGCGCGAGATAGCCGAGCGCGCCGAGCCGGTAGTTGATCGACACGATGATCGCGCCGCGCGCCGCAAGCTTCGCGCCGTCGTACATCCCCTCATGGCTGTAGCCGTTGGTCAGCGCGCCGCCGTGGATCCACACGATCACCGGCGCCTCCTTCGCCGCCTCGGGCGCCCAGATGTTGAGCGTCAGGCAGTCCTCGGATGTCTTCGCGGGCGGGTTGGTATAGATGCCGATCGCGGTCGGGCGCGGCTGGATGCACGCGGCGCCGAAGCTCTGCGCCTTGCGCACGCCGGCCCAGGCGGGCAGCGCCACCGGCGGTTTCCAGCGCAGCGGACCGACGGGCGCCTCGGCATAGGGAATGCCCTTGAACACGCTGAGCTTGCCGACGCTCTTGCCCTCGACCGCACCCGCGGGCGCCGTGACCGTCGGCGCGGCCATAGCAGGCACCGCCATCGTCAGCCCCGCCGCCGCCATCGCGCTCGCTATCGCCTTCATGCCAAAGCCTCCTGCCGGCGAAGCCGCGCCGCGAGCCACAGGAACAGCCCGATCGCGATGATATAGAAGGGCGTCAGCGTGTAGAGCGCCGACTGCAGGCCATGCGCCTCGCCCTGCGCGGTGAACCAGTCGCTCGCGAACCCGACCCACGTCGGCCCGAGCCCCAGCCCGATAAAATTCATGATCAGCAGCAGCAGCGCCCCCGCCAGCACGCGCTGGTTCGGCTTCACTTCCTCCTGCACCAGCGCGACCGAGGCCGAGAGGTAGAAATAGTTGAACACCATCACGACGGTGAGCAGCGCCAGCGCCAGCGGCCATCCCGGCGCCCAGACGAAAGCGAGATAGAAGGGCATCGCCACCGCGAGCGACAGCGCCGGCGCGGTCGCATAGCCGGTGCGCGACTTCTTCACCATCTTGTCGATCACCCGGCCCGAGACGATCATCCCGCCGCCCATGCCGATCAGCAGCACCAGCGCATACCAAATCGCCACCTCGCCCAGTTCCATGCCCTTTTCGCGCATCAGGAACAGCACCGCGAAATTACCGAGGCCATAGGTCACGAACTGCGTTGCGCCGCCGCCGAGCGCTGCGAGCATCAAGATCGGATGCGACAGGAACATCCGCACCGTCGGCCAGAACCGGGCGCGATCATCGGGGGAAGATGTCGAGATCGCCCCCCCTGCGTCGGTCGCCCCACGCTGTGGTTCACGCACCGTCAGCCACACGATCAGCGCGGTGACGATACCGATCGCGCCGACGACGATGAAGGGGATGCGCCAGCCGAACTGGTCGGCGACCGCCGCCCCGAAAGCGACCCCCGCCGCGGCGCCGATCGCCGGACCCAGATTGAAGATGCCGAGCGCCGCGGCGCGCTTGCCCGGCGGATAGGTGTCGGTGATGATCGCATAGGATGGCGGCACGCCCCCGGCCTCACCAATACCCACCGCCATGCGCGCGACAACCAGCTGGCCATAATTGGCCGCCATACCGCACGCGACGGTCGCGCCGCTCCAGATCGCACAAGCGAGCGACAACACCCCGACGCGGCTGGTGCGGTCGGCAAACCAGCCGACCGGAATCGCGATGAAGCAATAGAACATCGCGAAATACAGCCCGCTGATCAGCCCGAGCTGACCGTCGGTAATCTGCAAGGCGTCCTGGATCGGTTTCGCCAGGATCGACAGCAGCTGCCGGTCAAGGAAGTTGAGCACATAAACGAAGCACAGCATTCCCAGTACGAACCCGGGCCGCGCGCTCGGCCCCGCACCGACGGCGGCGGCGGACGAGGGGTCGGTGACCGCCACGATTAAAGGCTGTAGCCGAGGCGGATCCCGAAGGTACGCGGCCGCATCGTGCCGAACCGGCTGACGAGAAACGCCTCGGGATGAATATAGGTGATCGAATGATCATCAAACAGATTCTCGACATAGAATTGCGCCGAAATATCGCCCTTCTTCAGCCCAAGGCTGAGGTTGACGTTGCTGTAAGCGTCGGTTTTTCCGAATGTCGAAAGCGGAACATTGGGAAGCCCCGGGGTGTTGGGGAAGCTGCTGTTATACGCCCCGATATGCTGGGCGTTGACGGCAAGCATCGCGTCGATGTCGTTCCCGAGCTTAAAGTTATACGACATATACGCCGACCCCTGGATCCGCGGCGCCGACAGACGGTGGCCGAGGACGGCGCCCGAAATCGCGGCCTCGGTGGGCGTCAGCTTGGTGATCTTCGAATCATTATAGGCGCCGTTGAAACCGATCGCCCAGCCGGTGGCAGGGATCACCGCAACCTCGAACTCGAACCCCTTGCTGCGCGCCGCGCCGATATTGGTGGCAAACTGCACCGAATCCGACTGGCGGTTCGCCTGCGCCTGGATATTGCTCCAGTCGATCAGGTAGAAGGCGGCGTTAATCGAAACCCGGCCCTCCAGCCATCGCCCCTTCGCGCCCACTTCATAGCTTTTGAGGCTGTCGGAGCTTGCCCCATCGGGGATGATGATATCGTTCGGATCGACGAGGCTCGGCGCCCCGGCGCGGGCATTGACAATCGGCGCGCGAAAACCGGTGGCGAACGTCGCATATGTCGTCAGCGTATCGCTCGGTTTGAATGTCGCGCTCGCTTTCCACGACGGCTTCGAACCTTTCGCCTTGATGCCTTCGACGGCCGCATAGGGGGTAAAGGTGTTGAAATTGGCGGGAAGGCGTAACAACGCATAGGTGTAATAATTGAATCCTGCCGCGGTGGCGAGATAGCCGCCTGCCTCGGTGAAGCTCTGCGCGGCGGTCTCGCCATAACGCAAACCGCCCGTAAGCCAGAACTTGTCCGAGAAGCGATAGGTCAGCTCACCGAAGCCCGCGAGTTCGGTGCTCTTGGAATGTGTGTAGAGTTTCTGGAAATATTTGTCGGGAAGCCCGGTCAGGTTACGCCCGGCCAAAAAAGCGGGGTTGGAACGATAGAGGAAGTCGACGTCGCGGCGCCGGTTCAGATAAAATCCGCCGACGACAAATTCGAAGGGTCCATCGAGCGTCGAGGCCAACCGCGTTTCCTGCACGAACACCTTGTCATACCCATCGGCGTCGAGGCCAAAGGCAATCGGCGCGCCCGGAAACGAGCCCGGCGCAAAGGTACCCGCCAGATCGACATAGAAGCGCTGGTCGAAATCCGAATAGGTCGACGAACTGGTGAGCCGCGCGAAATCAAACTCATAGTCGACCGTCGCGTTGGCGATCGCCTGCTTGCCGGTGAAGCGATCGGGTTCGTCCGAAATGCGCTTGTTGCGCCCCAGGCTGGGGCTGGTCAACGACGAGTCCTTGGGATTGCTGTACTCATAGGAACCGAGCAGCTTGATCGACAGCCGATCGGTCGGCTTCCACAGCAGCGAAACACGCCCGCCATAATCGACCAGCGTGTTCGAGTTTTTGACGCCCGTCCCGACATTGTCGAGATAGCCTTCCTCGTGCCGGTAGAAACCGACGGCGCGCAGCGCAAGGCGGTCCTCGACCAGCGGCACGTTGATCATCGCATTATAGCGTTGGCGAACCGAATCCGAACCGGTCAGGCCCAGATCGACAAGGACGGCGGTATCGAAATCATTGAGGTCGGGGCTTTTCTGCAGGATGCGCATTGCGCCCGACAGCGAGCCCGATCCGAACAACGTCCCCTGCGGTCCCCGCAAAAACTCGACGCGTTCGACGTCGAACAAATTGGGATCGACCACCGTCGTATTGCCGATCGTCGAGACCGGCAGCTCGTCGATGTAGATCGCGACCGAGCTTTGCAAGTTCGCATTATAGCCGTTGGTCGCAATGCCGCGCGCGGTGAAATTGTTGAAGTTGGCGGTCGGTTTGTTGAGCACGACGCCGGGCGTCTCGCGTCCGATGCCTTCGTATCCCACGATGCCCTTTTGCGTCAGCTCTTCCTGAGTAAAGGCGGATATGCTGATCGGTACGTCCTGGATACGCTCCTCGCGGCGGGTCGCGGTGACGATGATGTCGCTGGTGACAGTGCCTTGGTCATCGGCTTGCGCCGCGGCCTCCGGCGCCTCCTGCGCGCCCGCTCCGGTCGGGATTGCAAACAGCGCACCCGCGCACACCGAAATAAATAGCTTGGCCATCATCATGCCTCTCCCAATCATCGCCGCTCGAACGTCGGCATGGAGACCTTATGCAAATGATCGACCAGCAAGTCAACATTCACTCTCTTGTGTGTGAATGAAATTGAAAACCATGCGAATCCGCGCAGCTGGCGGCCAGAGTCGCTCGGCCTCGAGGCACAACCATCCTCACTCCCGCTCCTGTAAATCGGGCGGGGCTGGCCCGTAGCCATGTTCAATAGAACACCGGTGCGGTAGCGGGCCGCTGCGCCGGAAGTGCACGCCGACGCGACCCTTCAGGACGATCAAAGCGGTCATGCTGCGCGAACAGCGCATGGAAATTGCACTGGCGGGCCGGCGATGTGCCGGGCGCGATACGCGTGTCTCTCGCTTCGAGATACACTGCGGCGACCTGGATGCGATGCGGGCCATAGCTGAATTGTGGGCCAGGCGCGGCCCGGAGGCCAATGTCGCCCCCTCGGGTAGCGATCGCTCACGCAGGCTCGAGGCCTTGCGCAGAATGCTTTGAAGGTTTCCGCTCGACGCTATACGGGCACCGGATTGGTTGCTTCCACTGCCTCGCGCTCGGTTTCTGCGCCCAGCCGTCCGTACAAAGGCAGATCGCCAGGATTATGAATAACAGTGAATTATCGTCATAGCTTTCATGCCGGCAACAGCGCCGATGTCGTAAAGCACAGCCTGCTGATCGCCCTCGTTCGAGCCTTACAGCTCAAAGAGGGCGCGCTGACCCTGATCGACACCCATGCCGGTTGCGGGCTGTACGACCTCGGCGGCGAGGAGGCGAGGCGCACCGGCGAGGCCACGCAGGGCGTGCTGCGGGCCTTTGCCGACACCAACCCCCTGCTGGACGACTACCGCGCCGCCGTGCGGGCAGTGAATGCCGGGGCCGAGCCGCGCCTCTACCCCGGATCGCCGCGATTCCTGGCGCAGCTTCTGCGTCCGCAGGATGTTCTGATCCTGAACGAGAAACATCCCGATGACGCCTATGCCCTGCGCGGCGCGATGCGCGGGACGTCCGCCGCGGTGCATCAGCGCGACGCCTATGAGCTTTGGCTGGCGATGCTGCCGACGCGCACCGCGCGCGGCGTGGTGGTGGTCGACCCGCCGTACGAGCAGACCGACGAACGCGCACGGATCACCGCCACGCTCGCCGCGGCGACCCGCAAATGGGCGCATGGCGTGACGGTCGTCTGGTATCCGCTGAAGGACCGCGAGACGCATCGGCGGTGGAAGCAGCAGTTGCGGAACCTCGGCATCCCGAAATTTCTGGTGGTCGAGCATTGGCTATACGACAGCGATCAGCCCGACATCTATAACGGCGCGGGACTTTTCATCGTCAACCCGCCCTATGCCTTCACGCAGGCGCTGCCGCCGCTGCTGGAAGCCCTGCGCGCCGCGCTGGCGCCGGAGGGCCACAGGGGAGAGATCTGGGCCGATTGGTTGCACGGCTAAAAAACGGCCCTCGCCTGCCCCTGCCTCCCGTGAGCCGGACCTGGTCGCCGAAACGGTCACCACGCCCAGCCAATACGCCAAGCCTCTACCGGCAGGGTGCCCCGGTCTGCATCAAGCATCCGGTACGCGAAATCGCAGCCGCCCGCACCGCGCATAGCGATCCGGGCGGCTGCTCCCCTTTTTAGAAGGTCACGTTAGAAGGTCACGCGCGCGCGCAAGCCATAGCTGCGCGCATCGTTGAGGAAACGGATGTTCAGCGACGAACCGACCAGCGCCTTTTGCGACACTTCTTCGTCGAGGAAGTTGCTCGCCCACGCCTCAAGCCGGAAATTGTCGATCGTATAGCCGATCCCGAGGTTGAGCGTCGCATAGCCCTTTTGCCGGTCGGGGAAACCCGCGGCCAGCGACGTCTGGCGGGCGCCGCTCAGGAACACGATATCATCCTCGTTGAACTGGCTGAGGAAATAAGACGAGCGGTAGCTGAGCAGCGCCTGCCAATCGAGACGGCCTGGTCCCGCTTCGAACCATTGCGACAGCCGCGCGCTGACGTTCATCTTGGACGACAGCGGCAAACGGTTGCCGACCAGGCTGATCAGCGGCGAATTGCCGCCCGCGCCAAAGTCCTGCGCGCGCGCATCGGCGACGGTGCCGCGCGTGATCTTCGTATCCAGATAGGCGGCGTTGATGTCGAGCCCGAAATTCCCGGGCAGGCTCAGGCGAAGCTCGGCCTCGGCGCCATAGATCCGCGACGCGCCGATGTTGCGGTTGACCAGCGAATAGCCGTTGCAGACCGGCGGGGTCTGGGTGCTGTCGAGGTTGATACAGGTGAGGTCCTGAAACACCTGGTTCGAATAGTCGTAATAGAAGCCGGTCAGGTTGAAGACCGCTCGCCGCCCAAAGGCGTCGAAGCTGTTACGGCTGCCGATTTCATAGACGAGCAGCTTTTCGGGGCTGAAGGTTTCGGGGATCGTCGATCCATTGAAACTGTCGTTGAAGCCGCCCGATTTGTGACCGGTCGAGACCTTGGCATAGAGCATGTTGTCGTCGCTGACGTCGAATTCGATGCCCGCGCGCCAGTCGACGAAGTTGAACGCCGAACTGCCGACCTGCTGCCCCGGAATGGTCAGGTTCGCATAGCTGAACCCGCCATTGGTGTTGGACGGGTTGAGCGCTGGGCAGTTGACGAAGCCATTGTCGATGTCGGGCCGGTCGATACAGGTGCCGTTCGGATTGGTGCCGTTGGCGATCGCCCCGATCTGCTGGATCAGCGTATCGCGCAGCCCTGGCGTCTTGATGCCTTCGATCAGGAATTGCGCCAGACCGCGCGGCGTATTGATGCCGGTAACGTCGAAGTTGGGGCGGTCGAGCAGATTGGGCCTGAAGCCTTCGGTGCCGAGGCGGGTCGCAAAGCAGCAGGCGAAATCCTCGCCGCCAAGCGTCAGCGCCCAATTGCCGCCGATGCCATAACGCGACTTTTTCTCGTCGGTGTAGCGAATGCCGCCAAGGAACCGCAGCCGGTCGGTGACGTCGAAGGTGCCATCGGCATAGAAGGCATAGCTTTCGCCCTGGACGTCGGGCATCGTGAATTCGGTGCCGGAGTAGCAACAATAGCCGCGATCCGCGAGGGCGAGATAACCCACCGCCTGGTCTTCGTTGAAGTAAAAGCCGCCAAGGTTCCAACGGAAACGCTGATCCTCATTGGCAAATACCCGCGCCTCATAGACCTGGCTTTTTGACTTCGTCTGCCAGAAATTGCCCGAATAATTGTCGTACAGCACCGCCGACAGATCGCGGCCAGGATAGTCGATGCCTTCGCTCGATGCATTGACCTGGTAAAAATCGACCGAGCGATAGCTGCCGGTCAGTTCGGCGCCAAAGCTGCCGAAATCATAGTTGATCTTGCCCTGAACGCCCCACAGCTCATTTTCCATTTCGCCCTGCAGGCCGCGATAGACGACGTTTTTGAGATTGAGCTTGTCGGGGCGAAGGCCGGTCGCCTGAACGGCGCTGAAGATGTTTGCGCCCGGATAGCCGGTCCCGGTTTCCTTGCCATAGTCGCCGACAATAGAGATGCTGAGCTGGTCGCTCGGTTCCCACAATAGCGACAGACGGCCGGCGTAATTTTCTTCGAGCCCGGCGGGCTTGAGGCCGCTGGCGGAGGCGCCGGTCGAGACATTTTTGAAACCGAAGTCGCGATTGATGTAATAGGCAGCGGCGCGCAGCGCGAAGCTGTCCCCGAGCGGAATGTTGATCGCGCCTTCGGCGCCGTACGACGAGCGGTTGCCGAACTCGGCCTGCGCATAACCGCCAAATTCGCCAAGACGCGGTTTCGCGGTGATGATGTTCAGCGTCCCCGCCACCGCATTGCGGCCATAGAGGGTACCCTGCGGTCCCTTGTTCACCTCGACCCGTTCAAGGTCGTAGAACATCAGACCCAGCCCGCGCGGGCGGGGAATATAGGTGCCGTTGAGGTGCGGTGCCGCGCCGGGGTCGCCAAGCTCGGTGCTGTTTGCCGATCCGACGCCGCGGATGAAGATTTCGACATTGCCTTCCTGATTGGAAATGCTGAGCCCCGGAATCGCGACCTGCAGCTGGCGCAGTTCGCTGATCCCGTCGCGTCGGAGCTGGTCGGCGCCGAGGGCCTGGACGACGCCGGAAACATCCTGCAGATTCTCCTCGCGGCGGTTTGCCGTCACGATGATGCTATCGTCGCGTTCTTCGGCCGTCGTGTCGGTCGCCGCCGCCTCCTGCGCATGGACCGGAATGGCGGCAACGGTGGAAAGCAGCACCAAGAGCGCCGACCGCGTGAAAATACCCCTGTTCATAACATCCTCCCTAAATTGTCTTGTTATTTGCATGCAAGTTGTGGGCCCGCCGGCGAGACGATGCGCGCCGAGGACAAGGTGATGTCGAGCGTGCCGCTGGTCGCGAGAGTCAGCGGCGTTTCGACGCGCGTCATGTCGACGCCTGCCTTTTTAAAACAGCGGAGCGGCATCGTGATGCGGGTCCATTTGTCCGATTTCGCCGCCTCTGCGAGCAGGCTGCGCACCGGAAAGCCACCGGAACAGCTCGCGCCGCATCCCATCAGCAGGCTCACGTCGGCGGACGGCGCCGCGTTGACCTTGAGCTCAAGCTCGAGCGCGAGCTCGCCATTCGCCTGACGCGAGAGGTCGGTGGGCACGTCCTGGACAATCGCCGCGACGGCGTATCCCGCCCCCATCCAGCGCAGACGCACCGAATCCTCCTGAGCCGCCCGGTCGGCCGGGCGTGCGTCGATCAGTTGTGGGCCGGGATTGCTCGACAACGCGCCGGGCGGCCCCAGCAACAGGCGGCGACCGACCCCCGGTTTGCCGGCGACGAACAGGGTTCCGGGGTCGGCCATCGCCGCACTCGCGCGCGCCTCGGACAGCGGCGCAAGGTCGCCCTTGTCGGCAAAGGTGAGACCAAAGCCATAAGCGAACAGCGGATCGTAGTTGGCATCGCCGACATTGACCGCGGTCTGGTCGCTCGCTTTCGGCCAGCTGTAAGGCAGTTTGCCGCGAAAATCCGACTTGCCGAACAGAAGGTCGGCCACGCCGCCGCCCTCGGACCCCGGCAGCCACGCCGCCACGAATGCATCCGACGCATTGAGGAACGGATTGACCCACATAGCGCGCCCGGACAGGAACACCGCGACCGTCGGCACCCCCGCCGCCTTGAGCGAGCGCAGCAGGGTCAGGTTTTTCGCATCGTCATAACCGACGTCGGGGCGGTCCCCCTGAAATTCGGCATAGGGGTCTTCGCCAAAGACGACGATGGCGACGTCGGGCTTTTCCGAATAGCGGCCGTCGATCGACAACGTCGCGGTGCCGCCAGCGGCCTTGACCGCCTCATCGATCCCTTCCCAGATCGACTGGGCATGGGGGAAGTCGCTGCGCTTGGTGCCGGTGCCTTGCCAACTGAGCGTCCAGCCGCCGGTCTGCTTGGTCAGATTGTCGGCGCCGTCACCGGCAACCAAAATGCGGCCACCCGCCTTGAGCGGCAGCAAACCGCTGGAATTTTTGAGCAGCACGAGCGATTCCCGCACCGCTTCGCGCGCCAGCGCGCGATGGTCCTTGCCGCCCAGCAGCTCGAACCGGCCACCAAAGGGCCGCGACGACGGCTTGCCCGCCTCGAACAAGCCGGCGCGAACCTTCACCCGCAGGATGCGCCGCACGGCGTCGTCGAGCCGCGGCATCGGCAGCGTGCCGTCCTGCGCATGGGCGAGCGTGGTGCGGTACAGCTCTTTCCAGCTGTCGGGCGCCATGAACATGTCGAGCCCGGCGATCACCGATTGCGGACAGTCGGTGGCGGTGCAGCCCGCGACCTGGCCGTGGCCGTTCCAGTCGCCGACGAGAAAGCCGTCGAAATTCCAGCGGTCCTTCATCACGCCGGTCATCAGCGAGTGATTGCCGTGCATCTTGACGCCGTTCCAGCTCGAGAAACTGACCATCACCGACTGGACGCCCGCGTCGAGCGCGGGGAGATAGGGCGGACTGAACAGCTCGCGCAATTGCGCCTCGGGCATTACGGCATCGCCCTGATCCTTCCCGCCGCTGGTGCCGCCATCGCCCAGGAAATGCTTGGCCGTGGCGATGATATGCGGCCCGCGCAGCCAGTCCTTGTCGCCAACCCGGCCCTGCAAACCTTCGATCAGCGGTGCCGCATAGCTGGTCGCGATTTCGGGCGTCTCGCCAAAGCCCTCATAGGTGCGCCCCCAACGATCGTCGCGGACAACGGCCAGCGTCGGAGCGAAGGTCCAGTCGAGCCCGGTCACGCGCATTTCGATCGCGGTCGCGGCACCGATGCGGCGAACGAGATCGGGGTTCCGCGCCGCGCCCAGCCCGATATTGTGCGGAAACAAGGTGGCACCGACCACATTGTTGTGGCCGTGCACCGCGTCGCTCCCCCAGATCACCGGAATGCGCGGCAGCTTGCCATTGGGCTTCATCGAGGCGGCGTAAAAGGCGTCTGCGGCGGCCAGCCAGGCCTTCGCCGGCGCATTGTAGCGCCCACCCGGATCCGAATTGCCGCCGTTGAGGACCGAGCCCAGATGATAGCGATAGACGTCGTCGGGCGTGACGCTGCCGATGTCGGCCTGAATGATCTGCCCGACCTTTTGCTCGAGCGACATCGTGGCGAGGAGGTCGTTCACCCGCTGCTCGACGACCTTGTCCGGGGCAACCGTCACGGGGCGTGCCGACCAGTTGTCCGGTTGCGCCTCGGCATCGGCCGTGACGGCAGAAGCCTGGGCCGCTGCAATCTCGACAATAGAGGGGGATGCGAACGCCGCCAGCGACGTCGCCCCAAGCGCCATGACGGCCCCGCGCGGCAAATTCATCTCCCCTCCCCATTTTATGTCAACGTTTACCGATTCTCGGTCAACGTTTACCGTTGATCATCGACAGAAGTCAATAGAGCCGCTAAAGCGGCGTTGCAGGGCGAGAGAAAAATGTACCGCATATCTCTATCCAGCTGATCGGGGGGCAAAATTTCAAAGCGATCAACGATCGTCGATATCGCCCGCGTGGCCGGGGTCACGCCCAAGACCGTTTCGCGCGCACTGAACGACGCCCCCTATGTCAGCGAAGCGGTACGCCGAAAGGTCAAGGACGCTGCTGCGGCGCTCGACTATCATCCGAACATCGCGGCGCAGAGCCTGATCGCGCGGCGCAGCTTCCTGATCGGCCTCACCTATGAGCGGCCTAGCCCTAGCTATGTCGTCGAACTGCAAAATGGCGCGCTCGCGCGGCTCGAGAACGGCCGCTATCGGCTGGTTGTGCTGCCGTTCAACCATGTCGCGAGCCGACCGGCCGAACTCGGCAAGCTCCTGTTACGCGCCGGGCTGGACGGCGTGCTGCTCGCTCCGCCTGCGTGCGACCAGAGCGAATTGCTCGATATGCTTGAGCGGCAGAAACTCGCTTACGCCCGGATAACCCCGCACAGCGAGCTCGATCGCGGGACGGTGGTCGCCATGGACGAGGTCGCCGCGGGCCATGCCGTCGCCGCGCACATATTGGCGCTCGGACACCGAAATGTCGGCATCATCCTTGGCGACCCCTCGCACGCCGCGAGCAAGGGAAGACTGGAAGGGTATCGACAAGCGTTCGGCGAGCGCGGGCTTGCGATCGACGACAAGCTCATCGTCACCGGCGACTTCACCTACGACATTGGCTATCGCGTCGCGCTCGATCTGCTTCGGCGCGCGCCCAGGCCGACCGCCATCCTGGCCCAGAACGACGATATGGCGGTGGCGGCTATCGCAGCCGCCCGCGATTTGGGGCTCGCCGTTCCCCACGATGTTTCGATCGCGGGCTTCGATAATTCCGAAGTATCGCGCACCACCTGGCCGCAGCTGACGACCGTCCACCAGCCCGTCCGCGAAATGGCGTGGGACGCTGCGAACCGGCTCATCGCGGCGCTCGACGGGAAAGACGAAATTGCTACGCCGCGTCGGCGCGACCATCCGCACGAACTGCTTGTTCGCGCCTCGACGGCGCCACCGCCCGCCTAGAGCCGTCGCTCAATCCGGTTGCAGCGGCGGGTTCGCGAACTGGATGAGCTCGCGCGCCTGCTCGGCAAACCAGGCTCCGGCGGGGGGCGCCGTCAGGCCGCGCTCGGGGTCGGCGGGGCCGCCGCTCCCACGATGACATTGCCCATCCGATTCGCCGGGTATCTTGATCCACAGGAACGCGTCCACGTAGGGGCTTTCGCTGATCAACGTCGGCCGGCGCCCCAGCCCGCGGCCCGGCGGATTGCACCAGACTTCGGCGTCGCGATATTTGCCCGCGGGCGGTGCCCACGAGCCGCCGCCATTGCGGCTGGTATCGATCACCGCATGCTTTTGCGATGCGGGGTCGCGTGTCAGCCCCGCCGTTTCGAACAACCGGTCATAGGCCATGTCGGTCCGGTGCCATGTCGCGACGTCCGCAAAGACTGCCGGGTAGTACTGGCTCGGGCAGTCCTTCGGATCGAGCCCGCCGCGGGTCACGAGAGCGATGCAATCACTGACCCACCGCGCATAGGGTATGATGCGCGCATCGCTTTCGAAATTCGAAACGTTGAGGAAAAAGCCCGCCGTCCGCGCAACATCGGCCCTGATCAGCCGGCTCGCAATTTCGCCTGGCGCAAGCCAGCTGCTGCCGGTCCCGTCGAGATACACTCGAACATTGGGCAACGCGGACAGGATCGCCACCGCGCCGCGCAATTGTTCGTAACGGGCATCCGCGGCGCGGCCATCCTGTCCTTCGGGCTGACAGTTTTCGACGGTCCCGTCGAGCGTGCGATGCCACGGGATGACGCCCAGCCCGTCGGGTTCCAGAATGACGATGGCCTCATGCGCGCCGATGCCTGCGGCCAACCCATGTATCCAGGCCAGATAAGCGCTACTGTCCGCAGCCCCGCCCGCCGAATAGAGCGCGCAGTCGCGGTACGGGATATTGTACGCGACCAGCACCGGAACCTGCTTTGCCGCAGCGGCACGGCCAACAAGGTCGCGGGCCTTTGCTTCCACCAGATCCGGCGCCCCATAGGCAAACCAGACGGCCGAAGCGAAGCCCGCCAATAGGCGGGCGTCTTGGCGCGACTGCCCGTCGAGCTTCTCCGACGCCTGCGCCGTCGAGCTCTGAGGATCGACGAAAATGCTGTTGCCAGAAAGCGCTTGCCCCGACGCGGGGGCACCCAGGGCTGAAAGCAGAAATGCCAAAACAGATGCAGCGCATTTCATAACCATTCCATCCCCGCAAGAACCGCCACGTAAAATACGGGCCGCGCGGACCATCGCGCAAAACCACGGCCGACAACAAGCGGGATTATCGCGAGGCCGACTTCGCACGCACCGTCGATGTCCTCGACAAGCATGGCGCCTCGTTCGTGAGAGTGACCCAGGCGTTCAACACCACAAACGGCATGGGGCGTTTGACCCTCAATGTCCTGCTATCCTTCGCTCAGTCGAACGCGAGGTGACCGGCGAGCGCATTCGCGGCAAGATTGCGGCGTCTAAGGTCCTGGTAATGTGGATGGAGGGTACGGTGCCGCTCGGCGATGAAGTCAGAGACCGCAAGCTTCACGTCGTTCCCGCGGAAGCCCGGAAGGTCGGCCACATCTTCAGCCGCTATCTCGCCCTCGGCTCGGTCTATGCCCTCCAAGGCGGAGCTAAAAGCTGATGGAACCCTGACGGAGTCGCGGATGAACAAGGCCGGGCGCAATTGCGGCGACAAGGACTTCAGCCGGGGTGCTCTCTGACAGATGTTGCGCAACCGCATTTATCGCGGTGAAGTCACGCACCGCGGCAAGTCCTATCCCGGTGAACATGACGAGTTTATTGACGCCGACACCTTCGATCAGGTCTGTGCATGCATAGACGGCAATCGGATTGAACATAAGTACGCTGCACATGCCGAGCATCCGAGCTTATTCGCTGGGATCATTTGGGATTTCGACGGGCGCCGCCTGACACCCAATCATGCGAACAAGGCTGGCGTGCGGCATCCCTTGACCTGACCCCCATCTTTCATCCAGCTGCAACCAGAGGCCGAGGGGTGTTGTCG
>VFQO010001273.1_pt1 | contig 20284 bp, 30 predicted proteins | sample 3512331 | NCBI WGS metagenome assembly VFQO01 (sample SAMN10412371, study PRJNA504923) | tailings metagenome | isolation source: Replicate 3 from Balatoc abandoned mine | place: Philippines: Itogon, Benguet | collected 2017-08-28
CAAGCCGCGGCCGCAAGCGGCCGTCAGGAAGGCTGAGGAACATTGCTAGTCAGGAGGTCCGTTGACTGGACCTTCAGGATCTCGCCGGCCACCTCGCGTTCAAGGGTTTCGTGGGGTCGAGGCCGCAACGCTCAGAGCGCCCTCACCCGAAACTCGCTGGTGGTCGTCCAGGCCTCACCCAAGTCGTCGAATGCGCAGCTCGCGATGCGCCAGCGCGCGACATCACGCCACTCCTTGGAGTGCCGGTTGCGGCACTGGGCTGCCAGCATCCCGAGCGGCTGCCGGCGGAGCGGGTGGTCTCTCGCCAGCTCGTGGAGCACCCAACACCGGTCGCCGGCACAGCCGGTCCCCGTGTAGTCGTCGGGCACGCTCAACGCCGCTGCCGCGCCTTGACGCAGGCCTCCAAGCCCTGCGCGAATGCCCGCGCGCCACCGTTTGCCGGATGCCGGACAGCAGCGGCTGGCGCCACGCCAAGCCGCACCAGTTGCTCGGCCGCCTTCTTGCCGACCGCGACCACCGCAGCGCGCGGAAAGGCTGCCAACAGCAACCGGAGAGGCGTGCGGCCGTGGGAGAGCTCTGCGTCAGTCGGCGTCCGATTCGAGCGCGGGTCACCACGGTCGTGCGGGCGCATCGGCAATGCGTTCCACATCACCACTCGCTCCGCGATATCTAGCGCGTACAGCGATCGCCAAACCAACGTGGCCGAAGGCTCAGCAAACGGAGAGGCCCTCGAGGTCAACCGTCCCGGCGCGTCAACCAGCCAACCAGCCGAGGCACGGCGCCGTCCAACACGTGCCGCTCGCTGGTGAACGCCAGCCCCGTGTGTCGCATGCCCTGCCAGCCGGCCGCTTCGCCGCAGAGGATGAACTCCGCATCGCAGTCCAGATGTTGCTGCAGCCGCCGCCGCTTGGCATCCGGCCCATTCGACTCGAGATCGTCTCCGCACACGTCGGCCCAGGGATTGAAGAGTCCGGGCGCACCCTTGGGAAGCGCGGCGACCAACGTCCGGGCCAGTTCCTCGGCATCCATGGTGACCTCCTTGCTGGTCTACGACCCGAATCTGAACCGGGCGATCGGCGTCCCGCTGATGGGCGCGAGTTCGATTGTCTCGCCCGGTCCGAGCGGGTCACTGCGCCCGGGCCAGGAAGCCGCCGTGAAGTGCCGCATCCAGCGCAGGTAGTCCGCATAGGCAGTCGCAGGCCTTCCGGCGAAGTTTTCGCCGGTCAGGTTTCTGAAGATCACCTGCATGCTCAGTTCATCACCCAGCCAGATCCACTCGCCGCTTCCGTCCCGGATCTCGTGCGTGTGGGCGTTCCTGGCCACCAGCTTCGACTTGTCTTCGACCATGACTCCGATCCTTTCGGGACCAGTCTGCCGGGCCCGGGCCGGAGTTCAAGCGTCACTGCGGATGCACCCGCCGTGGGGAGCGAACGTGACCACCTCGCTTCCGTTTAAGTCGGCCAGGCGCTTGTGCTGCGCAACGCCTTCCGCCATCGGTGGGCGCTCCATCGACTGCCCCACAAAGGGGGTGTCGGCCGTGAGGTTGAGCGAGTTCACGCCAGCGCCTCGTGGAGCTCTTCAAACAGCTCACCCTGGCTGGGGTAACGCACGCTCAGGCGACTGCGCAGCGATTCGACGGAGGGCTGGCCATGCAGGCCGTGGCGCTGCCGCCATTGCGAACGCCGCAGAATTTCGTCGACGCGCGCCGACTGGCCTTTGGCCGGCTGGACCAGGCCGAACGACAGGTAGGTCTCGTAGCCGGCCGTCCAGTAGCCTTCCGTCGTTCGGCGGTCTTTGAGCATGCGATCAAGCTCAAAGTCCAGGAACAGCCAAGCACCCTCCTCGTCGATCTCGCTGTCGCCCTCGACATCGATGACCGCCCTTCCGCTCGCGAGGGTGCGCAAGCCGGGTCCGCAGGTCTCCGCGAAGTCCTCCCAAGCCGGATTGCGCAGGCCGGTCACCTCCAGCGCCGAGGTCACGTCGTCGTTCCAGTCGCCCACGTGGATCTTCCCGAGCTTGGGCACCGCCGTCTTCGGATAGGGCTTGATCGGAGGCGGCGTCCAGAACGCGCCGTCTTCGACCTGCTTCCAGATCCTCAGCGCGCTGAACGGTTCGGCGATCGCATACTGCGACCAGCGGGCGTCGATCGCGATCAGCTGGGCGGCACTGATGATCTGCACACCCGACAGCTTCTGCGCACTCAAGGCGTACCGAAGCAGTTCGGCGAGCATCGCGGGCGAGTACGTGTCGGCGCCGACCTCGATGAACCCGTCCACGATGCTCCGCCCGACGTACTGCCTGCGCGACCAGTCGTACTGCGTGTAGGCGATGAAGTCGCGCAGCGCGGCCAGGGGCGCCATGTAGCCATAGCGATCCCGGTCGGTCTCGATCATCTGGCGCAGCGACCGGTCCTCCCGGACCGCGGTACAGACCCAGCAGCCAAAGCGGCTGGAGCAAGGCTTGGAGTGCTCCTGCATCTCCGCGTCCGCCACCACGACGCAACTGCTGCCGCCGGCGGCCTGGTAGGTCTGCATCGTCTCCTCGAAGCGGCTGTAGGCCGGGATCACGCCCGCGTTGGCCAGGCCGAGGTACTGCCAGACATCGTCCACTGCCCACTCCAGCAGCGGGCTGAGCCGTAGCCGACCCTCCGTGTCCGTCCAGAGCGTGACAGCCTTCTCCCCGCGGCCCTTCACGCTCGCGGCACGGACGGCCGACTCGTCGCGCCGCACACCCGTCATGAGCACCGGCTGGGGCCAGCCCTTGGCCATCAGCTCGCGCTCGATGAGCGCAAGCTCCCGCTCGTTCGGCAGGCGTTTCAGGTCGGTCTGGCAGTCCCGTCGTGAGTCCGGAAAAGTCGGAAGCGCGCGGCCGCCAATCACTCGCACCGGGAACGTGTCCCAGAAGGCCGGTGTCGCCACCCGCACGACGGCGGTCACGCCATGCTCGCGCGCGAATCGGGCCGCCTTGGCAATCTCGCTGCTGACAAGGCGCTGGATCTCCGGGTTCTCGACGCCGACGTCGCTGTGGGCGATGACGACCATTGCGTTGCGGCCCTGCCTGGCCTGTTCGACGGCGGCGGTGAGCGCAAGGTTGAGCAGCACCGACGAGTCCTTGCCACCGCTGAAGAGCACGACCGCCGGCCGGCCGACTTCCATGAACGCGCCGATGGCCTGCAGTGAGATGGCCTCGGGCGTCTCGTTGCGAAGGTCGATGAGTTGCTGCATGCGCGCTCCTGATGACCACCAGGATCTCGCGCTCAGCCGCGCCTTCAAGGCTGCCGAGACGAACCGTGCTCAGCGTTCGCGAACCTCTCCGCGCAGCACCTTCACCCACACCACCTTGCGCCCCTCCTCGGGGCCCGCGTCGCGCGGCCGCCTGGCCGATCCCCAGTGGCCGCCGGCGCTGCGTCCGATGGGGTCCCAGCCCGCGGCGTAGAGACTGGCCCCGCCTTCGCCTTCCGCCGTGTACGTCACGAGGCGCCGATAGCCCATCGCGGAAGCAGCCTTGGCGATTGCGCCGAGCAGCTTGGTGCAGCCGTTGGTCACCGAGGGTTCAACCGCCACCCGTCGAACCTCGGCCGTCAGGCCGTCGTCCAGGTGTCGTGCCACCGGCCGCGCGCACACGGCCACACCATCCAGTTCCTGATCGGCGACACGGCGCAGGCCGACGGCGAACTTGTGTCCCTGGACCTTGCCCAGTCTTCGGTGCAGCCGCTCCACCACCAGGTTCGCCTCCCGAAGTCCGACCGGGACGACCTCGTGCTCGAAGCGCGGCCGGGGTGCGACCGCCCGCCTGATCGCTGCGACGGGGTAGAACTCCGCGCTGCCCGGATGCCGCGCGAGCTCGACGCGCACATCGCCGCTCGGATGGATCCAGTTGACACGACCCGGCCCCACACCGTCGACGATCACGTCGTCGCGCAGCCGGCACAGGCCTTGAGGGTGGTCCAACAGAGGCGGGGTTTGGTCGATGGCATCGCGTGCGGCCACGGCGTCGCTGAACCGGGTGAACACCGTCGCCGGCAAATGCAGGCCCGCCGCGGCACCAGACATCGAGTTGCGAACCAGCCAGAACAGCCGCGACGAAATCGAAGCGATGTCCACCAGCGGTTCGGGAACGGCGCCGGCTCTCGGCGCCAGGGTGGTCGAGTTCATGTTTGCAGTCCTTCTTCGGTGTGCAGCGGCAAGTCGTTGGCCACTGCCTTCGCCCTGGCCGCCGTCATAAGCTCTCGGTAGCGCACCAGCACTGCGTCCCGATCGGTGTGATGCACCTGCAGGCCGACGGCCTGCGCGACATCGCGGCGGACCTCGGCGATCAGTGCCGCTTCGCCCGGCGTGGGCAGCACCGTGGGCCAACCCTTCACGAAGAGCAGGTGTTCCGGCAGCCTGGCCTCGGCGCTCATCCGCAGCTGGGCACGCTCCTTGGCCTCCTGCAGCCGCGCGCGAAGACCCGCATCGAGCAGGTCCGGAGCCAAGTCGCCGAGCCAACGGTGGCTCTGGAACGAGAAGGTGCTCGTGGCTTCCAGCGCCACCATCTCGCGGTAGATCGCATGGTTGTCGGCGCAGTTGCTCGACGCCCGAAGGTCATGCTCCGAGCCGAGCACGCAGAACGCGCACGAGACCCTCGTGCTGCCGTAGAGCCGGTAGGCCTCATGGAGTTCGTCGCCCCGGATGCGCACGTAGTCGTTGACGTCACCGCGCCGCCAGCCCAGGATCGGGTTCCAGGTGTGGCCCGCGCCGCGCTTGCGCGTCGTGCGCTCGTCCTGCTTCCAGGCCGGCATGCGCGCCCGCTTCGCGCTCTCCTCGCGCCGGATGCCCACGGCGGAGACGACATCACCCTCGGGAAAGCGGCGGCGCATCTCGCGGGCGATGACCTGGCTCTTGAGCTCGGCCGTGCAAAAGCGCTGCGCGGCGGTGCTCCACGGCAAGATCAGCTTCACGCACTCGAGGTTCGCGTAGCGCGCGACATTGCCAGTCCAGCGCGACAGCCATCGATCCATCATGTCGCCCGCGTTGCGGCGCACGACGATGAGTTCCACGCCGAGGCGCTGCGCCAGCCGTTCGCAGACAGGCAGGCTGTCCCGCCACTCCACGCGACCGAGGTCCGCATGGACCAGGAAGCGCCGGCCCTGGTGTCCGATGTCGTCAAGGTGTGCGCACACCCGATAGGCCAGCGCCTGCGAGTCACGCCCTCCGCTCACGCCCACGAACACCGGTGCCCCTGCACCCAGGACATTCGCGACCTCGGTAGGCACCTCGATCGAGAACCGTTCGACGTCCGCCATCAAGCCGAACAGGTCCGGCGGGCTCGCCGCGGCGGCTTCGTCGCTGCAGTGGATCCTGATGATGTTCACGCACTCAGGCTACGAGGCACCTCCTCGTGTTCAAGGGGCACCGCCACACGCCCAATGCCGGGGGCACGAGCCCGGAGACGTCATCCGAGGTCCTCATCGGCGACAGTCGATCCAGCGTCGGAGCGCTCCGGCCCGTGTCATCAGGCACACGCTGGACACATGAACCTGCGCCGGCTTCAAGACCTCGCGCGACCCCTACCCAGGGCCACAACCGAGTGGCAAACTTGCGGAGCTTCCTGCTGGCGATCGTCGCTGGTACAGCCTTCAATGAGAGCCGTCAACGGCTGGACTTGAAGTCCAAGGTGCCCTGCACCCTGGCGTTAGCGGTCGTGACCCGCACTTGAATCGACCGTCTTCGGACGGCCATGCCGTGCAAGCGGCGAATCCCGGCACGCGCAAGCGGCCGAACCAGTCCGTGCTGGTTGGCGTCGATCCCCGTCGGCGCGCCTCCTTGTCGATGTGCACATGACACATCGGCCACGAAGTCGGCTGCGCCAGCCCCGCTGGCTTCTTGCCTCCGTGCGTCTTCATCGCTTCGCGTGGCGCCGCGAAGTCCTCTGATCATCCGGCCTGCTGGAAGACCTCGGCTGGGCACACCCGTGTGCCCGGCCCGAATCCCTGGGACGCAAGTCCTGAAGTGTGCGAAAGACCCATCGCTTCGGCGTGGGTCTCTTCGCCTGTCCATGGGCGCGCGATCGCGTCGCCTTCAACCCGAATGGGGAACGTTGCTTCTCCATCCGGGGGACGTGTCGTTCCCCTTTTGCATTTGTGCAAAGGAGAACGACCATGTCGAAGTCCACGGCTCACACCGTGTGCCGCCTCTGTGGCGGTAGTGGCCTGCCGCAACACCCCGTTGTGGTGGCCAGGAAGCCTCCGGCCCTGTGCACCGCGTTCGTCCGCCCGTCGGCCGACGTGGTCGTCCCGATGCCCCAACCGCTGCCGCTGGCTGCGTGAGGAGCAGATGGACAAGCACCTGTGGCTGAGCCTGCTGCGTCTTGTCGACGAGGGCAGCGCTGAAGAGCTTCAGGCGAAGAAGGAAGAACTCCTTCAGAGCCTGGAGCGGCTGCGGATCACTCGCGGCCCCGTCCGCAGCGATGTCCTGCGGGTCGTGCGCCTGATCGACGAGGAACTCGTGTCCCGTCTTCATCTGGAGCAACGGCGCAAAGGACGTCGTTAGCGGAAGGTTCGAGGCGCCTCGCGAGGGCCTGCTTGTCGGGACGATCGAACAGGATCGCCCACATGTAGGCCCGCTCGAGCGCTTCGCGCCCGCCATCGATGACTTCAAGAGTCTGGCCTGAACGATCCATCGTGATGGCTTCCTGTGAACACCGGCTTGCCGGCGCGTTCATGCTACCCCACGGGGACGCTTCGTCCCCTGCGGCCGGCTCGTCTCCGTGGACATCCAACGGAGCGAACCATGCATCAGCAATTGCCCAGCATCGGCCCCATCCACGGCCAGCTCGCTGCCCCGGTTCCACCGGATCGTCACGAGTTGGCCGAGGAGATGGCCTGGGTGCACCTGTACCGCGCCGTGCGCCAGCCTCCCGGCGCCGCGGAAGTGGTCAAGTACCTCAACAGCAACCCCGAAGCCAGGAGTCGCCACGAGGCGCTTTACCTGATCGCCTGCGAGACCTTGCATGCCAAGGCCCTTGCCGACGAACAGAGCGAGCGCACCGTGGCCGCGTTCCGCGCGATCTTCGTGACCGCGCCCATCAGCGTCCTGCAGCTGGCGACGGCCCTCGTCGTCGCCTTTCCCAGGATCTTCAAAGGCACTTCCACCGCTGACCCGAAGGCCTCCAGGCCCAAGGCCGGCGCCTCGCGTGCCAAGGCACGCGTTGAAGTGCTCGCGAAGCATCCGGAGGTCGTCGAGGTGCTCACCGGGTTCGCCGCATCGCCGAGCACGGCGCCTGCGACACCGGAAGCGCCAGCTGCCCCCGAGGCTCCCGCCTCACGCGGCGGCCAGGCAGCGTGATACCTCGTTGTCGATGAGCCACGCCAGGATCTCGTACTCACGGGACTCCTCGGCGTAGTAGGCCTTGCACTGCGCAACGTACAGCGCCAGGCCGTCGAGCGTTCGAACGCCATCCACCGGGAAACCGGTGATGCGTTCGAGCCGTTCGGCCTCCTTGCGGGTCAGCCTGATCGCGTTGCCCAACCTCAACATCTTCGTCCTCTCGCGAACCTGCCTCCGTGTCTAGCACGCGAAGTGCCGCCGTCAAGGGTCTCGCGAAGGCGCATCCCTAAGGACTGTCCAAGACGATGAACGTCGAAGCCCTTCAGATCATCGAACTCGACGCCGCTCGGGCGCCGGCACCGATGGTCGACCACTACATCCAGCTCGTGCGCAACAGCCTCGCGGAGTGCACGGCCGACACGGCCGAGTATGCAAACGCGCTGCTGCTCAAGCTCGAGCATCTGGCAAGCCACCAGCGTGCGCATGTCATCGATTCGAGCCAGACCCAGGTCTACCTGGCGCCTTGGCTCACCATCCCTTCGCCGCCCCTGCGGGACGCGGCCTGATCGTCCACCTGCGGGCCGCTCGATGCCTCGTGCATCGAACGCCCGCCGGCGGTCACATCGTCGTGGCGCGATGAGCAACTCGACCACGGAATTCCGTGCGACCGGCACGGATGCGACCTCCCCAGGCCGCGCATCAAGCAGGTGCAAACACACCTGCGACTTCATCAACCCGAGCGGGGCGCCCTACCCCCGGTCGGGGTGGTGGCGCCTATCTCGCACAACAAGAAAGGACCCGTCGTATGGCAACTCGCAAGACGAAGCATCCGCCCAAGGGCGAGCAGCGTCGCCGCCTGACCCTGATCTTCAACAAGGACGCACGCAAGTCCGCGGCCGACGCGTTGAAGAAGGCGTCGTGGCTGCTGGCTGCAGCCAATGCGTACCTTGGCTTCGCCAAGGAATCGGTGGCCTACCTGGCCGTCGTCATCGTCGGCTGGTTGGTCGCGCAGACCCTGGCCGTCGTCCTCCTCAGCCTCGAGGAGGAACAGGGCTCGCAAGAGCCTGAGGAGCAGGGACATGCAAGACCTCCTGGCATCGTTGGCAAGCGCGCTCAACAATGACCCCGTCCTGGCCACCTACGCGCTCGCGTGGGTGGTCCTCGACCTGTGGGGAGCCGCTGCCCTGGCCCTCGCGTATTGCAGCCGCCTGCATGAGCGGGCCGGCCAACTGGACCCGAGGCCGCACCGCCTGTTTCCGCACCAATAGCGCCGCTGTTCGGCGCACTCAGCCATGCCCTGCACGATCACCCGATCTGCAGGGCATCGTCGTTTCTGCGCGCCCCTCAGCGCCAGTGGCGGACGAAGGGCCGCACCCGCCAGCTGATGCCATCCGGACTGCTCGCCTCGGCCAGCAACGTCCGGCAGGCACCCAGTTTGACGAACCGGAGTTGGCTGTCGAACTGAAAACCCATGAGCTGGAGCGCCTGCCTTGAGTAGCGCTTGCGCAGCATGGCGTAGACGATCGCGGTACGGCGCCGCCGCGGTGGACGCACTAGTTCAAGTCCCATAGCGCCTCATCTACTTCTGCCGCCGGCGCTTGATGCGTTCTACCCGCTGCAACTGAAGCCGCTGTCGTACCGCCGCCGTGTAGCACCAAGCCACATCGAGCGTCTCGGTACTTCGGAGCCCCTTGGCCCGCAGTTCGATCACTCCGCCGACCACGGTCACGATCACCGCGCGCGGGCCCCTGTCTCGCACCACCGCGCTGGTCTCGCGCGTCACCGGCCGCAGTGACTTGGTCACCATGGCGCACCCGCAGTCGTCTTGGGGATTCCGGCGTTCAACATCGTGTTCTCCTTGCCCGTGGTCAGGATCGCATCGCGTGCTGCACCTTCAAGCCCTGCCCGTCGGACGGCCTTCTTGCCAGATCTACCGCGATATAGGCCTCCGGCATGTCACCCGCATTGGCCTCCAGATGCCCGGGGCAACAGTGCTCCCGGGCTGCGATCTGCGCGAGCACGGGCAGCAGCATTGCCAGCGCGCCGGACAGTGGTTGGGCGTCGTGCTCGGCGAGCCAGCCGCATCCTTCGACCGCCGGCAAGATGGAGCCACCTTGCCGCGACCAGCGCACGCACGTCTCGCACTGACCTTGCCGGCTCATCCCTCGACCCCCGCCCAATCGCCCTTTCCCACCGCCTCGGCCCGCAAAAGCATCGCGCGCCCCATCGCGCCGGTCGCTGCAATGAACGCTTCACGACTGCGAGGCCGCGCACCGCGTTCCGCGCAGTACAACGGCCGATGCGTCACGCCCCGCCCATCACCGAGGTCGCACACGACATCGAATGCCCCCGATCCGTCCAGTTCGACGATGAGCGTGTCGGACAGTGCGATGCCGAAGCCGCCGATCAGGTAGCGATGCGCGGCCGGCGCCAACTGGTCGACGGCGTTGGTGACGCTGGCACCCGGATTGCGGCCCCAGCGCTCCATGTCCACCAGCAGCAGCCTCGCCAGTCCGGCCCGCTCGAGCACACCGGCCACCGCCAGCACACCGTCTTGCTGTCGAACCGGTGCCACATTGGGGCTGGCGCAGACCAGGCGCAGGTGGCGGATCAGTGCTTGCGACATCGACGGTCCTTCGGGGTCTCGAAGACCATCATCCCAGCCACCCAAGCCGCTTCAAGGGCTCAACGCGGGCGCAGGCGCCGAAAGCTCAGCCACTCGTCGAACGACTCGCACAGCCGAACGGACACCTTCGCGCGGGTCAGGGCGACGTACAGCAGATTCACATCCGCCTGATCCACCTCGTCGGCCGTCAGCTCCCTGCCGTCCTCGAAGAACCGCATGAAATCGTCGGCCAGCCAGACCTGGTCGAACTCCAGGCCCTTCGCCTTGTGCGCTGTCGAGAAGAACACGCCGTCGAAGTCGCTCCAGGCGGCCTTGTCGAGCGCCACGTGCCGGGACCTGATCTGCTCCACCAGTGCCGGCACGCGCCCGCCGTAGTCCTCGACCACGCGCACCAGGTGCCTGAGCTCAGGGTCAGCGGCATCCTCTGCGAGTTGCTGTAGGTCCTCGAAGCTGCCGAAGCTGCGCAGGTAAGGATCACGGACCAGTCCCCCGCTGCCGGCCCACAGGTGGTAGGCGTCGAGCAGCTTCTCCATCCGGTACCCCTCTGGCCCGCCCACGAAGTGGTAGCGCCGATTGCTCGACAGGAACGAGATGGCTTCCTCGAACACGACCGCGTTCGTCCGGGCCAGCACCGCGAAGGCGCGCCTGGTGTCCACCGACAAGCGAGTAGGCGCCCGGCCGGCCCCGACGAGGTGCAGCGTATTGTCGAGCTTGAAGTGGTCCAGCAGTGCGTTCGCCATCTGCGCGAGACCCTCCCCGAAGCGGAAGCTGCGCGTGAGCTGCAGCCGCTGATCGGCCTCGTGAACCCTCAGGGCATTGGCCGACCCGCGGAAGGCGAAGATCTGCTGCGCCGAGTCGCCTACGAGCACCAGCCCGCCGCCCTGGCGCCGGACGATGTCGTAGGTGCACAGGTTGAGGTCCTGGGCCTCGTCCACGGCCACCAGATCCTGGCCTCGCAACGTCGGCTCGTCCATCTGGAAGAGCTTGAGGTACCCGTCATGGGGCAGACGAAGTTCACCGCCATCGGTCCGGCACATCCGTCCCCAGGTCGCCCTGGCAACCTCGACAACGGTTCCCGGATCAGCCAGGCGCTCGGCGATGTCGGCCGGCACGTGCGAGGCATCGATCTGCGCGTCCAGCGAGCCGCACCAGTTCTGAATTGCCTGCAAGGCAGCGGTGGCCACCAACGGCCCGCACCGGAACGTCCGCGCCACCGAGGACGCGTAGGTCTTGCCCACCCGCTGCGACGCCTCGCTGCCGAAGAGCTCGACCGCCTTGCGCCAGGCGATGGAGTGGGTGGTGCGGCAGGTGACGTTGGGCGGCATGCGCTCCGCCGCCTCCAGTTGGATCGATTTGTTGAAGGCGAGATAGAGGATGCGGCTGCGCGGACGCGCGCCGGCGTAAAGGCCGAGCGTCGTCGTCTTTGCCGCTCCCGCCCCCGCCTCCACGACCAGCGACCGAGCATCGCTGTCGACGATGCGTTGCTGTTCCTCGGTCGGCTGCATCGGCGTTTGCGCCGCTCACTACCAAGCGGTCCGCCTGTTCAGGAACAGCGTCCGCATGCGGCCCTCGTCCGCCTGGGCCCAGGCGCGGAACGACCACTCGCACACGGCGATATTGGTCGCATACATCCCGATGCTCCACCACAGACCAACCCGCACGCTCAACCCGATGAGCACGATGTTGGCGACGATCCAGGTCGCGAAGCCTGCCCGGCGCTTGCGGGCCACCTGGACCTGCCCGAGCAGCGTGAGGATCCAGCCGAGCACCTGGAGTGCGCTGACCAACTGACCTTCCATCATGACGATCCCTTTCGTCGATTGCATGGGTTCATTCTTGGCTGGCGCTCGACGCCTTCAAGGGCTGGCCAGCGGAGCCCGAGGGCCTAAAGACGATCGAGCCGACACTGCCTTGTCATGCTGCCGGGTTCGCGTCGCTCGCGCCAACCGAAAGGCGGTACGCAGCACCCCCGTTTTGCGGCCGCCGCAGCGCCCGGCGAGTTACTCCGCCCGAAGGCCGCGGGGCTTGCGTCGTCGAATGCCGAAGCGCTTCCACACCGCCGGGTTCACGTCGATGGGGCCTGAGCGCTTGGACGACAGGTTGACCAGCACGCCGTGCTGCCTGATCGGCCCCTGGAACAACTCGTAGAGCAACTGCGACGCCCACCGCACCGCCATGTCGTTGACGAACAGACCTTGGGACTGCAACGAGATTCGCACCGAACAGGACGGTGCGCCGTCCTCCTGCTGCTCCTCCAGCAGTTGAGGGAACAGCTCGGTGACACAGGGCAGCCGTCCCCACTCCTGCAGTTCGGGCAGCGGATAGGGCTTGGGCTGACCCAGCACCACCTGTGCCCCGCTCTCGGTGTTGCCGAGGTCGAGCCAGTAGGTGGCACGCGATCCGCGTTGGAACAGGTTCCTGTGCAGGTCACGCCGAGAGCGCGCCGAGTCCACGCAGCTGATGACGATGCTCGGACCGCCTCCGTGGTCAGTGGCGAGCGATGCCTCGTAGTGACGCGGCACGGCGTCCCAGTCGAGGCCGAAGTACTGATTCAGCCGGTGGATCGTCACCACCGCCTTGTGCAGCCCCACGTCGGCCGGGCTGTAGATCTGCCGCCCGACGTTGGACTCGCTCACCCGGTCGCCGTCGAACGCCGTGACATGCAGGCCGTAGGGGTGGCCGAGCGCGCGCATCGCGATGTCCAGGCGTGCCAGGCAGTTGGCCATCTGCGCACCGTTGCCCCCGACGCCCACCAGGTGGACCTTCACCCGCTGGCTCAGCAGGCTTCGCCCGATGCAGTGTTCCATGTCGATTCCAGTCCTCTCCCGAAGATGATCGTGGACCAGGCGTCCGCTTCAACCCCGGCGCGCACGCCATCGGCAAGCTCGTCGGCAGTGGCCGCCCTGCGACGGGCCGCCGTGCACAATGAGGAGCGCATTCGATCCGTCCTCGCTTGTCCTCCCTGGGCGAGGCCTGATGCGTCTTCGGCGCCTCGGCGTTCAGCGTCGAGGCGCCTCTTCTATGCCGGCAGCGCGCCGTCCGGCTCGACGGCCCACGGATGAGGCAACTCCCGGAACAGGCCGTTCAGCGCGAGCCGGAACCTCGCGCTGGGCCGCTCGCGGTCCAGGTTGCCGAAGACACCGCAGACCCGCACGCCTTGGTCATCCCGGTCGTCTTCGCCCGACCAGAACGCACCCAGCCGGCCATGTGAGTGAAGGTCGATTGCGACAAGCTCGTCTGCGGCCAACTCTTCGATCCGGTACCTCACGTGACCGGGTCCGACCTCGATGGCCTCATGCATGGCGAGACGCAATGCACCGCTGTGCGCGTCGTAGACCAGTGCGCCCGCCACCTCGTTGGGCAACGCCGCGCGCGCGGCGGCAATGAACCGCTCCAGCAATCCCAAGGGGATGACACCGAAGGCGAACGTGATGGTCTCTGCCGCCGCCCCGTATGGCAGGTGCATGCCGACCTCCGCAACCCGTGTCGTGCAATCGAGCCAGGGCGTCTTCATCTGCACGAACAGGCCGTTTCGGGCGAGCAGCATGCGCTGCCCGCTCGCGTGCGGCTCCAGCGCGCCGAATCGGGGCACGGCGACCACCGGGCAACTGACCCCGATGGCCGTGTCGCGCGGGTCATTCGTCATGCTTGGCTCCGCGGGACTGCAAGGCCTCGCCCAGGGTGCGGTCTAGGTCGACCAGCGTCCGCTCCGGAAACACGACATGCTTGCCGTCGAGCATGTCGCGCCAGAATCGGTAGGCCCCGCCACGGTAGCGCACGAGGTTGCTGTGCACGTTGGGATGCGTGAACCAGCTGTCGAAGAACGCGCTGGTCCATTCGTCGAGCTTCTCGGCCGTCGCGCGCTCCGGCAGGTCCACATTGCCCACGCAAATCTGGCCGCTCTCCCAGACATTGAAATACGGCGCACGGAACAACCTCGTGCTGTCCTTCGGCCGCGCCGCCCCCTTGATCGCCCAGACAAACCACTTGCGCGCGGTCGTCACGCAGAACACCAGGCCTGGATGGCTGACGACCTCGGAGCGTTCGCCGGCGACGAGTTGGTCTTCGGGGCAGCGGAACCAGATTCGTCGCATGCGCGGCGGCACCCACCACGCGATCGCGGCCGAATCCTGGAAGATCAACCTGTCCGGGATGAAGCCGCCGTCCCGCCGCTTCATCAAGCTGCGGGCCAGGCGCAGCACTGCGAACGCCGTCATCGGGCGTCCGGGCAAGATCGTCGCGCCTCCACCCTGGTTCGCGGCGATGTCGTGCACGGTTGCGAAACTTCCACCGCCCTTGCTCGCGTAGACCAGGATCGCCCGCCGCAGATGCATTTCAGCGGGGCCTTCCTCGGTCACGCTGAACTTCACGTCTTGTTGAGGTTGGGTCATCGGAACTCCTTGCTCTCACGGTCACTTCGCGGACCAGTCTCCCTCGCAGATTTGCCAGATCAAGCCGTCCAGCGCCCGTGTCGCCCGGCACCACGGCCGCATGGCGTCGAACCAGCGGGCGAATGCCTCGTGATTCTCGACAGCGATCGTGAGTTCGCCGCAGGTCTCGAAGTAGTCGCCGCTCTCACTGACCATCTGCTCGTAGTCATCCAGCACACGGCCGGTCAGTTCGTCCTCGCGGCCCCAGGCCAGGACGCCCGAAAAGCCGACGAAGCGCCCCTCGCGGTAGGACCAGTCGTAGTTGGGCAGGTCCACGCCAAGCACGCTGATCAGGCTCTCGATCACGTTGGCGACGCGGCGATCTGATGCGGACTCGGCGATGCGCTGCAAGGTTCGTCGGCCGACTGGCCTCGACCGACCCCCGAGCGCCCAGCCCGGAAACGTGCTGTCGAACATCGCCCGCGTCACCATGTTGTCGCGCATGGCCTTGCGCTCGTCGGCGTCATCGCCGCAGGCATCTTCCAAAGCCATGTCCTCGTCGGACTCGCCGTACCAGTAGACATCGCTGGCGCACTCCATGACGATGGCGGGCGTGTAGATCGGCAACGTGCGAAACGCCTGCCGCTCCAGCACCTGAAGCACCGTGCGGCCGAGCCTGGGTTGATGGCGCTCCAGGAACTCCAGTGCCGGCCCCACGCAGCGCACGCCGAAGGACTCGCCGCCCCACTCGATCGTGCACGACGGCCCCACAGCGTGCCCGGCATCGCTGCCGGCCTCACGCAGGTTCAGCGCGAAGTACGGCCGGAGCATGCGCAGAGCACCGAGTTCACGGCGGACCCAACCCTCCAGCACGGTCTGGCAATTCCGGAGGTGATCCAGCCCCGGCCGCGCCGGCATCAGGGCAGCATCGACGATGCCGGTGCGCAGCAGGGTCCGGGCCAGCAGCGCCCCACGACGGCGGGACGCCTGTGGCACCAGGGCGCAGGGAATGCCGGGGTCAACGACGGGCAGCTGAAACATGGCTAGAACAGTGGCGGAAGGAGCGCGCCGCGTACCACCATGCGGTCCTGTCGATCCCCGTTGGGCTGGCCCCGTACGTCTTCGGCGAACTGGTGGACGATGCTGCTCACGAAAGCCAGTTTCGCCTCGCCCATTGCGGCTTCAAGGGCTCCGGCCTCGCCCTCTCCGGGCTGCGCGAGGAACTGGTCCAGCCGCGCGGCATAGCGCGCGACCGGATCGTCCTCAGCCCTTGGTGCCGACCGCGCGCTTGAAGGCGATTTCCTGGACGCCACGAACGACCTCACCGACCTGAGCCTCGGCCGTCAGCAACTCCGGGTACTGCGCGGCGTAGACCTCCTTGACCTGTTCGATGCTCATGCCGGGAATGTCCGGCAGCGTCATCCCGTTGTACTTGAAGCAACGGGCGAGAGCGGCAACGACGATGGACATGGTTGCCTCCTTTCACGCACCGAAGAGATCAGGCACGCCCGGTCCCGCACCGGGAGCCGCAACCGGCACGACAGCGGGTGGCGTTGCGGGCGTATCGTCGACGCCGTCCCCACCATGCTCGTCGTCTGCGTCGTCGTCGCCGGCCGCTGCCTTAGATGCTGCAACCCGTTGCGCGGACTTGGTGCCGGCCTTCGTCACGGCTTCGGCACCCTTCTTGACCGCCACGGCCTTCGCCGCTTCGATCACTTCGTTGGTCGCGGCCACCTGCTCGTCCAGGCTGGCGCGATGGGTCGAGTAGCTGAGCACGGCCTGCACGAAGCCGGCATCCAGTTCGTCGGGGACAGCCGTGAGCTTGAGCGGCATCGCCAGCGCGGGGACGTCCTTGCCGCCCTCCGAGTGCTTTGGCAGCACCACCACCGTCATGAGGCCGCTGGCCTCGTCGGCCGACAGCAGCAGGCTGAACGCGCCCTGTGCTGCCAGCGGGAAGAGTTCCTTGAACATCGCTTGAATCTCCTTGTTCGAGAGGGATGACCCTCGGATTGATCCTATGGGTCACCCCTCGTTTGTCGAGGCTCACGCCGCGTGAGCGGGCTCCGCTTCTTCTCGGCGTTCGGCCGGCGCATCTGCTGCCAACTTCGACTCACCTGCCGGCTCGGCGCGCTCGGCGTGCTCGAACTTGCGCCGGGGGTAGCGCATCGCCTTGGGCACTGCACCCTTGTAGGTGAAGCCCTCGACCGCCAGCAGCGCCTGGATGAATTCGCTTCGCTTGCCGGCCTTGGCCTTCGCGTAGCGCTCGCCCATCGCCTTCTTCAGTCCGACCTCTTCCGCAAGCGACTCCAGTTCGCTCACCGTCAGCAGTGCCAGATAGGCCTCGTTGAGCGTGAAGTGCCGCGCCTCGTCGACTTCGAGGTAGTTCAGCAGCGCCTCGAGGCCTTCGGTGTCGATGCCGTAGGCTGCTGACGCCGTGACCGCCTTGACGAGCGCCTCCAGCACGCTCGCGTCCACCGCGTCGGCCTGCTCCAGCATCTTGCGCAGGGGAGCGTCACCCAGGCTTGGCTTCTTGATGCCAGCCAGCTTCACCGCCACGTCTGCGTACCGATCCGCATGGATGGCTCGCGTTTCACGGGCCAGCACCAGGGCCGTCAGTGCACGGTGGTTGCGCTCACTCTGGACCATCAGCTGGTTCGCCACCGTCTTGCGCCAGAACTCGATGCGGTGCGCCACCACCTTGCCCGGCACCGCGTTGCGCGGCTTGGCGCTCTCGGCGGGCGAGCCTGCTGGCGCAGCGCCCTTGGTCTTGCTGTCGCCAGACCCGGCCGCGTCCCTCGACGGCGCGGCCGGCTTGCCCGCCGCCCGCTCGGCCTTGCGCCGCGAGGCCACCTTGGTGCTGTTGCACGCAGCATCGAAGCACAGCGACTCGGCGACCTCGCCGTAGTGGCCGGGGATGGCCGACACGCTGCACCCGAAGTTCGCGCAGCCCTTGCAGGCCTCCATCTGCTCTGCGCCCACGCCCAGGGGGCCATCCGCCGCCACCGCGAGGGGCACGAAGCCATCTTCCGGCTTGATGAACCGGATCACCTGGAAGCGTTCGCGCAGCGGCTCGGCTCGCGCCTCCAACGCTGCCATCGTGAGTTCGTCGTAGTGGGTCGGGTGCTGGCAGTAGCCCTCACCGATGGAGGCGTCGAACAGGGCGGCCTGCTGCGCCGAGTTGTGCGGACAGCCCAGGCACTGAGCCGTGTCGAAGATGGCCTCGGACAGCCGCTTGGCGTACTGGCCGAGTTGCTTCTTCAACACCTCGACCGGCACCTTGTGCTGCAGGATGCCGACCAGCACCTTGACCTGGCGGTCCTGCGGCAGGCCGGCCAGCAGTTCCGCGTGTCCGATGCTGATGTGCGGGTGACGCTCGATGACGGCCTTCTGGACATCCGGCGCGCAGTTCAGGAGCAGCAGCCGGTTGTCCAGTTCGCGCGGCTTCCAGCCGAGCTGGTTGGCGGTCTTCTCCTTGTCGCCAGCGTTGAACCGCAGCAGATCGGCGGCACCCTTGGCTTCCTCGATGGCGCTCGGGTTGTCTCGCCCCTTGTTCTCGATGATGCCGAGCGCCCGCGCCTCGGCATCGCTCAGGTCCTCGATGGTGACCGGCATGTCGTAGGTGTCGCCGTACTGTTCGCCGGCGACCATCCAGCGGCGATGGCCGTAGACGATCTCCCACACCCCATCCCGGCTGGGATGCGGTCGCACCATGATCGGACTCTTGATGCCACCGGCCGCCTTCACCTGCTCGCGCAGGTCGGCAAGGGCCTTCGCGTCGTAGTGCTCCCGGTAGTTCTGGCCCGGCACGATCTGCCGCACCTGAAGGGTGGGCTGCACCGGCCGGTCCAGCGTCGTTGCGTCGTTCATTTCGACTCCTTCTGTCTGAGTGCGCTTCCTTCGAAGCGTGAAGCCATGTTCCCGCGGCATCGGCGTCGCTCAAGGGTGCGCCCCAGGCTCTGCGCTCAACCTGCTTGCTCCTGTGCCTACGCAAGCGGGCGCCGGCCGCGACCGCGCCGCGTCGGATGCCGTATTGACTCCGGCCGCATGTCGGTCGCTCTACCTCGGCCCCCTTCGATCCGTCTTCGATGCCGTTCGCGGCGGGTCGAGCCGGTCCGATGCAGGCATGCTTTCGCGCGCGGCCCGCACTTCAAGGTCGAAAGCTGCCCAATGAACTTGCGCCGCTGAAATCGAGCCGTTGCAGGCCACTCGCGCGATGGCCATACTGTTCGCACCTTGTCCGGCCATCGGCCGGTCCTCATCGCGAGGAGGTGCCCATCGCGCAAGCGATGGCGTTTGCGGTCGTGACCCGCACAAGAATCCGTGCGCTGCCTTCGGGCAGTGCCATCCACCCCAACCGGGCAACAGCCCGGTGGCTGGTGCCCTCATCCAACGGAGCGCACCATGTCATCCACTCAGGCCCTCCCTGCGGAGGCTCCCTGGATCCCTCCCGGTGTGATTCGCCTCGTCCGGCTCAAGCGCGAAGGCGCCTTGGGTCGCGGTGACCTGGTGGCCACGCGCCGCCTCGGAACCTGCGAGGTCGTCTCGATCGCGTCCCCGCACTCGCTCACGGTGCGCGCGCTGGACAACCACACCCACTACCGCATCGGCGGCATCAACTTCGGCACGGGCGCCCGCCTGCGCGAAGTCTGACCACGCACGCGGCCCAAGCCGCATTCAACCCACGAGGGATCACTGTCCCTCGGGGGGCCGGTGTTCCCTCTTCCATCAAGAGGTCCACACCATGAATCTCACCCTCCTGGATCGCGATCAACTCGAAGCGATCCTGCTGAATCCGTCCAGCGAAGCGGCACAGCCGCTCGTCTGCTCCGACAACGCCGTCGTGGCCTACCTCCCGGTGCCCGCCACCTCGCGCGACGGTCGAGTGCGGCACGTGCTCGCTGCGGCTCACGAACTGCTCACGCGCATCGCTGCCGAGGCGATCCGGGGTCGCTCGCTGATCGACTCGCCCACGGTCATGAAGGACTTCCTGCGGGTGTACTTCGCCGGCGCAGAGCGCGAGACCTTCGTCGTGGTCTTCCTCGACGCGAGCCATCGCGTCATCGAGGTCGAGGAACTGTTCGCCGGCACGCTGACGCAGACCTCGGTCTATCCACGGGAAGTGGTCAAGCGCGCGCTGCACTTCAACGCGGCGGCCGTGTGCCTGAGCCACGTGCATCCGTCGTCGCAGACGGAGCCGAGCCGAGCCGACGAGGCGCTCACCAGCGCGCTGCGCCAGGCGCTGTCGCTGATCGACGTGCGGGTCATCGACCACATCATCGTCGCGGCCAACGGCAGTTCCCTGACCTCGATGGCGGAGCGTGGACTGCTGTGACCGAGCTCACCGACAGCGTGGGCGACCACTGGGTTCCTGCCTGCGGCGGCACCGAGCGGCCGACGAGAACGCGCACAGGTCGGACGCTGCTCTTCATGTGGAACACCACCCAGGGCGAGCACGCGTACTACGACTGCGAGCGCGACATCTTCCTCACCGATGACGAGGCCCGCGCGGCGTTCGCCCTCGACTGAGGGTGCGGCCGGCCCGGCCCACACCCCATCCACTTCACACGGCGCGCCGCAATGGCGCGCCGCCTTCGGAGCATCTTCATGCAATACATCGAAATCGGCCCGGTCCCGGGCGAGGAAAACTGCGCCCAGGTGGGCAGTCCCGACTACACCGAGGCCTCGCAGCGCGAGTGCGAGGTCTTCCGTCGCATGCTCTATCGGCTGTTCCCTGTCCCGGAGGGACTGCCAGTGGCCTACGTCGGCCGCACCCATCCGCACGACTTCGGCAACTACCGCGAGGTCTCGATCCGGTACGACGACGCCAACAACGAGGCGGTTGAGTTCGCCTACGAGGTCGAGCGCTCGGCGCCGGCTTCGTGGGACTCGATCGCCCGGTACGAACTCGCCTGGTACGAGCGCAAGCGGGCATACGACGTGGCGGTGCGAGAGCAGCGCCTGCAGCCCGAAGAGGTGCCGCC
>VFQO010001275.1_pt1 | contig 20254 bp, 16 predicted proteins | sample 3512331 | NCBI WGS metagenome assembly VFQO01 (sample SAMN10412371, study PRJNA504923) | tailings metagenome | isolation source: Replicate 3 from Balatoc abandoned mine | place: Philippines: Itogon, Benguet | collected 2017-08-28
CAGGACCCGGTCACGCCAAAAACCGACTGCCGAAGAAGCCCGTCTTCCAGCCCCTTCAGCAAACTCCGGATCGCCTCCGGCTGATCGCCCGCGGGCGGAAACGGCTCCCTCAGCGAGAACAGCGATTGATTCGCCGCAGGAGATTCCGCCGATCGCTTGCCCATTCCGCCCCCGCAAGCCCTTGAAGGCTCATCGCCGGGCTCGTTTCGCATCACTGCAATCCGTCAAACAGGCCCTCGAGATCATCGAGGTCTCCATAGCCCCCGCCAGCCTGACCGGCTCCGCCGGCGCTCGGAGCCGCGCTCGGGCCCGAGGGGCTGAAGGGCGTTCCCGCGCTCGCGGCGGGGCGCTGCGGCGCTCCGCCCGGGCGCTGCGGGACCGAATCCGGGTCCGTCAGCGAAATGGAGATCATCTCCTCGCCATCCTTCATGCGCTTCCAGCCGGAGACGAGCCACTCCTTTCCGTTGTGGGTCAGCTTTCCGCGGTAATCCGGCTGTTTCTCCGTGCTTTTGTTCCGGTTCGGGAACAGGTAGCCGCTATTGTCTTTCGTTGTCTTCTGCTGAGTCATGTGGGCATCTCCTCTTTAGCCTCGACAGGCTATCTTTTTTCGGGCAAAAATCAATATCCACCGCATTGGGCTATTTCGCCTCCAGCTTCACTGGATATCCCCAAAGCGATTCAATATATCCCAGCGTCATCTTCGCGCTGTCCTCATCCAGCGGACGCCCCCTGTATGGGCGATAGCTTAGGCGCAATACCCTGTCCCCCCGCAGATCGGCCCCCTCCACGGAGATCGCCGGCACTCTCGCGCTGCGCGTGTGCTTCTCCGCCAGCAGCGCCCGGATTTTTCCGTAGCCGCGCTCATCATGAATCTTCTCCACCCTGTAGGTGGGCGACTCGGCATCGTCCTCGAGCGCGAACAGCCGGAAATCCCGGATCAGCTTCGGCGAGAGATACTGGCTGATGAATCCGGAATCGTTGTATTCCCGCACTGCCTCATGGCATGCGTCGAGCCAATTACTCCCCGCCAGATGCGGGAAATGCGAACGATCTTCTTCCGTCGGGGATTCGCACATCCGCTTGATATCCCGGAACATCGAGAATCCGAGCGCATACGGATTGATTCCGGAGTAGTAGGGCTTGTCGAATTCCGGCTGCGCGATCACGTTGGTGTGCGACTGGATAAAGGTGAACCACGCTCCATCCGTGATGAGCCCCTTCTCGTGCATCCGGTTCAGGACGTAATGATGCGTGAAGGTTGCCCATCCCTCATTCAGGACCTTCGTCAGGCCTTGGGGATGGAAATACTGCGCGATTCTCCGGACAATCCGAACGATTTCCCTTTTCCACTGCGGCATTCCCGGGGCTCGCTTTTCGATGAAGTAAAGCAGGTTTTGCTCTCCAGCCCAGCGCTCATCAACCCATTCCGCAGGGACCTCCTCCTGACGCTGCCGGGAATAAACCGTCTTCTCCCACAGCAAGTCATAGTCTCGCATTCTCTGATCCGCGCTTTGGGCCAAACGGAAATCTTCCGAGGATTCGCGCAGGCTCTTGGTTTGCCGCTTGTGCGTGTCCACCCCATGATCCATCAGGGCGTGGCAAGCGTCCAGAACCGCCTCCACCGCGTGGACGCCGAACTTCTCCTCGCATCGGGCGATGAACACTTTGGCGAAATTGAGCTCATCGAGAATGGACTCCGGGCTGGTCCATTTGATGAACTCCTGGTTGTTCTTGAACACGAAATTGTGCCCGAATGCCGCATGCGCCAGCACCAGGGTCTGCATTGTCATGTCATTCGACTCCTGCAGATAGCTGATGCAGGGGTTGGAGTTGATGACCACCTCATACGCGAGAGACTGGTGCCCCGCCTGATAAGACTTCTGGTTGGAGATGAAGCTTTTCCCCAGCGACCAATGCCGATAATACACTGGCATCGCCATGGAGCTGTATGCGTCGAGCATTTTCTCCGAATCGATCACTTCAATCTGGTTCGGGAAAACGCTCAGCTTCAGCTCTTCCGTTGCGATCTTTTCGATTTCTTCGTAGACGGCATCCAGCTTCCCGAATGTCCAATCCTCTTTCTCATCAAACAAAGCCGCCATATCAACGATCCTCCGCGCTCTTCTTTTCGAACAGCTTTCTGAACACCGGATAAATGTCCGCATCCCTGGACACATGCCGAAGCGCCAAATTCTTCCGATCCCTCCCCACCTTCGCATAGGAATCCCAGAGGGTCGTCTCCTCGACTCTCCCTCCGTCATCCATTCCGGAGGCCCATTGCGTTTCCGGGTCGATCTGGATGTAAGCCCAATGCTGGACCGCTCCGAGCAGCTTTTCCGAAAGGACCTTTTCGCACGCCGGATTGTCCGACTCGTAATTGTCCCCATCCGAGCACTGGCAAACGTAAATATTCGTTTGCCCAGGATTCAGCCGCCCCGGGATCATTGACGCCAACAGATCCAGCGCGGTCGACACCCGCGTCCCCCCGGTCTCTCGAATCGAAAAGAACTCCTCCTCGCTCACTTCGCGGGCCGAGTCCGTGTGATGCAGAAAAACCAAGTCGATCTTTTCGTATTTCTTGGAGAGGAACAGGTAGAGCAAGTAGAAGAATTTCCTGGCGAGAGTCTTCTCCCTTTGCCCCATGGATCCTGAATTATCCATGATGCACACCATGGCGGCCGCGGTCACCGGCTTCTCCTCCTTCACCATGGAGCGATATCGCAAATCCATGGAGTCGATAAACGGAATCGCCTGGACTCTCTCGCTCCAGCGCCGCTTCGCGGCTTCGATCTGCTCCTCGCTTCTCCCGTCTTCGCCGTCATTCTCCTCCGATTCGGCCAGCTCCTCCTCGGAGCGCCCAATCGCCCCCCTCAGGGCGATCCTCCGCAAATGAGCCATCCTCATTGACTTTTGCATGGCCAATCTTGAGGGATTTCCGGAAGTCGAATAGCCCGCCGTGCGAGGCTTTGTCTCCGTGACATCCGCTAGCTCTTTGCGGACCAGATCCGGAAGCTCCAGATCCTCAAACAGAAAATTCAGGAACTCTTCTTGGGAAATCTGAATGACGAAAGGATCTTCTCCGCCGTCGCCCAGCCCCCCCTTTTTTCCGCCCTGTCCCTGGCCAGACTGCTCTTTCTTCAGCTCATCTCCCTCCACGAAATCCTTGTTTCCAGGAAGGACATGCTCATTCGATCCGCCTTTTCCGAAGCGAAATGAAGGCTCTTGGATTGTCTTCCTTCGGATCTCCACGGAGCCGCCATTTTTTCCGATGCTCTTGAGATTCCCCGAATTCAGGATATTCGGCATCGCCTCGCGGATGCTGTCGCGAACGCGCTCGAGAAATTTCCGCCGGTTCTCCGCCGATTTCCCTTTGCTGGCTCTTCTGTCGATTACGGATGAGAGCGTTTTCATGAAATCCCCCGCTATGAAGCCCGTCAGCTCGAATGATTTCCGCTTGGCTTCCCTTGCTCGCCGAGCGATCTGGTCCTTTGGAAATTATGGCGCGGATGAGGTTTCCGCGCCATGATCCCGCCGCCGATCAATTGTTTTTCTTCACCCGCATGAACCATTCCGTCACCAAGCGGGTTTGGCGCTTGGTATAGCCTTTATCCCCCATGATCCGGACGAAATTGTCATGGGCCTCTTGCCCCTTGGCGTCCCCTTTCGGAGAGAAGGAGATGATCGGAAGAAACTCCTCCGTGGAGGAGAGAACCTTCCCTTCGATCACTTCTCGCATCTTGTTGTAGGCATTCCACGCCGGCATTTTCCCGTGATTCGCCTTGTATCGCAGCGTGAAATTCACGACTTCCGCGCGGAACTCCTTCGGATTTCCGATCGCCAGGCCCGCTTTCTCGATCTTCTCCAGCTCCGCGTTCAGCTGCCCCCGGTCATAAGACACATGGGTTTCCGGATCGCGATATTCCGCATCGTTCAGCCAGGCATCCGCGTAATGGAAATAACGCTCGAAGGTGGTTTGGCAAAAATCCGAATAGGAATCCATCAGCGCCGCGCGGATCTCCTTTTCGACGAAGTCCAGATAGCGATCCGTCAGCGGCCCCTTCAGATTCGCCAGAAGCTTTTCCTCTGCGTCTTTGGGGAACTGCTCCTTGATGATCTCATTCTCCAGAACGAACATCAGGTGAACCGGGTTGGCCCCGATCTCCTCCGGATCGAAGTTGTAGGTCTTGGAGAGAACCTTGAAGGCGAAACGCGTCGAGATTCCATTCATTCCCTCCGAAACGCCGGCCTCATCCCGATACTCCTGCAGGGGCTTCGCGCGCGGATCCGTGTCCTTGATGTTTTCCCCATCATAAACGCGCAGCTTGGAATACAGCGTCGAGTGCGCGGTTTCCTTCATCCTGGAGAGAACGCAGAACTGCGAAAGCATATCCAGCGTCCACGGAGCGCAAGGAGCTTTGCTGAGCTGGGAATTATCCAGCAGCTTCTTGTAGATCTCCTTCTCTTCCGTGGAGCGCAGGCAATACGGAACTTTGATCAGCGAAATCCGATCCAGAAAGGCCTCGTTGGTTTTGTTGTTCCGGAACTGCTGCCACTCCGACTCGTTGGAGTGCGCGAGAATGATCCCGTCAAACGGAATCGCTCCGATCGCCTCGGTTCCGTTGTAGTTGCGCTCTTGCGTCGCCGTCAGGAGCGGATGCAGCATTTTCAGCGGCGCCTTGAACATCTCCACGAAATCCAGGACTCCGCGGTTCGCCCGGCAAAGGCCGCCGGAATAGGAATAGGCATACGGATGATTCTGCGGATAGCGCTCCAGCTGCCGGATATCGATCTTGCCGACCAGGCTCGAGATATCCTGGTTGTTTTCGTCGCCCGGCTCGACCTTCGCGACGCAAATCTGATTCAGGCGAGACGGATACACCTTCTCCACCTCGAACTTGCTCAGGTCCCCCCCGAACTCTTTGAGCTTTTCGATCGCCCACGGCGACGGTCCCGTGCGAAGCGCATACGCCGGGATTCCAGCCTTCTCCCGCAGCTTGCCTTTCCACGGACCGAAGTTGAGCAGCCCGAGCGGGGATTCGAACACGGGAGAGCCCTTGAGGACATAGACGGGCTCTTGCTCGATCAGCTCCTTGAGCTTCTCTGCGATCGAGCTTTTTCCGCCGCCGACCGGCCCGAGCAGATACAGGATGGACTTCGATTCCTCCAGGTTTTGCGCGGAGTGGCGCAAATAGGAGACGAGCTGCTCGATGGGCTCCTCCATTCCGTAGAATTCGCTGAAGGCCGGATAGACTTTGATGATTCGATTCGAAAAGATCCTGCTGAGCCGCGGATTGTCCCGCGTGTCGATCAGCTTCGGCTCCCCGATCGCCTTGAGCAGCCGCTCCGCCGCCGAAGCGTAGCAGGAGGGGTCCGCCTTGCATCGGGAGAGAAATTCCGCAAACCCCATCGTTTCGCTATGCGACAGGAAATCTTTGTGAAATTCTTCGAGCAGATCTTGTTCAATATGGCTCATCGCAGCTTCTCCAGTGACAAAAAAGGCGCCGATCCGGCAGCTGCAGACTACGCAAAACGCAATAGAACAGTCAATATTTTTTTGATATATTTTCGCGAACCCGCACCCTGCTGAACAACCTCTCTCGAGCGGATTGCCTCAGTTTCCGAGGTCTTGGCGCCTAAGGCGCTCACTCTCCGGACAGGCACCCTGGATGCTCATCCCTAAAGAGCTCGGGGCGAAATAGTGGCGCGCCATAAGGGATTCGAACCCTTGGTGGCGGATCTCTCGATCCGCGGCGGTTTTAAAGACCGCTGCTCTCGGCCGCTGGAGCGAATGGCGCAGAAACAATGGCGAAATTCTATACTGATTCTCGCCTCAGGTCAAAGAGGTTTTTTCTCTCTTTGACCATCAAACTTTGGCTTCAGATGGCATGCCTGGCAAAGCCTATCGCGGCAGCCCATCGCTCCCTCACTTGGAAAGCGCGGCCTCTATATCTGCTTTCCCGAGCTCTTTGGCTAGGTCCGCGGGGCTTTTTCCTTCGGCGTTGCGCAAACCGGGATTCGCCCCATTGGCCATCAGCAGTCCGATCACATTCATGGCGTCGCGACTCACTGCCCAATGCAGGGGGCCCCAGCCGTTGTCATCTTGGCAGTTCGGATCCACGCCCCGGGTCAGGAGGATCTTGACTCCGCCCGCCGAACTATAGCGCGCCGCCTCAATCAGCTTTTGCTCCAATTCGCTCGCCATCGCTTATTTGCCCCCAATATCCTTTGCCCCTACTCTACAGAGCAATCTTTTTTTTGCAAGACTCAAAGAAAAATGAAGAAGACAGTGTATCGCTATGTTTTAAAACAATAAAAATCACTAAGCTCCCTTTGACCTTCTTTCCTATTTTAGATATCATTCGTTTCTCGCCGCTTCGCGGCCATGATGAGAACCCTTGAAAATGCGAACCTCACGCTCTGAGTCCATTCCGTTTCGTCGCGCTGTCTCTGTCGATCCCACTCCCTCTATTGCCGTCACCCGCTCTCGGGAACTTCGCCGGGCCCTGCATGTGTTTCTCCCTTTTCATCGGGCCCCTCATTGGATTCTGTCGCTCGTTTTCGCCAATGTCATTCTTGTGGCCGCTTACTTTCACCAGAGCCTTCCGTTTGATCCGATCCTCTCTTACGTCGGCATCACCTCCTCCGCGAAAGCCTCTGCGATCGCTTCCTCCGCCGCTCCCTCTGGCCATTACTCCACCCTGGCCGCTCCGGGCGACGCTGTATTTATGAGCGCGGAAGAGCGCGCCGCCGCCGCCTTTATCGCCAAACGCTATCGAATCGCCCGCGAAGCGGCCGATTTGATCGTTGTGGAAGCCGCCAAGGCCTCTGATGAATACCGGGTGGATCCCTTTCTTCTTTTGGCTCTAATGGCCCGAGAAAGCTCTTTCAATCCATTCGCTGAATCTTCCGTCGGCGCTCTTGGCCTTACGCAAAACCTTCCGGAAGCCCATCCGGAAAAAATCTCTACGCTATCCTCTCGCGGCGGGCACATTCTGGACGTGCGCGACAACATCCGTCTCGGCGCTCAGGTTTTGCGCGAATATCTTGACCGATTTGACGGGAATGAAACCCTGGCGCTCCAGCAATACAATGGCGCTCTCTCCGACCCTTCCCGCTCCTACTCCCGCTCCATTCTCGCCCTGCGCGACAAGATCGCTGAATCCAGCCGGTGAGGCGCCGCTGGCTTCCCGGCTCCGGATTCGCTAGACTTTTCCCATGGACCAGACCGATGCCTCATGGGAACCGCTAGGCGAGTATTTCATTCGCGTCGTCCGCGAAGAGATTTTCGCGCGCTCTCCCTTTTACGATGAAGAGCTCCGCTCCCTCGCCCACACCAAGAAGGCGCGCTGGAACTCCAGCTCGAAATCCTGGGTTTTCCCCTTGTCCCAGGCGCTTAGCGTTCGCGAAAAGCTCAGCGAAATCAGCGCGAGGCGCGCGCAGGAGCGGGACGCCGGGCAAGCGGAAGACCTGGCGGCCTTGCGACGCCTCAAGCAGGACCCCACCCATTTTTCCTCCAAAGACTTTCGGGCCCAATTCGACCCGGACTCCGAGCGGTTCTCGGTTCAATTTCCATTCAATCCCAATCGGTTTTTTCAGTTTCGCAAAATTCCCGGAGCCGAATGGAGCTCGAGCCAAAAATCTTGGAGCGTCCCTATTGCCGGGCAATCCCTGATTTTTTCCATCATCGCCGAAATTCAGTCCTTCGAGAGCCAGTATCTTCTTCGCAACGCGCCGTTCGCCCCGAAAGAGCTTGAGGAGCCCCTTTCGCTCAAAGGCAACGGGATGCTCGCCCTGGCCGTGACCTTTGACACCAAAGCTCTCACCTACAAGATTTTCTCCAAAATTCCGCTGGAGTCGCCTCTCGGCCGGGAGGCTCTGGAGCCGATCTTTTCCGCCAGAGGGCTTTATCTGCCCGCCACGGAATCCCCCGAGCGGGACCTTCCGCGCAAAGGCCCGCAATCCATCGTCGTTGAGGCTTGCCAGCGCGAGGGGGTTCGCCAGGCCATCGCGGATCTTCTCGCCTTTGAGCGCCAATTCTCTTCCGCCGTCAAAGTTCCGATCTCCACTCGCGGCCTCCCTCCCCCGAGATCCTATTGGCGCTCCTCGCCGCACGACGCTCCCAATAGCGGCGAAATCTTCATTGTTTCGCAACAAGCCTACATGGTGGCCCATTCCTCCAAAGCGAAAAAAACCAAAGCGGCGAATGCGCCTTCCATCGATTGGATCGCGACAGCCGTCCCTCTTTCTCATGCGGAGGCCGTGCGTCGCTTGGGCGAACTAGGGCGCGATTCCCTCGCTCGCTGCGCATGGCTCTCCGGCATTGACTCCGATTCTCTTCCTAACTATCTTGAGGGGGTGAGACTTCGCGAGGAAGTGAACCTTTCCGCTCCCGAGTCTCCAGTCGCCAGCTTGCCCCGCCGCCGTTCCCTCTGAGAGGCCCCATGAGCACACCTTCGTCCGAAAAATCTCCCAGAAAATGGGCGCGCCGTCTTTTTTTGGCCAGCGCGGTTTTTTTGTCCATTTCGCTGCTGGCCATTGCTGGCCTGACCGCCGCCGTCATTCGCGAAAGCGGCCTGGCTCAATCCTTCCTTCCGCTTCTGCAGGCCACTTATCTTTTGCGGACTTCCTATGTTTCGGAAATCTCCAAAGAGGAGCTCCGGGAAAAAATCCTTCAAGGGGTCCTATCTCAGCTTGACCCCCATTCATCCTATTTGCCGCCGAAAGCGCGCGACGCCATGATCGAGCAGCTTGAAGGGTCTTATGGCGGAGTTGGCCTGACGGCTCGCGCCCTTGACGGGAAAATCATCGTCCAAGAGGTTCACCCCGACTCCCCCGCCTCCGCCGCGGGCCTCAAGCCAGGCGAAACCCTGGTGAAAATCAACGGAAGCCCGGTGGATCCTACGGATATCCGCGCTGCTTTGGATCGAATTCGCGGCCCGATCGGCAGCGAGGTTCGCATCGGAGTCCTCCGCGACGGGAAAATCGCCGACATGGCCATCCCCCGCGCTGGCATATCCGTCCCCAGCGTTCAATGGGCCCTAATCCCCTCCGGCGAGAATTCGCGAACCATTTACCTTCGCGTCCGGAACTTTGGAGACCGGACTTTTTTTGAAGTTCGGGATGCCCTGGTCGCGGCATCGCAGAAGCTGCTTCCCAACTCCCCCTCCGGAATTCTCTTGGACCTGCGCGGCAACCCTGGCGGTCTTCTTGAGGCCGCGGTCGATATCTCCGGCCTTTTCCTTCCCCCAAACACCGTGGTTGTTTCCTCCAAAGGCCGCTCCGAGGAAGAGACGCTCGAATTCCCGACTCCGGCAGCCCCTCCGTCAGATCCCATTCTTGCCTCGGTGCGTTCTCTTCCTTTGGCGGTTTTGGTTGACGGAGCCTCCGCTTCCGCCTCCGAAATTGTCGCCGGCGCCATTCAGGATCTTCAGCGCGGTTTGGTGGTTGGATCCCGAACCTTCGGCAAAGGCTCCGTCCAAAGCATCTATCCGCTGTCGAATGGAGGGGCCATGAAGGTCACCACCAGCCTTTATTACACCCCCAAAGGCCGCTCCATCCAGGCGACCGGAATCATTCCGGACATGCCCGTCTCCATTTCCAAGCCGGCTCCCTGGCTGTCGGAGGCTGATCTCCCGAACCACCTCTCCGCGCCGGCCGCTCCCAAATCGGAGCGCAAATCCTCCGAGTCTCGCGCCGGATCCGCTCCCTCAGGGCTTGTTTCCTCTCTGGAGGAGGAGCTGCCTGTTTTCTCCACCGAGATCGAGCTTCTGAAGCTGGATGAGGTTCAGTCCAAAGCCCTCGAGGCCCTGTCTTCCGCCCCTCGCCCTTCGGGTCAGCGGGCAGGCGGAAAAGTCTCCGCCAAATGATTGGAGTCGCTCCGCCGGATCGCGCTAGGCTCTAGGGGATTTCGCGGCCGCCGCCGGGGCTTGATTGCTCTGGCTTTCGGCGGACCAAGGGCTGCGGGATAGGTTCGCGTTTTGGAATCGCGGATCTTCGGAAACCTCCGCTCCGGCCCACAAAGGAATCGACACTTTTTCCGTTTCCGAGCTCAGCTCGATTTCCGCCAGCCAAAGCCCCTTGTGCGCCCCGAGAAATTCATCGATTTCCCAAACTTTCCCATCAACTTCCAGCCGACGGCGAATTTTTTCGATGACCAGTCCTTCGGCCATCTCCAGCATCTCCAGCGCGGCGGATGGATCAATCGGAGTCTCGATTTCTCTCCTTGCGATCCCCTTTGCTCGCCCCTTCACCGTCAGCCAGGCTCCCTCTCCGTCTGAGACTCTGATTCTGGCGACTCGGTCAGGATTCGCCGAAAGGTATCCTTGCCGCATCCGAACCCCGGGCAAATCCCGAAGCCCATCCCGGAAAGCTTCTTCCACCAGAAACTTTCGCTCGATCTCCATTCCCATCGCGTCTCCCGCTATCTCTGGCCGTATCCCGCCAATTCGGCGATCAGCTTCTCCAGGAACGCAGTGATCGCCGACCCCATTTTCCGGTCGGCGGCAAACGCCTTTTCCCCGCCCGGATAATTGATCTTGTATCTGCTTCCCATTTTTGAGCTTATCAGAAAAAAGGCGACCCCGAAATCCGGCAGGATCCATACGAGCACCCGCCCCTCTTTCGTTTTCGCGGAGTCCCCCTTCCCATACAGCCGCTCGAATCTTTTCTCATTTTCTCCGGCGAGCCGGCAGAATGCGATCGGGTCTTGCTTCGCTTTTTCCTTCATCCATAGGGCGACCAGGGTGTTGGCGGAAATATCCACCGTCTCCCTCTTGTCCAGCAACTCCATCGGATCTTCTCTCATGATCGCTTTTTTGCCCGCACGTTGACCGCATTGCCAATTCCTACCTTGGCCCTGGGAAAAACTCAATATCGCCGCATCAGCTCCCGCCGCCCGGATCTTTCAGCAAGGTCCGCAGGAAGCGATTTTTTGTCGACCCCTTGTTGTTCATTTGGCAAACCATTTTTTGGTGCGGAACGATCCACTCTAGCGCTTGCTGCTCCATTTTGAGCTTGCGGACCGTCCCATCCCAATACATCTCGTCGATCCCCAAAATGATCTTCGTGCTCACGTTGGAGATGAAATCATCGGAAAAGTGCGTCGGGCTTTGGGACGCGCAAAACAACCCCACCCCGAATTTCCTCGCCTCTTTCGCGATGATGTTGATCACGTTTTCCCCATCATCCGTCAGGAAATTGTGAGCCTCATCCAGGATGATGATTTCCACCAAATCCGACTGAACTCCATTTTGCACGGCTTTTTGAAAGAGGCTCTCCAGGATGAATGCGACGAACAGTTTTTTCTCATCCAGCGAAAGCGCTTTGATGTCGTAGCGCCAAATGGAGCTGTTCGGATCGAAAGGGGGCGGAATCGGCTTGAAGATCCCAATCGCATTCAGGTTCTCCAGCCGCTCGACCACGCTTTTCATCACGTCGCGAGAATCGTATTTGATCAGGTCGGACATTTCCATTCCCGTCTGGATCGACAGAATGTAATCCTGGTAAAGCTGGATCGCCTCTTCAGCCAGCTTCTTGATCTCTCCTTCGATTTTCGCTTTTTCGTCCGGCAAGGCGCTCGCCTTCACCGCATGCTTTTGCTTCGCGTTGTATTGCGCGATTTTTTTGTTCAGCGTCTCAAGGCTCGCGACCGCGCGCGAGGAGGTTCCGAGAAACATGCTCTTGAGCTTGAATTGCGCGAACTTGTAGGCGTCTTCCAGCGTGGGAAACTTCTTCGGATATCGCCGCTGGATTCCGTCGTCCAGGCGCCAGGAATCCGGCTTCCCATCATAAAACCCGTTCGCGGCATACAGATCAAACAAGATATTTCGCAGCGCCGCCTCTTGCTTGGTCCCCAGTTTCCGGCTGGTTCTGTTCAGCGCGGCGAGGAAGTATTGGATTCTCTTGCGCACACCGCCAAAGTCCGCGTCCGGATTGATCATCAGCGGATTGAATCCGTATTGGGTCGACTCGCTGAATTTCACGGTGCTGGAGCCTTCGATATCGATATCTCCATGCACGTCCATGACGTGAACCCGAATCCCCCCTTTGGCTTGCTTTTGCAGCTGGGAGATCATTCGCTTGAGCGTCCAGGTTTTCCCCGTTCCTGACTTCCCCACCAGCAGGACGTGTCCATTGATCAAGCGCTCTGAGTCCCACACAATGGGAACCCGCTGCCCTTGCTTGGCCGAGTCTGCGTCAAAACCCAAAACAATCTTCAAGATCTTCCCCTTCGCGAAGTCTCGCACTCTAGCCCGCGCGGGCTTCCAGGTCAACGCTTTCGCCGCAGCAGATCACTTTTCGACGAATCGCCTCACTCCGCTTAGCCCCCTCAGCCAGGCCAGCTTGATCGCTTCCCCGATTTCCTCCGGCGAAGCCTTTCCGATTCGCGGATCCCAAGTGACTCCCTGATCCGATACTTTCTGCCAGGCCGCTACTCTCTCCGCCTGCTCTCGCGGCGGCAAGATGCCCTTATCTCCCCCGCCGAATTTGGCGATCACCTTTCCCTGGCGAGCCTGGAACCGATAGCTATCCTTCTCGACAAAACATGGCGGCTCCCCCGAAATCCATAAATATTCCTCCCTGGGGGAAATCGCCACTATGCTCGCGAATTCCGGCGGCGCGGAAAGCTCTCCGCCCCACCCCTCTCCTGTCAGCATTCCCCCGCGCGCTTTGCGAATCCTGTCCCGATGCTCTTCCCATGGGCGCTCAGATCTCCAGAGCGCGTCCGCATCCCATTTCCCGGAGCCCGGCCTTTTCCCCAGCGCTGTCGTCAGCGCCATTCCGAAGGCTTCCGGGTTCGCGTTTCCGATCGGGCATATCGCCAATTGGCGAAGGCGCTTGGCCTCCGAGCCCTTTAGGGCTCCTTCCTTTCCGCTCAGCTCCTCCTCCAGCCGGCTCGCCAGATTCGCCGCCTCCAGCGCTGTCCCGATTTTTTCCGCAAGCGCGCTTTCCGAATCTTCCGGCAAGCACCGGGCGGCGCACTCAATCGCCCAGCCCGCCTCCTCCGGATCCGCCGGCAAAACCGCCCCCATTTTCACTGAGAGGACGGATTTCCCCTTCGGGGAGCGGCCAAAAATTTCCGCGCTGTCCCGGAAAGCGATCGAGGGCCCGCCGCAGCCAGCGATCGTCTCGCAGATCCACTCGAACACCTCCCGAGCCGGGATGACTTTCGCTCCGCCCAAGGCGTTGAACTCTCCCATCCGAATCGCTTCGTTCAGCCAAAGATCGAAATCTTCTCCCTTTGCGGAGGCTAGCTTGGGCGCGTCGGACGGCGACGCCAAAATCCAATCCCCCCCTTCTAGCACCCGCTTCATGAAAGCATCCGGAAGCGATAGGCATAAGCGGGCTCCAGGCTGCGCCTGCTTCGCGAATGCCAAAAAATCCTCCAGATCCGCATGCCAGCCATCCAGAAACAGCCTCGCCTTCTGCTCCTCTCCCGGCGAAGCCTCCAGCATTCCCACCGCCTCTGCGAAGAGCCGCAGCACAGGCGCCACTCCCGCGCTTTTTCGGCTCCCCACTTCCGTCCCCGCCGCCCGGATCAAGCTTAAATCCGCGGAGACCGAAACGCCTTCCTTCCCGAGCCAAGCAAAATCCCGTAGCGCTCGAAAAACCCCGTCCAGCCCATCCCCGACCGCCAGGCTCCATTCGAGCGCCCAGCGGCCCGTCCCGCTCTTTTCTCCGATCCAGCCGGCTTGCGCCGGGAAGACCAGATCTTTGCTCTGAAGTGCCAAAAAAATTCTCTTGGCGATCTCCGCCCGATCTCCTTCCCCATTTCTGGCCGCCCCAGCCAGCGCGATCGCTATTTTCGCGAAGCGAACATCCGGCAGATCTCCCGGCCCGGAGGAGGTCCGGAGGATTTGCAGCCCAGACAACGGAATTTCCTCGCTTTTCTGCAGAGAGAATAGCGAGCAGATTCCTGAAAGCTCCTTTTGCGTCGGAAACCATCTTTTGTGGTCTCTCCACGCGAGCAAATCCGCCTTCCCCAACGCCTGATGCTCCTTTTCCGCCGCCTCTCTGGCTCGAAGGAGGGAAACGCCAAGCTTCTCTTGCGCCCAGGCATCCAGAAAAACCCTTCCGGCCGCCTGAAGCCAAGCCGCATTTCCATGTGCTCGCTCCAGCATTGCTTCGATAAGCGCCTCCGCAAGTCCCCAATAGGATCTTGCTCGCCCTTCTTTTTGCGCGATCTCCAACGTCTCCAGCGGCGAATAGCCTTTCGCCAATTCGCCCAACGCGAACTCCATTCCAGCGAGCCATTCCGCCTCTTCCAGAACCAGCGCTTTGCTTCCCTTGTCAAACCGGATCTTTTTCCCTCCGGATGTCGCGCTTCGCCCGCTTCGTATTTCCGCGCGCTCCTGGCGGTAGCGCTCATAAGAATCCGCGAGACTTTCTTGCCCAAGATCGCGAAGAGCTCTAATTACCTTATCCTGGAGCCACTCTACTTTCGCTGGCTCTTCCGAATTCCTGGCTTCGAGCTCTTTCTCGATCAGCCCCAGAGCTTTTTGCGCCAACCCTCTCGCTTCCCCGGATGGGATCGGCGGATTTTGCGCCTGGCATGCTTTGAAAATCGCCAACGCGACGCGCCCCGGAGCGAACGGCTCCATATTCCCATTTCGCTTTGCGACGGTGATTCTCATGCAGCCTCCCGGTCTTTCGGCGATGCTCCATCGGTTCGATTCTTACGGTTGGCCGAGTCCCTTGCCGCCCTTCTTTTCGTCCTTCCCGTATCCGACCGCCTTAAGGGCGGATCCCCACGTTTCCGGCTCAAAGCCGGACAGTCGCTTGTCTCCGATCTCCAGGGCGGGAACGGACGCTTGGGGCCACTTCTCCTTGAATTGCTCCATCGCCTCTTTGCTTTCCAGAGGATTCTTTTTCGCATGAGGAACCCCCAGCGATTTCAGCAGCCGCTCCGCTTGTCCGCAGGCTCCTTCGCATCCGTTCGAATACAGCGTCACAGGAAACAGCCGTGCGGCCTCTTTGGTTTCTGGACTCATCGTTTCCGGCGTGAAATCCATCCCCTTTAGTCGCACCCGCTCTGCGGGGTGGTCCTGCTGCGGAGCGAAACTGAAAACCCAATTTCCGTTCTGATCTTTCCATTTCCAGATCTCCGCGCTCGCGGGGCTGGCGATTATGAGGAACGCGATGGCGAATGAGGCTAAGCGCTTGAGCATACGTCCCCTCCGAATTGTTTTTTTCCATTTTTCCCCATGGTATACTGTCAGTTCCTTTGATTGTCTATTTTCCCGAGGTCGCCATGTCCAATTCATCCCAATCCCCGTATCCCCTGGTTGAGCAAATCGCCTCTGAGGCCCAGGCCGCGGGAAAAGCCAGCGTTCGCTATGACATTTTCATCGATTTTGGCGGATCCGCGGCGGTGGATGCTCTTTCTCAAGCTTGGGGCAAGGCGCTCGGGAATCCGAAGGCCGCCCCTGGCTGGAAAACCACCAAAGAATTCGCCGAAATGAGCGACGCTCGCCCTGTGGCATCGATCGCGGTTAGCGAATCCGGGGCCGGCGCCATCGCCATGTCGCTTCCGGATAGCGCAAAATCCGGCATCGCCGCATTCCGGGAGGAGCTGCTGGCGCTGGCGCGCGAAGTCTCCACTCCGGAAGCGGATATTCAGCGCGCGGCCGAGGCGTTCGACGCCGTGGCGGCCCGCTGGGAATTCTCCAAGCCCTTTACCCAGGAATCCGCCTCCCTCGTCAGTTCCGAATTTCTCTCCTCCGGCGGCGACGCTTTCGAGCGTTTCGAGATGGATGGATTTGGCGCCATCACTCCGGAGCAGATCTTGAAAATGGCCGCGACCTCCTGGAAAACCGAGGCGGACAGCGAACAGGCCGCCTCCGGCGCCAAAAAATACCGCTCCCTTGGCCAAATGGTGAAAGCCGGGGACGCGGAAGCCCTGACGGACTATATTTCCCAAGCCAAGTCCCGGGCCGCCAAGGGCGAGGCGATCCTTCCCGACGGCATGGCCGACCAGCTTCTTTGGCATGCCGCGGAGATGGGCCATGCGGATGCGATCCGTGTCCTGGTCGAACAAGCCGAAGCAAGCCTCTCCTACCGCGACAAGAGCGGAATCACCCCTCTTCTGGCTGCCTGCTTCAATGGCCATGACCAGGCCATCGAGCAGATCATCCAGCTGGGCGCCAATATCAACGAGCCGGATCCAGACGGGCGCACCGCCGTCATGCTTGCCGCGGAAATGGACAAAGCCCCCGTAATTCACAAGCTGGCCTCTTTGGGGGCCGACCTCGACGCCACGACGCTGGATGGCCGCACCGCCTTGCACTTCGCTTGCGCCGGCGCTGAGGAAAAAACCGCCAACGCCGCTGTTCTCGCCCTGATCGAAGCCGGCGCCAATCCGACGCTGCGCGATATGATCGAAAATACCTATCCCGAAGAGCTCATCGACGAGGAGAGCGACACCACTTACGCCGCCCTCGCGCAATATCGCAAAGATTGGGAATCCGGCGCCATCCCCTCCAAAAAGTCATCGATCGTCAGCAAAACTCGCGCCGCGCTGGGCATTTGACCGCCGACTCGGCGCCCGCAAGAGCAAAGGCCCCTCGGGGCCTTTGCTCTTGCGCTTTCAGCCGAGGGCACTGCGCCTCAAAATTTGTTTTTCACGCTCTTGTGGATGTCTTGCAGCTGATCCAGCGTGATCAGATCGTCGCATGGCCTTTTCGGGGGGGACGTCGGCGCTGGCGCCGCAGAGGCAGACGAGAAAAAGGCCGCGGCCTTTTTCGCCAGCGCTTTTTCTTTCGCCTCCCGAACCGCCTCCATCGACTTCACCTTGCTTGGCTCGTATTTTTTCGCGAACTCCTCCGGGAAGAGTTCCTTTCCCCTCTTGCATAGGGCCTTCACTGAGGCCGCTTTCAACCCATCGACGGCGATCCCCGCCGCGATCGCTCCGGGAATTTGCCCGGAGGCCTGGATGTCCAGCAGATGATAAAACGATCCGCTGTAATGCCCGAACACATGGTGCTTGTTGAAAATCGCCCCATTGTTGTGGCAAAGGGTAAAGGCCTTGTCCACGCATAGCTCCAGGCTGGAGACCCCCTCGGCCGCCTCCTGCGCGGTTTGCGTGATCTGCGCCCAAGGCAGCCCGCCAAATCCTGGCGTCCATTGCGCGAACCGGAACATCATCTCCACCGCTTTTAGGCATTCTCCGATTGTCGCGGCCCCCGTGCCCGAGAAGTATCCAGACCCTTTCCTTCCCGTGACGATTTCCCGGATCCACTTCGCCGCATCCGCGGAGGTGCTGGATTCGATGAAATCCCAAATTCCGTCATTCCTCGCCCGCCCAAAACATGCCTCTTCCGCGGAAATGACGCACAGATAGCTGAACATCCGGACTCCGAGCTTGTTGAGCCTTTGGATATGCTCCTCCACGAAATCGAGGTGATCCGGGTGGATTTGCCCCGCGGAGCTCGCAGCGGCGCCCTCGATCAAGTGAAAGATATGGCTCGACAGATAAAACAACGCGGCCTGCTCGTCGATCGGGGCGTGCTCTTTGTCATGTTTCGCGATGATTTTCGCGATATCGCTCATTTTGGTCGAGGCGAAATTTCTCCGTTGGAAAACGGGCCTTTTTTTTGCCCAATCCAGCGTTCCCGGCGATCCAGCATACATAGCGAATCCTTTCTTCTCTTGGAGGTCGTTTCCCTGATCTCAGACTCAACGAAATAATTTTCCAGGCGCGAATCCTGATCTGGCGTCCCCAGCTTCCTCTTTGGGATTCGAGCGCTTCGCGGCAGCCTCCTCCCGTATTTTCTCCCGCAGCCCCGAGACATCGAAGCGACGCACGAAATCCGCCTGACCTGCCGTCTCCACTGCGTGCGGATGGTAGAGTTCCCGGACATACGCGATGGGCTCTTCCGCGCCGAAGGACTTCGCCAGCAGCGCCAGGAACAGCCCCGTTCTCCCTTTTCCGCCATAGCAACCCGCATACACCTTTTCCCCCGCGAACAGCGCCTCGACGCAGCTCTCGAGAGCCGCCTGGGCCGCCGGCGCGGACGGAATGGAATAATCCCGAATCGGCAGATTGATTTGGCAGGGCAAATTCAGCTCCGCGGCAAGCTTGATGCCGAAAAAACCTTGGGGCATCGCGAAATACGGGCCGCCGTAAACTACAAATGTCTGGCCCTCATGCTCCAGCGGAAGGCTCCACGGACGGATTTCAGCCCCGGGGACCCAAACCTTGCCTTCCCCAGCTCTCGGGCTTTTCTCGGCATCCGCGCCCGCGGATTGCCCAACATCGGACTCTTCTTTCATTTTGGCTTCCGTTTCAGAACGCTCGATAAAATTTGCGGGCTCGACATCGCAAGAAACGCCTTCGCTTCCGGCGACTCGCTCCCCAACAGCAGCTCTTTGGGCGCCGCTCCGACCGCCGCGATCGCCTTTAGCGTCCCCTTGCGCGCCGCGGCCAGCGCAGCCATCGTTTGCTCTGGCGTTTCGCAGACGCAAAAAGAATCCTGCCTCTCCAAATCCTTGACCCCGCCTTTTTTGTAAACCCGAAATCCCATTCGCTCAAAGCGCCCAGCCCACTCTTCCCCTCGGGCGCCCAGGTGCACTCCGATCTGCTCCTTGTTTTCTCCCTCATAATCCAGGACAGCCCTGGCTTTGATCTCGAAAACATCCTCATCGGAGGATCCCCCGATCAAATCCAGGACTTCCTTGTCTTCCTTGGGGGCGAATTCCGAAAGGGGCGCCAAATCGATGATCCCGTTCAGATACGGCAATGACAAGGCGATCTCTTCCCGAATTTCGTCCGGAGCGCTGGCGTCCAGCGCATACGTCGCGTAAATCATCTTTTGGTCCGAGCGCAAATCCATTCCGTTCGTCGCGATCCGGAATACCCCCGCGCTTTCCGCGGCAAGGTCATGCAGCGCGATGAGCTCCTTGAGCTCTCCCCCCTGAACGACGGGAACGCCGCCCCCAACCCAAACCCTTCCCGAGGCTCCGTCTAGCGTGATGAGGTCTCCGGCTTTCACTTCGCGCTCGCCAATCCGCGCGGAGACGACCTTTCCGTTGGGCTGCTTGGAAAAGGCGATCGGAGAAGCCCCTACGACGCACACCTTATCCATCCCCCGCGCGACAACGGCCGCGTGCGAGGTCACGCCGCCCTGAGCCGTCAAAATTCCCGCGGCGGCCCGCATTCCCGGCAAATCATCCGGCGTTGTTTCCCGGGTGACCAGGATGCCGCCGGGATTTTCCTGCGCCTCCTCTGACGAAAAGCACACCGTGGCGGTGACGATCCCCACAGAGGCCGCCAAACCCATCGCGTCCGGGGCATCATTGAATCCTGGCGCGATCATGGGAGCGCAAAGCGCTTGGTATTGGGCCAGATCAATTCGCCCCAGGGCTTCCTCTTTGCTTATCAGCCCCTCATCCGCCATATCCAGCGCGCATCGGACCGCGGCCATGGCTGAGCGCTTGGCTTTTCGTGTTTGGAGGAACCAGACCTTCCCGTCCTCAACCGTGAACTCGACATCTTGCATGTCCCTTTCGGAGCTCTCCAGCATCTGGGCCGCCCCCCGCAGCTCCTCATATGCTTTTTTGTTCCATTGCTCCATGCTTTGCAGATCATTGGGCGTCCTCGAGCCCGCGACGACGTCCTCGCCCTGGGCATTGGCCAGGAATTCTCCGACCACCTTCCTTCTGCCGGTCGAGGGATCCCGGGAGAACAAGACCCCTGAGCAGCTTTCCGGATTCAAGTTCCCAAACACCATTTTTTGAATGACGACCGCCGTCCCCATGTCATCGGGAATTTTTTCCATTTTTCGGTATTCGATCGCCCTTTCGCTGTTCCAGGAGCCCCAAACCGCCAAAATAGCCTGCGCGATCTGCTCCTCCGGAGCCTCCGGCATCGCATGCCCTTTTTTCGCGATGATTTTCTCGAATGTCCCGCACAACGCCAGCAGCTCAGTCGCGTCAAGATCCCCGTCCGCCCCCCCCCCCCTCTTCTTTTTTGCTTTTTCCCGCTGCTCCTCGAACTCCGACGCGTCGATCCCGAAAACCACCTCGCCGAACATTTGCAGCAGGCGGCGCCGGGAATCTCTCGCCGCCTTCGTCCCGAGCTTTTTTTCCCAACGAGGCAGCGAAGACTTCGTCAATCCGACATTCAGAATCGTGTCCATCATGCCTGGCATGCTGATTTTGGCTCCGGATCGGACTGACACCAGCGGCAACGCTCCATCCTCCGCGAGATCGCTCTGGATACCCGCCAGGAAGCCCTTCCAAAGCGTTTCCTCCGCTG
>VFQO010001276.1_pt1 | contig 20225 bp, 19 predicted proteins | sample 3512331 | NCBI WGS metagenome assembly VFQO01 (sample SAMN10412371, study PRJNA504923) | tailings metagenome | isolation source: Replicate 3 from Balatoc abandoned mine | place: Philippines: Itogon, Benguet | collected 2017-08-28
GCTTATGATGGCCTCCTGACATTTCGAACGCGCCTCCGCGCGTTCGTCCTCGGCGCTATTCCCTCCGCTACGCTCCGGGGCGCCTGCGGCTCGCGCCGTGCGCTCGCGGCCCGCCCTTTGGCGGGCCGGATCATCACCCTCTTCGCAATTACTCCCCGCCCCGGGCTTGACCCGGGGCCCCGCTGTCGGCGTGCGGCGTGAGAAAACCGGCGACCCGCCACCTCTCCCTGCTCCCCTCAGGCCTTGCGCTCCCCGCCGAACGCGGCGAGGATCGGAGCCATGAACCACACCTTCTCCTCGCCCCGTTCGCTCGCCCAGCGCCTGGCGATCATCCTTGCCGTGGTGGTGCAGATCGGGGCGGGGTTCCTGCCCCGTTTCGGCATCGGCGAGTTCATCGGAGCGCGGTCGGACGCGGTGCGGACCCTGATCACGCCGGCGGGCTGGGCCTTCGCGATCTGGGGGCCGCTGTTCCTGCTCTCGATCCTGTTCGCGGTCTGGCAGGCGCTTCCGGCGCAGCGCAGCAATCCCTTGCTGGCGCGGATTGGCTGGCCGGCGGCAGTGGCGCTGGCGGCGCAGGGCGTGTGGTCGACCTATACCCAGCTTGCCAACCTCACCTTCATCTCGGCGGCGATCATCCTTGTCTCGCTCGCCGGACTGCTGGTGGTGCTGCGCGCCCTCGTCGCGGCGCCTTCCCTGTCTCGGGGCGAGCGGATCTTCCTTGCCCCCGCCTTCAGCGCGCTGGCCGCCTGGCTGACCGCCGCGACCATCGTCAACATTGCAGCGAGCCTCAAATATCACGGCTTTGCCGGGGCCGAGCCTATGCCGCTCGTCACCGCCGCGATGGTCGCGATCGGCTCGCTGGTAGCGGCGGTTGCCGCATGGCAATCACGCGGCGCGCCGCTTTACGGGCTGGTGTTCTGCTGGGCGCTCAACGCGATCAACGCCGCCGGCGGGCAGCGGTCCGACGGGATAAGCTGGACCGCCGTTGCGGGCATCGTGCTGGTTCTGGGCGTAACCGTGTGGCAGCTCTCCCGCAGCGACAGCCGCCGCCACTGGTTCGGTGCCGGTCAGGGCCGCCCGACGCTTTCATAGGTGAAGCCTGCCGCGCGCATGTCGTCGGGCTTGTAGACGTTCCGCAGATCCACCATCACCGGGGCATTCGCCAGTTCCTTGACGCGCTTCAGATCGAGCGCGCGGAAGGCGTCCCATTCGGTCACGATCACCACCACATCGGCGCCCGTGATCGCCTCGTAGGTGGTCTCGCACATGGTCACGCCGGGAAGCAGCGGACGGGCCTGCTCCATGCCTTCGGGATCATAGGCGGCGACCGAAACCCCGGCATCCATCAGCGTCTGCGCCACCGCGATCGCCGGGCTGTCGCGCATGTCGTCGGTGTTGGGCTTGAACGTGAGGCCGAGCAGCGCCGCCTTCTTGCCGCGCGCCGCCTCCATGCCGCCCAGTGCATCGACCACCTTGCGGCCCATCGCCCGCTTGCGGCTGTCATTGACCTTGACCACGGCCTCGACGATCCGCGTCGGGCTGTCATAGTCCTCGGCGGTCTTGAGCAGGGCGAGGGTGTCCTTGGGGAAGCACGAGCCGCCATAGCCCGGCCCCGCGTGCAGGAACTTCGCGCCGATGCGGTTGTCCATCCCGATCCCGCGGCTCACATCCTGCACGTTCGCGCCGACCTTCTCGCACAGATCGGCCATCTCGTTGATGAAGGTGATCTTGGTCGCGAGGAAGGCGTTGGCGGCGTATTTGATCAGCTCGCTGGTGCGGCGGCTGGTGAACAGGATCGGCGATTCGTTGAGGAACAGCGGGCGATAGACCTCGCGCATCACCTCGCGGCCGAACTCGTCCTCGGCGCCGATGACGATGCGGTCGGGGCGCTTGAAATCCCCGATCGCCGCGCCCTCGCGCAGGAATTCGGGGTTGGAGACGACCGAGACGCGGTGCGTGGTTCCGGTCTCGCGGATGATCCGCTCGACCTCGTCGCCGGTGCCCACCGGCACAGTCGATTTGGTGACGACCACGGCATCATTGGCGAGCTTCTCGCCGACCTCGCGCGCGACTTCGTAGACGAAGGTCAGGTCGGCATGGCCGTCGCCGCGGCGGCTGGGGGTGCCGACCGCGATGAAGATCGCGGCGGCGCCCGCGATGCCTTCGCCCAGATCGGTGGTGAAGCTCAGGCGCCCGGCCTTCACATTGCTCTCGACCAGCGCATCGAGCCCCGGCTCGTAGATCGGCATGATCCCGGCATGGAGGCGGTCGATCTTGCTCTGGTCCTTGTCGATGCAGACCACATCATGCCCGAAATCGGCAAAGCAGGCCCCCGACACGAGCCCGACATAGCCCGAACCCACCATCGCAATCTTCATGAACTGTGATCCTCGCGAGAATGCCGCGCCGGGTGGCGCTGCCGATGCCGGATGGCGACCCGGGCTAGGCTGTCTGGTCCGCGTGGACCACAGCTACAGTCCCGTCCTCACCGGAGCAGGCCTGCATGATGCGCCGCTGGTCGCCCTCAAGCACCAGCGCGGTAAGCACACCCGAGCGGAAAGCGCCAGTGTCTATTCCGATCCGGTTTCCGCAATCCATAACATGGCCGAAGATCGTGTGGCCGTGGATCACGACCTTTTCGAGCGGGCCTTCATGGTTCAGGAATCGCTCGCGGATCCACAGCAGGTCGCTGCGCTTCTGCTCCGATAGCGGTCGCGCCGGATCGATGCCGGCATGGACGAAGACATAGTCGCCGGCGCGGATCATGGTCTCGAACCCGGCAACGTAATCGCGGATCTCCTGCGGGACGAAGCGGGGGAGGAGCGCATGGAGTTCCTCGATCTCGCGTTCAGCGAGGTCGCGGGCGGGAAATCCGAAGCTGAGGACGGTCTCGTAGCCGCCGTGCTTGAGGAAGTGGCGCAGCGCCTCGGGTCTGTCGAAGGCGGCGAGGAACATGTCCTCGTGATTGCCCGCAAGCACGCGCAGGTTGCGGCGCTTCTGCCATTCCTGCGCGCGGGCGATCACGCCGGCGCTGTCGGGACCGCGGTCGACCAGGTCGCCAAGCAGGACGATGCGGTGATCGAGCGCGGGTGCGGCATCGATCTCGGCCTCGATCGCGGCGATCAGCGCCTCGAACAGGTCGAGCCGCCCGTGGATGTCGCCGATTGCGTAATAGCGCCGTCCCTCGGGCACCGCCGGACGCCTGGCGGGCGGCGAGGGGGAGAAGAATTCGCGCAGAAAGTGCAGCATGGGCTTGGTGACGATCCGGTGTTTGGCGACCCGGGGGGTGGCGCGCGCGCAGACAAGAAACCCCGCCTCCCCTAGCTGGTGGCGGTCGCTAACTGTCGCAACGCGCCAGAACAACAAAGCCTCCGCCCGGGTCGGCGAGAGGTGCGAAAATGGCGGCGAACTGCATCGGGCCGCATCGGACCGGATCGCGCCGCGCCGTGCCGCCCCGGCGCGAATTGCCAGGTTGCATGATGCCGCCGCCCGCCCCATGTTCGCGGCCAGAGCTGCGCGCCGGTGCCTGTGCACCCCTGCCGCGCGGGCATTCGGGAATGGAAGTGACCATGGTGAAATATCTCCACACGATGATCCGCGTCGCCGATCCGGAGGCGACGGTGGCGTTCTTCAGGCTGATCGGGCTGGAGGAGGTGCGCCGCTTCGACAGCGAGGCGGGGCGCTTCACTCTGATCTTCCTCGCCGCGCCCGGGCAGGCGGGACTGGCAGAGGTCGAGCTGACCTATAACTGGCCGCCGGAAGACGGCAGCGCGCCGGAGGAATATGCCGGCGGGCGCAATTTCGGCCATCTCGCCTACCGGGTCGAGAATATCTACGAGACCTGCCAGCGCCTCGCCGATGCCGGCCACATCATCCACCGCCCCCCGCGCGACGGGCACATGGCCTTTGTCAAGTCGCCCGACGGGATCTCGGTCGAACTGCTCCAGGAAGGCCATCTCGAACCGGCCGAGCCGTGGAAGAGCATGCCGAATACGGGCACCTGGTAAGTCGGCAGCGACCGGAAGGCCTTTTTGTTCAATCGATTTCATCGAGCTTAAACAACAGATTGTGTTGCAATAGGCGCTTTCTCAAGGTAAGTTGCTGACTTACTTGGGGAAGGGGGGCGCCTTGTCCACGGTCGAGCCTGTATTCTGGCAGGGACTCGTCCTGGCGCAGCACGAGTTGTTGCTGTTCGCCGGGGTGTTTTTCCTCATCGGCGCCCTCGATGATCTCGCGGTCGATGCCGCCTGGTTATGGCTCAGGGCCAAAGGCCGGGCGCTGACCCCGCGCCGCAGCAGGACGGCGCTGCGCAGCCGCGAACTGTCCGGCCCCGTGGCGGTGCTGATCCCCGCCTGGCAGGAGGCCAGGGTAATCGGCGAGACCATCCGCCACCTCCTCGCCACCTGGCCCCAGGCGAACCTGCGCCTCTATGTCGGCTGCTACCGCAACGATCCCGAGACTCTGGGCGCAGCGATCGCCGGCGCGCGGGGCGATGCCCGGCTGCGGCTGGTGATCCTCGGCCATGACGGGCCGACCACGAAAGCCGATTGCCTCAACCGCCTGTTCGCCGCGCTGACCCTCGACGAGGAGCGCAGCGGCCGGCGCTTTGCCGCGCTGGTGTTCCACGACGCCGAGGACATGGTCGATCCGGGCGCGCTCGGCCTGCTCGACGAGACCATCGCGGCGGGTGCGGATTTCGTGCAGCTCCCGGTCGAGCCGCTCCCCCGGCGCGATCGCCCCTGGCTCGCGCGGCATATCGGCAGCCATTACTGCGAGGAATTCGCCGAGGCGCATGGCAAGGCGATGGTGGTGCGCGACGCGCTCGGCGCGGCCCTGCCGGGCGCGGGTGTGGGCTGCGCCGCATCGCGCCGCGCGCTCGACTGGCTGGTCGCACGGCAGGACGCGGCAACGGGGGCCGGGCTGCCCTTCGCCAGCGATTCCCTCACCGAGGATTACGAGCTCGGTCTCGCCATTGCCGCCGAGGGCGGGCGCTGCCGCTTCGTGCGGGCGCGGGGCGGGGACGGCAGGCTGATCGCGACCCGCGCTTTCTTCCCGCACAGTTTCGAGACCGTGGTGCGGCAGAAGACCCGCTGGGTGCTCGGCATTGCGCTGCTGGGCTGGGACCGGGTCGGCTGGGCGGGCGGTATCAGCGAATACTGGATGCGCGCGCGCGACCGGCGCGGGCCGCTGACCGCGCTGGTGCTGCTGGTCGGCTATCTGCTGGTGGTGCTGGCAGGCGTGATGGGCGCGATGGTGCTGGCCGGGATGGCCGCGCCGCCGCCGGTCACTCCCGCGCTGGCAGCGGTGCTGGGCGCGAATGCGGTGTTCTTCACCTGGCGGATCGCCATGCGCTTTGCCTTCACCGCGCGCGAATACGGCATGGCCGAGGGGCTGCGCGCGGTGCTGCGCGTGCCGCTTGCCAATATCATCGCGATTATCGCCGGACGCCGCGCGGTCGTCGCCTATGTCCGCACGCTCGCAGGCGGCGCGGCGCTGTGGGACAAGACCGAGCATGACGCCCATCCGGCTGCACCCGCCCCGCCTGCACCGTCTGCACCGCTCATGCCCGGGCCCGTGCTCTCGTGAACGCGCCGCTCCCGGCCGCACGGACCCTTGCCCGTCACCGCGGCGGGCCGCTGGTGATGCTCGCGGTGGTGATGACGCTCTGGAGCGGGCTGCGGGTGATGTGGTGGGAGCCGCTCCCGGTCGCCGCGGCGGGCGGGCCGGGGGAGGGGCAGGTGGCGCAGGGAGCCGGAGCTGGTGGGCCGCCGATGATGCCGGTCGCCATGCTGGTCCCGCCGTTCCGCCCTCTCGAAATGCTCGCCGTCGGATCTGCCGTGCTGACGGGACGGCTGGCGCCGGCACTCGGGCGGCACGCACCGGGCGCGGCAGGCGGCCCCCGCGGGGTGCCGGACCTCCTGTCCGGCCGCCCCGCTGCCGGACGCGAACCGCCCGCCCCCGCCCCCGCCCCCGCTGCCGCCGCGCCCCTTGCTGTGCCGAGCCCGCCGCCCTTCCTTGCCGCTCCGGCACCTGCCGAGCCGGGCGCGGCGGCAGGGCGGGGCGCAGGGGGCGGGCGCTGGTCGCTCGATGCCTGGGCCTTCTGGCGGGAGGGATCGGCCGCGGCCCCCGTCTCGCAGGGCCGCGTGCCGGTTTACGGGGCAAGCCAGGCGGGTGCGGTGCTCCAGTACCGCCTCGCCCCAGGCAGCCGGCATGATCCGCGCCTCTACGCCCGCGCCTACCGCGCCCTCGTTCCACGCGGCGAGAGCGAGGCGGCGCTCGGCGCATCGCTGCGTCCGCTGGAGCGCGTGCCGCTGCGCCTTGCGGGCGAGGTGCGCTACACCGACGCGGCCTTCTTCGACGATGTCCGTCCGGCCGCCTACGCCGTGACCGAGCTGCCCCCGCTCGCGCTGCCGCTCGGCACGGCGCTCGAGGTCTACGGGCAGGCGGGCTGGGTCGGCGGGGCAGGCGCGACGCCCTTCGCCGACGCACAGGCGAGCCTCACCAGGGCGCTCCCGCTGGTAGACCGCCTGACCGGCGACCGGATGCGTCTCAGCATGGGCGCGGGAGCCTGGGGCGGGGCGCAGGACGACGCGCAGAGGGTCGATATCGGCCCGACGCTGCGGCTCGACACGCGCATCGGACAGGTGCCGGCGCGGGTCTCGGTCGACTGGCGGATGCGGGTGGCGGGCCATGCCGCGCCGGGCTCGGGCGTGGCAGCGACAGTCTCGACGGGATTCTGAGCTGCCGGTCCGGCGGGAGGTCCCCTGCGGGCAAAAAGAACACCTGCGATCGGAGAACAAGTAGCCCGCGCGGCTTTTATCGCTCTGCTGCCTCGGCTAGCCTGCCGCGCATGGACGTCTACCTGCCCATCGCGAATCTCTCGGTCAACGGGCTCTATATCGTCCTGCTCGGCGGGCTGACGGGGATCCTGTCGGGCCTGTTCGGGGTCGGCGGCGGGTTCCTGACCACGCCGCTGCTGATCTTCTACGGCATCCCCCCGACAGTGGCGGCGGCCTCGGCCGCGACGCAGGTGACGGGCGCGAGCGTCTCGGGCGTGCTGGCCCATTCGCGGCGCAAGGGCGTCGACTACCGGATGGGCGCGGTGATGGTGTTCGGCGGGATGTTCGGCGCGCTGATCGGCGCGGGGCTGTTCAGCGCCTTGCAGGCGGTCGGCCAGATCGATGTCGTGATCTCGATCCTCTATGTGCTCCTGCTGGGCTCGATCGGCACGCTGATGATGCGCGAGGCGGTGAGCGCGCTGCGCCCCGGCCTGCTAAGCAAGGGGCCACAGGTGAGGAAGCGGCGCCACCACCCGCTGGTCGCGAGCCTGCCCTATCGCTGGCGCTTCTATGCCTCGGGCCTCTACATCTCGCCGCTCGCGCCGATGATCCTCGGGATGCTGGTCGGCATCCTGACCATGCTGATGGGGGTCGGCGGCGGCTTCCTGCTGGTGCCGGCGATGCTCTACATCCTCGGCATGAGCGGCAATGTCGTGGTCGGCACCTCGCTGTTCCAGATCCTGTTCGTGACGATGGTGACGACCATGACCCATGCGCTCACCACCAAGGCGGTCGATCTGGTGCTGGCCGCGCTGCTGCTGCTGGGATCGGTGCTGGGCGCGCAGTTCGGCACCCAGATCGCGCTCAAGGCCCGGCCCGAACTGCTGCGCCTCGCGCTGGCGACCCTGGTGCTGCTGATCGCGCTTCGGATGCTCTACGGCCTCGGGGTGCAGCCCGACGAGATCTACACCGTGGTGCCGCTTTGAGCGTGAGCGCATGAGGCTGGCCGGGCGGTTTCTCCTGCCGATCGCCGCATGGGCCGCGCTGCCCGGCACGCCGGCGCTTGCCCAGCGCGAGCCGGTGCTGGTGCCCGCTGTCAGCCAGTCGCGGATCGAGGTGCGGCAGGGCTTCACCGGCGCGCGCCTGCTGCTCTACGGCGCCGTGGTCGATCCCGAGAGCGGCGGGCGCGCGGGCGATTATGACATCGTCGTCGTCCTCAAGGGACCGACCGAGCCGGTGCGCATCCGCGAGAAGGAGCGTATTCTCGGCATCTGGGCCAATGCCGGATCGAGCGATTTCCGCTCGGCCCCGGCCTTCTTTGCGGTCGCATCCTCGCGTCCGGTGCAGGACATCGTCGATGAACGCACCGCCGCGATCTACGAGCTTGGCACGGCCTTCATCCAGCTTTCCCCCTCGGGCCAGATCGACCCCGAGGAGCAGGCCCGCTTTGCCCGCGGCCTTGTCGAACTGCGGCGGCGGCAGGGGCTCTACCAGGAGAATCCGGGCGGGGTCCGCATCGCCGAGCGGGTGCTCTACCAGGCGCGCATCGACCTGCCCTCCAATGTCACCACCGGACGCTACACCGCCGAGACCTTCGCCATCACCCGCGGCCGCGTGGTGGCGAGCGCGACCGCCAAGATCGAGGTGGTCAAGGCCGGGCTCGAGGGGCAGGTGGTGAGCGCGGCGCAGCGCTGGTCGTTTGTCTACGGCCTCGGCGCAATCGCCCTGTCGCTCGGCATGGGCTGGATGGCGGGCCGCCTTTTCGCGCGAGGCTGAACGCGGCTGCGCCCGCCACCCCGCTTTGCGCGCACGGCTCCCGGCGGGCCGGTGTTGACCCGTTCTTAACCCTTAGGGATGTACCGCCTCCGTGCTTTTGCAGACAGCGCGAAGAAAGCCGCCAATGACCGATCACGCCTCGCAGAATTTCGAACGTTTCACCGGCTCCGTTCCGGCCGGTACCGAAGATGCGGCGGGCGTTGCCGGCGGGAGCACGCAGGACAATGCGCGCCTGCCGATCGGGGTGGTGCTGGAAATCTCGGGCTCCGGCTCGCAGATCGCGCTCGATCTCCAGCGCATCAACGAATGCATGGACGACCCCGATCCCTCGGTCGCGATGACCGGGCAGGTCGGCAGCCAGATCAAGATCCGCGTCGGCGATGCCTGGCTGCTCGCCAACGTGCGCGACCAGCGCAAGGACCGCCGCACCGAAGGCGGGATCATCGCCCATATCGACTTCCTCGGCGAAGGCAGCGAGGAGAAGCTGACCGGCCGGATCAACGGCTTCAAGCGCGGCGTGACCCGCTACCCCATCCCCGGCGCGATGATCTATCCCGCGACGACCCGCGATCTCGAGCAGATCTACGCCAGCGACGGCCGCGCCAGCATCACCATCGGCAAGGTCTTCCCCACCCGCGACATCCGCGCCGGCCTCTATATCGACGCGATGCTCGGCAAGCACTTCGCGCTGCTTGGCTCGACCGGCACCGGCAAGTCGACCAGCGCCGCGCTGATCCTGCACCGCATCTGCGAGGCCGCGCCCAAGGGCCATATCGTGATGATCGACCCGCACGGCGAATATGCCGCCGCGTTCCGCACGACCGGGCAGATCCTCGATGTCTCGAACCTCCAGATGCCCTACTGGCTGATGAACTTCGAGGAGCATTGCGAGGTGCTGCTCTCCTCGGGCGGCAATGACCGCCAGACCGACAGCGACATTCTCGCCAAGGTGCTGCTCGCCGCCCGCACCAAGAACCGGCTGGCGCAGACCATGGGCAAGATCACGGTGGATTCACCGATCCCCTATCTGCTGTCCGACTTCAGCAATATCCTGCAGGACGAGATGGGCCGCCTCGACAAGGCGACCTCGAGCGCGCCCTATATGCGCATCAAGCAGAAGCTCGACGAGCTGAAGGCCGATCCGCGCTACCAGTTCATGTTCTCGGGGATGCTGGTCGGCGACACGATGGTCGACTTCATCAGCAAGATCTTCCGGATGCCGGGCCACGGCAAGCCGATCTCGATCATCGACGTCTCGGGCGTGCCCTCGGACATCACCTCGACCGTGGTCGCCGTGCTTTCGCGCCTCGTGTTCGATTTCGCGATCTGGGGTCGCGAGGAGAAGACCCGCCCTGTGCTGCTGGTGTGCGAGGAAGCGCACCGCTATGTCCCGAACGAGAAGAACGCCGACGGCTCCTCGGTCGGCAAGATCCTCAGCCGCATCGCCAAGGAAGGCCGTAAATACGGCATCTCGCTGGGCCTCATCACCCAGCGTCCTTCCGACCTTGCCGAGGGCGTGCTGTCGCAGTGCGGCACGATCATCTCCATGCGCCTCAACAACGACCGCGACCAGGCCTTCGTCAAGGCCGCCATGCCCGAAGGTGCGCGCGGCTTCCTCGATTCGATCCCCGCGCTGCGCAACCGCGAATGCATCATCTGCGGCGAGGGTGTGGCGATCCCGATCCGCGTGACCTTCGATGCGCTCGAGGAACACAAGCGCCCGGCCTCCGAGGACCCGAGCTTCGTCGAACTGTGGAACACCGACGGCGGCGAGCAGGAACTGGTCGAGCGCGTGGTGATGCGCTGGAGAAGCCAGGGCTAAATCACGTTCCCCGCGTATCCCCGTAGAGGTGGATATGCATCCGGTCGCTCATCCGGAAGCCGTGCTCGAGGCAAAGGCCGGATAGCCACGCCTGCCGCGCCCGCAGCGTCGCGCTGTCGGTGCCTTCGGCCATCAGGAACACCCGTTCGGGCCGGAAACGGTAGCGGCGCTGGAGGGCGAGCACCTCGTCCACGTCTTCCGGCGATGCCACCACGAACTTGAGGAAAGCGCGGCTGTCGCTGGCCCAAGCGTCGAGCCGTTCGGGCAGCAGCGCGAGGTCGGCGGGGTTGCCGCTATGCGAAAGCTTGGGGCTGACATTGTACTGGTCCACGCGCACATCGAGCCGCGCCGGCGGGGAGACCGTGCCGTTGGTCTCGATCTCTACCGCCATCTCGGGCAGATGCGCGAGCATTTCGGCGAGCGCCGGGGCCTGAAGCAGCGGCTCGCCCCCGGTGATGACGAGGCGCTTCTGGCCCAGCGCCGCGATCCGCTCTGCAGTTTCCTGCGGCGAGAGCGTCACCTGATTGGCCTTGCGATCATAGGCCACGCCGTCGCGGTGAGGCCGGTTGTCGCCCTCGAAGCGCCATGTGTAGGCCGTGTCGCACCAGGTGCAGGCGAGGTTGCAGCGTGACAGGCGCACGAAAGCGACGGGCACTCCCATGCTCGGCCCTTCGCCTTGCAGCGAGGCGAAGATTTCCGGCCCGCCGGTGTCGTCGGTGGCGAGAGTGAGGTTCACCTCACCCCAGCCGCGCCAGCGCCGCTGTCATCCGCTCGACCTCGCCCTGATGGTGGGCAAGATCGGCGCGGGCCTTTTCGACCGCTTCCGGCTTGGCTTTCTCGGCAAAGGCGGGGTTCGAGAGGCGGCCTTCGAGGCTCTTGGCTTCCTTCTGCGAGGCAGCCAGCGCCTTTTCGAGCCGGGCCTTCTCGGCCGCGATGTCGACGATCCCTTCGAGCGGGATCACGAACACATCCTCGCCCGCGGTCACCTGCATCGCGGGGCCGGTGGGCGCTACGCCGATAGTCACCGGCGTGAGGCGCGCAAGGCGTTCGATCGCGGCGCTCGAACGCTCGATCGTGCGCGCTGCCACGTCCGAGGGCGAGGGCAGCCACGCCGCCAGCTTCGCGCCGGGCGCGATGCCGAGTTCGTTCTTCGCGCTGCGGGTGTTGGTGGTGAGGTCGATCACCCAGTCGATCGCGTCGGTCGCTTCCTTCGAAACTTCCGCTTCCGGCTTGGGCCACTGCGCCACGATCAGCTCGTATTCGCGTGCGCCCAGCTTGTGCCACAGCTCCTCGGTGATGAAGGGCATGAAGGGGTGGAGCATGACGAGGATCTGGTCGAGCGCCCAGCCGGCGACGGCGCGGGTCTCTACGGCCGGCGAGCTGTCGGCGTCCCCGGCGAAGACCGGCTTGATCAGCTCCAGATACCAGTCGCAGAACTTGCTCCACGTGAACTGGTAGATCGCGTTCGCCGCCGCATCGAAGCGCAGGTCGGCCATCGCCTTTTCGATTTCGGTGACGCAGGCCGCGACCTCGCCGATAATCCACTGGTTGGCGGCGAGGCGGGCTGTCGGAGCCTTGATCGTGCTCGAGGCACCAATCCCGTTCGACTGGCAGAAGCGCGCCGCGTTCCACAGCTTGGTCGCGAAGTTGCGGTACCCCTCGACCCGCTTCTCGTCCATCTTGATGTCGCGGCCCTGGCTCTCCATCGCCGCCATGAAGAAGCGCAGCGCGTCAGCGCCATACTGGTCGATGAGGCCCAATGGATCGACGACATTGCCCTTGGACTTCGACATCTTCGCGCCGTCCGCCGCGCGCACGAGGCCGTGGAGGTAGAGCTTGTCCCAGGGCTTCTGGCCCATGTTGTAAAAGCCCATCATCATCATCCGCGCATCCCAGAAAAACAGGATGTCGAAGCCGGAAATGAGGAGCGAATTGGGGAAGTGCTTCTGGAGGAGCGGCGCATCGCGCTCCGGCCAGCCGAGCGTGGCGAAGGGCCACAGGGCCGAGGAGAACCAGGTGTCGAGGACGTCCTCGTCCTGCGTCAGCGCGATGCCTTCGCCCGCCATCGCCTGCGCGGCGGCCTCGTCTTCGGCGACGAAGCAGCGGCCATCATCGGTGAACCACGCCGGGATCCGGTGTCCCCACCAGAGCTGGCGCGAGACGCACCACGGCTGGATGTTCTCCATCCAGTTGAAGAAGGTCTTCTCCCAGGTCTTGGGCACGATCTGGACGTCGCCGGAGCGCACCGCCTCGAGCGGCTTCTTCGAAAGTTCCGCGGCGTTCACATACCACTGGTCGGTCAGCCACGGCTCGATCACCACGCCGCCCCGGTCGCCGAAGGGCGTGGCGATCTGGCGCGGCTCGGCGTCGTGCTCTACTTCATTGCCGTCCTTGTCCCTGGTGACGTGCGGGATGAGCAGGCCCAGCTCCTTCATCCGCTTCACGACCAGTTCGCGCGCGCCGTCCACGCCGTCACGGCGGAAGCGGTGGAGGCCGAGGAACTCTGCCGGCACCAGGCCATCGGCGGTCTGGCACACGTTCGCTTCGGCATCGAGCATGTTGAGCATCTCGGCGGCTGCGAAGCCGGCGCGCTTGCCCACTTCGAAGTCGTTGAAGTCATGCCCGGGGGTGATCTTGACGCAGCCGCTGCCCAGTTCGGGATCGGCGTGTTCGTCGGCGATCACCGGAATGCGGCGACCGGTGAGCGGCAGGACGATGTGCTTGCCCACGACGCTGGCATAGCGTTCGTCGTCCGGGTGCACCGCCACGGCCATGTCGGCGAGCATGGTTTCGGGACGGGTGGTGGCGACTTCCAGATAGTCGCGGCCGTCGGGCAGGGTCGCGCCGTCGGCAAGGGGATAGCGCAGGTGCCAGAAGCTTCCCGCGATCGTCTGGGTTTCCACTTCAAGATCGCTGATCGCGGTCTTGAGCTTGGGGTCCCAGTTCACCAGCCGCTTGTCGCGATAGATGAGGCCGTCATTGTAGAGATCGACGAAGGTCTTGATCACCGCGCGGGTGAAGTGCGGGTCCATCGTGAATTGCTCGCGGCTCCAGTCCATCGAGCAGCCGAGGCGGCGCAACTGGTTGGTGATGGTGCCGCCGCTTTCGGCCTTCCACTCCCACACCTTGTCGACGAAGGCCTCGCGCGAGTAATTGGTGCGCTTGTCCTGGCGCGCCTCCATCTGGCGCTCGACCACCATCTGGGTCGCGATCCCCGCGTGGTCGGTGCCGACCACCCACAAGGCATCCTTGCCGCGCAGCCGCTCATAGCGGATCACCACGTCCTGAAGCGTGTTGTCGAGCGCGTGGCCGATATGCAGGCTGCCCGTCACGTTCGGCGGCGGATTGACGATGGTATAGGCTTCCGCCTCGGGACGCGCGGGCCGGAAGCAGCCGTTCGTCTCCCAGTGGGCATACCAGCGCGCCTCTATATCGGCGGGGTCGAAGGTGGTGGGCAGGGTGGGGTTTGCGGTGTCGGACATGATGGACCGCGCCATGCCAGCACCCATGTTGCGATGCAATGATGCAAAGCCGACACGCAGGGTTGCTGTTGCACCGCCAGAGCCTTGCGGCCCCCGGAAAATCGCCCCATACCCCGCAGCCGATGCAGAGCGCCGCCCAATACCAGCTTGACGACGAAGCGACCGGCGGCCCGCGGCTGGTGCTGTCGGGCCAGTTGACGCTTGCCGCGATTGCCCCGCTCGAGCGCGAATTGCGGGGGATCGAAGGCCCGGTCGGCGCGGTCGATCTGGCCGGGGTCGAGGAAATCGACACGGTCGGCGCCTGGGTGGTGTGCCGCTTCGCGCGCGAGCACGATAGCGAGGTCACCGGCGCCAGCCCCGAAGCCCAGCGCCTGCTTGCCGCGATGCGCGACATCGATGCGGGCGGCGACACCCATCCCCACCGCCTGCCGGTGTGGGAACGCGTGCCGCTGGCGGTGGGCGAGAAGGTGTTCGGCGCGCGCGGCGGCATTTACGGGGTGGTGGCCTTCTTCGGGCAGATCCTGATCGCCGCGGCGAGCCTGCTGCGCCGTCCGCGCCGCTTCCCGGTCAAGGCGCTGGTCCACCAGATGGAGCTGGTGGGCGTCACCGCGCTCCCGATCATCGGCCTCATGAGCTTCCTGATCGGGATCGTCATTGCCCAGCAGGGCTCGGTCCAGCTCGAGCAGTTCGGGGCCGAGGCGCTGACCGTCAACCTCGTCGGGCGCATCACTTTGCGCGAGCTCGGCGTGCTGATGACCGCGATCATGGTGGCGGGCCGCTCGGGTAGCGCCTTTGCCGCGCAGCTCGGCACGATGAAGCTGACCGAGGAGATCGACGCGATGCGGACCATCGGCATCTCGCCGATCGAGGTGCTGGTGATCCCGCGCATTCTGGCCGCGACCTTCATGATGATCCTGCTCGGCTTCTTTGCCGCGCTGATGGCGATCATCGGCGGGGCGGTGGTCGGCCAGTTCGCGCTCGGCATCCCGTTCTTCACCTTCCTGCTGCGGATCCAGGAAGTGGTGCCGACCCATGACCTGTGGGTCGGGCTGATCAAGGCGCCCGTTTTCGGCCTGATCGTCGCGCTCGCCGGGTGCTTCCACGGGATGCAGGTCCACGGCAATTCCGAGGAAGTCGGCCGGCGCACAACCATGGCGGTGGTCTCGGCGATCTTCGCGGTGATCGTGCTCGACGCGTTCTTCGCAGTGTTCTTCACCGAAGTCGGCTGGGGGTAGGGCCTTGCGGATCAACCGGCATCCCGACGATGAAAAGCCCGTGATCGTGGTCGAGGGCCTCGTGAACCGCTTTGGCGAGCATGCGGTGCACGAGGGGCTCGACCTCACTGTGCGGCGCGGCGAGATCCTCGGCGTGGTCGGCGGATCGGGCACCGGCAAATCGGTGCTGATGCGCTCGATCATCGGCCTCCAGCGGCCGAGCGAGGGGCGGATCGACGTGCTCGGGCGCTGCATCACCGAGGCTGATCTCGAGCAGGGCATCGGCGTCCGGCGGCGCTGGGGCATCCTGTTCCAGGGCGGCGCGCTGTTCTCGACCCTCACCGTGGGCGAGAATGTGGAAGTGCCGCTCAAGCAATATTACCCCGATCTCGACCCCGATTTCCGCGCCGAGATCGCGCGCTACAAGGTGATGCTGACGGGCCTGCCGGAGGATGCGGTGCAGAAATTCCCGTCCGAGCTTTCGGGCGGGATGAAAAAGCGCGCAGGCCTTGCGCGGGCCCTGGCGCTCGATCCCGAACTGCTGTTCCTTGACGAGCCCACCGCCGGTCTGGACCCGATCGGTGCGGCCAAGTTTGACCGGCTGACCCGCGAATTGAAGGAAACCCTGGGCCTCACGGTGTTCCTCATAACCCATGATCTCGATACGCTTTACGAGATCTGCGACCGCGTGGCGGTGATCGCGGAGAAGAAGATCATCGCGATCGGCACCATCCCTGAGCTGATCGCGACCGGCCATCCGTGGATCGAGGAATATTTCAACGGCCCGCGCGGGCGCAGCGCGCAGGCCACCCATATGCACGGGGCCGGCGCATGAGGCCGATAGCAATGGACAAGCTGCCCTCGCGGGCCGCATAGGAGCGCCATGGAAACCAGAGCCAATCATCTGTGGGTCGGTGCGGTGACGCTGGTGCTGCTGGCGGCGCTGGCGGCTTTCATCGTCTGGATCGCGCGCCTCAATGAAGGTGCGAAGGACGAATACGACATCTTCTATAACCAGTCGGTCTCGGGCCTTGCCAATGGCAGCCAGGTGACCTTCGCAGGCGTGCCGGTGGGTCAGGTGACCGAGATCGCGCTCGCCAAGGACGATCCGGAATTCGTGCGCGTGCGGATCAAGGTGAAGGACGATGTGCCGATCCTTGTCGGCACGCAGGCGACCATCCAGGCAAGCTTCACCGGGGTCTCGACGATCCTGCTCGACGGCGCACGCAAGGACAATCCGGCGATCACCTGCGAGACCACCGCCTGCCCCGAAGGCCGCCCGGTGATCCCCCCGGGACGCGGCGGCTTCGGCGAGATCGTCGCCAACGCGCCGCTGCTGCTCGAGCGGCTGGCGACCCTGACCGAGCAACTGAACCAGATCCTCGGACCGGAAAACCAGAAGGAACTGGCCGGCATCCTGAAGAATTCGAACCGCCTGACTGGCGGGCTCGCCGAGGCGACCCCGGAGCTGACGCAGAACCTCAAGGAATTCCGCGTCACCATGCAAGAATTCAACGAGACGCTGAATGCGGTCGAGCGCCTGGCCGACAATACCAACGGCCTCGTCGGCAAGGAAGGCGAGCCGCTGGCGCAGGAACTGCGCGCCACTCTCAAGAGCGCCAATGCCGCGCTCGCCTCGCTCTCGGCGACGCTCGAGGATACGCGCCCCGCCATGCGCCAGCTTCGCACCAGCACCCTGCCGAGCGCCGAGGCGACCTTGCAGGACTTGCGCTCGACCAGCCGCGCGCTGCGCTCGATCACCGAAAAGCTCGAAAGCGAAGGCGCAGGCTCGCTGGTGGGCGGCAAGTCGCTGCCCGACTACAAGCCTGAATAGGAGGACCCACGAGATGACCCTGAGCCTCCGGCCTGTCCTGTTTGCTCTGCCGCTGGCGCTCGCGCTGGGCGGCTGCATCAGCCTTGGCGGCGAGCCGCCCGAGAGCCTGCTCACCCTGAGCGCGCAGGCGACCGCGCCGGTCGGGCCGGGCGCCTCGAGCGGGGCCGAGCGTCCCGTGATCGCGGTGCTGCCCTTCGATACCCCCGCCAAGCTCGACGTGCTGCGCGTGCCGGTTGCGGTGAGCGAGACCGAACTCGCCTATCTGCAAGAGGCCTTCTGGGTCGAAAAGCCCGCCCGCCTGTTCCGCCGCGTGGTCGGCGAGACGATCCGCGCCCGCGGGCAGGCGATGGTGATCGACGGGGACGACACGGCGACCCTTGCCACCGTCACCCTGCGCGGCACGCTGACCGAGATGGGCTATGATGTCGCCAGCGGCTCTGCCGTGGTGCGCTTCGATGCGGTGCGGATCGCGGGCGACGGGACGGTTACAACCCGCCGCTTCGAAGCCCGCGAGAGCGGGGTTACGGCGGATGCCCGCTCGGTCGGGGCAGGGCTCAATGCCGCGGCGAACCGCGTGGCGGGCGAAGTCGCCGAGTGGGCGGCAGGGGGCTAGATCCTTTCCGCCTCAGGCGTGGCGGCCGGTCTGCCTCTCAAGCACGCGCCAGCCGCGCAAAGGCGCAGGCGCGTAGGAAATCCGCCTCGCGCCGTTCGCGGCGTTCCTCTGCCTCCCGGTCGCGGCCCCACAGTTCGGCCTGCCATTCTTCCTCAAGGCAGGCAGCCTGCCACAGCGCGAGGGGCTCCTCCTCGCCGCGGGCATCCAGGGCGGCCAGCGCCGTCACCAGAGAGGCGGCGAGCTTGGTCATGGCTTCCACGCCTGCCAGCGCAAAGGGATCGAGCGCGAGCAGCCGCGCCTCCAGCTTGGCGAGTGTCGCCGGCGGCTGCGGGCGGTGGAGCACCCCGCTGACCCGCGTGAAGGTGACGCCATGCGCCGCCTCGAACCCTGCGAGCAGCGGCTCCCACACGGCCTGCTGGCGAGCGTGGAGCGGCTCGTCCGGATCGGCGCGGTAACACAGCGTGTCGGTCTCGGCATAGGCGATCAGCCCGCGCGCCGCCGCTGCCGGATCGGACGCGACAACGTCGATGGCATAGTCGGCCATGTCGCGCAGGGGCAGGCTTGCCGGATCGATCTTCTCGCCCTGCCGCCGCCATTCTGCCGCCAACGCCCCGGCCAGCGCCGCGGTGGGAAGGACCTGCGCCGCCCCGCCCACGGTCCTGATCCCGCGTGCATCGAGCATCACCTGCCAGCCTCCCGCTTGCCTCGCGAGCGTCACATCCTTGTAGAACCTGCGAATCATCGACGCTTGTCGTCCCCGGCTTTCCACGCCCGCGCAATGAAGCGCGGCAGGAAGAAGAATTCGAAGAAGCCCGCCACCGCGATGATCGCGCCGGCGGCATAGGGCAGGTCGATCACCCCGCGCACGATCGCAAAGCCGAGCAGCACCATCGCGATCCCGCCGAAGCGCACGGCGGCGATGATGAGGAAGCCGTTGCGCGCGCGGGTCTCGGCAAGCTCGCGGTCGGAGCGGGTCATGGCAGGGTCTCCTCGAGCGCGGCGGCCAGCGCGGCGGCGGTCCCGACCACCTTGCCCGCGCCGCTCGCCAGCAATTCGGCGGCGGGGTGATAGCCCCATGAAACGCCGATTGCAGCCACGCCGATGCTCTTTGCCATCAGCATGTCGAAGCTGGTGTCGCCGATCATCACCGCTTGCCGGGTGTCGGCCCCCGCCTCGAACAGGGCCGCCTCGAGCATGGCGGGGTGGGGCTTGGAGGGGTGGCGGTCGGCGGTCTGGAGCGAGATGAACAGGTCAGCGATGCCATGCCCCGCAAGGCAGGCGGCGAGCCCGCGGTCGGACTTGCCGGTGGCAACGGCGAGCTGCCAGCCCGCGCCGTGGAGGTTTCGCAGCAGCTCGGCGATGCCTTCGTAAAGCGGCTCGTCGAGCAGTCCCTCCTCGCGCCGGGCGCGGAAGCTGGAGCGGTAATATTCGGTGACGGCGCGGTTCTGCTCCTCGCTCAGCGAAGGTGCAAGGCTGCGGACGGCGGCGGGCAGGCTGAGGCCGACGATCCGGCGCACGGCGCTATTGTCGGGCGCGGGTAGGCCGGCGCGGGTGAAGGCGCGCTCCATCGCCCAGCAGACATCGGCCTGCCCGTCGACGAGCGTGCCGTCGCAATCGAACACTGCCAAGCGCACCGGGGGGCGGGTCATGCCGACCCCTCCGCTATCGGGCTGCGGACAAGGTGGGCGAGCGCGCCGTGGCCGGCCGTCTCCAGCCCGAGCGCGATGCGGGCGCGTTCGGCGGGGGTCTTGTTCTGCGAGAGCTTGAGCGTGGGCCGCCACGCATGCACCTCGAGCTCGAAGCCGGCGATGCCGCGAAACAGGCCGGACCAGACCCGGTCCGAGGATTCCTCCGCCTGCCACGGGGCGCCTTCCAGCCGTCCCTCGTGCCTCGCGATGGCGGCGTGGAGGAAGGCTTCCAGCCCCGCATCGTCCATGCGCCTGACCCGCCCTTCAAGCTCGAGCGCGACATAATCCCAGGTCGGCACCGTGTCGCGGTTGTCATACCAGCGCGGCGAGACATAGGCGTCCGGGCCGTTGACCACGACCAGCGCGGTCGTGCCGTCCAGATGCCGCGTCAGGGCGTTGCCGCGCGCAAGGTGGAACTGCACCGCGCCCCCGCTGGTGGTGAGGAGGGGCGTGTGGGCGACCCTCGGCCCGTCCGGGGTCTGGGCGAACACCATGCCGAAGCCGATCTCGTCGATCAGGCTCTCGCACAGGGCGCGGTCATCGGTGCGGTAGAGCGGATCGGGATGCATCAGCGGGCCGGCTTGCGGGGCTTGCTCCCGGGTTTGGGCGCGGATCTGCCCTTGGGCTTCGCCTTCGCCTTCGGCTTGGCTTTCTGCTGGGCATTGGCCGCGCCGCGGGCCCGGCGCGGGGCGCGGGTTTCCTTCCTCGCCTGCTTGAAGTGGCGGCGGGCGGCCTGCTTCTTTTCCTCGGCGGTCTTCTCGGTTGTTTCATCGCGCATTGGCGACGCGTCCGAGAGCGAGGGATCGAAGCCGAGCACTTCCATGCTCGCGGCAAAGTGCGGCGGGAGCTCTGCGGTCACATCGAGCTTGCCGCCCGACCCCTCACCCGCCTTGGGCTCGGTGATGATGAGGCGGCGGGCGTGGAGGTGCATCTTGCGGCTGACCGCGCCGGTCAGGAAGGCATCCTGCCCGCCATACTTGCCGTCGCCCACGATCGGGTGGCCGATCGCGGCCATGT
>VFQO010001278.1_pt1 | contig 20201 bp, 22 predicted proteins | sample 3512331 | NCBI WGS metagenome assembly VFQO01 (sample SAMN10412371, study PRJNA504923) | tailings metagenome | isolation source: Replicate 3 from Balatoc abandoned mine | place: Philippines: Itogon, Benguet | collected 2017-08-28
GTGGTCAGGATGTCGGGGCGCATTACCAGTTGGTTCATATTCAAACCTGTAATTTAACAGTGATAAATCTATTTTATCCATCTTGGCAGTTTGTCAAATTTTCAGATTAACCGGCTCTGCAACTATAACTGTTCGGCTTATACCTTAATTCATATACTGTCGCCACGCATCAGGAAGAATTACATTCTCACCACAAGCACGGAAAAGAGGGGCGATTAGCGCAGCGTTATAGCCGACTGCACTGTAACCTATTTCAGTGACGAAATAGGTTAATTCGTTAATCTTAGTAAAACCGACAAAATTCGCTATGTAAATTCTGAGTTCTTCCAGCGACAACAGATGTAAAGATTTATTCATGACAGGGATAGCATAAGAGTGATTGCCCAGCTCGTCACGAAAATACCCTTCATGATTGGCCAACACGATATTTTCCTGTTTTTTCGTAAGTGCTTGTGAAGCTCGCATTATTTGCGCATCCCCTAATGCCGAGCCAAATACAAATACATGGCCGATTTCAGGAAACTCTCGGTCTCGATAGTATTTTCTGTCAGTAACGCCCTCAATTACTGGCGTTTCAATAGGCTGTGTGTTGATAAAAGGTTGATTCATGCTAAGTTTTCGTCCGTTTTTTTTATTTTTTCAGCGTCAACAGCACCGTCATGTTGGTCGCAGGGTCTTTCAAATGTACAAACACATACTCCTCCGGCGCATGGGTGAGGTGCTTGGCCTGTTCAATGGCATTCTGCATGGCTGATTCTAGCGGCTGACCATCAAATTCAAGCTCATTCACTGTTTCGATGATCTCATTTATGCCTGACTTCAGCTCTTCTATGCTGTTCCCCACGCCTACAATTTCCCAACCTTCGGCATACTTAGGGTATTGCGCGGCAATCTTGCGGTGATATTTGCCTTCAAATATTCCCATGTTCACTCCTTACCTTAATAATCAGTGTTTTCTGGTTCTCAAGTATATGGATTATTTTCTTCTGTCAAATTTAGTCTGTTTTTTCCAGTGCTTTATCCGTTGCATCACGCCGCGGCATCTTATTGCGATGTTGTTGCATCTTTTCACGCATCGCTTTGCGTTCGTCCAAACTGATCACACCGTCAGCATTCGCATCCATTTTCTGAAATCTCTTCTCTGCCAGTTTCATGAATTGCTCATGGGTGATATTGCCATCGCCGCGCATGTATAAGGATTCGTCTTGTGATTGCGCCATACTTGGCATACTTAAAACGGTGAGCAAGCCTAATAACAATAATTTAGTATTCATTTAACTTCCTTAATAAAAAACCGGGAAAGTCATGTCAGTAACTTTCCCGGAGTGGCGTCATCTTAGGAGATAGACACGGCCGAGGACGGGCCGTAAAGTTAATATCTCATAAATCCTGCAGGCAGGTGATGATATATAACGTGGTTTTTATATGTGTTTATAAATACAGCGGTTGCTAGTCGTCATCATTGTTAATTTGGTCTGTAACGAGTCCTGTCACGACATCTTCAGGTAGTCTTCCACTTTCAACCCGTGTGCGTCCATAGGCAGGTCAGACACGATCGTTATTTCCTTCTTGTTCTTGGGTTGTACCATCAGGTCAATGTGGATAGGCTTCTCCAGTTTTTCGTGGTGCCTGTTCATGACAATCATCACGACAGGCTTGGTGCGCCAACTCTTGTTCTGCTTGATTACAAAACCGATGTCGCCAGAATTCAGTTTCACCATGGTGCCGACCGGATAAAGTCCAATCACCTGAATGAACTGGTCAAGCATCTGCGGATGAAACAACTTACCCTTCTGCTTGTACATGTAATCCAGTGCAACGTTGGGCGTAACCGGTTCTTTGCAGCTGCGCCCGTTAATCAGGGATACATAGGTATCCACAATCACAATCATGTTGCCATACAGACCGATTTGTCCGCCCTTCTTGCCATTCGGATAACCGCTGCCGTCGAAATACTCATGATGATTGGCGATAATCTCGGTGACTATTCGACTCTGGTTGGTCTTCCTGGCAATTTCGATGCCATTCTGCACATGGTCATCCTTGTAAATCCTGAATTTGGTGATATTTCTAATAATTCCTGGTTGCGACACTCCTTTGGGCTTCACTTCGCCGCAGTCATGCAGCATCCCGCCCAACCCCACTTCCACCAGATCATTCTTGAATAGGCACATCTCGCGTCCGAGCGCGACCATGAGCAGCGAGACATCAATCGCGTGCTGGTAGGAGTATTCGTCCAGATTACGGATGTTGTTGACCAGATGCATGGCTTCAGGGTTGCGCGCAATGCTATCAACGACCTCTGTCACCGCTTCTTTCGCCACCATTACTGATACATGCAAGGATGAGTCGTTCATGTCCGCGGCGAGCATAGCCCGGGTAGCTTTTAGCAGGTTACTCTGAGCCTTGATTGCAACCGGCGCTTCTTCAGTCAGCGATGCCTGTGTCACGTAGTTGGTCATCTTGTCCGAAATTTCGCTGTTACTGAACTCAAACTGGGTGCGGATATCTTTTGCCACCTGCATGCGAATCAGGTCTTCTTTCATTTCGGCTTTTTTGTGTTTGCTGGATTGATGCACTTTGTCCGGATTAAAATTCGGCTGCACCTTGGGGGCAAATGAAAGCATGTCCAGCAGAGGAATTAACACGGATTTATAGAGTCTTTTCCGTATAGGAAGCTTGGGCGCAGGCGTTGTCTGCTTTATTGCAACCACCTTTGGATGAGGCGTTTCTGGTGTCTGTGCAGGACTTGGCTGTTTGGCTGGATTAGCCGTTTCCTGCCCAATAACAAAATCTGTGGTCGTCGAGCGTGACCTGTCAACGATGACATGCTGGCATACTCGCTTGATTTCAGCCAGATGGGACTCTTCTCCAACCAGGAATCCTTTGAAGATAAAACGTGATTCTTCCCACGGAATGTCGAGGGCGGAGATATACATGCCCATTCTGACATCCATTACCTCTACTTTTAATTCACTGGCAGACAGTGCGGCTGCCTGTTGAAACTCTATATTCAACTGATTCATTGCTTCCTGCTGTTTTAAGCGATTGCAGCCTGCGGCTGTTTATACGGTTCGTAAGACCTGATGTAAAACACGTTGCCATCCTGATCGCCACACTCCCCTATCGGCAAGGACGGAGCATCTTCTTCCATATCAAAAAAGACTTCACTGGCAGAATCGTCAAAATGCGCGCTCCCAATCTGATCCAGCACAGCGTTGCGCCAATTCTCCAGCGTTACCGTGGTCGCAGCCAAATCCCTGATTCTGTATTCCTGTAGCATCTTAGGTCATCCTAACCATCATCGCGTAAACATCCAGAGGGACATACATGAAGTTAAGCGCAATCACAGCGTTGTCGCGCATCATCACGCCAGCAACCGCCCACAGGCAATGACCCATCAGGAAAGCCGAAAAAGGCCACCATTGCAAGGTCAGGTGGGGAAAGGCTGAAACTATGACTGAGCCAAACAGGAATAAAGCGGTGCCAAACCACTTCATCGGCTCTTTGGTTCTTCTTGTTATCTACTCATCAAACATAGCAGGACTTTACAATAAATCCCGGACACGACTGATGATAAATAACGTGGTTTTTTAGTGTGAATTCGATATCAATGCGCTGGTGTCTTAATGTGACGGGATGGCTGTGAATCCTTAATCTGATGGATTCACTTTCTCATTTGTCGCTTTTTCGTCAAATTTGGTAGCTGGATACTCACTCAATTGTCTTGTGTTTTTTCCGGTGTGCTGGCCTGGTCGATTATTTCAGACGCAGGCTGGTTAAAAACGTCCCTCATCTATGGCCTGGCACAGTTTTTCTATGCTAACGCCATAGCAGACCTTTTCACCCTTGTCGTTAATGCCATAAGAAAGCAGAGACTCATCCGTGAACACTCTTGCTCTAAATAGGTTGAAATTAATCCTGCGGTTTGTACGCTTAGGTTTATTTGATGGCACTTCTAATTTTGAGACTTCTTTGTTTGGCATTTAAAAATACCCATAATTTACTATTAATCAGTTACATTAATAATGGCACAAAACGAATTACAGTCAAATTTTGGCATCATCAGGAATCCGGTACCACAGCACCATAAACGGGTTGTTTCCCATCGCTGTCCTATCAATACGCTTAGTCAGCACTCTATAGATTAACCATAAGCACACCCCGCCACCGATGGCAGCGCAGGCCACAGGCAGCCATAACCCATGCTTTGCCCAATATATTGAACCCACCAGGCCGGTCAAGTAGGCGGTTAATGCCACCCTGCCCTTGTAGCCCGGTGCAACCAGCATTGCCAACAATACTATCATGACACCGGCGATGGTAGCGCCGACAGCCAGTAAAGCATCACCGACCAGCGGCACCCAGGACGCAAAGCACATGCCCGATACTACGTGCTCCGGCGGGCACAGGCTCTCGCTGAACAGATAACCGCCCATAGCTGCCACCAAGCCGAGATACCAGCCAAAAATGGCTGCAGGAACGGTTAAAATCCAGCGAAGTATGTTCATGTTATGCTTAGTGTTAATTTAGTTCTTTCAAAATATTTCTGGCGCTCTTTCTAAACGATTCTTGATATTTGATATAAGATTCATAGAGTTCGTCTAAGCCGTAAGACACATAATACGATCTAATATGTTGCTGTTTTAACTTTAAAACTTCCTCATCATAAATATATTGATTTAATCTTCCATTCACATACTCTATTTGCATTTCTAGAAATTCGCTTGAAAGTTGCAATGAAATATCTGCATATCTATCAGCCAACAAGTATGACGTACCTAAGACCAAATCAGTTGTCAGTTGACCTTCACAGTGCATTTGAAGCATTCCCCAGTAAAGCCCGAAGCGAACCAAACTAATTCTGCTATTTAAGTCTAGCTGTGCGTTTCTTACCGCCGTTCCTAGATTTAGCTTAGGTTCATACTTATCACACCAATTAGCAATCTTAATTTGCAGGTCATGAATATCTTCTAATTCAGCATCAGCAGCCTCTTTAGGATATTCAGATAACCTGGTCAAATTACTTGTCGGGCTGTAATCTTCGATAAACAAGAAAGCAATTTTTTGCCAATATCTCTCACGAGCACAATATAGTCTTGCCTCACATCGAGCCTTGAAGTCCAATTTCGCTAGATATTCTTCAGATGGAGGCATATAAGCTTCATCAATATCTAACTCTGATAATGTTTTAGCAATTAAAGCAGCCTGCGCATGATTTCTCTCATAGTGTGCGTTATCCGGCAAGTCCTCATCAAATGGATCCGAATGCATCTTATGTTTGATAGCATTTTCAAGACTAAACCAATCCTTATGTCCATAAAGCTTTGCTACAAGCTGTTGGCATTGCGATAATTTTGTATGTGTATAGATGCTGTGAAGTTGTTTTGCAGTTTTTTTTGGTGTGTTAATGCTATTTGGTACAACGATACCGATTGGGTTCTTCATGATATTTCCTGTAATTAAATTAGCACGACATCCCGCTTACCATGCAATCATTAAAGGAAATGCAAGGCGTACTGCTATTTACTACACGATGCCCATAAGACTTTGCCAATGCGGGAGGCGCGGTGTCGTACACCACACCTCAATATTAAATGATGGCCTGAATTTGTCAAATTGTTTGCTTGCCTACTGCGAGATATTCATGTCATCCAGGATGGACTGTTCTATCAGGGCCACAGCCTGCCTGATCTGCTGCAGATCCCCTTCTTCACGCAAACCGACAATACCTGCAGCCACACTATCTTCTATCCCGTGCACCAGCACCAGGCGCGCCGCCTCGGATAACGGGAAGCTGAGCTTGACTTCCAGCCTGCAGCTGTCGAATTGTTGATTGGTTAATTTCAGGGTCATGACAGGACATATTTTACCTGTCATTTATCCCGGCTTGTTTGTTTGGTTCAGGCTTGGTTATCTATTCATTATCGTTGATGGCGCATATATTGACTCAGCATTACATCAAACTGGTTATTTATCTCCATGATGTTCTCAAACCATGGAAGCATGTTTTCCTTCAGCTTTGCCGGATGGATTTCACCTCTGCTTATTTCACCATATAACCTCAGGATGTCCTGATACATTTTAGTTGGGATGTCGATGCGATCCGCGTAAAACTTCTTGTCATCCAGGAAAGAAACGGCTGGTGAAGCCCGGTTAAAAACCATGATATGAAAATTCAGCTCGCGGCCAAACAGCAGGAATCTGAAACTTGGGTCAGGCCTGTGATTATCCGGCAGCATTTCAACTTTATATACGTGATCATATCCGGTGAGTTCGGAAAAGATATCATCCACCTGCGCCAGTTTTTCCCCATGCAGCAGATAGCTGCCTATAAACTCAAAATAAGGGCTACCATCCTCATACTGATAATCGGTGTTGGAATACATTTGCAGGTAATGGCCCATTCTATAAAATGACGTGACATCCAAACCCTTCTTGCCTGATAAATACAAATCAAATTCCTTGAGGCTGACCCCGATGTTCTTAGCTACCGTAGATTTTGGCTGTGGCCAGCAACGCAGCATTTTCTTGACCTGTTCATTAGCATCAAGAACTCCATCCTCTTCATCTTGCTTGTGCGCGTCAAAAACTTCCCAGCTGATTTTTCCTAGAGATAGGCCTATCTCATGGCTGATAAGATTTAACGAGCGTGATGGAATGTTTTTCTGAGGTTTCAAGAGCCAGTCTTGTTCTGACGGAAATGTATTCCAGGCTGCCTCTATTTCAAATTCAGGTTCGATATAGCATTTTGTAGCACGCAGATATGCCTGCAGCTCAGCTTCCTCCATGGAACTCAGTGACCCAATCGGATATTCCCAGAACACCTCAAAAAACCTTGGGTCATTCATATCTTCGATGGTTGGCGGCGCTCTGCGCCTAAAATTTTCATTGCTGGAGGTCTTGAAGTAATGGTTCGAACTGGAATCGCCTTGAGCGGCAATTTGGTTTGCTGTAAATGAACGGTCTTTACCATCAGCTACAGCTATTTCAACGCCCAGGCGATTAGTAAAATCAGTAAGCCATGGAAATTGTTCAAAAAGTGTTCTGGATACTTTTAAGAAGGCAGGGATGCCTTCCTTCCTATCTTCACTCCATGCCGACTTTAGAAACTGCGCCAGCGACAACGGGTTATCCAGCGATGCGTACTGCATGTATCGCAACGGCATATCTTCAACATTCATTGAGTAAATCAGTAATGGCGTCAACCCAGCAGCGCGCGCTTCCTCTACCAGCGTATTTTCCTGCAAGTGCACTACCAATCCGGACTTATCAATAAACAGTTGTTTAGCCAGTTGGATACTAAGCTGATGGGTGACGAGCATAAGATATTCCATGATTTGAGAGTTTTGTTCTAGCGTAATTACTGGCATTATTATTTTTACTCCAACAATATTAAGTTTCATCTGCCTCGAATACTATCCTGTATTCGGTCTTTATATAAGTTGCTGTGGTCTGTATTAGGCGCGGGTAAATATACGAACACATATATTTATTCCTGCCGGTGCGAATCATCTTCAGCAAGCTTGCTTGCCAGTTTCTTGTGCGAGCCAAAATAAGACGGGGTAATCGACAGCCTGCTGTGCCCCGCGTCCAGCGTCAGTCGAGTACGCGCTTCCAGATCCTTTTCAGGGTCAACATCCTCTTTCTTGCCACCTCTTATCGGGCTTGGCTGTCCTGTAATGACTTCATACTGGTCGTTGATATATTCGTGCCGAAGTCCATGCGCGGTCACGCCGCAGTCTTTCTTGGTAATACCGAACTTGTGCATGATGTTGGCAAAGCGCATAACAGCCTGTTTCAAAGTCAGGTTTTCCCAGCCGATATGCCCGTTGCTAGTCTTGCTCACCTTACAGGCAAAAGCGAGTGCTTCACGTTTCTCATCATTATCAATAGGAATTGAACGTGGTCTGCCACCTTTGGTACCGAACTCGACCGTAATGGATTGTGATTCCTCTCCGAGTCGCATTGCAACAATGGGACGAAAGCAAACCGCTTCCCTGCGTCTTAACCCGAAGGCTTTGATCATCCGCAGCTGCGCACTGGCCATAATGTCGTAGGCTTCGATTTCCTTCAGCTTTTCCTCATAGGACACACCGTTCGTACTCCAGGATTTGTCCACCTGTGCGACCTGGGTTCTTTTCACCTTGCTTTCATCATCCACATAGGACTCCAGCCCTTTAATCATGTTGGGACGAGCTATCCAGTTGCAGAATACACGCAGGACACTGGTACGTTTCTGAATCGTGGCCGGTGACAGTTCTTTACTCAGCCAGTATCCGAGCAAAGCCTCGAAGTGCTTCTCACGGAAGTTGGCTGGATTGTCCAGTTTGTACCCGAGCGCTCTCAGCTCAGTGAACGCCTGATAAAGAATCTCCGCCCTGTTCTTCTTGGTCTCGGTACTTACGATCTTGTCCTTCAAGCCGTGATTGCGGTTATTCGCATCGAGCAGCTTTCTCAATTCCACTTTCCAGCTCATGCCGGGAGTGCTGTGTCGTTTCTGCGGCGTATGTAACTGTGCTTGCATTGCTTCTCCTTTCATTAGGATTCGGGTACTGCTTGTATTACGGGTCTTGCTGATACTTCGGGTACTACGGTACTTCTGGTACTTCTACTACTCTCGTCCTGTCTTATGGGGACGTACTGCTTGGTTGGATATAAAGGCGTCGTCTTTAATAACGTGTTGTTCAATTCGTGCTCGATATTTCTATCTGCAGGAATTCCAATCGTTGCGATTGGCTGGCCGATGCTTACGCATGTTCCAGGATTAAGTGTTGATATCTTCCAACGTATCAATCTTCCATCCCGTGCTGCCACCACACAGGAGATTGACTTGCCCTTCGCTTCACCTTCGCCACTTGGCCTGACCAAGATGGTTTGACTCCCAACCAGGGGAGGAACAGTGAAACCGTGCTTACGCACTTCGCTAACGTTGAGAATTTTGTTGCTGGCAATTACCTATAAGACACTGATGCGATTCTGGATCACTCAGCCCATGTCGCTTGTCACTCCATTCCCCTGACCACTGTCAGAGCATGACAGTACCCAACACCCTTTTTCCCGCCGCCACGACGCATGTTCAACCAGACGTTCAGTTGAGATGCGGAGCATTGGAATACTTGGTATGCGGATACAGCTAGGGCTTGTAATTCAATAAAGACATTCAGCCCAGGGTAGGTATTGCGTTTGGTGGGTCTTAAATAGACCGGAGTGTTGAGGCGAGCCTCTGGTTTGATACTTGGGTGTCCCCACAAGACTGTAAGGAGCATCTATCCCAATACATGAAACGCACGCGCATTGTGTGCTGAAGCAAGATCGGGGAAGACTTTTATTTTAAATGCTTGTTCTTCTGAATCGCACTGTGCTCTGCGATACCTTACGGCATGCACCTTTTAAGGAGGTACGAAACGGATAATACATGGGTTTATTTTTTTATGTCAAGCAATTAAACTTTTCGTGCGCTACAGCAAATCTAATTAAAATCCTATCTAGACCCGCGCCGTTATTGAGGGGTGGGATACCTCTCTGTTTAATTCCGATTTAATTTTTCTAAAAAGACTTGTTTTTTTATTTGAAAAGAGCGATATTTACGTCACAGCGATGAACTTAACCAACTGCTCTGCGAGCGCAAAAGAACTACTGTAAGACTCCTTTCTGATGCCTCCGCAAGTTAATTCTTCATAGCAAATGGCCGATTGTCCAAAGGGACGCCTTTAGGACTGCTTTTGAACACACCTCTCAAAAATACCCCCACCCCAGCCTCTTTTGCAAAATAGCGATGTCCGTAAGGACGCCGAACGGACGCCGAAAGACTAGTAAAATATAACCACCCTAAAAGGCTGTCATATTTGGCCATGCGATTCCTGCTGGATAGTTACAATTTCTTTGTAATTAACTACCCAAAGGAACGTAAATGAGTATCGGAAAAATTGTTAGAGCGCTTGATGTAGGCTACGGCAATGTGAAATTTGTGAGGCGACATGATTCACTGGAAAGCAAAGTCATCTGCGACATGTTCCCTTCTCGCTCCCCTGCTGCTTCAGACAGCTCTATCGGTGAAGGAACTCTCAAACGACGCGAAACTATAGTGGTTGATGTTAATGGCACATTGTACGAGGTCGGTCATGATGTAGCGCAAGCGCAAGGTGCAAACGACATTTCCTCAACTCTAGATAACAACTTTGTACGCAGCGATGGTTATATGGCTAGGGTTTTAGGTGCCCTGCATTATATGTTCATAGACATCGAGCAAGACTATATCGACTTGCTGGTAGTTGGCCTACCAGTCAATAACATCAAAGAACACAAAGAATTCCTGATTGAGAAACTTAAAGGAAAACATGTCTTGCCACATAACCGTGTTATTGAGATTAAAGATGTTAAGGTTTTTGAGCAGCCTTTAGGTGCCTTCTTTAACTTCATGTACTCGCCGGACGAACCGGAAAACTTTTCTTATGCTGTAGTAAAAAGTCAGCGTAATCTGATTATCGATCCTGGGATGTACACATTCGACTGGCTGTTAATAAACAACATGAAAGCCAGTGACAACCGTAGTGGCGGGACAAGTCGTGCAATGTCTGATGTCATTAAGGCAATGGCCAAGGTAATCGCTAAAGAACAAAAGACCACCGAAGAGCAGGTTTTCAAGATTATCGATGATGCGATTCGCGCTAACCGTAATCCAAGAATTTTCTCAAATGAGATCAATCTTGATGATTACATTTCATACACGAAGACTGTTGTTAATCAATCCGTAGATGCTTTGGCTAACTCAGTAGGTGACGGTGCTGATGTCGATAACATTATGCTGGTAGGTGGCGGGGCCAGATTCTTCTATGACTCAATCAAGGCAAAGTATCCGCGTCATAAAATCATCACTACCGATAATTCAGTTTTTGCGAATGTAATTGGTTTTCAGATGGCTGGTGAACGATATTTCCTGCGTGACCAAGTGAGTGCAAGAAAAACGGCGTTGACTGCTTAATGGTTAAATAATCATGAGCGCAAAAGAAATTATCCGGCTGAATTTGAAAATACATCCGGACAAAGACCCTAACCTCTATCAGCTGTTGGAATCAATATCCAAAGAATCTCGTGTGCGCCGAGTAATTAATTTGGCTAATAACGGGATAGTTGTGGAAAATTTGGGTGTGAGTCCGCTAGATACTCCAAGGGCAGTCGTACCTGTGTCAACGACAGCCCTGCAGGATACAGCCAAAAAGGATGTAGTGGACTCTCCGCCTATTGCTGACGTAATCGAGACCCACATAGGCATCCAGATTGAGGAAGGTGAGCTGGATGCGATTGCGGATATGTTCGGTAGTCGTTAATTTGACAGAAAATTTGACAGGATAAAAATGTGTAGTAATTTTGTTTCAGGTGTCCATCTTTTTGGAGAAGCATTATGAATAACTTTCAAATGGTGGATTTTGCAGTAAACGATCAACGAAGTGCAGCTGCGATGTTGCGTGGCAAAGGTGACGGACGCGAGAAGGTGTGGTTAGGTTTTGAGGGGAAACACGAAGCCCTGATGGATCAGACTGAACTTCAAGCAGCATTTAAGAATGCAGCCCGTTACGGTCTAGTTGGTAGTGAAGGTAGTGCAGTCAATAAGATCAAAAAAATGTTATTGATTGCGATTGGTGTGTTGGTGATTATTTCTTAATCGTCAGCCACAATTAAGAAAAGCCGATATGTAATGTATCGGCTTTTTTTATTAGTTGGGTGAAACCACTTTGTCTGTAGTTGAACTGATCCCACAAAAACTCAGGTCTGCGAATGTGAAAATTTCATACAGCAGCTTGTTGGATGCCGCATTAAAACTATGAGCTGATATTTTGGTAGAGGTTGGAACAATTAGTAATTTATCGAACTTGTAACGCAATATCCAATTCATGATTGGTTCCGTCAATGGCTTCCATTGCACCCATGAGTCTTCATACTGTCCATACACGCTGTTCAATAAAATTTCGTGGAATGCGCTGCTGGCCCCTATGATAAAAGCCTCCATCTTTAGTGAAGGATCGCTGCTCCAGCAACTCTGTCTGTGAGCATCATTGAACGCATTAATGCCATTCAACAAGCACTTACTTAGCAACGGTAATTCTCCCTGAGCTGGCATCAGGTGAGTAAAATAATTCACCATGTTGATTGCAGATGAATAGAGTGATTTGTATTCGGAAGTGACTTGTTCAAATGCCGCTTTTTTTCGGATCGAGGCAAGCGCCCGGTTAAGCAGTATCTTTTCTGTTTCATGGCTGATATAAATACTCGATGCATCTATGATGATGCCCGAGTCATCGTCTATATATTTTTTATCTTCGTCATTAACTTTGTCGGCCAGAAATGCTATCGGCGCAAGAGGAAGTTGTTCGGCAATGATCATTTTATTCACCATCAATTAAAATCGGTAATTTGCCCTGCACTAAACGTCCGCCAGAGATATTAGCAATGTAGTTAAAGTTTGGTAGCCTGCCGATCAGATCTTGTGGAATCCTCTCTTCTAGGTTTTCTGACATACTCTTACCCAAACGCCCATCACCAAAACTGGTCATATCTTCACTATCACCTACTGCAATGTTAGTGCCGATTGAGTGCACAATAGTCTTGCCGAATTCTTCAATGATGTATTTTTGAGTATCTGCATCCTTAGTACGTAGCGCGATCAGGTTATTACAGTTGCCGAGCAACATTTTTGCAGAAGCCAAATTACCTAACTTAACTGTAAAGTCCTGCAAAGTCTGCGCGAACAGCCAGCATACATAGTTAGCACCCCTACCCTTATTAAGCACCTGTACGAAAGATTGGTTGACGATATTACTGCCTTCATCAAGCAAAATCTCGATTTTGCTATCGTCATCGATACCGAAGTTGTAGCGCGAACCCGCCACTGAAACCATTTCCGCCATCAATAATGAGCCTACTGCATTACAGATGGTTGTGTCTGAAAGAGCATCCAGTCCGATATAGAGCACAGCCTTGCTTTTAATTACGCGCTCAAAGTTCCAAATTTCACGGGGATCTTCCGGGTCATTGTAATCTGGTGATAACAATGGTCCAAGTTCACCAGCTGTCAGCATCCGCAATACAGGGATCAGTCCGGCAAGCATTTTTCCAACCCATTGCTTGTCGTTCTGTACGATTTCAATCAAGTTTGATACGTCTGCATTCTCAATGCCGTTTCTTACGTAATCCTGTTTATAGTAATCAATGTAACCAGCCAGCTTTTCTTCCTGAGTTGGACGTGCATTTGGCGTCTTCATCTTCTGCAGGATAAAGCGCTTAGCCATAACATCCCAGTCTTTATTTTGTTCTTTAAAGAATGTTTCAAATACTTGCTCCAGCAAGTCTCCTACCCCAACCTGAATATATCGAAGAATTTTCTGCAGTGACGGCTTCTCATTGATCATCATCATGCCGGCACAAATAGCATCCGGAATCAACCATGAGTAAGCACCAAAACTGTCGTTAGTCTCACTGCCAATAACAGCACTGGTGCGGCTCGCAAATTCGGTAGTACGGTTGAAATTACTCAAGGCATCAAAGCGAACACTCTTCTGAGGGAAGGCGAGATGGAAATAGACGAATGGAACACCGTTGGCCTTCGCCTCACGCTCCAGCGTGGCTGCAATGCCAGCGTCACCTTTTGGGTCAATACAAACCACAGTAGAACCGCGAGCAGCTGCCTCACACGCAATGACTTCCAATGCGCGCGTTTTACCGGAACCTGGTGCGCCAAAGACAACGGTATGTGCTTCAAATACGTCAAAATTGGCTTTGATGTCAGCTTTCTTTGTTTCTAGGCCTCGAATCCATGCCGAGCCGATGACTTCTGGTTTAACTGATACATTGGAGATTTTGCCAATAATCTTCGCAAACCATAATGGCGGCAAAAATGTAGAAAGGTTAATGCGTCTAAGATCATGCAAGCGTTGAGTATGTTTCTGCTCCCAATCAAAACCACTTCCCAGCCACATCGTTTTATTATTTTTCTTGATGTATTCGCGCAGCTTTTTAGAAGAAAGAAATGTTGGCCCTTCATTAAAAAGACCGAGTTTCAATTCCCAGATTTCCCATGCCTGGCTAATCCGGTATGCGGCTAAGAATAATGCTGTAAAACATACAATAATTTTCATCATAACGCCTGAAGAAACAGGCGCAACCATCAAATAGATTGGGATTGCAGCAAGCCATGCGATTGCAGCTGCCCATTCATAAGCAGGTCTCCACGGTTGGTCTAAAGTTCTAAGCATTTTTTTCCTTAAAGCCAAAAGCTAAAGCGATAGATTTATTCAAGACATATCCGCTAATTTTCACGCCATCTTTTTCAGTTTTGTAGATGACGCGGTTGTTGTTTTCTGCGTCCCGCACTATCCAGTTGTAATTGGTTAGTTCATCCAGGACTTTGATTGCATCCATACCGTGACTTTCAAATTCCTGTCGAGAAATTACAAGCCCTTTAGCATTCATCCATACAGGGTGTTCACTTTTTCCTGCAAGGTAGTCATCTTTAATTGCGCTCAATAAGCGTGCTGTCTGCTCGGAAACTTGTTCCAAGATTTTAGAATTCGCGCTAGAGGCATCTGGTTTAGTTTCGTCAGTTTTCACCTCTGGTTTATGTTGTCGTGAATTTTGACTTGCGTTTTGCTGCGTCTTATTTGCTTCTTGTTGTTTATTTAATGTTTGCTCGGTATTTTTGTTTTTGGTCTGGCCATTGTCTGTATTTTTCTTCACTGGCTCTGTTGTGATTTCTTTCTTCTGTGCTTGTTGAGACTCTGCTGGTGCTGGTTGATTAACCTTTGAAGTCGGCCCAGGTGCTTCAGTCTTCTGCTCACTCACTACTGCTTTGGGTTCTGACACTGCAGATGCAACTTCTGCCTTAGTTGTAATAGGATTACCTTCTTCTGGTGGTGTAAACGGATTAAGCAATGAATGATTGCTTACTGGGAGATGAGCGTTCTGAAAGATAATAGCCGGATCAATCAACTTGACCGCCTCTTTGAGTTGCGGACTGTTAGGTAACGTGACTTCCCATGTAGGGCTACCGTTTAACTGTGGCTCAATCATATCTGAATCAAGCATAAGTTCCGCCATGGTTTCACTTGAAGTTGGCGCGCCAGTGACTTTACGCTTTTGCATGGCTGCAGTAATCTCGGCAAACGCCGCACCCCATACAATAAAGCAGCCTTCTTTGGTATTCCAGATACGCGAACCTTTACTGTTAACGGTCCAATCATTAGAGCTGTAAAGCTCGCGCATGATATCGATGACTGTTGATGCCAGGTGTGCTCCCACAGTAAGCTTGCCGTAGTAAGAAGGATTGGCTTTGATGTCTTTTTCAATTACCCAATCACGGTAATGCCGAACGGTTTCTGCAATCACATTGCCATCGCCATGACGTGAATTACCGGCTACGGAAGCAACCATTTGTGAAAACACGATATTGTTCTCTGTCCTAAGATAATCCTTACCTTCCTTGGAAATAATCATACTCAGCACATAACTTGAGTTGGCTCGCATGGCATCATCTGATATTACAGGCTGCTCGCGCCAGTGGATGAAGTATGAGTCAGTTTGCTCCTCCTGCGCCCATTGATAGAGCGGAGAATCCGTGGCTGGCCAGACATTGCCTTTTTTTGATGTCACGGTCATGGTTGTGATGGGTAGATTCAATTCCGCACACAACCCGGCTACAAAGGTTGCATACACCCATTTAGGATGTAACATGCGTCTGCGCTCAGCAGTTTCCTTACTGGAGTAAACCTTGCCTTCAGCTGCTTGCGTGGCGTAAAAAGCTATATCGAGCCCTAATTTGTATAAACCGCCGGTACCAATATGGAATTCCTGCTTTGTTGCAGGTAATAGATGCACATACGCCACATAATTTCTGATAGTGGACAATACGATATTTTCAAATTCAGCATCAGTCATGCTGAAAGCGACGCGAATTTTCTTAATCGTTTTAGCTTGTGACCATACTAGCTCTTCCAGTTCCATCATTGGGACGCCTTCATCAAAAGGCGGATATATCGGTTTCAAGGCGATATCATTCAGCGCTCTCTGGATCAGTTTTTTTGGCGGGGTCGGTTGTGACATTTCCACCTCTGGAGGTGAAAACAGTTTCATAATTTTCTTTAGCATCGTGAGATGCATTCTGAAAGGAAGATTGAATTCAATCAATCAAATATAAAGGCATTTTTCCATATCAATATATAGCCAATGATGGCAAGTTGAATAAATCTTAAACAGATACGGCAATTTTGAGGGGTATGTCTTTCGTAAGTAGCTGCTCTGCAAGCGCTTCCTTTTTGTCTGTACAATAAGGACACACCTTGTTTAACTCATACTTGTGATAAAAGAATCTTGATTTGCAGCTACCACAATCAAACATATCGTATTCGGCACGCTTATTTGTCTCCATAATCAGGCAAAAAGCGTGGTCAATATCCACAAAAGTGCGCTTATCATTCTGATCTGCTATGTTTTCCAGATATACAATGTAAGAATTGATAACAGCTTCTGCGTGGCTAACGCCAAGCTTGATGGCATTTTGATAGTTCTGGATGATAAATGACACATGGCGTCGATGAGTTTTGTTGTTGATATACTCATCAATATTCTCTAATCCTCTACCCCTTGGTGGGTTGCGATTGCTAATTTCAAATATAATTCTCTTGATTTTAGCTTCACTCAAACCCGTCAGCGCTCGAATAGTTCTTGTCCTCGCATTTAATTCTGCGAGGCGGATAGCGTTAATTTGCCCAATAGCTTCGTTAAGCGCGGAAGATTTGGGTAATCGGCACAAAGGCAAGTGCATCATCTTTTAAAGTCTCAAGTTTGCTCCAGGTCTCATTCGGCACATTTGCTGGATGAACGAGGGTGGTAGATGCCTGACTCAATTTCTTGAGCGTATCTACAGATAATGCCGCAATTACTTCCGCTGTGTTACGATGGATATTGAAACAGATGCAAGCGCGATTGATGTCGCGATTACATGCTGCGTGGACACTTAACAAGATTTGCTCATTAAGTTTTTTGATTTCAGGACATTTCATGTTTTCTTATATTTTTAACTTGTAACTATAGGTTATAGTGTAACTTATAGTTACTTTAAATCCAAATTATCTTAACTTAAATATGTTAATAAATTGTAAATTATCATTAAGAAATGCCTTTGTCAAACGGTTAGATTTCGTAATGTCTGCTGAAAGAATATCATCTAATACTCAAGTAAGAGCCAAATTACTAGCCGATTTATGCGGGCTGTCTCCACAGGCCGCAAGGAAATGGCTGCAAGCAAAAAGTTTCCCTGACATTGAAAACTTGATGAAAATTTCGGCACGATTCTCAGTAACTACAAGTTACCTGATTGGTGAAACTAATGATTACAATTTGGTCGTTAGCGATTTAAAAAATGCAGAATTTAAAGGCGTTACTGAGAAAGGCACTATTTCAGTAGAAATTACTGAACATATGCAAAATGGGCAATTACAGGCTGGTGATATTGCGATATGCCAACCCACCAACGACATTTCTGATCAAAATGCTATTTACATGTTACAAAGCTCGGATAAGCGTTATTTTAGGAGGCTAACGTTAACACCTGAAAACTATTTAGTAATGGAACATGAAGAAAACGGTCAAACGCTACGTGAAGTGTATAAAGATAAGCAGATGATTGAGCTATTCAAATCATTAATTATAGGTCAAGTCCTTGGCGTAATTCGCCCCGTTAAGTAATTCTCAATTTAAACACAATATACAATTAGACCACAATCTAAGAATGGCGTCACGTCCACCATATTTTCGGTATATATGCGGAGGAACAATCTAATTAAAATAGGTATATTGCAGACCTCTTAGGGGCTGCAATGACAAAAGAAAGAACAGCTTTAGGTAAAGTGTTGCGCGAAATCCGCATGAATTGTGGATTCACTCAAGAAACACTGGCTTTTGAGAGTGGCGTAGACCGCTCATTTATATCTCTAATTGAGCGCGGAGATAGCTCACCTACATTTGATACGATCATCGAGCTTTGTAAAGCTTTAGACATCAACTTTTCATTCCTTGCGGCAAAACTTGATCAAGAGTTGTTGCAAGGAAACCATGGCTAACTTAACCGTTAAAGACGCATTCAATAAATACAAGAAATCAGTATCGATACTTAAAAAAGGGTATGAGCAGGAAAAATACCGTATCGAACAAATTGCAAACTCCCCACTTGGTCAACTGGTTACCCGCAAAGTCACCAGTGTCGATATCGCCAGTTATCGTGATGCTCGATTAGCGCAACTAAATCCCAAAACAAAGAAGCCAATATCCAATGCCACGGTCCGGTTGGAACTGTCATTGTTATCTAATTTTTTTGACATCTGTCGCATTGAATGGGGTTTGTGCGACGCCAACCCCGTTACCAATGTCAGAAAACCTAAACCATCACCTGGACGTGACCGGAGACTTACAGCCAGGGAAGAACGTCAGATCCTCAGATACGCTCACAACCATGTAAACCCCGATCTGTATTCAATCATCGTCCTTGCCCTTGAAACGGCCATGCGCCAGGGCGAGATATGGAATTTACGATGGGAGCATATCAACCTGAAAACAAGAATTGCACATTTGCCTGAGACAAAGGACGGTACAAATCTCGATATCCCGCTCTCCGTGAAGGCTAGAGACGTTTTAATCCGCATGGGAGTACAAACCAAAGGGCAAGTGTTTAAGTACACGTCACGGGGCCTTAAATCAACTTGGCGCTTCATGCTGATCAAACTTGGCATAGAAAATCTGCATTTTCATGATCTGCGGCATGAAGCTGTATCGAGGTTATTTGAACTCGGCACTCTGGACATGATGGAAATTGCTGCTATTAGTGGTCACAAGTCCTTATCGATGCTGAAGCGATATACGCATTTGAAGGCGCAGCGTTTGGTTAGTAAATTGGAAGGTAACAAGAACAAGGGGAAACAAGTTGTAATTGATTATCTGGTGCCCTATCCAGCTATGGTAAAACGAGAGGGCGAAAACCTAAAAATGCATTTGCTTGATTTTGAAGATATTGTTGTTTCTGGCCAATGCTATCAGACCACAATCAAGTCTGCGCAAGATACATTGTTGCGTCATATCGTAGGTTTGATTAAAGAATCTAAATATGTACCGCCACCGGATCAATACTTGGAAATGGTGCCTGAGAAACACCTGGTCATGATTGATCCAATGGCCAATTATGCTGCTTGATACTTTTTTTCTAAGAAAGTATCAAGATTTTTGATTGAAAATTACAATTTTGCCAATCCGGTAGCTGGAAGAAGGCTCAAGGTGGCGGAGTCTCATTTAATGGGAGTTCTGTTATTTCAAACGCCGTTACTGGCAATTGTTCTATCTCAGTAGGTAGTTGTACTGCACATGCGTATTGCCCTGTATCGACAACTGCGAAAACAGGTTTTTGTCAGGGTTCAGGAACAGGGTATTTATATTCCAATAGGTACTCTTGTGCATTTGGTGGTGGTATGGCAGGAGCATCTGGTACGGCTGTTGCACTTTGCGGCTAATTTTCTTGTCAAGCTACTCGCAAGTATATGTAGTAATCGTTTTAGTCCCTGCGTACTGACATGGAGACTCAATGGATACTGCCACAGCAATAGCCGCTTTTCCTGTAGGGCAGCTACAAGCACCAGTAAGAGGGTTGGCTTTCATACATACCGCCGGGTCCATAAACCCCTGATTTGAACATGCAGTTTTATACCTATAGCCACCACTGCCTGAAGCATAAAAACCACCATCATTTCCAAAGGCTTTCTTCCAGCTACCGGATTGGCAAGAAAGTATCAAACCATTGGCATCCCTTGCTATACGGCCATTTGGAGAACATGCTGTACCCTCAGTTGCAGTAGAAGTGACCTCTAAATTGCCTGCTAATTTGTTAATTGATGCGGTACCAGGAACGGTCACAGTATCAGTTGTGGCGTCACCTAAAGTAGAGTTTCCATTGACGGTTAAATTGCCGCCAAGTGTGCTGTTACCAGAAACGCTTAGTGTCGCAATTGTTGCTGTGCCTGCAATTACGATATTGCCTGAATCATCAACGGCTAACGGCTGCCAGGTGCCTGCCCCATTGCAAGTATATGGACGCGGCCCTGTGCCAATTGTTGGAGTCTGGACAACTCTAGTCTGCCAGGCAGAAGCTGCATTACAGGTTGGCA
>VFQO010001279.1_pt1 | contig 20199 bp, 20 predicted proteins | sample 3512331 | NCBI WGS metagenome assembly VFQO01 (sample SAMN10412371, study PRJNA504923) | tailings metagenome | isolation source: Replicate 3 from Balatoc abandoned mine | place: Philippines: Itogon, Benguet | collected 2017-08-28
CCGCACGGGCGAGCAGCGCAGCATCGCCCAGCGCGACCTCGGCCTGCACTTCGCCGGTCGAGGGGTTCCAGATCTGGTGCTTGCGGGTGGGGGCCGGGCTGTCGCCGACGATGAAGTGGTCGATCTGACGCATGGGAATGGGGTCTCATATGCGAGTTGACTAGCTGCCGGACGCAAGAAGGGTGGCACTCACTGATCCGACAAGCACCAGTTGGTGGCAGAGCTGCCGCAACCGCGACCAAGCGTCCGGCAGGCACTGACCACCAACATTCGATCACCCGCGTTTCAAACGCCGGTGCTTTTAACCTGTGCTTGTCGTCAGAACCGAACTGACAGTTCCACGCCAATTGTCCGGGGTTCACCTGGATAAGCGGTGTTTACACCGCTCGACGCCCCAAGAGCGTAACCCGCGATGTAAAAGGCATCGTCCTCCAGGTTGCGAACGAAAACCGCTGCGGAAACTGAACTGCGCATGATCTCCTTCCAATCTAGCCGGAAACCAATGGTCGAATAGCCAGGCAACCGAGTTCCGGGCGTGGACGAACCATTCGTGCTTGAGAAGAAAATCGCCGTCTGCTTGTAGTAATCGCCGCGAAGCGTCACATCGCCCATGTTGTCCGGCACGGGGAGCGTAAGGACCGCGTTCGCAGACCCTGCCCATTTCGGCGTATCGGGATAGCTGTCGACTTCGAGCGTCCCTACGAACGGAATGGGCACCGTTGTATCGGTATACTCGGCGTCGGTATAAGCCAGATTGAAGCCAACGCTTAGCCAGTCGGTGACACCGAAATTGGCGTCGACTTCAACACCGGCTACCTCGGCCTTGGGGACGTTGACGGTGAAACCAGCTGGCTGGCCGCCGACCACTGCATAAAGCGCACGTTGTGCATCTTCCACAATGACCTTGTAGGCAGCGATGTTCAACTGGAGCGGTGCATCGCCCAAGAAACCATTGAACTTGTAGCCAAGCTCGAAATCACGGACCTTCTCGTTCTTGAAGAAGTTAGCAGGTTGGCCCGTTAGCGGATCAGTGAAAGGAGCTACTGTGCCGTTGAGGTTCCCCGACCGGAAGCTCCCGCGCTGGCTTGCATAAATCATGTTATTGGGATCGATCTGGTATTGCAGGCTGGCAGTCCAGGCCGGAGCGGACAGCTTTTCACTTTGCGTCGCCGCAGGTGAGTTCGGATCTACCCCGAATACGTTGCCCGCCGCCTGGCTTATCCCGACTTTCTCCCAAGTGTAGCGTCCGCCCAACGTTGCTGTCAGACTGTCGGTGACAGCATAGCTTACCTGTGCGAAGACAGCCGTCGACGTTTGCCGGTTGCGATAGGCATAGGAAATGTCAGCAATCGGTCCGAACGACAAATCGGCACCAATATTGATCGGAATGATCTCGAACCGTTTCTGGTTCGAATAGAAAACACCTGCTGTGTAGTTGAGGCTGCCGTCCGCAGACTCGCCCTGAATTTGCAATTCATTCGTGAAAATTTTCGACCGGAAGGTCTGACCACCCGGCACACCGGTCGCGTTGACGCCGGCAAGGTTGAATAACCACAGGCCACCGAATGGACCGCCAGTCAAATTGCCGGGTGTTCTCGAATTACCCTTCATGTAACTGAAGATATTCTTGATAAGAACGTTGTCGCTTAGCTCAATTTCAGTAGTGTTTGACGCAAAGAAGTTCCTGGCGCGGTGCGGAAGGTCGTACTGCAACCAGACTTGATAAGGGTTAGCACGGGAGAACTGTGTGTAGCCTTCAACACCTCCGGGCCAGAAACCGGGTCCAATCGGGCCGTTATTGCCCCCATATAGGGCAGCCAATGTGTCCGTGAGCGGCGAATTTGTCGGATTGGGAGTCAGTGTGGTTCCATCGCTGTTGAATTGCGTGGATGGGTCACCCGGTGTAGTCGCCGACGTATTGTAGTTGTAAATTCCGCCAGCACCTTCAGTACCGCCGACCCGGTCGTATTGCAGGACCGTCTCGTTGGTGATGGTATCGGTAGGCGTGAACAGCAGCGTAGCGCGGCCAGACTGGCTGTCCTTGTCGCCAAGTGTGCTGCCGGTGTTAATGTTCCGGATATAGCCGTCACCTTTTGTGACATCAAATGCCACGCGCAACGCCAGCAGATCCGGAACGATGGGCAGGTCAAGAGCCCCCTGTATCTGGCGATAGTCTCGCGAAGCGCCACGCAGGATTGCATAACCCGAGAAATCATCACCGGGCGTTGGTGTCGTATAGAGCACCGCACCACCAGTTGCATTCCGTCCGAAGAGCGTACCTTGCGGACCCTTCAGGACCTGAATTGACTCTAGGTCGAAGAAGGCTGTCGCGGTATTGCCTGGGTTGTAAGGCGCTTCGTTCAGGTAGGTCAGCACGGCCGGGCTGGTTCCTGAAAAAGGATCAAGCGACTGGCCTCGCATACTGAAGCTTAGCTGGTTCGAGTTCTGGCCGTTCTTGACCTGGAGCCCCGGCACCAAAGTGCCCATGTCCTGCTCGGAATTGATGTTACGTGTCTGCAGCGCCTCCGCCCCAAAGGCGGCTACGGAAACGGGAACCTTTGAGAGGCTTTCCTCACGACGCTGGGCGGTCACGATGATTTCCTGCGTCTCTGCGGTTTCATCTGCCGCTTCCGAATCGGTTTGGGCATGGGCAGCTGGCGATAGGCCGATTGAAAGTGCCAGCAGCGCGGAACCCGCGGCCAAATGTGCTCTCAAAAAGCGTCCTTTAGTGCTGTTCATTTTGCCATCTCCCCAGATATCGATTGCTCAAAAACAACCGTTTGTTTTTTAATTTGTGCCAAGTGCAACGACTTCTGTCAACCCAAGCATTTAGATCATTGAAAAATATTGTTATTTTTCGGTCAAGCCGAGTTCTGCAAGCAGTTCTGACCGGTGTTCATCCAGCTGCGGGGGCACCCGCGAATGCCAGGAAAGATCGGATTCTATGGGTAAACGCACCTGCGGCACCGCGCGGCCATCGACCGGTGCCCTGAGCAACCCACGCTCAACTACGACCGGCAGCGCGCAGGCTTCAGCCACCGAGTTGACCCGGCCCGAGGATATTCGGGCCGCGTCTAGATCTTTTAGGACGTCGGCCACTGTTCGGCCAGCAACAGCATCGGCAATCATCCCATCGAGTGCTTCGCGATGGGCAATACGATCAGCGATGGTTTGAAACCGTGGGTCGTCCGGCATGGCTTCGAGGCCGAGCGCTGCGCACAGCCGCGGAAATTGTTCTTCAGTGGCTGTTGCGATCAGCACTTCGCCGTCCGCCACTTTGTACACCGCATAGGGCGCTGCACTGGGTGCGCCGCTACCAAGCTTTTGGGGTTCTTCGCCCGTCGCCTGATAGGCCAGCAACTGGTGGCTCATCAGATTGAACGCGGTATCGATCAGCGCGGCGGTCACATGCTCGCCCCGCCCCGAAGTCCCACGCCTGACCAGCGCCGCCATGATCGCCATGGCTATCCAGTTCCCGGTGGTGAGATCGAGCACCGAAGGCGCCATCCGAACAGTCGGTTCCCCGGGGTTGCCGGTAAAACTCATAAGGCCGCTCACAGCCTGAACCAATGCATCATAGCCAGGCATCGACTTGCCGATGGGGCCATCTCCGAAAGCGCTGACCGATGCCAAGATGATCGCTGGGTTGATTCGAGAAACATCGGCCCATTGAAGCCCCAACCGCTGCGCCAACCCCGGAGGAAAGCTTTCGATCACAATGTCGGCGCTTCTCATCAATCGCGTAAGAATCGCACGATCGGCCTCAGCTTTGTAATCGAGCATGATCGACCGCTTGTTGCGGTTCACTGCCAGAAAAACCGTAGCCTCCCCATCGACAAATGGTGGCAGGCTGCGGGTATCGTCTCCGTTGGGCGCGCGCTCGACCTTGATGACGTCTGCACCCATGTCACCCAAGATCATCGCCGCAAAGGGCCCGGCAATGTTCGTCGCCAGATCAAGAACACGAAGTCCAGCGTAGGTTGACGATAGCGTCACGACCGCACCCGATCTGGTGTCCACAGCTTGTCGAGTGTCTGGACAACCCGCACGCTCGACACGCCCGGAAGTCCGGCGATTTCATCGGCTATGAACTGCTGCATGGCAGTGAAGTGAACGCAAGCCGCATCGGTCAGACAAAGGGTCACAGTGACCTCGCCACCTTCAGCAATGGCAACCTCATCGACCAGCCCCATTGCGGCAAGACTGACAGTGCCGCCCATCGCAATGCTGCACGGCTCGGGAATGCGGTCCAACCTCGCGTTGATATCAGCCAGAAGTGCAGATCGCGCCGACGTCATCCGCGGATCCCGCTCCACGGTCCGGGAATACCCTCGGCTCGGATATCCGAAAATGCATCCGTGGAGGTTGCGGCGACCAGCGCTTGGCGATTGATCCCGTAGAGATTGATCGCGTTCTCGCCCATGATGTTGCGGCGGTCGGCGTCTGTCAGCTCGCGAATTCCGAACTCCTCGCAATGCTGCGGCGTGAACTGGTAGTCTTGAAAAGCCTCGATCAATGGCAGCGGATGCGCAAGATTATTGCCACTCGCAAACAGCAACCGGTCAGAACCAACCTCGGTGATCAACCGGCCCAGAATCTTATCGAACACGCGCGGTCGGGTGAGGATGTAAGAAAAGGTCGTTTCCAGCGTCAGGTAAAGATTGGGGTGCCGCTTCATCAGCTCGATGGTCTGATCAAGGAAGGCCGCGCCGCCGTGGACCATTTCGAACGTCATGTCGGGAAAGCGATCAAGCGGGCTTTCAAAATCGTCGATACCGAAGGCCTCGCGTGGGGCGGGCTCCAGCCAAAGCGCCTTGTGCACCGCGATCCTGGTCAGGCCCTGATCTTGGCAGAATTCAAGAAACGGCGTGGCCCAATCTTCGCCATCCAACCGCCAACCCTGACCGATGCCATCGTAGAAAAAGGCAGGGTACAGTTTGACCCCATCGATATCAAAGAGATCAATCTGGCGCTTGATCTCGTCGATCGCGGTGGCAACAATCGGCGTCCCAACTGTGCCAAGCATTGAGCAGCGATGGGGGAATTGTTGACGAAACTCCGCACATTTTTCCGGCAGCGTAATGTGGCCGAGGCCAAAACCGAGGTTCGGCAGCGAATGCAGCACAGCATAATCGACCGGACTTTCGGCAAATTCAGCACGGCCGATGACATCGAAGGAAAGGTCGCGGAAGAACTCTTCGGGCTGAAGAATGAACCTGGCGTTGGCTTCGTTGTACGACAATTTGTGCGAGGCATACACCGCATCAATCTGCGCCTGCGCAGCTGGGTTTTGGTTTGCCGGCGACATATTCCAAGGATGCACCACAGCATCAACGATCACCATATCGTTGATCATGGCTCACGCCTCCGGTTATATTGTGGTTCGCGCTTTTCGATTGCCGCAGCCACACCCTCGCGCAGATCATCACTGTAGGTCAGGGCGGCGACGGCCCAGAAACTGGCGTTCATCGAACCGGTCAAGTCCATGTGCCAGCTTTGCCGAAGCTGCTGCTTGGTTGCTTCAATCGCAAGGCGCGGACGCGAGGCAATCCGTGCAGCGAGTGCCACGGCATCTTCTTGCAACTTTTCATGCGCGACCACGCTGTTGACCAGACCAATGGCAAGTGCACGCTCGGCATCAACGATATCTCCCGTAAGCGCCATTTCTGCAGCCATGCCGCTGCCCACCAAACGGGGCAGGAAATAGGTGCCGCCATTTCCCGGATTAAGGCCCAGCTTGATGTAGGTTTCGCCAAGCTTTGCACGCTCGGACGCGATGCGAACATCGCAGGCGAGGCTGAGATCGAGGCCGCCCGCCGTCGCGCCGCCATTAATCGCGGCAATCACCGGCAATCGACTCGATACAAGCTTCTGGGTTACCGGCCACAGCACGCGAGCGTTGTACGGCTCCTGTGCTACGGCATGATCCTCGGCGAGATATTTTTGGAACTCGATCAGATCGGCGCCCGCGCAGAATTGCTTGCCTGCGCCGGTCAGGATGAGAACTCGGACAGTTTGATCGGCTTCAAGCTGGTTGAGCGCATCGATCAAATCCGCAGCCATTTCCGGCACGACCCCGTTGCCACGGTCTGGCCGGTTCAGCGTGATCCGAGCAACCCCATCGGCAGGCCGGTCGAGAATGATTGTGCTGTATCCCATGCCGATCCTCTCAGGTCTGCTTTTCGAGGATGGTGGTTATCGCAAGTGCATAGGTGCCGTCGAGCCAGCCACCACCATTGACGCTCATCGCAAGACGGGCATTTGCGACCTGCCTGCCGTCTGCTTGGCCGTGCAACTGCCTCACCATCTCAAAAATCTGAGCAAGACCCGTGGCTCCAAGCGCATGGCCCCGACTGAGCAATCCGCCGCTGCAATTCACCGGAATCCGCCCGCCGAGCGCAGTCGATCCGTCGCGGATCAGGCGGAAGCCTTCACCAACAGGGCAGAGTCCGATCTCGTGGTATTGCAGCAATTCAGCCGGCGCCGCTGCATCATGCAGTTCCAGTAGATCAAGATCATCTGGCCCGACCCCAGCATATTCGTATGCTTGTTTGCAGGCGTCATCGACAGGTGCGCCGGTTGCCCCCGAGGCCATCTGACAGGCACGAACCAGAACTCTTTTCATGCCGATCTCGTCCGCGATCCTTTCCGAACATACTACGGTCGCGGCCGCGCCATCCGTCATCGGAGAGCACATGGCGAGCGTCAGCGGCGGCACGATCAAGCGCCCTGACAAAACTTCCTCAATCGTCTGCGGCGCGGTCATTTGCGCCAACGGATTAAGGGCCGCATGGGCACGATTCTTCACGGCCACAGCCGCAAAATCGCTGGGCTCGGCATCGGAATGCGCAAGATAATCCTGTGCGACCCCGGCGTAAAAATCCATTAGCAACGAATTGGCGCTGAACTCGCCAGGCACATATTCACCGATATCGCCAACATCCGTGGATCCGCGCAAGGCGTTGAAGGCCCGACTCTTGTCAGCGTGGTGCATCTGTTCGGCCCCGACGGCGAGCGCGATGTCGACACAACCGCTGGCAACAGCTTCGACCGCCATCAGGAAAGCAGATCCTCCCGAGGCGCAGGCGTTCTCGACATTCATCAGCGGCAACCGTCCCAGAACATCGCCGCGTAGGGCAACCTGCCCCTTGATCATATCCTGTTGCACCACAGTCGGCGCAATCGCGTTACCGAAATAGACCCGCTGGATGCGCCTGCGATCAATGCCGCTATCATCAACCGCTTGGTCGATTGCCTCGAGGGCCATATCGCGCAGGCCTCGCCCAGGTTGCTTGCCGAATGCCGTCATCCCGGCACCGCAGATGAATACCTTCCTCATGCCTTGCGCTCGCTGACCTTGGCACCGGCACCACCCCCAATTCGGCCTTCATGCCCCTGCCAATAGGTGTCACGAATTTCACGGCGCAGCACCTTGCCATAACCGCTCACCGGTAGAGCATCGACGAAGTCGACCGCCTTCGGCTTTTTGTAACCAGCCAGGTGTTCGCCGCAGAAAGAGATCACGTCCTTGTCGCTCAGGCTTGCACCTGGACGCTTCACCACCACCGCGTGGACGGCTTCGCCCCAGTAATCGTCAGGAATGCCGAATACGACGCATTCGGCAATGTCCGGGTGCAGAATCAGCACCTCTTCGACTTCGCGCGGGTAGATATTGTTGCCGCCCGAAATGACCATGTCCTTTGCGCGATCCAGAAGGAACAGATACCCCTGATCGTCAAAGTAGCCGATGTCACCGGTGTGCAGCCAACCGCCGCGCAAAGCCTCGGCACTGGCTTCGGGATTATTCCAGTAACCCGGCATTACGATCTCCCCGCGCACAACCACCTCTCCCGCCATTCCGGGCGGCAGAATGTTGTCGCTTTCGTCAACACAGGCGGCCTCGACATCAGTGCGAGCCTGCCCGGCCGATCCGATCCGAGGATCGCCAGCCGCAAGCAGTTGCGCATGGCTTGCCGCGCCAAGCCCGGTGATGGTGATGGGGGATTCGCCCTGTCCATAAAGCTGGATGAAGACCGACCCAAAGCCGGCGATCGCCTGTTTGAGCTGATCGACGTAAATCGGCGCGCCGCCATAGGTGATGGCTTGCAGGCTGCTCAGATCGAAGGCCGCAGGGTCGGCATCCTCCAGCATTTTGACGATCTGGGTCGGCGCCATGAAGGCAATATGCGTGACCTTGAGCGTTTCGACTGTCCGCAGCAACGCCACCGGATCGAAGCTGGCACCCTCCATAATCGCATTCGTCGCGCCGCGGGCCACTGCGGGCAGAGCGATGATGCCGCTGCCATGCGACATCGGCGCACAATGCAGAACCACTTCGCCGGGCTGGATGTTATGGAGATCGGCGAGGTAATTCATCACGATCCGGGCAACCATGCGGTGGTTCCAGATCGCCCCCTTGGGCTTGCCTGTGGTGCCGGATGTATAGAACAGCCAGCAGATGTCTTCTGGCGCCGCTTCAACGGGTGCCGTTAGCGCACTGGCCGGATCGGTCAGGCTATTGAACGGCACGCATCCTGGCGCTGGTTCTATGCAGACCCGTGCAGTCAGGCCTGCAAACAGAGCGGCATTGTCATTAATCGCGGAAGCATATTCCTCGCCGTACACCAGCACCTTGGCGCCCGAATTCTCGACAATATAGGCCATTTCGCGGACGTGGAGCCGGGCATTGACTGGCACCACGACCAATCCTGCCGCAAAGCAACCGAACACCAGTTCAAGGATGCGCGGGCTGTTGGCGAGACAGAAGGCGACCCGATCACCCGGCTCGCAACCGAGTTCTCGAAGGTTGCCGCCGATAGCGAGTGACCTTTGGCGGAACTCGCGGTAAGTCCAGCTCTCGCTTCCTTGCAACTGCGCGATGGTATCAGGCCACTGGCGGGCGGCCTTATCGAGGAAGAAGAAGCTGTTCACGGACCCGGCTTCAGCTTGCCGTCCGGTCGAAGCGGGCGCATTCGCGGCCCGCTTCCTTACCGACGAAGGTTACGCGGTCATCGCAGCTATAGGCCGACCAGTCATCGTCACCGCTTGGTGCCAGACGGGCGAGGATTTGCACTCCTTCATCCAGCTTGACCACGCCTAGGGCATAGGGAAGATCGCCTTCATGCCCCTCAGGCGCCCCTTGGCGGAGGACACAGAAGCTGTGCAAGGTCCCGCTGCCGGTGGACTTCATCCAGTCGAGATCATCAGACTGGCAATGCGGGCAGGCATAGCGCGGCCACATATTGGCTTTGCCACAAGTACGGCATTGCTGGACGAGCAGATCACCCCTGCCCAGGCCATCGCGGAATTCACGAACGATTTTTGGCAATTGCATTGGTTTAGGCTCCCATTCCGGTGCGTTCGAGCAGGAGGATCTGGGCATCCATATAGCTGCCGCCGGATCCACCGATGATCGCGCGCTGACACCCTTCGACCTGGCGCTTCGATGGTGCGCGATGCAGCAATTGACGAATGCCCTCGACCAACAGCGCGGTGCCCCCGCCAACCCCCGTGTGCCCCGCCGACAGAAGGCCGCCATTAGTGTTCATCGGCAACTTGCCCCCGGGGTTGCCATGTCCTGCGGCAAACCAGCGAGCCCCCTCGCCCTTCGCGGCAATCCCGATTCCTTCGAGCGCAATCGCGGTTACTGCTGCGTAGCTATCGTAGATCTGCCCTATGTCGGCATCATTCGGGCCCCAGCCACTCTGGCTCCAGGCGCGTTCTGCCGCGACCGGCCAGCCAAGCACGGCCTGATCAGGCTCCTGGCTCAGGCAATAGTGGCTCACGCAGCCGCCCGAACCAGCAACCCGCACCGCATTCGAAATACCGCGTTTGCGGGCAATGCCGGCATTGGTCATGACGAAAGCGCAGGCGCCATCTGCCATCGGTGGGCATTCGAAGGCATGGAGCGGGTCAGCAACCATGCGCGAGCCGAGAACCTGCTCGACCGTCAGTGGCTTATCGCGGAACATGGCATTGTCATTGAGGTTTGCCCAATTGCGCAACGTGACGCAGACAGATGCCATCTCTTCGGGCGTGCTGCCCGAAGCATGCATGTAACGGTTGGTGATCATCGCACCGATAGCGTTGAACTGAATGCCGGTCGGCAGTTCCCATTCGCCCGGGATGCCGTTCTTGGACAGCATCGTGATCATCTCATTGAGATCCGCCGAACCCCATCGTTCGCATTGCAGCACCAGAATGTTCTGCGCGTGTCCGGCGGCGATCAGACCATGCGCGGCGCGCACCGCATTATCGCTGGTCGAACCGCCTGAGTGCACCATGTAGCTCGCTTTGCACGAACCATGGATGCCCAGTTCTTCGACCATCCGCGAGAACACCAGATCCGCTTGATCCGCCGCCGAATGGAGGTTCGGTATCAACATGATGGTGTCGATATCCTTCGGCACCATGCCCGCATCCTTCAGGGCGAGGATCGCTACTTTAGTCAGCGCCTCGATAAACCCGCGATCAGGAAATTTGCCCGTCGGCAACTCGCCTACGCCCACAAATACGGGGTCGTTCGCCGCGTCCCTATCAACATGCAGCGCCCAATTCTCAGCCATTGTTCAGCCCTCAGAAGCTCGCCGCTTGGCAAGCATGGATTGGAGAAAAGTCATCACCTCGGCATCGCGTTGGTTGCGAACCGAATAGGTCACGCCGAGCGTCCCGTACTTGGGCCCGGAAGCCACATGTTCAGTCACTGTGGCGACAACGTACAGCGTGTCACCGGCGAACACCGGCGCAGTAGCCTTGAGGCCAGTGATCTCGATCAGCGCGACGATCGCGTCACCATAAAAGCCGCTCAGTCCGACCAGTCCGACGGCAAGCGAGAAGGTGAGGGGCCCATGGGCAATCCGTTGGCCAAAGCGGTTGCCCTCCATAAAACGCGCATCGGTGTGCAACTGATAGTGATCGCCCGTGAGGCCCGCAAAGGCAGTGATATCGCCAATGTCGACCGTCCGCCCACGTGTGGTCATGACATCGCCCAGTTCGAAGTCCTCAAAGAACTTCGGCTGCGGATCGAAATATGCCCTACCGCTCATCGAACCCCCTAAAACAATCATTTGTTTTTTAGCGCCCGTCATGAATGCTGTCAAGCGCAAGCGACACTTTAGGCGGCTAATTCAGGATGCCGCCCAGCAGCGTACCGGCCATCAAATCGCCAACCTCGGCAGGCGAGAGCTTTCCGTCGGGTGAGAACCATTCTGGCGTCCAGTTCAGGGCGCCGAGGATCGTCAAGACAGCAATCCGCGGGTTCAAATCCGGCTTGAGTGATCCATCCAGAATGCCTTGCTCGACAACTTTCACGAAGCAGCGCTCGTAATCGCGGCGTCGCCCGATAGCGAACGGGCGGTTTTCATCCGCAAGATAGCGCCATTGGTGAAACACGACCTGAGAGTGCTCTGGCTGTTCGGCCACCACTTCGACGTGCGCCACGATCATCGCTCGAAGCCGGTCAACGGGCGCACCCTCTCGCGCGACGTGCGGCTCTACACGATCAAGGAACCGGCTAATGCCTTCGTCGACGATCTCAACCAGCAAGGCTTCCTTGCTAGCAATGTGAGCGTAAAGACTCCCAGGCAAAACACCAACCGCACTAGCAATGTCGCGCATCGAGGTGCCGGTATAGCCCTGCTTTCCGAAAAGCCGGATCGCATGATTTCGGATCACATCACGCTGTCCGGTGACTTGCTCTGCTACGTGTGCGCTCATTCTGACGGTTCCATCTTTGCCCGTAGTTAAATGCCCATGGACTTGGCGATGATCGAGCGCAGAATCTCGTTCGTGCCGCCTCCGACCATGCCATGCTTGGCCTCGCGAAAGTAACGTTCCATATCATACTCAGGCAGTTGCGAATATCCGCCCAGCGCTTGCATACCATTGGTCGCAATCTCGAAGAGGGTTTGCGACGATATCAGCTTGGCTTGCGCCACCATCCCTGCAGCATCTTCACCTCTCGCCAGCGCCGAAGCGGCAGCATAGACGAGGAAATATGCCGCCGAAAGGCGTGCCTGGTCTTCGGCCATCCGATGCTTCAACACTTGAAAACTTGAAAGCTTCTTGCCGAAAGCAGACCGTTCGCTGAGATAGCGCACCGTATCGTCAAGCGCCGTGCGGGCGTTGCCGATCTGCGAAGCAGCGATCGAGAGCCGCTCGAAATCGAGATGCTCGCCAATATAACCCCAACCCTTGTTGACTTCGCCCAACAGCGCATCCTTGGGCAATCGCATTTCGTCCATGAACAGCGATGTGGTGCCGAGCGACCGGCGCACCAGTGTATCCATCTTCTGGATTTCGAGGCCAGGCGTATCATTGGGTACGAGGAACACGCTGAAGTCATACCGGCCCTCACCTGTACGCAACATCATCGCGATGCAGGTGTTGGGATGGTGCGCACCCGAACACCAGACCTTGTTGCCGCTGACGATCCATTCGTCGCCGACGAGCTTGGCTGACGAGCGCGCACCGGCCGCGTCAGATCCGGATTGCGGCTCACTGATCGAGATCGAAAACTTTGCATCGCCCCGCAAGAACGGCACCAAAAATCGCTCACGCTGCTCCGGGGTGCCGTGACGCGAAACATTCCCCGCCGTAAACATCGATGTCATGATGCAAGCAGCGGTATCGAGGGTATCTTTGCCAATGGCTTCGCAGAATATTGCGAACATGATCGGGTCATTTTCCATACCGAGACCGCCATGCTCTTCCGGGATCAGCAGGCCGAGCCAGCCCTGTGCAGCCATCTTGCGATAGAGCTCCTCAGGAAACTCGCGCGCCTGATCATGATAGCGCACCTTGTCGCGCGGAAACTCCCGATCCATGAAATCGAACACGACATCTCGCCACATCGTCTGTTCTTCAGTAAACTGGAAATTCATAGCGCCTCAGGCCCCTTTGATGCACTGAGCGCCGCCGCCCATTGCCATTAAAACAAACGTTCGTTACAAGAATGGAGATAGCGAGTCAATCGACTGGGAGAGGCGATGAAATCCGCAGCTGAGCGCCGTGAGCAATTGTCGGCACGGTATCCGTGCTGGAGCTTGCGCACGCTGTCCGAACATTTTGATTTATCGGCGCAGGCGTTTCCTGATCGCCCCTTCCTTATTGGGGCCCATCGCAGCTGGACCTACGCCGAAATGGCCGATTGGTCCCGCAAACTGGCATCCGGACTGGTAGCACAAGGGATCATACCGGGTGACCGCGTTGCACTGGACCTTGCCAATTTTCCCGAGTTCGTTGCGCTCAAGCTCGCGATCGCCCGGGCAGGTGCGGTGTGCGTGCCCTGCAACTTCCTGCTTCGCGGCGAAGAACTTGGCTATGTCCTTGCGCAGTCAGGCGCTTCCATGCTGATCACAATGGATAGCTTTCGCGGCCATGATTACCTCGCCGAACTCTCGAATGCCGGAATGGCTGGCGCCGTTGTCGTGTTCCAGACCGGCCATGCGGTATTCCCGAAAAGCGATCACGTGCAACTGGCCGATCTTGCAGCCAGCGCCACGGACGCCAGCGACCTTGAGCTATCCCGTCGCGAAGTGGGTCGAAGCGGGTCAGACCTATGTGATATCATCTACACATCAGGGACAACTGGCCGCTCCAAGGGCGTGATGTTGACCCACGACATGATCCTGCGCGCAGCCTATTCATCGGCGCTCACAAGAGCGTTCGATGATGGACGCCGGATCTTGTTCGCGATGCCAATGTATCACGTCTTCGGCTATGTCGAATGCATGGTGGCAGCCACCTTTGTCGGCGGGGCCATCATTCCGCAGGTCGAGTTCGATTCACACGCAATGCTTGACCTCGCTGAACGCCATGCGGCGAACGAGATCATCGCAGTTCCGGTTATGACCATGAAACTGATCGAAGCCGCGCGCGAACGCGGCTTCGATGCAACCAACCTGCACACCATGTTCAACAGCGGGGGCGTGAACCCGCCGACCATCTGGGACGAGATCGATGCGGTACTGAAACCGCGTGAAACGGTGACTGCGTATGGCATGACCGAAACCACGGCGTCGACCACGTGCACATTGCCAGAAGATGGCCAGCATCGCCTGCTCACAAGCAATGGCAGGTTGAAGCTGGCGGGTGTCGCGGGCGATCGGGCGATTGGCGACCGGGTAGCGGAATACAAGGCGATCGACCCTCAGACGGGCGCAGACCTCTCACCAGGAGAAGAGGGGGAATTGGTCACCAGAGGGCCGATCGTCACCTATGGGTACTTCGACAAACCCGAAGAAACCGCTGCCGCCTTCACACCCGACGGCTGGCTACACACCGGCGATCTGGGGCGGATCAACGCCGATGGCTATCTCGTTCTAACAGGGCGGATCAAGGAAACTTATCGCTGCAACGGCGAAATGGTGATGCCCAAGGAAATCGAAGATCTGTTCAGCACCGATCCCGATCTGGAGCAGGCGCTGGTCGTCGGTATACCCGACACTCGCTCAGGCGAGGCCGGGTGCCTTTGCGTTGTGCCCAGGCAGGGTCATCAACCCGATCCGGATGCGCTGATTGCGCGCTGCGCTGACAGGCTCGCGCGGTTCAAGGTGCCGCGCCATGTTCTGGTTCTTGCAGCAAGCGACATCCCGCTGACTGTCACAGGCAGACCGCAAAAATTCAAACTGGCCCGACTGGCAAGTGAACGTCTGGCATCATCCCAAGGAGTGACTGCATGATCCTCGAACGCGCCGAATTGACGGTCAAGCCGGGCCAAGAGGACGCCTTTGCCACGATGATGAAAGACACGGGCTGCGCGCTGTTGGCGGGCGCCGATGGCTGCCATTCAATTGGTATTGGGCGCGGGGTTGAAAACCCGGACAAGTTTATCCTGCTACTGGAATGGGATTCGGTCGAACACCACGTCGCTCTGACCAAGACTTCGGCATTCGCGGATTTCGTCAAGCTGGCCGGGCCGTTCTTCGCTGGCCCGTCCAACATGGAGCATTTCCAGATGATTTGAGAGCGACGCGCTCCGCTCGTCAGGTTAATCGTCGACTTGGGTGATCGCGCGTTCCGGGCAGGACTTCATGCCCATAAGGGCCAGCTTTTCCTCGCCCTCAGGAACGGCGATCGTGCTGCCGCGGTCGGCATTATAGCCGTCCTCGTCTAACCGGAACACCTTGGGCGCATAGTGCGCGCAGCGGCCGTGGCCCGTGCAAAGTTCCTCGTCGATCTTCATTTTCATCATGTGTCTCCGTTTGTCTTGAGCCCGGCCAACAGGTCGATTGCAGCCAGCGCCTCCAACCCAAGGCCGAGGCTCAATCCCTCTTCCATCAGGCGTTTGTATCGTTGTGTAAGGACCACCCGTGAATAGCGAAGCGCCAGGTCGGTCTTGGCGGCGAAGGTGGCCGCGATTGCCAGCGCACGCGGCAACACTTCCTCCTTGGGTTGCAATTCACCCACGACCCCGCGCGCCAGTGACTCCTGTGCGCCGAGTTCTTCGCCCATGAGAAGGAAGTAACGGCCCTTGTTGGGGCCAAGAACGTGCGTCCAAACGACATGTGCGCCATCACCCGGCACGATCCCTCCGATGAAATGCGGCGCGTCCTGAAACAGCGTATCGTCGCTCGCGATAACGATGTCGGACATCACCGGAATCTCTGGATGGATCCTGGCTGGACCATTGATGGCGCTGATAACCGGCACTTCGATTGCCAGCAGATTGCCCAGCAGCTTGCGTCCGTCGAAAAAGGTGTGATCCCACTCGGCCGGATTGTTGAGGCTGAAGCTGCCGAAATCGATCGTTTCGCACCAGACATCGCCGGTTCCAGTTAGCACCACGACCCGGTTGCCGCGATCAGCCCCGATATCAGCGAAGCAATAGGCAAGTTCCTCGTGGCTTTCCTCGCTCCATATGAAAGGTCCACCGTTGGTATGAAGGCGAACGAGCAGCACTCCAAGCGCGTCGCGTTCCATCGTGATGTTGCGATACCGATCCCGGTAGTCGGCGAAGTTTGGCGACAACCTGCTCATGGGATCACCAGACCAGTTCGAGCCTGCGCATCGAGCGCAAATAGCCGGTCACATAAGCGGGTTCTGTCCCCGGCTTGACTGAGAACTCCGGTATCCGCTTGAGCCACTCTTCCAGTGTCGTCGACAATTCGACCCGCGCCAGATTGGACCCGATGCAGCGATGCCGTCCCACGCCGAAGGTGGAATGCGGGATCCCCTGGCGGGTTAGGTCGATCTTGCCTGGATCCTCCATGTGCCGCGGGTCACGCGACGCAGCCGCATAGGTCAGCATCACGAATTCGCCTGCGGGAATCTCGGTCCCGCCGATTTCGACATTGCGCGTACACGTCCGGCCCAGGGCCACCACTGGGGGAAAGAAGCGCGCATATTCCTCTATCGCGTTCTCGATCAAGGCAGGGTTGTCGATCAGCAATTTGCGCTGGTCGGGATTGGTCGCGAGGTGATGTATTGCCGATGCCATTACGAAAGTGGTGGTCGCAATCCCGCCGAAAGTGAGATCAACAAGGATGGAAACCTTGTGCTCCCACGGCGCAGGCTCGCCATCGTCATAAGTTACACCCTTCAAGATCGTGCCGATCAGGTCATCGCGTTCGGGCTGTTCGGAGCGCCAGCGCAGGTGATCCTCAAGATAGGCAAACACATTGCTGAAGTTACGAGCGCGTTCATTGAGGTCGGGATTGAATGTGCCTTCCTCAACCCCTTCGACTAGTTGCGCCAGATCGTCCACGGGCAGACCCAGAACATTCTTGAAGAACGCCCAGCCTGGCAACAGCGCACCAAATTCGCTGATAAACTCGCATTCGCCGCGATCAATGAACCGGTCGATTAGTTCATTGACGTCATCGCGGATCGGCTGATCATAGGACAGCGAGACCTTGGGGCTGAGATGGGGATTGAGAACCTTACGCCACTGGGTGTGAATCGGTGGGTCGGATTCTTCCGGCATAAGATAGGGTAAGCCTTCGGGCCGATTGGGCATATATCCTTTAGCAGAACTGAAGGTCTGCCAATCCTGCGCGGCCCGGCGCACATCGTCCTGCGTGTTGATCAGATAGTACCCACGTCCAACTGGCGAATGGACGACCGGACATTTGCGCACCAGATAATCGAGCGTCTCGTCGAAATTTTCGTTGAAGCGTGGATCGTCCAAATCGAAATCGGTGACGAGGTCACGGCCGAACCGGGCAATCATTTCCTCACTGGTGGGCGGCCCGCCGATTGGCGCGGTTTGGGTTTCGTCACTCATGGCACAGCATCCTCATCGTCCCGGTAGACAAAAACAATCATTTGTTTTAAGCATCACTTGGCGCCATCGTCAAGGTATCGAATGCCAACGGTGGCGAATGACGGTAACGCCGCCGTCAGGGCGGAAAATCTTCTGGAGCGAGCATGGTTGACCAAAGCGGACAACAATATCCCCTACCCCCAAGCCACGTTGACGCGCGATCCTATACGGATTTGGCCCAGCACCAACGGGAATTGACGTCGATTTTCCATCGCTGCTGGCTGCGCGCCGTGCCGCTGTCCGACCTGCCTGCATCGGGCGATTATGTGATCTGGGAGGAACTGGGCCAATCGATCGCAATCGTGCGGCAGGATGATGGCTCAATCCTGGCCTGGCACAATGTCTGCCAACACCGCGGCGCCCGCTTGGTCGCCGAATCGGGACATTGCGAGAAAGGGCGTTTCGTCTGCCCCTGGCATGGCTTCACTTACGACCTTACTGGCAAGCTGCGGTTCGCCCCCATGAAAAATGCGTTCGAGCCCGACCGGATCGAGGGTTTGCGCACCCCGCCTGTCAGAGTTGAGGAATATGCCGGGTTCGCATGGCTATGTCTTGCGGAAGACGGGCCGGATCTGCGGGAGTACCTCGCTGATATCGGCGCCGAACTCGATTGGTTCGGCCTGGACAACTTCGATGTCCGGTTCCGGTTTGATGTGATGCTCGAAGCCAACTGGAAAGTCGTCGTCGATGCTTTCAATGAGACCTGGCACGTCCCCTTCACGCATCAAGCGACGCTTTCGGATATCGTGCAATGGGGGAAGGCGCATTTGCGGATCTGCGATCCGCACAGCTGGATGACCATTCCGGTAAAGGGTCTGACGGACCGCCACCCGGCTGATGCTGATCACCGCGCCTCGCACATCACGCACTACCTTGCGTTTCCGAACACGATCTACAGCAATTTTCCCACTCACCTGCAAACATGGTCGATCTGGCCGGCCGGTGAAAACCGGACGCATTTCATCGCATATGGCATGGTGGGCCCTGCCCCGGACGGGATCTCGGCAGAGAAATGGGCCGACCGCAACCAGCGCGACTGGGAGCACTTTGAGGCCGTCTCACGCGAGGATATTGCCGTCATCAACGGCTGGGGGACGGTTGCCCAATCGCTTGGCCAGCGCGACTATCTGTTCAACACCGCCGAAGGCCGACTGACGGCCTTTCACCGCGAGATTGCGCGAAAGACCGTCAGCTAAATCGCAAGACTCGGATCAGGCGGCGGTCATTCCGCCGTCGATCACATGTTCATGCCCGCTGATGAATGAGGATTCGTCCGAGGCGAGGAAGATGACAAGCTGCGAAACTTCCTTTGGGTCGGCGAGGCGTGACAACGGGATCATCGACAACGCATCGCCGCCTTCCTCGTCAGTCGCAGCCGCCATCATCGGTGTGCGGATGTATCCCGGATGGACCGAGTTGCACCGGACGTTCTTCGGCCCATATTCGACGGCCACCTGCTTGGTCATGCCGCGCACAGCAAACTTGCTCGCCACGTAAGACAGGTTGGGCGACCCGTAGACTGCAAACATCCCGGCAATCGAGGAGATGTTGACGATGGAGCCGCCGCCGCTCGCGATCATCGAGGGCAGGACCGCCTTCATCCCTAGATATGTGCCGAGCTGATTGATTTCGTAGACCTTCTGAAAATCGGCCTGCGTCAGTTCGACGGTCGGGGCAATAACGCCAATGATGCCCGCATTGTTGACGAGCACATTGACCTTGCCGAACCGCGCCTCGCCTTGCTGAACAACCGCTGCCCAATCATCAGCAGAGGCAACATCGTGTTTCACAAACAGCGCGTTGGCACCGAGCTCGGCTGCCAACTTTTCGCCAGCCTCAGCATTGATGTCGGTGAGGATGACTTTCGCACCTTCTTCGACGAAAGCTTTTGCATGGGCCTCACCCATGCCTTGTGCCGCGCCTGTGATGATCGCGACCTTACCTTGCAGCCGTCCCATAATCGTAGTTCCTCACTAGTTTCTGCATCCTGATAATGCCGCAGCACCACGAATAAAACAACTGTTTGTTTGACGGTGCTTTGTGCTGTTGCGTGCAAGGCAACCTCATGTGGATCGTATAGGCCCTCTTTTGGTCAAGCATCCAACCGGTGCAAGGTGGTCAAGTTGCGATTGGGATCGGGCCAAGCAGTGGTTTGCTGACAACGGCTTCTCCGGCAGCCAAGCCTAATCCGATTGATCGAGCGACCGTCCTCGACGGATAACGGCTGCGCTGCTTCGCGCAATCTGATGCCGTGCACGGGCGTGACCATGTGAAAGCTCACACGAGGCGGCAGCGATCCAGCGATAGCCGTAGCTGTCGAACAACAGCAGCCGGTTGTCACTGACGCCAACAATGGTGGTGTAGTGCTGATAACTGCCCGCCAGTTCGACCAGCACGGGCTCACCGATGCGCATGTGGCGATCGATCAGAGCAAGCGCACCATCGAGGTCGGATCGTTTTGTCTTTTGTAGGATCGGCACGCGGCGCAGCCTGGTGCCCGACTGTCGGCCAGCTTCAGCCAGCAGCAAGTCTGTGAGCCACGTCCACGTTGGTTCATCCATTCCATGCTTGATGGCAGTGTGCAGCAGGCCTTCGTGTTCAAGCGCTGCAATGCCATGCTGGAACAGTCGCCGTGAGCGATGGGCATTGCGTTCCAACATGGGCCACTGGGCCAACTGGATGGCATTGAGCACCGAGTAGAGCCCACACAGATTATCAAACCGGCCTTGGCGAAAGGGGATTAGCCGTTCGGCTGCCTCTTGCAATGCGCTGCGCTGGACCATGGGCTCAATACTCCCCAGCCAGCATGATGGTCAGCACGCGCGTGGTGACGGCAGGGTCAGCTGGATCGGGTGATCCGAACTGCAGGTTGCGGTCATAGTAGATCCTATGCAGGTCGGATCGGCTATGCCGTTGTTCCGTCAAACCTCACGGAG
>VFQO010001283.1_pt1 | contig 20136 bp, 16 predicted proteins | sample 3512331 | NCBI WGS metagenome assembly VFQO01 (sample SAMN10412371, study PRJNA504923) | tailings metagenome | isolation source: Replicate 3 from Balatoc abandoned mine | place: Philippines: Itogon, Benguet | collected 2017-08-28
GGTGGTCAAGGTTTTAGTCGGAAGTCAAATTGTTCAGGTAACCAGACAACCATCCATTCGGGAGGCAGGCAGCTTTAGCGGACAACTGAATTCAGAGTAAAACCCAACTTAATTCCTCCAACTCTTCTCTACAAATTCAATGAATCGATGGATTTTGATCCCAAGTCGATCATAAGCGTCGATTAAAATTTCTGCCTTTTCGGTAAGTTCAGGGTAGAGTGATTTTATTTTGATGAGGTGGTTTTTACATTCCAAGTTGCTAGAATGGGAGTACACTAAAAACTTAATGAAGTCATTTTTATATCGCTTTCTTCCATAGCCTTCCACAATGTTTGAATTTATGGAATCGGAGGACCTTCTAAGTTGACTTCCCAATTCGTAGAGTTCATATTTTGGTAGCAAAAGGCTAAATGGATGAGTTTCAAAAAAAAGAGCGAGGGATTCTTGATAAATGTCTAAGTCTAAATAGCTTTTCATAAAATTGAATCTTAAAAGTGATGATTGATAAAGTTAAAATTTAGCTAGTGAATTGAGAAGGTTGTCCAGTTGTCGGCCTTTAATCAAGAAGTCAGCTTTTACAGATAACAGGACAACAGCTTTAGCGGATAACTGGACAACAGTTTTAACAGGCAACCATCCATTCGGGAGGCAGGCAGCTTTAGCGGACAACCTAACTTACGCTCCTACCTTTTTTTCCAGAATGTAAATCGGCCGTTTCTTGACTCCCTCAAAGGTTTTTCCCACATACAATCCAACCATTCCCAAGGTGATCAATAAAAATCCTGTGAGCATCCACAGCGAAATGATCAAGCTGGCATATCCTGCCACAATGATGTCCCCCTGAAGGTATCGGACTAGGGTAAAAATGGCGAAGAGGAATCCAGTTAAGGCGACCAATAGGCCCAGTTTGACAGTAAGTCGGATAGGCTTGTCGCTGTAGGCCAGCATGATGTCCAAGGCTAGGTTGAAAAGTCGCTTGAAATTATAACTGCTACCTCTCACTTCATTGGCGGCATGAGTAACGTCTATGGCAGTCTGTCGAAAACCAACCCAGCGGACCATAGTGGGAAAATAGCGGATACTTTCCCTCATTTCGGTGATTTGTCGGATGACCTTTTGATGGTAGATACCAAAATTGGCGATGGTCTCATCTTGCTGGGATCCTGTCAACCATGCCAGGGTTCGGTAGAAGAGTTTGGAGGAAAGCTTCTTAAAAAATCCATCTTGTCTATTAGCCCGACGTGCTAAAACCACGTCGAATCCCTCTTTAGCTTTTTGAAACAAAGAGGGAATCTCCTCAGGTCTATCCTGTAGATCACAATCCATTACGACCACCCATTCTCCTTTTGCATGGTCAAGACCAGCTGTGATGGCATAATGCTGTCCGAAATTACGGGAAAGCTTGATGCCTACAATTTCAGGATGAATCTCTACCAATCGCTCGATTTCAGTCCACGATTGATCGGGACTGGCATCTTCCACAAGGATAATTTCATAATCCCCGGAAATAGGACCTACCGCAGCTTTGATTCTACTTACCAGTTCAGGCAGTAAGTTTTCAGCTCGGTAAACTGGAGAAACGATGGAGAGGAAAGGCATTAGGAAAGGGTTGTAATGGTTCGAAGTTCGAGGTTCGGAGTTCGGGGTTGCCTGTACTGAGCACTCGTATTGAGCTTGTCGAAATATGTCGAAGTATCGGGTTGCCTGTACTGAGCTTGTCGAAGTATCGAGTTGTCGGGGTTGTCCAGTTGTCCAGTTGTCGGCCTTTAATTAAGAACTCAGCTTTGCTAGACAACCTGACAACAGTTTTAACTGACAACCATCCCTTCGGGAGGCAGGCAGCCGTAGGCGGATGATTCGACAAGCTCACCATACGGACAATATGATGGAAGCCTTCAGGCATGACCGGCATTTAAGCCACATCAGCGAAGATTCGCTCCATTCGGCGGAAATACATCATCCCAAAGACAAAGCAAATCAAAGCAACTAGGCTGCCTGGCCAGATCCATTCCCAAGGCATAGGTCTATCCAAAAAAGCGGCTCTAAATCCTTCGATCACCCCTACCATGGGATTGAGAATATAAAAGACGAGGTATTTTTCAGGTACAGCAGAGGTACTGTAGACAACAGGCGCAGCATAAAGCAAGAGCTGGACTACAAAAGTCAAGGCATGCTTCACGTCTCGGTATTTCACTGCCAAAGCTGAAAGAAACATCCCAATTCCTAAGGAGCACATTAAGAGTTGAATCGTCAGAAGTGGCAAGACCACTATTCCCCATCCCGGCATTTGCTTGAAATAAATCAACATTCCAATAACCACCACAAATGCGATGGTAAAGTCTAAGAGCTTGGAAAGTATGGCAGAAAGTGGGAGCACCATTCTGGGAAAATACACTTTGGTAATCATGTTGGCATTTTGGATCAGCGAATTGGCCGACTCGGTGAGTGTCCCCGAAAAGTAATTCCAAGGCCATAGTGCCAAATAGGAAAACAGTACATAGGGCATCCCGTCAGAATCTACTTTTGCCAAGCCTCCAAAAACCAAAGTGAATACCAATGTGGTAAACAAAGGCTGGATAATTGCCCAAGCAACTCCCAAAACGGATTGTGCATATCGGGCTTTGATTCCTCTTAGCGTAAGGAAATAAAGCAGATCCTTATACCTCCAAAGTTCTTTGAAATCGACCATTTTCCAGCCGGAAGAAGGCTCGATTATTTTGACAAGTTTGGGGTTGGGTAGAGTTTGACTCATGTCGATACTTAGAGATTTCTAAAACCAGAGAACAGAAAATTGATTAGGGTTACATTAATCCTAATGGATCACTTCTAGTTTTTTGGATTTGATAGATTTCAATATTTCAAGAACCGATCGATGGTTGTTTTCTTTTTTCCAAAGCTCTCCAAATGCAAGATCGAGATCATAATCACTGAATGGCTCGTATCCTGAGCTGGTATAATGGGTAAGTTCTCCGAAATAAACTTTATCACCAATGGAGTAAAAATCCACTCTGCAATAGGTAAATGGGTTGGAAAGCTTTGCGGCTATATCCATCATTCGCTGATGGTTGGGCAAAGGGGGCAATGGCCAAAGGAAAGGTTTTCCAATCATCTGAGCTCCTTCCAGAAGGTTAAGGTTTTCATCTACGAAGACTCTTTTTTGATCTTCAAACCTGTCTGAAAGGATCATCAACATTTTTGGAATTCCATGAAAGCAATAATACTTCACATCAGCTGGAATTTGTCCATTCTCAGTTCGAAGTACTTTTTCACACAGGATCCTTCTTGGAATGTCTCTATATGCCCATTCGTGCATTCCTTGACCATAGCTGGAAGAAAGCCAATTTTGACAGGTCTCCTGAATGAGTTTGGGATCAGCGCCGGGTTGAACCAACATGTTTCCTCCAGAAAAGTGATTGGCTTTCATGAAAAACTCAAAGTCCCAGCTTTGATGTGGAATGTCTTTTCCCGTTTTGCTGACAAAGTATAATGGAACTAATATCTCCTCTGCTTCTTGATCACCAAGTACGCTTTTCACATAGTCTCTTACTTTGACTTTATCGGAAGTCAGGGTTAAAAGAGGATCTCGGTCTCTGACTTTTTTCCAATTGATCTTGGCATTATGCGTCATTGGATTGCGCAAATCCAAGGGATAGCCATTACAGTGTTCAAACATTTTTTTGAGCTTGGGATATCCCAAAAAAGCTTGTCTGTACTCAAATACTCTATTTCGCCATCTTTGAATGGCAGCAGAGCTGAAAATTAACATATAATGTTAGCGATTACTAGTTAAAAATATTGATCAAAAAGCAAATCAAGCCCTAGAAAACTCCATGAACAGCATCTTGAAAAACCGCAAAGAGTACCTAGCTCTCAGATACTTTGTAGCAACCATCCAATACTTTAGGGCAAGTCTGATTCGGGTTGACTTTGAAATGTGGTTTTTAAATTTCTCCTCTGGAAGGTTTAACACCTCTTGAAAAAGAACCAATTCAGAATCTACCACCTTACTTTTCTCTTGAAAATTCGAGGTAATTGAATTACTGTGAAAAAAATATTTGAAAGATGGCTCCTCTAAAATCCCCCAATTGGAGTAATTCAAAACAACCCTAAAATAAAGCTCCCACTCTTGATGTCGCCTTAATTTCAGATTAAATAAGCCTGATTCTTTGAGAATATTCCTTCTCAATAATGGCCCACCGGTAAGAAAAATCAATCGGAATTTGAGGTAATCATCAATTGGATTTTCACTGACTAAGTTTTGTGCGAATTTTCGATTGCCTTCAAAATCATCATCAAACTTCAAATCAGCTTTGGCAATGACAAAAGGCATCTTGGGATGGTTTTGGAGATATTCAACTTTCCTTTTCAAAAACCAAGGATACATAATATCGTCACTGTCAAACCACTGAATAAACTCTCCCTTGCAAAGAGAAAATGCATGATTTCTACAAAAATTAGCCCCTTTTAGAATTTCATTTGGCCTCTTGACTACTCTAAAGCGGCTATCTTTCTTTTGATATTCTTCTAATATTCCAAAGGATGCATCTGTAGAATGATCGTCTACTATGATACACTCCCAATTTGTATACTCCTGAGAAACAATAGAATCAAGAGTGGCAGGTATAAACTCTGCCTTATTGAAATTGGGAATTAAAATAGATACTAGGCCTGATTCGAAATACAACTCTTTAAAATTTAATTTTAATTACTTAGCTAAAAGAGGCTTTTGGAAAATAGACGTGGAATTAAAAAACGCATCGCAAACAGTTACGCCCTTGTAATCTTCTCTTTTCCAATCTCCTAGGAAAGACGAAATTGAATCCTGATATTCCAATCTGTCAGAATTATCAAAAAGGATAAAGCCTCCATGTTTAACCTTGCTATGAGCATACTTTAAACATGCTGGTCGAGCCCTACCGTCAATTATGAGCAAATCCAAACTTTCCTCCGCTAATTCTAAAGCCTTAAGAGTATAGGATTTGAAATATTTCCCTGCATAGCTCATACCGTAATTGCTTTTAAACTCCTCTTCGCTACAACTATCATCAGGCGGAATGTAATATAATTTTTTATTTGAATCATTCTGAATATTTATAGAAACAAATTCAGCCCATGATTGGTCATGTTCAATACTGATAAGCATTTTTACTTTGTTTGCCAAAAATAAAGTGCTCCCTCCGCTCCCATATTCTAGCACACTCATCTCTGGTCGAATTATTTCCTCCAAACGAAGTAACGCTCTATGAGAAATCCATGGAAGTTGCGCTTCAATGGCCATTTTCATTTTTCTGTTGTATCTATAATATGTAGGGAAATCCATTAAAACAGATAGAACATTCCCTCTGTGTTTGGCATATTTAAAACACTCACTGGCAAAACGCGCCACTATTTTATAAAATGGCTTTGTGTAACTAATTTTTTACTTTCCATAGATCATTATACCCACGATATCATTAGGATCGGACTCCAAAATAGAGACCTGCACCTTCCTATTGACTTTTTCAAAGGTTTTATTTTTGATAAACTCTAAATACTGCGTATCGAGGTTTTTTCCTATCACAACCATCTCTACAGTACCCGAATCGATTCCCATCGCATAATCTCCAATTATATAAGCCCTTTCTACATCTCCCATTCGACGTACAATTCGCTCCATCAAAACATCTAACCCCAAAAATTTGGAAACCATATTTTTGATTTCCATAAAAAAAGGATGAAAATGATTGGCTCGATAGACTTTGGTTTTCCCTTCTTCCTCCGCTAACAGCAAGCCTGCTTCTGTCAATCGATTAAGCTCTACCCTCACCGAATTAGTAGATTCTTCAAATTCCTTGGCCAGAGAACGTAGGTATCCCGAATTATTATGCGCAAAAAACTTCAGGAGGAGTTTTACGCGCGTTTTAGAAGTGACAAGAGATTCGAGCAAGAGGAAGAGTGGTGATTAGTTATTGGTTAATGGTTGTCAAGTTATCGGGTTGTCGGGGTTGGTTAGGTTAAGGAAATAAGGTTTGAGGTACGGAGTCCGAAGTTGATCACATAACCATTACCTATAATAGATTAGGAAGGGAATTTTAACCGGGAAAGTTATGGTAGGTGGTAAAAGCTTCGCCACTTCACTTCCAATCGGGGAGTTAGCGGATTGAGTAAAAAAATTACTCGGTAAGCAAATTTAAAGTCTTTGGGGAGTTATGCAAGGGTAAAAAGTATAGCCCTAGCGGTAAATACCTACCTTTTCTTGAATTGAAGAAGGATAAAATTAGCCGACCTGGTGGAGTCAATTTGAACAAATGAGCCAAAAGCATGATCCATATAGTCAGGAAAAACAATCTCGGTATTCGTAATTGGAGTGATCAAGGCGTACTCTTCAATGTCGTCAAAACTTGAAAGATTCATTCTTTTCAAGGCTTTCTTCTGAAACTCACTTCTGGAAATCCATCCTGTGGATAGGAAAGGAACGGGATTAGAGGAAGAGAAATTGAAACCCAAATTATGTTCATGATATCCCTCAATAATCATGGCAACTGATGGGATCAATCGAGTTTGTAAACTCAACAGCTCTTGGTCCATTATTTTTCGTCCTCTTCCCTCCTTTAAAAAGTTAGAAAAATGGAATGCAAATGCTATCAAATACACTAAGATTAAAACCAAAGCTGCTTTCCTCCGGATTTGGATTTGTCCAATCGTAAATAATGGGATCAAAATACAAAGAAAAAAAAGGAAAATAACTCTCCCTTGAATAAGAAAGAAGTGATTAAAAATCAACAAAAACAGAATCCAACTACTCACAAAAAAAATCAGATATGGTGTTCTCCTACATGTAAGAAAGACTAAAATCAGAATTCCTAAAATCAAAGCAGATTTGAATGCTTCTACTCTTTGAAATCTCCATAATCTGACCAGAGATTCTTCAACTTGGTCCATTGTAAATAATTTTGAATCTAGGCTCCTTTTCTTTTCATGCAAATCAGCTTCAGAAATACCACTGTCCTCAAAATACCATCTTGAAAAAAAATACATCTCTGAATGTTCAGGAATCGCTTTTCCTAATACCTCTTGATGAAAAACCGGGTGATCAATCACCCCCGCACGAATTCGATTAAATTTTAAAAAATCAGCATATGGAGAACTCATTTCATAGATTGACTTTGATCCGATAAGTCCTAAAAACAACAAAATCACTCCAAAAATATTTTTATCAAGCCGATAACTCATTCGACGGTAACTAAATAGAAAGTAAGATGCAAATCCCAGTGAAATCAAAATTGCAGCTTCCCATCTGATCATGATTCCAAAAGTGAGTAGAAAAAAGGCTAGACCTTTAGATAAATTTGATTCTTCTGAAGTTAAGATTATGAGTGCTGTAAAGGTCGAAAAACCCGCAACAAGGGTAAACTGAGGAAAAATACCAAAATGAAGACTGATCAAGAGGATAAAAAATGCGAGGAGATTTTTTGTGCTACTCGAAGCAGTGAATTTGGAAATCCTATGAATCAATAGGCTAAATGCCATATAAATACAAATAAACCAAACGCCTTCATACCAATAGGAATGTGGAAAAATGGTGTAGAGCTTGGAAAACCCCCAACTCAAAATTGGATGAATAAAAACGGCATACGGCTCTGGAGTACCGGTATACGCACCTGAGACCAGCCACATCATGATCACATCATCATTAACCTGAAACCTCCATGGTAGAAGGACTGCAATAATGACTAGACAAGTGGCCCCAGTTAAATACCACAAAAGAAAGAGTCTATTCTTAATCATCAATTCCACAAGAGATAAACAGGATTCCCCTCCAAATATCCAAGTAACAACGATTGATCAAACCCCCAACCATCAGGCAGGGATTGGTTTTCACAATAGACCATTTGTTTTGGAGGATTTGGAGTAATAATCTGTAATTGACTTTTGTCCCAAACATTTGCCGTATGGGGAATTTGGTATCCTGCAAGCCAAATCAATCCAGGTACCCTGTAGGCCGCTTGAATTTGAGTTACCCCTCTGGCTTGGGCAAATTGCTGGATTTTCTCAACCAATTCAACTTGACTTTTATCGATCTTAATCACTTCTCCACCTCTGTAAAAATCAATCTTAGAAGACCAAAGAGGTTTCTCTTGTCCAAATGGATGCCACCATATCCCATTAAAAACCAATAAAATCGGGATCATGCAAAACAATAACCTGAGAGAGGAACCCCAATTAGTAGTTTGGATCAATATCAGAAGCAGCCAAAATACCCAATAATGTATCCCGATTCTCATCCAATACACATCACTTCCCAGATGAAGAATAAAGGGCAGGATAAACAGTAAAACCTCGGTGTAGGAAGGTATTTTTTCTTTCCATGTCATAGCGATAAGAAAAGCAGAAAAGATCAGGATTATATGATGCCACTCCTCATTGATGTGAGTAAAAAAGGAAATCCCAGCCAAAACTAAAGCGACTAATCCGGCCATCCACCAGGTCCAATCCGGACGATAAAAGCGTAAAAACCGAAACGCGAAAGAAATCAATACCACCGAAACCACGTACAAAAATCCCAGTACCAAAGTTTTGAACAAATAAAAGAAAGAGTACGTCTCTCGTGCGGTTTGAATAGGAATGGCTTCCGACAGCCTGGAGATGCAATTTTGATGAAAAAGAATCCAAAAGGTCACTTCCAAAAGAATAAAAGGACTGAGGGCTCCGATATACGCCCAAATAGAATGTTTTCCCACAAACAAATAGTGGATGATGGTAAGTAGGAAAAGAACTATCGCAACGGTCACTTTAACATAGACCAAGAGGGCCAAAATCAGACCAAGTAGGATGGATTTCACCCAGTAATGTTGGTCCGAAAATATCATGACAAGCCAAAAAGAGCTCAAAACTACTGTCAGGGAATTGTAAGAAAGCGTGGGAGGTAAAAAGGCATATCCTGTGAATATCCCTAAGGAACAAATCAAAAAGGCCTCAACCTTTGGGATCGATCCATGAACCATTTTTCTCAAAAAGGAGGATAAGGCCATTGCACCTAAGAGGTAGAGAATCAACCTCAACCTTCTCAATTCAGCGAGTGAAAAGGCACGCCCCGTTACTTGATGATAAAGTTTAAAGAAAAGGTCATAATTAATGATTCCAACATCATTGGATTGCCTTGGGTCTGCCAGCAGGACATAAAAGCCCTCGTCTGAAATATCAAATCCTCGATTGAAGCCCAAAACTATCAATACCAGACAGGCTGCAAATGAAAGAGAGGAATAGGCACTCGGCATGAAGCTAAAATACCAACTCCTATTCAATTCACCAGCACTGCCTAACTATCATGAAAATTTTCCTCAAATAGTCTTACTTTTTATCTGATCAATTAAATAAATATTCTTTATATATAATCGGTTTTTTCATGTTTAGTATCGGAAAAACAATATTATGTGGAAAACTTTCTTGGTTAGAAACCAAAAAATACCCAATTGTGGGTATTTTTTTGAAAGGCACTACTGGTAATTTTGATCAGGGTGATTAAGCAACTTTTCTCATGACTTTTGCTCTAAAAACTTTGAAGGGATTTTTCTCAAGACTTTTCTACCCTTTTCAATTCAAACAAAAAGGAAGGCTTCGGCCTTCCTTTTTTATTTCAATGCTATCTTTCAGTTTAATAAAATCTCACTTCACATTCTGGATGAATTGCCTTAAATGAATCCACTGCTCTTGTGGTCAGATTCGTATTGAAACAAGAAAGCTTTTTTAAGGATTTTAATCCCTCCAAAGGTTTCAAGGACCTGAGATTCGTACTTGCCACATCGAGTTCAACTAGTCCAACCAAATTTTCCAATCCTTTAAGCCCCTTGAGGTTTGTACCGGAAAGGTTAAGCTTTTGTAGATTTTTCAAATTGCTGATTGGTTGTAAATCTTCTATCCCGGTGTTGGAGAGATCTAGCTCGACTAAATCAATCAATCCAGAAACTGATAGAAAGTCTACAGATGGAATTTGCGACAACCTCAGGGAAGTCAGCTTGGTCATACTGCTTACTGGAGCGATTGAAGTAATGGGAGCATCAAAAACATAAAGTTTCCTGAGGTTGGCAAAAACAGTCAATGGATTTAGGTCTTGGACACCAATTCTCTCGAAACTTAGCTCAGACCTTCCGGTTAGCTGATGCAATTGTTCTGTTGAAGGAGATTCCGGTAAACTAAACTGACTTCTAAATAAATCTCTCCAGGTTGAAGGCATTTCGATCCACCAAGTTTGAAGTTCCTCAGTCCTATAAATTACATTGATATCGGGTCTTTGAATTAAAAAATCAGGCACCTCTTCCTGAGGGATTGCTGAGCGATTCACGTTTAGATAAGTAAGCTTAGGAAGCGTCACAATTTCGGAAATACTTTCTACAGGGTTTCCTTCTAGATCAATGTATTCTAGAAGTTCTACTTCTTTCAGAATAGAAATATCCTTCACTCCAGAGTTTTTCCCAACAATCCTTTTCAATGTTCTGATCTCACTCAAAGGAATCAGGTCCACAACCAGAGGATTACCAGAAAAGCTAAGGTCAGATAAATTCACAAAGCGAATCAAGGGGTTAAGCGTCTCAATCCCTGCCTCATCCAAATCAATTGAAGGAAGAGTCACGGTTTGGGTAAGAACCTCAACTCCTGGTTGGTCATTTCTAATAGAAGGATTTGCTTTCTTGAGTACATCTTTCCATGCCACCGGTAAACCTTCCCACCAAGATTCTAGATCTTTGACATGATGAATGAGAAGGATTTCTCGGTTTCTCCTGACAAAATCAGTAGCAGCATCTACCGAAAGCTTGGTCTGATCAGCAGAAATTTTCTTTAATCCGGGAAGATTTTCAACCGGTGACAAATCTGCAACTGAAGTATTGGTAATATCTAAAAGCTCCAATCGGGTCATCCCTTTCAAAGGAGACAAATCCTGAAGATTTGATTGCGACAAATCCAAGTTTTTCAAAGAAGTCAAAGAAGCTATCGCTGAAAAATTGAGCATGTAATTTTTGCTTAAATCAAGTCTTTCAAGCTTGATCAGTTCTTTGATATTTTCAAGATTATTGAAGCCGCTTTCTGTTAGATCAAGGTCAACGAGATTTTTAAACTCATTCAGAACCGCAAAGCTCTGAATAGGTGTTTTTTCAGCCCGAACTCCAATCAGACTTTTAAGATTAAGTAGTTCACTGATATTCTCAATTTTGGTATTGGAAATATCGAGGTATTTCAGTCGATCCGAGTATTTGATAAACTGAATATTGGAGGTAGAAGTATTGGAAATATTTAGACTTTCTAATAGGGTTACATTGGAGATGGGTGCTAGATTAGTAATAGAAGTATTACTGATATCCAGGTGCTTGAGGTCTCTAAGCTCGGAAAGTGCGTTTAGGTTTTTAATCTCTCTATTTCCAGAAAGGTTAAGAGAATCTAAACTGACAAACTTATACCACAAGTCCAAACCCACCGTATCCGAAGAGGTGAGTTGAAACTTATTTTTGAAATAGGATTTCCAGCCGGAATCAAGAGAATTCCACCAAGCCTTCAATTCTTCATCCCTACTTACCTTAGTAGTGTAAACACTGACTATTTTGAGTTCCTGAGTTTTTTCATCCAAATTGATTTCAACAAACCGCGGTTTGGTATTTGAAATCTTCTCGCCTCCTATTCCTACCGCTGTGATCGTTCTATCCAAAGATGCAAGAAAATATACCTCTCCATTTTCCTTCTGACCTGGCTTTACTTCTCTTATTTTAAACTTGAATTCGACTGTTTTATAAAAAAATTCAATGTCTTTAAGGTATGCGGTAACATCTTTATTGGTCACTACCTTTCTATCCAAGAGCAGATCATCTTCTACTTGTACCTTGGCATCTCTGAAAATTTTGAGGTAGCTCTCGCGGATAATGACATCCTTATCTCTTGCGGAGGTTTGTGAATCACCGACAGTATTGAGTAAGTATTCCAAAAACCGAACCTGATCCTCTACTTTGGAGGACAGCTCGGTGACTTGATCCTTGGAATAGCCTTTGATGTTTTGAGCTTGAAGAGAAACACAAAGCAAAAATAACAGGCCGAGGAGCGCATTTTGCTTAATTCTGATCATAGATATATTTTAATAAGGTCTCTTTGTCACCTGGTCCGAGCCGGACAAGATTCGAAATCAACCAACCGGTATTGAAACCGGGTCTGTTAAACTGATTTACTTCGAAGTACCAGCCTCCGATTAAGAAAAAGTGAAACTTGACATCGTTTACTGTCTCGAAGCGGAGGTTGCCTTGCTTCATCTCATACAAGAAAATGGCCAAATAATCCGGTTTGTAGGAACTGGCAGTGAATGATTCTGGGGAATCAGAATCCTGAAATGCTCTTCTCAGGTTCATAAATCCCAATTCATGACTAAGAGGATGTAGAAAGTCTTTTTTCTCTCCAACTGGTTTATTGAATAGATTTTTGAATGGATCGAAGACCACATGGTCGATCACCCACTCGTACCCTAATCCTTCCGGTTGGATTTTCATAATAAAAGTGACTTGCTCCCTTTTTCCTTTGAAATTAAAAACTGCATCTACCTCTGCATACCAGCCTTGTCTATGAAAAATGAGGTATTGCGGATAAACTGGAGAAAGTACGTTTTGGATAAATTGGTTCTTCAAATCCGGGGAGATAGAAGAAGTCTGATTGTCAAAAAGAATTGAAAGGAATCCTTTTCTAAGATTTGGATTTTGAAAAAGTGAATCTCCGGGATAAAATCGGGTATTTCCATCGACCGATTCCTCTCCATTAAATCTTCTAAAGAATTGATTGAGTTGTTTGGTGGAAGCTGCAAATCTTCCATCATCCTTAATTGTCCCGGGGCCGCCAATATAGCCTTGCCCCGAGACAACAGAGATGATTGCGATAAAAAACGCAAAAATCAGAAAGGTTTTTCTCATGCGGAGGTTTCAGTCACTCTTACGTCGCCGAGCATCACGTCCCAAAACTCAATGGTACGACCAGCAATTTGGGTTTGCTTCTTCTCCACATAGATGGTGATGTCCTTTTTGGTTGTATCCTTATAGTTCATACCAGTTTCAATAGAAGTACCCTCAAATCTTTGATAGATCGTGATTACGCCAACGTATCTACCATCAGGCTGTCTTTCCAAGTCTGAAATGTATTGAATGTCATACCAAGTGATGTTTACTCGGTCATAGTTGAGAGCCATCAGTCTTTCAAAGTATCTTCTTACTTTGTAGTAAGCGATTTCTTTAGTGTTGATAGAAGACACTCCCATTTCAGCACCTGGAGCGAAAAGCTCTTCAGCTCTATCCATAACGCGGTTTGCTTCTGAGAATTGTGTCTCTTTGCTACCTATGATGGCAATGTACTTGGAAAGGTCTTTCACTTTTTCCAAAGCGAGAGAATCAATTGCTTGCTTTCGAGCAGGGCTGATATTGTCCTGAGCCATAACTGCCAATGATGCAGAAAGGAAAAGACCTAGGAAAAGGATAACTTTATTTTTCATTTTGTTCAGTTTTTCCGGGTTGAATTATTTTCTTTTCAGTTCCAATTCAGACACTTTACCGCTGGCATCCAATCTGATATCAGAGATATAGTTAAGATTTTTCTTGGTGTCTTTCAGGTACTCCAAATATTTCTTAATGGTAGTTGGTTCGTCATAATCTTTAACTCCTTTTTCTTCGTGGATTACGATCAAAACAGGAGTTTCCTGATTAGAGAACATTGCTAAAGCTTCTTGAATTGTTTGATTTGCTGCATTCACGTTGCTAGCATTTGAAACAGAATTGAAGATGTTTTCAAGACGTTCTGCCGCTAACTCTTCTGCAGATTTAGCAGGAGCTGGTGGAGGAGGAGCCTGTTGAATGACTTCTTCTTTTGGTGCAGGGGCTGGTGCTGGTGCTACAGTCTTCTTTTTACTTTTACATGCACCCATGGCCATCATGGCTAACAGAGCCACAAACATGGTTTTTCTCAAGGAAAGAGAGAACAAGGATTGCTTCATCTTTTTGATAGATTAGGTTTTATTAATTAAGATAGTTGCCGAATTATAGGGCGATTGGATGGTGCAAAGTAAATAAAAACATATCATTTGGCTGCACTGCTTTACACGTATTGAAATTGATATTTACCCTTTCGTGTAAAAAAAACTTTAATAAATTATTTTTATAAGTCTTGTGGGGAAATCAAAAAAAATTCAACTCTCTGAATTTCAATATTTAAAAATTCTATCAGTCTTAACTTAAAGTAGTATCAGATTGAGAACCAGAGAAAGAAAAGAAAATTGAAATCTGTTCCTAAAAATCAAGAGAATCCAAGATCTTATATCCATTTCTAGACATTTTTATTGACTTTTTTTTTCAAATAAATCTACACCGCGATTTTAAAATGAGCTAGCTGAAATTCAATTTCAACCTAAGTCCCCTTCTCGAATTAGGACCCATTGTTAAAATGGAAATCCGGTTTTGTGCATTTTAAGTTTTCTAACAAGAACTAAAGATATTTCGACCTATCGAATTAATGTCCTAAAAGATTAAAATATTCAAAAAATACCCTATATAGGGTATTTACTTCAACGTTTTAATAGATGAACTTTGAAACAGTGTTAAGTTTTAAATCAGGCTAAAGCCAACCAAAAAAGCCCTCTGGAATCTGGAGGGCTTTTTTTTGATTTTTAGAACTGAATTAGTCTTAAAGCAGATTAAATTTCTTCTGAATGGGAATTTTAATCATCAAATAAACTAAAGCGGATCCAACCAGCACAGTTGCTGCCAAAAGAGGGCTAGGAAAAGTCTGAGGGTAAATGAATAAAACAAAATTTAATAAGAATTGACCAAATGCATAGACCAAAGAAACCGACACATGATCTTTTTTTAATTGATTGACTATCAATTGGTACAAATGAGATCTATGAGGGAGGGCTACATTTTCTCCACGAAGTAATCGCTGCCCGAGAGTCAGAAACGAGTCTGCGCCATAAATCAACAAAAAAAGAATTATGGTCCAATTTTCACTAGCCAAATATAATTTGGCGAGAAAGTAAATAACTAGGTAGGCAATAGAGATACTTCCAATATCACCTGCGAACATTAAAGCTTTTTTACGCAGATTGAAAATCAAAAAAACCAAAATGGATAGAATGATGTATTGAACTAAGCTCGTCTCAAAAATCGGCATGAATTGATTAATTGCCAGAATTGAACCAAAAAAAACCATGGAATATAAACCAGTAATTCCATTGATTCCATCCATAAAATTGATGGCATTGATTATACCTAAAGCAATGAAATATAGGATTGGTAAAGCCCAAATTGGTTTTTGCTCAAATACCCCGAGGTCGTAGAAAGACATGGATAGAGCAATAAACTGAATTCCAAATCTTAACTTCCTAGATAACGTGTACATGTCATCCAAAAGGCTCACAGCTGAAATCCATACCAATCCAAGTACCATCCAAGTATTGAGAAAATCTGTAATCAACCACCAAAGAATTACGGCAACTGGAAAAATGATTCCTCCTCCCCGTACGGTTGGATTAATATGGGAACTGCGGTTATTAGGATGATCAATTATACCAAATTTCAATGCTAATCGGTGGTAAACTAATGCCGCTAATAGCAAGACAAGGAAAATGATAAGTTGCGAGAGGATCATATTTATCAGCGGAAATCTGATTTAACGAACTAAAAGATCACCGTTATTTGCCAGCCATTCTTCAGCTGCAATCCAATCTTCTTGTGTATCAATATTGACGTAGTAAATCGGGTCATTTTCTAAAAAGGTGGTTTTTGAACCGTAAATAGATCCTGATTTTATCACCTCTGATTTTGTCAAATAAATACTACCGTCTCTAAAATACGCTTTTGGCAATTCTTGCCTCCTTGGGATAATTGTGGATTCTCCAGTTGCAATCTTCAGAAAACCAACAGCATCTTCTTCAAAAGTCCAATGTGGATTATAAGTCAAAGGGACAGGTAACACCGACACCAATGAGTCGGCATCAGTTGAGATAAATTTCGCAATTGCAGCTTCAAGAAATTCAAGAGAACGAAATGGAGAGGTTGCCTCCAAAAGGCAAATTGCATCAAAATGCTCTCCAATAGAGGCATAATATTCTAAAGCGTGTTGAAGGACGGGAAGAGTTGGAGTTGAATCCTTAGCCAATTCTGAAGGCCTTAGGAAGGGGACCTCTATCCCATCCCTGAGCCCAACCTGGGCAATTTCAGAGTCATCTGTACTAAGCATAACTTTTGAAATCAATCGAGACTTTTTTGCAAGCTGGGAAGTATAGGTTAGCAATGGGACACCTCCTAATAGTTTAATGTTCTTTCTAGGAACACCTTTAGAACCTCCTCGCGCCGGTATAATGGCAAGAATTCGCATTTTTTGATTTAAGCTATTTTGACAATCTAGGACAAAAAAGGCAACTTCTTTTTTAAATCATCGGATCAAAATGAATACGCCTGATCTTTCAGACACTTCGCCAGACCTACTAGTAAATTTACCTCTATAAACGTAGTTGCCATTTTGAGCTGGTTTGCCGTTATGCATTCCATTCCAACCAAGATCTTCCAAGGATTCAGACTTGTAAAGTAGTTCTCCCCAAGTATTGAAAATATAAAATTCCATAGAAGCAATTCCTCTCGTGTATGGTTTGAAACTTTGATTTTTCAAGCCATCTGGAGTAAAGGCATTTGGCACCATGATTCTATAATCGTCCGTAACTACTATTACTCTCTCATATGTTGAAATACATCCAAGTGAATCTATCACCTGTAGTGAAACAGTGTATGTTCCTTTGTTTTGATATTGATGAGTTGGATTTTGAGCAGTGCTTGTTGTTCCATCACCGAAATTCCAATTCCAAATGATTGCTTTGCCAAGGCTAAAATCGCTAAACTGAACAATTTCTTGAATTTGCACTTCTGCATTTGGCAATAATATACCATTGCCTAAGTCTACTTCATAGTTGAATGCTGCTTCAAGTAATTCATCTGCAATCAAGACTCTAATTCGCAAAGGTTGATTCCAGCAGCCCGAACCTTTAATCGAGCTACTAACCCGGTAATCACCTGACAAAGAAACCTTCTCCAACTCGCTGATTTGCATCGATACGCCAGATGGGCTCAACACATTATAATCATAAACTGATGGGTTAAATCCTTCAATGTAATCAGTGAGGTCAACTGTCCCTTTTGGATCACAAACCACTGAAGGATTGGAAACTCGCAAGGTTGGAAAGCTATAAACTTGAACCTTTACTTCTTTAGGGCTGATATTGCAAATACCATTTCCACTTGCCGTCACGTAATATTTATAAGGAATCGAAGCTCCTTTCAAACCAGATATTGACATATTACCCGTTGGGGTGATATCAAACGTTGCTCCGTTTATTGTCATTCCATCTGTGATGATTGAATTACCTTCCGCATCTAATGACCAGGAATAAGCAGGGTTTATGATGTTTTGAGGTAAAGTTGGAATCAGCTCAGCTAGCTCTCCCTCACAAATCACATCATCTGAAATTGAAATTACCGTTGGCACTTCTACTAATGTGAAATTGGTTGGAAGACTTACCAAACAACCAGAATTATCCCTTACTTGGAAACTATAATTTCCAACTCCCAGATTACTGATCACTGCTTGGCCGGGTGCGGCAATATTTTGTGAACCAGAATTTGTACCATTTTTAATCCAAGTGACAGTATAGGGAGGATAACCTCCCGAAATCTGAAATCTAACTGCACCATTACTTTGGCCGCAAGTTGGAGAATCTTGCTGTAGATTATTTGCTTCCAAGGCTGAAACAGGCCCAGTAACTGACAATCCATTAAGGATTAAAGAACAACCCTCTTTTGTTCGAACTTCAACCTGATAAGTTCCAACTGGAACTTTGAATACATTGCCAGCCCCAAAAGGACCTCCATTTAAACTATATGAATAATTCCCTGATCCACCTGATGCCTGTACAGTGATTTCGCCTCCATCACCAAAACAAACCTCGTTTTTGATTACAGAAGATACTGTAGGCAGATCATAGACCTTCACCTCTACTCTTTCCACAAAACCAGTACATACTCCGGGACCTGTAGCTGTCACATAGTATACATACGGAGCAACCCTTGCCGGTAAGTTACTTACAGACAAAGATCCTGTACCGTCAATGAGATAGATTCTGCCATCACCGGCAGGTGTAGCACTACTGTTGATCTTTTGAGTCAAACCCGCATCCAAAAACCAATTGAATACCGCCCCTGGTGCCAAAGGGTCAATTGTCGGAGTAAGCACGGCAGTCCCTCCTACGCATATCTCTGCATCTTGAACGGCGATCTGTGATGGCCCGTCCACTAGGGTTACCGTATTGGTAGTTATCGTACACCCTCTTGCATCGGTTACTTTCACCTGATACTCTCCCGAAGTATAGCCATTCAAAACTACCGCACTATTACTAGTAGTCTGAGTACCTAAACTTGTTCCATTTTTAATCACTTCCAATGTATATGGAAGCCATCCTCCGGTGAGCGTAAATTCAAGCTTACCATTTGGTGCATTACAACCCGGATCTACCTTGGTCATCACCGTAGAGGACAGGGCCGCACTTGGTCCCAATATCTCAAATGTCGTCTTTTGGGCACAGCCCGCAGGAGTATTCACTTCTAGATTATACACACCCGCTCCCAAATTCAACGCCTCAAATGCCGATTGACTTAGTGGCGCACCCCCATTGACAGTATAAGTATATACAGGCAAGGAACCTGAAGTGATTTTAACCTTTCCATTTGTATTGCCAAAACATGTAATCGGGGTGAGTTCAAGCTCCACTTCTGGAACATCATAGACCGTTACTTCAATTTTGGATTCTTTACCCGTACATACGACATAGAAATAAAAATCATGAACCCCTGCCGGTAAACCTGTTACTTCCAGCTCAGGATTAAGCCAATCGGTATCATTTATAGCGTAGGTTATAGAAGGCGTCGAAGGATCAGCTCCATTTGAAATTAATCCAGTCTTACCCGGTCCTGTATACCATTGGACTTCACCAATTGCTTCGGATGGATAGCTTGGATTAGGCATTGAGTAAATACCTTTAATGATCACAGGTAGGCCTACACATGCATTAAGTGTAGGAGTAACAGTTGGCTGGTCATAGACCTTCACCTCTACTCTTTCCACAAAACCAGTACATACTCCGGGACCTGTAGCTGTCACATAGTATACATACGGAGCAACCCTTGCCGGTAAGTTACTTACAGACAAAGATCCTGTACCGTCAATGAGATAGATTCTGCCATCACCGGCAGGTGTAGCACTACTGTTGATCTTTTGAGTCAAACCCGCATCCAAAAACCAATTGAATACCGCCCCTGGTGCCAAAGGGTCAATTGTCGGAGTAAGCACGGCAGTCCCTCCTACGCATATCTCTGCATCTTGAACGGCGATCTGTGATGGCCCGTCCACTAGGGTTACCGTATTGGTAGTTATCGTACACCCTCTTGCATCGGTTACTTTCACCTGATACTCTCCCGAAGTATAGCCATTCAAAACTACCGCACTATTACTAGTAGTCTGAGTACCTAAACTTGTTCCATTTTTAATCACTTCCAATGTATATGGAAGCCATCCTCCGGTGAGCGTAAATTCAAGCTTACCATTTGGTGCATTACAACCCGGATCTACCTTGGTCATCACCGTAGAGGACAGGGCCGCACTTGGTCCCAATATCTCAAATGTCGTCTTTTGGGCACAGCCCGCAGGAGTATTCACTTCTAGATTATACACACCCGCTCCCAAATTCAACGCCTCAAATGCCGATTGACTTAGTGGCGCACCCCCATTGACAGTATAAGTATATACAGGCAAGGAACCTGAAGTGATTTTAACCTTTCCATTTGTATTGCCAAAACATGTAATCGGGGTGAGTTCAAGCTCCACTTCTGGAACATCATAGACCGTTACTTCAATTTTGGATTCTTTACCCGTACATACGACATAGAAATAAAAATCATGAACCCCTGCCGGTAAACCTGTTACTTCCAGCTCAGGATTAAGCCAATCGGTATCATTTATAGCGTAGGTTATAGAAGGCGTCGAAGGATCAGCTCCATTTGAAATTAATCCAGTCTTACCCGGTCCTGTATACCATTGGACTTC
>VFQO010001284.1_pt1 | contig 20104 bp, 18 predicted proteins | sample 3512331 | NCBI WGS metagenome assembly VFQO01 (sample SAMN10412371, study PRJNA504923) | tailings metagenome | isolation source: Replicate 3 from Balatoc abandoned mine | place: Philippines: Itogon, Benguet | collected 2017-08-28
CAGAAGTCTGGTGGAGACCAAGATGCACTGCTTCAAACGCCTGGGCCAACGGGTGATGGCGCGCACGTTTGAGCGGCAGGTGGTGGAGTTGCATGTGCGTGTGGCTCTGCTCAACCGTTTCACGCAACTCGGGCGCCCGAGCACGGTGCCCGTGGGTGCCATGGCATAGCTGCGTCTGGGGCTGGGGTAATCTCGTCTGCCTTCCGACTTGTGCAACAAAGCCCCCGCGAACGAAAGCTGCATTAAGTCCAGTTGCCATTCCCTTTCGAGTGGCGCAGTGGCTTGAAATCAAATCCCCTCTCTCAAAGGATCTGATAATCGCGTCTGATAGCCAGTAAGCAATCGGGCTGCCGGGAATTTTTCTAAATTCCGCTGCGGAGGCCCGAAAGAAATACTTCTCCATGCCCTGCTTGGCCTGGCTTGTTTGGCTGTTACTCATCGTAGTTCTCCAAATCTTGCTCTTGCGCTGGGGCACCGATCTGCTGCCAGTCGTCGGCAACCGACTTCCAGTCCACTGGGCGCTCGACAGTCTGGCCTTTGCCACCCTGGCCTGACCAAACCGCCCAGAAATCTGGGTCATCCGATTTCGGACGGTGCTGCTGAGGCAGCGCGTTCATCTGTACTAATACCGGCAGCTCAGACGCCCAACCGAGCAGAATGGCGTGACGGGAAGGCAGCGAGGGCAAGTCGCGCAGCAGGCCGCGCAGGTTGTCGGGAACCAGTTTGTGGACCAACTCTTGGTCCCGGTCGTTGCTGATTCGGTGCAGCAAGTAGCTGTTGCACTGGGACAGAACCGTGGGCGACAGCTCGCTGGGGCGCTGCGAGGACAACACGAGGCCTAGCCCAAACTTGCGACCCTCGCGGGCGATCTTCTCGAACACTTGGCAGCAGATGGCGGCCGAGTTCTGGTTTTCCGCATCGTCGTGATATCGCTTTATGAAGGTGTGCGCCTCTTCCATCACCAGCACGGTAGGCAGGGTCTTGCCATGATGTAGCTTGCGGTAGCGCTGCAGCGCCTCCAGCGTCATGCGAGCGATCACGGCAGTAATGAGGTGCACTACCTCGGCGGGCACCAGCGAGAGGTCGATAACGGTGACCGAACCGTTCGACGCCTTGTTGTCGCCGATGTAGTTGCGCAACCAGTCGTCCAGTGTGAGGTCTTGGGCAGTGCCCGAAACGATCTTCATGCGGCTGTCCGACAGCAGGGTGCGAATGCGCATCTGCATGGTCTCGACGTACTCGGATACGCCGAGCAGTTCGGCGGTGGCCTCGACGCTACGGAGAAGCTGATCGCCAGTGAAGGGGCGCGGCACATCGGCGTCGATAGGCAGGATGTCGGTATCGCTGCCGCCAAAGACAGAATGCGTGCTGCTAAGCACGCCGATCAGTGCGCCAATCTCTTGAGGGGTGAAAATTGCTGGCCAATCACCTCCATGTGCAGCCAAGAGCGTAGTGATGTGTTGAATCAAACCATTCAACGCAGAGCTTTCCGCCGCATCGAAGGAAGTGTTGTCGGCCAAGCCCTCTTTCCATCGGATCAATCGATCACGGAAGCCTTTTGCAGGCCCAGCACCTTTCCATGGGTTCCCCGAATTTCTTTCGACTTGAATCGCCGAAACGAGCGTGCGCAGATAGCGGCGCATCTCATGGCTGGGTGTGACGGTGGCGCCAAAGACGCCATCGCGGACCGACCGTAGCGCCTGGACCAAGGTCGGCCGCTGCGTCTTGGAGCTGGCCTGGGTAAAGGCCGCCCATTCGGCACTGTTCCAGAACCAGAGCGGGATCTGCAGCTGTTCTACGCCCTCGCCTGGCTCGACAGCAAACACCCGCACCTTGCTCATGTCGCGGAAGGTGTTGGCGTATTCGCCATTGGGGTCGAGCACGATGAAGCGGGCGTTGGGGTCAGCGCCGCCTCGTGCCTTGCGAGCCTCATCCATTGACCAGCGGATCAAGCCTGCGACCGAGCATGACTTACCGCTGCCAGTGTTCCCCAGCACGGCCAGATGGCGCCCGAACAAGCGGTCCGGGTCAATTTTGACTTCGGCATTGGCAGCCAGTGGGCTGGTGCCAATCAGCACCTGCCGGTTGTCGCCGGACTCGACGATGGCACGTAGCTGGCTTTGCGTGGGCAGTAGCACAGCATCGCCGACGGTGGGGTAGCTTTCGACACCGCGCCGGAAGCGATACAGATCATGGCCGCTCGCGTCTTTGCTCTCGTAAGCCAGTACCCCCAGTGGGTTGAGGCTCATCTTGCGCAGGGGATACGGCAAGTCCACCAGTCCGAAGTCCTGCATGCCCTTGCGCTTGGGGTACTGCGAACGCTCAATGGTGATCCATTCGACCTGAGCGACCAGATGCCCTTCGTCACTTGGGATCAGCACATAGCCGTTGATGCGCGGGAAGGGACGCGGCGTGCCGGTATTGAGGGCCACGCCATCGGGCGCCTCGATGTCGAGCAGCACCTTGATTTCGTCGGGTGAGACGAAGTCGATGGTGCCAATGCGTAGCGAGTCGGCATAGGCCAGGGGGGACATGCTCATACGAGGTCGCTCCCGTCAGACGTCCCGAACTCTAGGGCTGCCGCTTTGGCAACTTGGGACTCCGTCCCCATGCGCTGCTTGAGCAGCTCGCTCATGCGGAAGGTGGTCTTGTCAATGGCCGACTTAGGCAGGTAGTGCTCGGTCAGCGTCGTCAAGTCTGCCAAGGCCGGGCCGATCAACAGGCTGATCTGGGAGGGACGGCCCAGCTCTCGGTAGGTCTGCATGATCCGACCCAATGGGTCGTCATACGAGACCACCACCAGATGCGTCGAGGGAATGGTGAGCATGTCGCGGACGACGCGGTTGATGTGCTCATCGCCAAAGCTGTAGCCGTAGGTCACCAGCGTGCTGTTCGGGCGGCACACCGCTGCCGCGAGGTCGCGGAACAGCTCGACATAGGGATAGTCCGCCGTTTCCCTGTCCTTGGCCGCGTTGGGGTAGATCATCAGCTCGTGCGCCGAGGCTTCGCTCAGGCCCGGCGCCTGCAGATAGGGGTCAACGCTGGCGGCTCCAAACGGCAAACCGATACGACGGATGTCTTTTCCTGTCTGTACCCAATCCACCGAGCCATGCAGCTTGGTGTAGCGGGCCACGCCTTCCAAGTAGCGCGGCTCGCCACGGATGCCGGGCGGGTTGTAGTGCATGTCCAGATCCAGCCGAGATGACCGGAAGATGGGCATCAGCTTGCCCAGGAAGCGGTCCAGCAGATGCAGCCCAGCCAACTCCGCCCCCGCCTCGATCAGCCGGTCGTAGTTGGTGGTAAAGATGTTCAGCCGGTCTCGCACCCCGGTGCGGCTGGCGAAGCTCATCAGGAAGGTGACGAGGGTGTTGAACGCTTCCTCGCGCTTATCCTCCGCTGCACTGGCAATTCCTTCTTCGCTCTTCAGGATCGACTTAGCAAAATCCTGCATGCCGGTCTGAAGCTCAGTGCGCAGAGCTTTGGCTTCTGTCCTCTGCTGCAGGATCTCCAGACCACGCAGCAGCTCGTTAGCAACGCGTAGCTGGTCCTCTAAATTGCCCTTCTCACGCCCGGCGGCTTCTGCCGCTTTCGCGGCAGCCTGATTGATTTCGGTTTGATGGTGACTTAGCGCCAAGGTGCCCATGCCTGCTGCACCCTCGCCGGCTGCCAGGTAATGCACTGCGTGGGTGAGACCCGAACCAGCGAGCAGCGACAGATGCTCTGACTGGAACAACGATGTCAGCCACGGCTCGATACGGTTGCGGAGCTCCTTGCGCCCGAAAGTCTTGCCGGTGAGCCAAGTGGCTTGCGAGCCATCTTGGAGCTTGAACGCATCACCTTCTGCCGTGAATCTCAGCGGCTGATGGTCATCGCGAATCTTGAGCGTGTTGACAGTCATTCTTCTCTCCCCCTGGAATGTCTTGTGTTAAGTCTTTGCGACGCGAGCTGCTGGCCACTTTGGAAAGCTCGCATTCCAAAGATCAATGTTGAACACCTGGCAGTTCTCAGCCAACTGTCTTTTCCAGCGGGGTACAGCCTTTCCCATGGGCGGCAGCTTTCGAGCTATTTCGTCTGAGAAGTTGGGGAGAAGTTCGCTATCTTCGAAGGTCACAAGGCTGACGTAGTGAACGGGCTTGTGCAGGCACTCCTCGGCCCAGCGGTACAGGAAGGTGTCTATGAACTTCGCAGCAAAGGTTTCGCTCAGCGTGCCGTCTTGCAGTTCACCATGGAACTTTGCCAGTCCCTCTGCTTGTGCTCTGGGGTTGCCCGGATCTTTTACCTCCACGAACAAAATTGCCTCCTCAAGCTCAACCACGAAGTCAACACGGTGCATTTGTCCGACCCCGTGATAGCCCGGCTGGTCCGCTTTCATCTGATCGAAGACGATGGCGTTAAGGGCATCGGTGAAGTCGATTTCTAGGTCGCGCTCACGCAGCTTCATTTACCCAAGCTCCCCATTTTGCGAGCCACCTGTTCTTTAGTGAGCGCGTTGAAGGTGTCGGCGATGGCGTTCGGCTCAATGGCGCGGTAGTCGTCCATGCTGTCCCGGCGCACTTGGCCGGTGTCCGCATCGCGTGAAAGCACGTGAAAACGCACCTGATCTCCCTTACCCGTGTCCATCATCAGGTCAAACCACTTCAGTAGCACGTAGTCGTGGGTGGCCAAGATGACTTGTTGTCCGTTGCGGGCAAGCTCTAACAGAGCCTGTACCAGATCCTTCATCAGCTTGGGGTTGAGGTTGGATTCCGGCTCATCCCACAGGAGTGGTCCGCTGGTACCAGGGTTGAAGCTGCCATTGCTGAGCAGGCGTTGCAGTACGCCGATCTTGCGGAAGCCTTCAGCGGTCATGCTGCTTGACATCAGCGGGGCCGCCCTTCGGACGAATCTCAGTTTTGAATCCTTGAAGGCCTGAGGAGCGAGCTCCTCATCGGTCGTGCTTTGTCCCTGATGGTCTTCGTAGGAGCCCGCTTGGAAGCAGAACCCACCATCTTTAAGCAGGTAGCGCCCGCCGATGAGGTCGGTCAATTTGGGAACTATGTTGAAGAACCTTGGATTGTTTTGAGTCTTCTTCTGCAGGCTTCCATCATCCTCTGTCCGTAGTTGATTGGCCAAATCCAAATACGTATCGTCGAACATGCGTTCAATGGTCGGCTGATGGGATTCAAGGCTTGTTAGGCCTCGTACCAGGGACAGCACTTCCTTGGTGGGGATGAAAACAGCTGGGGCTAGGTCCAACCTATCGTCGGCACTCACCTTAACTTTGGTAGCGTTCCCTGCGAATTTGACGGTGATGCCCCTGTCAAGAGCATCACTAGCACGCAGCATCGCCTCGGTTCGGTCGCCAGTTCGACGTAACGCCCCAACTTGGTCACTCAGCGGCAGATACAGCCGGCACAATTTTTTCGCCAGTTGATCACTTGCGTTTTCGCCGCGAGTCTCCGGTCCACATAAGGCAAATATTGCTTTCAAGAGTTGGGTCTTGCCGGTCCCGTTCTCACCGATGACGATGTTGATGCCTGGCGAGAACTCGATGGACAGGTCTGCAAACGCGGTGAAGTTCTTGAGCTGTAATTGCTTAATCTTCATGTTGCCACACCTTGCTTGATGGCCAAGGCCATCAACTCCATCTTCTCGGCTTCTGAATTGCCATCCACCAACCGCAGGTAAGCACCACGGTAGTCCGGCTTGTATGTGTTCTCCAGCACAAAAGCCGTTGTGGAAACGACCTCGCCGCCGATGCTGTCGAACGCACGCGCACCCAGGTGGGCCATTGAGAGGATGGTGTGCTGATTGAGAATGCGGCTGCGCAGCGACTCGAACGACGACAAGAACATCCAGCTCTGCATCGTGATCATGGCCACGGCACCGCCGCGCACGGCCAGATCCAGATTCCGCTCGATGAACATGGCAAACAGGTCTGACTTGCTGTACGGGTAAGTGCTCTTTGCCCAATCGCTCAGCTTGGGGTTCATGCCCTTGCTGCCCATGTAGGGGGGGTTGGCTACCACCACCGCGTAGCGCGGGCTGAGGTAATCGGCCATGCGCAGCACGGTTAGCACACGCTGGTGTGTCTCTGCCAAAAACAGGTTGCTACCCATGTCTTTGGCCTCCAACGTGGCCAGTACATCGGCCACATTGGCAACTGTGGGCACGATCAACGAGCCAAAGTTGTCTGCTTCGCTGAACTGCTGAAGCGTTTCGCGCAAGCCGTGGGTGAACAGGTCACGCCCAACAACGCCCATGTATTCATCCAGCTCATCCCTGCTGAAGCTCACCTTCTCCAGCACACAGATGTTGGGCTTGACGCGCTTGTTGAAGAACCGCCGCTGACGCGCTCTGGCCTTCATCGTCAGTGCAAAGGCGGCCAGCTCGCCAGCGCGTTCGTCCAGTTCGATGCCAAACAGGTTGTGCGTCAGGATTTTTTCTGGAATTTCCGTGGCGTCATAGCCTTCTTCCTCGTACATGGCGTACAGGAGGTCAAAGGCGTAGGTGAGCATGTGGCCGGAGCCGCAAGCGGGGTCGCACACCTTGATGTCTTCCGGGCGGTTGATGCGCAGGAAGTCGGTTTCCGGCTGTTCAGGAGGGATGTAGTACTCCATCTGCTCAGCCAGCTTGGAGTTGGGGCGGTTGAGCAACCACAAGCGCCCGAGGGAGTTGTCCACCAGGTACCGCACGATCCAGTGCGGCGTGAACAGCTGCGTGGCGGCTGGGATGTTCTCCGGGGTGATCTTCTGGTTCTTCTTCAGCCCCTCAAACACAGCGTCTTTTTTCTCAGAGATGTAGAACTGGTACAGCCAGCCAATCACTTCGACGTCGCTGCAGGCATCGGGCGTCATGGCCTCGCGGGTGTAGGCCAGGATGGAGTTGCCCGACAACAGATCGTCGGGCATCAGCAGTTCGGTGTAGTCGTCAATGCGCTCGAACAGAAAGTCCATGGACTGGTGCCAAGCGTTGCACACATTGACCAACAACAGCCGATAAGCTTCGCCTTGGGGGTCATGGCTGGGGGCTTTGCCTGCCAGCAAATCGGCAATTTGCTGCCGGGCTTTGGCGGGCACCATGTCTTCGTCCATGTGACCCATCTTGGCCTCGGCCAGGATCTCGGGCTGAAACTGCCCCTCAGCGGGCGACACCACGCCAATGCGCGTGTAGCGGTTCACATCCATGAAGCGCAGGGCACAGAAGCGGTTGAACCACGTATAAGCCACGCGCTCGACCACCTGGTCAGTACCGTTTTGCTTGATCGCGCCCTCCAACTTCTTGACCGCATCCGAGCTTTCCCGTCGGGCTGCGCTGCCTTCTGAAAGCACCATGGCAAGCTTTGCCTTGACTTGGTCTTGAAGCGTTCGTCGAGCGAACTGTGCGAATTTCTTGAGTTTGCTGGTGTCCATTGGTCACTTATTCCCTGTTGACTGCACCGATTCAGATCTGAACCCGGTTGCCTGCCTGAATTTCCTTCAACCACGCTTCGCGCTGCTTCTGCAAGTAGTCGTCCAGCTCGGCTTCACTGGCCAACCATGGCCTCATGTAGCTGACTTTGATGGTGCGAGCAGGCACGAGCTTGGGCTCCGTCGTGGGCGGTTGGGCGGTGCTGGGCACCTTGGATGTTGAGCCGACAGAAGAAGCCGCGGAGGGCTCGGCGGCGGTGTTGGGCGTTGCGGGCTTTTCGGCAGGTCTGGCGAGTTGATCCAGCTGCAGCAACAACTGCGGGAATCGCTCGTCTTCAAAGTGCCGCAGCTGGTCGCGGATCATGGCTATGCGCTTTTGAGCCTGCAGCGCCTGTCGAGCATCACCAAACGGCTTGCTCAGCGTGGATTGATGGGCTGGGCTCAGTCGGGCGTACTCATCGGTGGCCTGCAGCCTTTGCTCCAGCTCGGTCAGGCGGCTGGTGGCCAATTCTTTTTCATGGCTCAGTTGGTTAGCGACGGCTTGCTGCAGCGCATCTAGCTGGGGTTTGAGTTGTTGCAGCCGGTTGCCTTGCCACGGCTTGTCGTCTGTCAGCAGGCTGCGCACCGCCTCCACCTCCGCCTGTGCGACGTAGGAAAAGTTGTCCTCCTGCTCTGCGACGAGCTGGCTCGCTTGATCGTAAATGGCCTTTTGCGGGCTGTTCATGAAGCGCCGCACCGGGTCGATGACGTTTTCCTTGGTGTCCAGCAGCGCATCCTCCGCACGAGCCAAATCCGTGAGGAACCAGTTGGCGTTCTTGCTGGCCACATCCTTCAGCGTGGCAATCACCGGGTCGAGCACACTGAGGAAGGGGTATGTGCCTTTTTGGCCATGCAGCTCGACCAGCTCAATCTCCAGGTCTTTCAGCGCGTCAATGGCTTCGCGGGCCAATGCGCGGGCCTCATTGCTGCTGGCTGGCTTGTCAAAGAAGTCAGCAAAAAAATCTTTCAGCGTCCGCACCTGGGATGCACTGAATTCCACCTGTGGCTCCAGCACCATGGAGGCGTGTGAGTTGGTGTTGCGCAAGCTGCGCTCCAGCGCGTCATGCTCCAGCACGTTGCTGTCTTGCCGCACTTCGACCTTGCCACGTGCACAGAGAAGCGCCAGGTTGCAGAGAATGGCGGCGTAGTACCAGCCATAGTTTTTACGTTCAAACCGCTCGATCAAGCTTTTGACGGTGGTACGAACACCACTGCGCGTGTTGCTCTGGATGAAGGCCAGTAACTCCTGCTCGGGTTCGGTGAGGCTGGTGGCGTCGTTGGCCAACAGGCCGTCTTCCATCATGCGCAGATGTTTGCCGATGTCTGCCTCGTTGAAAGGCACATCGCGCAACATTCGCAAGTTGGGGTAGGTTGTCTGAATCAGCTGATCGAACCCCTTCAGCACCCGCGTTTGCCCCTCTTCGCTGCTGACGTCCACATCGGCAGCGTTGATGATGAGCGAGGCCTTGCCCAGCAACGCACGGGCGCGAATTTGCAGATCGCTCAAGCGTTCGGTGTTCTGGAAGCCCTTGGCGTCCAAAATGCGTTTGACAGCCTCTTGCTGCGTGTTGCTGTTCTGACGGATGTACTTTTCCGTGCGCTTGTGCATCGTCAGGTCTTGCATGAAGCGTGCGTCGGCGGGTAACACGATACGCAGCTCATCTCGCCCCATGCTCTGCATCCGCTGCAGCGTCAAATTGTCGAAGTTGTCCGACAAGGGAGTGACGATGTGTATGGCCAGCTCGTGCTCCCGACTGAGGGCACGGTCGTCCATCTTGCGGGTGTAGGGGTAGTCCTGCCCGTTGCTGTGCCTGATCTTGCGCTGCTTGATGACGCCATCAAACAGCAGCGTCTCCAGCTCTTTCACGATGTCAGCGGCTTCGACTTCTGTGTTCTTGATCTCCTCCTCGATGTCTTTTTCTTCATCGGTGAGGTACTCGTACACATCGGCGTTGCGCTGAATGTAGGTCTGCTGCTCCAGCAAGTTGAGCGCCGCTTCCAGCTTTTTGCGCTGGGCAGGCAGATCCTCTCCAAAGCGTTCGAGCATCAGCACACTCAGGTTACGCACTGTGGCTTTGAACTCCTTGACGTACTTGACGAGGAACAGGGCTTTGAGAACGCGGACCGCGTATTCATCACCCAGATGCCGCTCAGCGTTGTTGATCGCACTCTGAATGGCACTCTTGAGCGCCCCGCGAATGCCTTCAAACATTCGGTCAAACGTCGCCAACTGCCCCACAGGCTCGTTGTCGATCGCCATGGCCACCTCGCGAAAGACACCCAGCATGGAGCGTTCGCCCACCGAGTTGGCTTTGCCTTCAAAGCCGTTGTGCATCGAAATCCCGCGAATGGCCGTCTGGAACAGCGGGAACTGGTATGGCACAAAGGGATAGCAGTAGACGAAGTGGTCTTCGTCGCGGAAGTTGGTGTACTGCTGTCCGCCGTCAGCAAACTCAAACAACGTTTTGAAGTTGTTGAATTGCTGGCTGTACGTGGTTTTCAGCAGCTCGGTACCAATGTCGTTTTTGGTCAGCAGCCGCTTTTGAATCACTTCGGCCACATCGGCGCTGGTGAGCTTGAGGCGGTTGGCAAAGCGGGCTTGGATCTTGGAAAAGTCGTTGCTCTGCTGTTTGCTCATATCCCCCAACACGGAGTTCATGTCTTCCTGCGCCGTGACGATGATCCATGCCCGTCCCTGGCACTTGGTGGCCAAGCTTTCTGCCACCGTCTGCAGGTTGGTCATGAGCTTGGTGTTTTCGGCGATGTACTGACCGACTTCATCGACAAAGAAGTTGAGCCGGAAGTTGGCGGGCTTTTTGTCGAGCCATGCCTTCACCTGGTTGCCAAAATCCTCAATGGAAACGCTGTACTGAGCGCGGTACTTGTCCAGAATGCCTTTGGCCAAGGAGGGATCTTCGCCCGTGATTTCGGCATACGCGCGGGCAACATTGCCTGACTCCAGCAGAGCCTGTTCACGCCCGCGTTCCCAGGACTTGTTGGCAAGGCGCTGGTAAGTTTCTTTGAATGCTTCCAATTGCCCCCGGCTGTCCAGGTCTCGCTCGAACTGGGCGATGTACCCCTGCTTGCCGAAGTAGCCGCACATTTCGTTGAAGACTTTGACGAACACCGATAGCAAGGCATCAATCTGCGTCTTGCTGATGATGTCCGCCTTCTGATCGATGTTGAACAGAATGCTCTTCGACGGGATGGCAACGGCTTTTTTGAGTGCTGCGCGAAGCAACTCGTCCTCCTTCGGGATCTTGGGCAGGAAGATGTCGAGCGCGGAGCTGCCGTCGATGACACGGTTTTCCAACAGCAACGCCAGCATCTTCAGCAAGTGCGACTTACCAGAGCCAAAGAAACCGGACACCCAAACGCCGTTGGCACCGTGGTAGTCGTTGTACGCATCCAGGAAGTGCTCAAGCCGCTTGGCCACTTCATCGGTCAGCACGTATTCGCTGAGCTCAACGTACAAGCTGCTCTCGTCATCGGCTTTGATGACACCCTCGATGGGGCGGCTGACTGGTTGCCTAAAAATGCGTTGGAGTTCCATCGACTGCTTCCTCAAGCCTGAATTTCGTAGATGTTGAATGCGCGGTAGTACTTGTCGTCGTGCAGCAAGCCGAACAGTTCCAGCGACGCGCCTTGCTCCAGCGAGTGACGGTACTCGCCAGGGAAAAAGAGAATGGTCGGCTGGTCCTTGGCGGTGCTCTGCAAGTTGTTGAGCACGTTGTGAGAGCGGATGTAGGGGAAGACTTCACCAATCCCAGACAGGAACAGCACGTCGAAATCAGAATGCTGTATGCGCTCACCGATGGCTGGGATCAGATATTCCTCGATGCCCAGGACGTTCTGCAGCAACTCCAAGAGGCTGTCTTTTTCGACGTCGTGCTCTACCGCCAAAACCTCATCCCACAACCGACTGCCCTCAGTGCTCCCTTCGCGGGCCTGAAGCAGCTGGATACAGAGGTCATAAAGGTTGATGTCCAGCACCTTCACGCCTCGACCGCCCAAGCAAGCGACAGGAGTGCTTTCGAGGGTATTGATCAACTGACGGCGCAGGCGCTCCATCTCTAACGCCTCTGCGGCTTTGAACTCGCAGATGTAAAAAGGCAGATCGTTGTTCAGCCCCTTCATCTGCAGGAAGCGTTCGCCACTGATCACTTTTACCAAGTGCTCAAATCGGCTTGCCAGCGGCTGCTGGCTGATCTTTTGACTCATGCCAGCCACCTTTGAATTTCGGAATCAGACACTGGGAAAATCATCAAATCGTTCATGCCACGACGCGCCAACAGCTCGACCACATGCGGACTGAGCAGAGCGGCCTGTATGACGTGCTGCTCTGAAATCAGGTCTGCTTCACGCAGCATGCGGAACAAGTTTTGTCGCAGCTTTTGCTGGGTGGATGGGGCAAGCTCATCCAATTCGGGATGCCAAAGGGCTTTGCTGTTGTAGAAGTTGTCGTAGTCGCCAAAGGAAAGCTCACGACGCAAGGACAAGTGGTGTTCTCGAACAACTTCCGTGGCGAATTCGCGGATGAAGGAGTAGCGGCGACACGCTGCCACCCACAGCAGGTAAGCCTGTTCGCGTAACCCGCCGTCCTGCAATGCCTCCAGTTCTGCATCGTCCAATAGCTCTAGCCTGGCCGTCACCTCTTTGCTGATGCGAGTGGCTGCCGCAGCGGTGCGCACCTGCAGCAAGTTTTCTTGCCGCACCTGGTCACGGGCTACTGTCCAGTCCCTGATCGACAGATAACGTTCGACGACAGTCGTGGCTTCACGCAGGAAAAGCCCTCCGGTCGTGAATGACAGCCGGTACCGCTCAGACATCAGGACGTGCCCCCAATGCCTCCAGGCGGGTCAACCACGCGGCGAAGTGCGGACAAGCAGCGCGAATGGCCGCTATGCCAATCTTCTCCATCAGCGTTGGGCCGTCTGACGTTTCTTTGTACCCGGTCGCCATGGCCTGTAGTCGGGCCTTGGGGTGGGTGTCCTTACCGTGATTGATCAGCTCTGGCTCACCGGCGAATGCCACCGCGTCGGCTACTTGGGCAGCCAGGTCGACACGGTCGAAGTGCTTGGCCAACACGTCCCCATTGCAGAACACCCACGCCTCGAACTCATGCAACGCCAGGAAGGGAATGAAGCGGGGATGCCCGACTTCAGCCTCCAATCGGGATTCGAGGAGCGAGACTTTTTCACGCACATCGCCCGGCAGCAAAGCCTCGTGGTACCCAGGTACGTCCTCGGGTAAACCGTAAAAGTCCAGGAGCGTGGTGATCCATGCGTCTGTGTCGTACGTCAGCGGCATCAAGCTGCGTTGGATCTGCCCCCAGTTGGAGACCCCCCCGCGATAGCCACCGCCTGAGCCCAAGCGTTTCGTCCACAGAACGATGGGCTGAACGAACACACCATGGTCTGCCAGGTGTGGTGTCAGGGTCTGCTTGACGAAAATTTCTTCCGACTGGCCCTCCACCAGCATCAACAGCCGGGTCATGGGCGGCCTCCCAGGACGTTCTTCTCCCAGAGGTCGCCAATGCTGAAGTCCTCCAGCCACATGGACAGCTTCTGTTCGTCGAGGCGCTTGAAAGTCGTTTTCAGGCCATCGTTTTCCGCAACGATCACATCCTTGGGAGAGAAGTTGTTCAGCAGCGTCACCGACTGCGTGGCCAGGATGACTTGCACGCGTTTGGAGGCAGCCTCCAGCATCTCGGCCAGGATGCGAATGGCAAAGGGATGCAGGCCCAGCTCAGGCTCATCCAGCAGGATCAGCGCAGGCGGATTGGGCTGCAGCAACAGCGTTGCAAGGCAAATGAACCGCAGCGTACCGTCTGACAAAGAGTACGCATCGAAGTAGGCATCAGAGCCCTTCTGACGCCACTCCAGCTTGATCTTCTTTTCGTTCAGTTGCGACGGCGCCAGTTCAAAGCGGTCGAAAAACGGGGCAACCAGCCTGATGTGCTCTTCGATGTGACGAAACTGCACCGGGTGCTTTTGCTGCAGCAGATACAGGTAGGCAGGCAAGTTGGCCGCATCGGGACGGAAAGAACGGTTGTCCTCCAGATCGCAAGTTTGCTTGGCTGGTGAGTTGTCCGAGGTATCGTGGAAGTGGTAGACGACCAGATTCCGCACCTTCGGGAAGACGTGTTTCGGGATCTTGTTTTTGTAGGACTCCGCTGCCTCTTCCAGCTTGCTTTCCTTGTGACCCACCGCAATCGGCTCGCCGTAATTCCAGAGGCCGCTGTATTGCACCCACTCATTCTCGAAAACCAGCGTGTCCTGAGATGCTTTAAGTGCAAAGCCGTAGGCATTCTCTTCAAACCTGAAGTCCAGAGAGAGGGAGGCGGTTTTCTTTCGGCCATGGTGCAGCAAACGGTCAGGCTCGCTGGCAACATAGATCTGCAAGTTACGGGAGAGGACTCTGTCAAGAAGGCGAAAGACCCCGATAAAGTTGGACTTACCGGAGCCGTTGGCACCGATGACCACGTTCAAATCGCCCAACTCAACCTCGGCATGCTCGATGGACTTGAAGCCATCAACAGTTACCTTGCGGAGGGTTTTCATCGTTTGTCCTCCTTGGCTGACTCAAGCCCCTCTTGCGACTGATGTTTGATCCAGGCGTCAATGTCCACACGTGCAAAGCGCCACGTGCCACCGACCTTGAACGCAGGGATCTTCTTCGCCGCAGCCAGGCGATAGATCGTTCGCTCGGTCACCTTCAGGTATTCGGCGACTTGCTTGATGGTGAGGATCTCAGCCTCACTGGGGCTTGTGGACATGATGTTGGCTAGTAGAGGGCAAACGTAGACAGCTTAGTGCAAAATTTTCAAGATTGGGCTGCACTCCTGTTTCTCGTCAAGCATTTGTGACGTAGCGCATCGTCAAAAATGATTTGCGCCGTTCAGAGCTCGCACAGAGGTCAAGCCGTACGTTCGGCTTTGGTGGGTTGCAGTCATGAACCTTTACCGGAGCTTAAATTACGCTCCTTTATGCAGTATTTGACATATTCATCACTTTTGATATACTGAAAATGCGTCAAACCCCCTCAAGAAAGCCTCAATAGACCCTTTCTTGACCCTTCTCGCCCCATCTTCTCCCTCTCGGGGCGCCCCCCTTTCCTGATCCTGTTCACGTGTGTTCGCACCACGGTCGCCGTGCTGTGCGCGCTCGTTCGCTGTGCTTTGGTCAGTCATTGACCATGGCCGTGACGGTACTCGGCTATCGCGAACCGAATACCAACAGCGATCACGTTAGAGGGGGGTGACGCACTGGCTGGCCGGTGGCGACTCACAAGCACCGACCGACTTCCCCGCAATTCTTCTGGAGCAAAAACCATGGCTGATACCAGTCAGGCCGCTGCATGGCCGAAACAAACACCACTCAAACGCCCCTTGTTCCCTTTGGGCAAAGTCGTCGCCACACCGGGCGCTATGTCGTTGTTCGAGGCGTCGAACACCTCACCCCTTGAGTACCTGGTTCGACACGTCCTCGGCGATTGGGGCGACCTGGACGCCGAGGACCGCCAGGCCAACGATGCCGCACTGGTTCATGGCACTCGCATTGTGTCCAGCTACCGGTTGAGGGGGGAGCACCGCATCTGGCTCATCACCGAAGCCGACCGCAGTGCCACCACGTTCCTGTTGCCAGAGGAGTACTGACATGACCGCTTTCGCTCAAACCCTGCAACGCCAAGAACAAGAAGCCGCTGCCATGCAAACCAGCGAGCGCACCAAACGACGCGTTGTTCGGCGCTCTCCGGTCGTCGTTGAACCACTGGAGCCTGCTGAGTCCCCTGATGAGGCTTTCGTCGAGCAGCATCATGAACAGGTGCCGTTTGAGATGCCAGCCACGCCCACGGCAGCAACTGCGCCACCGCCATCTGGTTCTAACTTGGCCTCTGTGCAGGAGACTGCTGCCAGCTCAGCCATCAGCGTCTCCCCACTGGACCTGCCCACTGAGTTCTTCAGTGCCGGTCTGGATCGTCGCAAACGCAACCGCGCCTTGCTGATGGAATGGCTGCGAACCGCTTTGGTGGAAGGGGTGGACTTCGGTCGCATTCACATCGCTGGCAAAGACCGCTGCCAGTTGGTTCGCATGGGGAGGGTTCATGAATGCAAAGACCCCGGCCACTGGAGTAAGCCCGCACTCTTCAAAGCCGGGGCCGAGAAAATCACTGGCATGTTGGGCATGACAGTGCATTACCCCACGCTACCTGCCTACGAAGACGCCTTCCTGACGCAAACTGACATCCGCACCATCATGCTGCGCTGCGAGTTGCGCGACGCGCACGGTCACGTGGTGGCACAAGGCGCGGGGGCTCGGCAAATCAGCCAGGACTACGGTGACCTCAACAAGACCCTGAAGATGGTCGCCAAGTCGGCGCACATCGACGCCACGCTCAGATTGGCAGGCCTCAGCGAGGTGTTCACCCAAGACCTGGAGGACCGTCCTGCCGCCGAGGGCGCCGACTTCGATGGCTGTGCGGAGCCACTGTCACGACCGTCACAACGTCCAGCCGCAAAGGCTCCACCCCGACACCCTCTGGCGACCACCAACGAGTTGATCGGTGTCGAACAACTTCAAGACCTGCGCGAGGCCATCGCCGACCATGGCTTTGCGGAGCAGCGCGTCTTGAACTGGTTGCATCAGGCCACGAAAGGGCAAGTGTCACGGCTTGAGCAACTGCCGCTTCCCATGCTGACCACCTTGCACAAAAAGCTGGGTCAGTGGGCCGATGCTGAAGCGGCTATCTATTCAGCCAGTCACCCCGCTGGCCGCCACAACTGATGCGAAAGAAAGGAGCCTCCCATGAACACACCGCTGTACCAACTAGCCGACGAGTACTTGGCCATCGCCCAACTGCTGGCCGACCACGACCTGCCCGAGGAGGTCATTGCCGACACGCTGGAAGGTGCCTCCGGCGATCTGGAAGAAAAAGCCTGGAACGTGGCGGCGCTGATCCAGCAAAGCGAAGGTGAAGCCGCCATGATCAAGGATGCCGAGCAGCGCATGAGCCAGCGCCGCAAGTCACTTGAACGACGCATCGAGTGGTTGCGGCAATACCTGCTGGTGCAACTGGTGCGAACCGGTATCACCGAAATCGACAGCCCTGAGTTCGTCATCCGCACCCGTGACAACCCACCCAGGACCGTGATCGACGACGAGGACGCCGTCCCGAAGACGTTCAAGGTCAAGGAAACCATCGTCACGATCCGTAAGGACGAAATCCGCAAGCGGCTGCTCGATGGCGAGGAAGTCCCTGGTGCCCACCTCGAACGCGACAAGCGACTGGTCATCAAGTAAGCCATTCAAGCCGTTCACGACGGCAGTCTGCTGACGGCGCTGCAGTTTTGTTCACCAGCCGCCAGCCTTTCCAGATCCCCCATTGCACACGATCAACTCCACCCGACAGGGGATGGGGTGGAGTCTTCTATTGCCCGGAGAAAAACACCATGAGCCGCATTTACCGTTGCCACTCCCGCCTGAGCGCCGACCTGCAAGGGCCGGTGGTCAACCAACAACCGCTGCACTTGCGACAGAGCACCATCGACGGCGCGTGTGGCCCCCACTGTGCCCTGATGGCACTGCAACTGCTCGGTGCCGTTGAACGTGACGAACTCGATGACATCCACAAAGCGGCCAGCAAGCCGCTGACCAAGCTGTGGAAACGCGCTGCTGACGTGTACTTCGCTGGCAGCCGACCCAAGCAACTGCAAGCCTTGCTGGAGCCCTTTGCCGACACCGTGCGCAGCCGCTTCATTCGCAAGTTGGCGCTCGAACACGCGGTGGAATGCCTGGACAACGATGGGGTGTGCATCGTCGGCATCTCGAACCGCGACTACTCCCACTGGGTCGTGGCCGTGGGGGTGAGCGCACCGGACGAGTACCAGGACCCCGATGCCTTGCTCATCCTAGACCCCGATGCACCGCCCGTGCCGATGGCTCCCTGGAATGCGGTGCTTCATGTGTCGCTGAACCGAAACAAGTGCCACCGCTACTTGAGCATTGAGGGCACCTGCAAGGTGGTCATCGACTCGGTGCTGGCACTCAGCAGCGTTGTCGCAGAGGAAATGGAAGTCGATTTGGCCGACTGAACGCCAAGACCATCCAGAGAACACACCCTCCGAGCAAACCCCCATGAAAAAGAAACCACTCACCCCCGAGCAGTTCCAGCAACTGCTCATCGCCACCACCAACTTGCCATTCATTCGCCAGCAGCGTCAGCCGACCAGCTACCTGTCAGACGTGCTGGAAACGGTGCTGAACTTCCAGATGCAGGAGCCGGTGGTGGTCAAGGCCTTGCAGTACTTCGAGCACAACGTGCAGCACCAGCATGGCATTCACACGCACGAGCAACTGCAAGACGCCCTGAACATCTTCCCGGACACGGAGGATGGCAACAAGGCAGCCGCGCAGTTCTTTTGGGGCAACAAGCACTGGACCCGCATTGAGCTGCTGCGCCGCTTCCTGCCCTTCCTGGCGTCGATAGGTGTTACCGACCAAGCGAGCCTCCATGCCTGGGCGAGGCAGGCCGACTTCGAGCGGGACTTCAAAGGGCGGGTCAAAGGCATGGGCATCGCGGTGTTTCACTGGCTGTTGCTGCGCTGCGGGGTCTCCACGATCAAGCCCGACGTGTGGGTCATCAACTTTGGTCAGCGGGTGCTGGGCAAGCGCATCCCGGAAGACCGCTTGGTGACCGCGTTCAATGACATCGCACCGCTGATTGGCGAGAGCCTGGAAACGCTGGATGTGACCATCTGGTACTTTGAAAAAATGAACATGGCGACCGCCGACGTAACGGCATTGCGCCTGGTGTGGTGGCAACTGCTGGCCGATGCACTCAGCCGAAAACTGAGCACAGCCAATGACTCTTCAGGGGTGCGCCCTGCATGGAGGCTGCAACTGGATGCCAAAGATCGCCTGCGCTACGACAAGGCGGGAATGACCCTGACGCCCGAAAGCGTGTGGCTGCGCTGCGGACAGGCGCAGGCCGTAGAGGTTCGGCTTGAGCAGTCGGTCTGGTACGAGGGCATGGTGTTGTCACTGACGGTCACTGCAGACCGGGCATTGAGCGCCGAGTGTTTCGAGCGACTGGCTCCACAGATGACCGCCAAGGGCTGGAAGGTCAGCAATGCCTCCGTGTTCACAGGCACCACGGAGGTGGAGGAAAGCTTGTTGATTCCGCCCACCACGTTGATCACAGAGCTTCAAGACTGGGCCTCAGGGGTGGCCGCGACGGTAGTCGAAGCCATCGATGGCTTGCATGAGCTCTTTGAAGGCGCTGAAAACGGACACAAAGCCTTCAATGCTCGTGCAACACCGCCCGGTTCGGAGGTACTGGTCTCAGATGCGCTGGCTAAGGACGCAAGCAATGATGACCGAATAGAAATGGTTATCGAATCCCGTGGGTTGTATTCCAGCGAGGATGGTGAAGGGAGCATTGATATGACCGAATGCCTGGCCTGGATGGGCGACACCATTCAGTCGTATTTGGATAGGGCACAGGAAACTCCTCCAAGGGGAGAGCTCAGCTGAGCTTTTACGGTGCAGCAGATGAGGAAGCTGTGGATTGCCGCTTGATTCGTCGCTCGACGTCTTGCAGAAAGTCGGATGCGGGAATGTCCAGCGCATCGCACAGCTTGAAGAGTAGGCGCACGCTCGGGCTGTTGCGCCCCAACTCAATCAGCGAAATGTAGTTGCGGTCCACGTCCGCACGCAGTGCCAAGTCAGTCTGACTCCACTTGCGTTTGGTGCGCAGGTTTCGAAGTGCCTGCCCGAGTGCGTGATCCGGTTCCAAATGACTTGCTCAATAAGTTGAGCAAGGTTCGCGGAGACAGCTCCATAAATTGCCGCATATATGCTGCAAAATGTTTGTTACGTAACTCGACCCCATGGCTGGGTTGTCTTTGCGCACCGGGTGTTCGCCGCCCAACTGACGATCCCGACGTCGCATACCAGAACTACCGAATCACTTTTGAAGGAGAAAAACCGATGAGAGAAGGCGTTGCAATTTTTTGGGCAGGTGCAACCATGTTTGTGCTGATATCCCTCATACAAGGCTACACATGGCCGCTGTACATCTATCTGCCCGTCGTTGGCTGGTTCGCTTACTCGGGGCACAAGCGACGCAAAGCGCAAAAAGAGCTTTTTGCACAGGAAGGGTTCACTGTCAGTGATAGCTATGAGTTCGACGGGACCGACATTGCCATTGACACCCAAACGCGCCGCCTCGCTATCAACGACCATGGAAGCATGCGAATTCTGTCGGGGGACGACATCGTCAAATGCAAGGCAGGCAAGTCGAGTCGTACGGTCCGCCCCGACTGGTCGGACAAGGATCGCAAGGTTCGCGAAATCGTGTACTACCTCGATGTCTCGACACGTGACCTAGACAACCCGAACTTCCGTGTGCACTTTCATCACACTGCGGACTTGGAACAGTGGCGGGCGCGGATTAACGCGTTGATGGACGATGAGTGAGCACGCCGGGCTATCAATCCAGCAGGGTGCGGGCGAGCCCATCCAAAGCCTGCCTTCAAGTATGGTTAGAAATATGGCTTGAAAACAAAAAAGCCACCTTGCGGTGGCTTTTTTCTTTCTAAATCAACAGCTTAGAAAATATTTCTGGCGGAGAGGGCGGGATTCGAACCCGCGGTGGGGATTAACCCACACACGCTT
>VFQO010001289.1_pt1 | contig 20029 bp, 15 predicted proteins | sample 3512331 | NCBI WGS metagenome assembly VFQO01 (sample SAMN10412371, study PRJNA504923) | tailings metagenome | isolation source: Replicate 3 from Balatoc abandoned mine | place: Philippines: Itogon, Benguet | collected 2017-08-28
GCCCGAGAAGCTGTCGACCGGGCGTTGCTGCATCTCCTCGTCGAAGCCGAGGCCGTTCAGGATCTTGGCCGCGCGCGCCGGCGCGGAATAGGCGTCGATCGCCAGCAGGCGTTCGTGGACATCGCCCATCCGGTCCATGTCGGTGCAGGTTTCCAGCTCCGCCAGCAGGCTTGCGCGTTCGGTGGCGGAGGCGAGCACCACCTCCTCGGGCGTCATCGATCCGCTGGGAGCTTCCTGAGCGATATAGCCGATGCGCGCCCGCGCAGGCTTGAAGATTTCGCCGTCGTCCGGCTCGATCTCGCCGATCAGGGCTTTCATCAGCGTGGACTTGCCCGCCCCGTTGCGCCCGATCAGCCCGACGCGCGCGCCGACCGGCACCGTCGCACTGGCGCGTTCGAGAATGGCCCGGCCGCCAAGCCGCACTGTGACACCGTCGATGGTCAGCATGGGCGGCCCCCTAGCAGCCTATCGCCGGCCGCCCAAAGGAATTCTCCCTGATCCCGGAACCTGCGCTCGGCGGCCGATGACGCGGAACGGGGCACCGAGCCGGGCCCGGTGCCCCGTCTCCGGAAGCGCGAGGCTCGCGGTCAGTTCGCGGTCTTCGCCGCCTTCACTTCGAGCCGGGCCACCCGCGGTCCCTTCCCGCTCCGCGCGAGCAGGATCACGGCATCGCGCTGCGGCGTGACATCGGCGAGCGTTGCCGCCTTGCAGTGCCGTGCCGCAAGCGCCTCGACATAGCCGCCCCGCGGCACGTCGCCGCAGATCCTGCCGATCGCGCGGCGGAGCCGATCGTCCAGCCGTTCGACCCCGGCATCGCTACGCAGGTCGAGGTCGGCGAACTCGACCCTGATCGTGGGTATGTCCCCGGCGAGGGCATTGGTTGCGGGCAGGCCGGTCGCAAGAACGAGGCCCGTCATCAAGTATGCAAGCTTGGCCATGATGTAATCCTCCTGATTGTCCCGGCGTCGGACTGGGCGCATCGGACAAGTGGAGGATGCGTCCGGACCGGCGAATCGCGCCACCATGGCGAACAGACGCGGCCTGATGTGTTCCTGATGGCGTGCTGATTTGAGGCTGCCGGACGCGATTGTCGCTACGGAAAGCGTTAGTCTCGATGTAATCTGCATGTCGGAAAGGGGTGCCTTGTGGACACGCACACGCGCGAGAAGATCGTCGACCTCGCCCACGAATCCCCGTTCCTGCTCGGGCCGCTGCAGGTCGAACCGGCCCATCGCCGCATATGCCGGGGCGAAAGGGAGCTGATGCTCGAACCCAAGGTGATGCGGGTGTTGACCGCGCTCGGCCGGATGCCGGGCACGATCCTGTCGCGCGACGATCTGATCCAGTCCTGCTGGGACGGAAGGATCGTCGGCGATGCCGCGATCGATCGGGCCATCTCGCACCTGCGCATGGCGCTGCGCGAGATGGCGGGCGAGGCCGTCACGCTCGAGACGATCGCGCGGGTCGGCTACCGCATCCATGTCGGCGATGTTCTGCCGGAGGGTCAGGCGCAAGCTGCCGGCGGTGCGGCCCGGCCGCTCGGCCGCGCCCTTCGCGGGCTGTGGGGCGCGCTCATGCTCGTGCTCCTGGTTTCGGGTGCGGGCGCCTGGTACGTGCTGCGTCCGGCGCAGGAGCCGGTCTCCATCGCTGTCATGCCGTTCCGCACGCTTACGCCGGGCGAGGAACTGTTCACCGCCGGGCTTGGACAGGAGATCGCGACACAGCTTGCCGGCGAGCCGGACCTGCAAGTCGCAGGACGCAGATCGACCGAACAGTTTGCGCGCACCGGTGCCGACGCCCGCGCCATCCGTACCGGCCTCGGGGTCGACTACCTGCTCGAAGGCAGCGTGCGGCGCGAGGGCTCGCAGGTGCGGATCGATGTCAGCCTGGTCGATGCCGGCAACGGCATCAGCCAGTGGTCGCGCAGCTTCGACGGGAGATTGGGCGATGTCCTGGTGATGCAGCGGGACATCGGCCGGGCGGTGCTCGCCGGGCTGCACCGCGAGGTGGTCAGCACCCGGCCGGATCAGGCGGCGCTTTCCACCAGCGGCGAGCTCTATCGCGAATTCCTCACCGCGCGGGCGCTGCTGCGCGAGCGCGACCGGCCCAAGATCCTGCAGGCCAAGCTGCTGCTGGAAGAGATCACCCGGCTTGACCCGGGCTTCGCTCCGGCCTGGGCGGAATTGGCCAAGGCGGAATCGCTGCAATTCTTCTTCGATCCTGCCCGCAGCGCCGAAAAGCAGGCGGCAGCAGATCGCCGGGCCTTGAGTTTCGCAGCGCACGCGATCAGGCTCGCACCAGACCTTTCGCAGGGCTATGCCGCGCGCGCATTCGTGCAGTACAGCAACGGGGCCGGAGCGATCCCGGACCTCAGGCACGCCGTAAAGCTCGATCCCAATGCGGCCGAGGCTTGGTACTGGCTGGGCAATGCGCTCAGGCTGGACGCGCGCTTTGCCGAGGCTGCCGGGGCCTACAAGCGTGCAGTCGCGCTCGACCCGTTCTGGGTGCGAACCGAGCCGATCGCGCCGTTCCTGTGGGACATGGGCGAGCGCGAGGCTGCGCGGGAGATCCTGGAACGCACCGCCACCCTGGCCCCCGATCCTGCCCTGCGCGAAACCGCCAAGGCACGCATGGCCTCATGGCGCGGCGACTGGTCGGGCTTCATCCACCACCAGAACGAGGCCATGAAGCTGACCTCGAACCACGAACAGAAACTGATCTGGGGCATCGCACGCAACGGACGCCTCGCGCGCCTCGGCATCCCCTTCAGGGTCGTCGCCCTGCCCGACCCCAGCGTCTTCGCGATCCTCGAGGGTCTTGCCGGCAACCTGCCGTCGCTCGAGGTGCTGGCGTCCTCCAACAACGGCGAGATCGGGTTCTGGACCGCACCGGTGCATCCCTACCTGTTCCCGCGGCTGCTGCTCAACGCGGGGCGATCGGCCGACCTCGTCCGCCTGTACGACGTGGCCTTCGGCTCGCCCGAGGCGATGGATCGCGAGCTGACGAGCGACGCGATCGACTTCGCCCCCGATCTTGCGGTTGCCCTGCGACGGGAGGGGCGCGGCGGTGAGGCGGACCGCCTGCTCGCCCTGGCGAGCGCCCGGATCGATCGGGCCCGCGGCTTCGGGCCGCTGCCCGGAAGCGTGGAAGAGCGCGCCGCCCGGGTCTATTCGGCGCAAGGCAGGCGCCAACTCGCCATCGCCAGCCTCAAGCGCGCGGTCGAGCTTGGCTGGCCCAACAATCACTACGGGGATGTCGGGGCCTGGCTGCTGCCCCCCTTCGCCACCGAACCCGCCTATGCCGCGATCGCGCAGGACCCGTGGGTGCGCCAGCTCGACCGACGGATTCAGGCGAACCTCGCCAAGGAGCGCAAGGAAGCCCTGGAGATCGATCTGCTCCACCCACCCGAGGCCCCGTGATGCGCGGGGTTTCCCGCCGCGTGGCACGGCGCTGATCGATGCCTTCGCCGCCGACGGGCCCCGACGAGAGCGGCGCGAGCCCGGTTCAGGCCGAGGAGGAGGCCGACTTGGCGCTGACCGCCGGCGGCTACTCGCCGCCGTGACGATACGCTGCCGAAGCGCGTTTGAAACGGTCGATCATGAAGGGGACGAATTCGCGCGGCTGGGCCTTGCCGAAGTAGTATCCCTGCCCGATGTCGCAGCCTTGCGACGTCACGAACTCGGCCTGCGCAGCGGTTTCTATGCCTTCTGCAACGGTCTTGATGCCGAGGCTGCTGCCAAGGCCGATCAGCGCCCGGACGATCGTCGTATCGTCGTGATTGGTGCCGATCCCGCTCACGAAGGAGCGATCGATCTTGAGCACATCGACGCGGGACTGCTTGAGGTGGGTGAGCGAGGCGAAGCCGGTGCCGAAATCGTCGAGCGCGATCCGGATTCCGGCCCTGCGGAGCATCGACAGCGCCTGGCCGACGTGCTGCGTTCCGCGGCCCAGGAACACGCCCTCGGTCACCTCAAGTTCGATCATCTCCGGCGAAAGCCCGCGCGCCGCGATTTCCTTCAGCAGCATTTCGGCAAAGCTGCTGCTGCGGAAGTCGGCAGCACCCGTGTTGATGGCGACATGGCCGAAGGCAAGGCCGCGATCCACCCAGCCGCGGATGTCGTCCAGCACCGAGGTGATCATCTGGTGGCTGATCGCCACCGCCAGTTCGCGATCGTCGAACGCCGGCGCGAAGCTGTCGGGCGTGATCGTGACGTGATCGCTGGTCTGGCACCGCACAAGCGCCTCGAAACCGACGAGGGCGCCGGTGTGAAGGTCGATCTTCGGCTGGTAATGCGCCACCAGCCGCCCCGCCTCCAGCCCCTCGCGCGCGACCGACAGCATCTCGGTCTCGCGGTCGAACTCCTCCATCAGACGCTGGCTGAAGGTTTCCGCCCGGCCGCGGGAGAGCTTGGCTTCGGCGAGGGCAAGGTCGGCGCACTTCATCAGCCCGTCGGGATCGGCGGCGTGATCGGGATAGATCGCCACGCCGATACTGGCCCTGCAGTTGATCAGCCGCCCGCGATGGCGGATGGGTTCATGCAGCCGCCGATCGAGCGAGGCGACGACATCGGCCACCTGCTCCTCGCGCCCGATGCCGTTCAGAATTACGCCGAATTCGTCCCCGCCCAGCCGCGCGGCGGTGTCCGAGCGGCGCAGGAGGCGTTGCAGCCTTTGCGCAAACCCGCACAGCAGGGCATCGCCCGCATCATGGCCGAGCGAATCGTTGATCTGCTTGAAGTGATCGACATCGACGAACAGCAGCGCCGCCCGGGTGCCGCACTGCCGGGCTTCTTCGATCGTCCGGATCAGATGGCGATTGAACACGTTCCGCCGGGGCAGCCCGGTCAGGTCGTCATGCTCGGCGACGAAGCGCAGCCTATCGGTCAACTGCGCCTGCGCAGCCACCTGCGCTTCGCGTTCGTGCACCAGTCGGCGCAGTTCGAGCAGGGCTTCGACCTGACCAGCGAGCGTGCGCAAGGTCGTCTCCTCGAGCGGGGTGAGCCCGTCCGGGCGCGGCACGGGATCGAACACGCACAGCGCGGCGATGGGGGTGCCGTCGGCGGCCTGGATCCTCATCCCGGCATAGAAGCGGATGTGCGGCGCGCCGGTGACCAGCGGATTGTCGGCGAACCGGCTATCGAGGTGCGTATCCTTGACGACCAGCGGCGCGCTTTCATCGATCGTGTACACACAGAACGAGACCGAGAGCGGCGCTTCCAGCGCGTCGAGCCCCCACCGGGCCTTGAACCACTGTCTTGTGTCGTCAATGAAGCTGATTGCCGCGGTCTGCGCGCCGGTGATCCTTGCGGCCAGTCTGACGATATCGTCGAATTGGGGCTCGGGCGCGGTGTCGAGGATGGCGTAGCGGACGATGGCATCGTGCCGCTGCTGCGGCTCGCTTTGAAGCCCGGTCGGACACGCAGGCGCGGGCGATGGCACAAGGCCGGGTAGCGTCATGGTCATGAATGCGGCCCTTGCCCCGCCTCCCGCGGCAGGCACACCGGCGGTTCGTGCGCGCGCATCAGCCGTGGCATCGTGATTTCCCCCCCACCCTTCCTTGCCTCGCCCGGGGCGGGGAGGAAGGTCTGTCGAACTTGCCGCTGCCGTTCAGCTGGCGCGCAGCCCTCTGCGGCGAACGCCGTCCCAGAGGCATCGCCGATCATCCGCACCGCCCTGCGGGCGAAGGCGGCCGATCAGGATTTCGGCTCGTCGGTAATATCTCCCGGCCTCGTCCTGGCAGAGCCGCCGAGCCGGTAACGAAAAAAACCCCCGCGCCTCGAAAGACGCGGGGGGGTATGCCAATCAGGCTCAGGGCACCGGAACGAAGGTCACGTTGTTGCCGCTGACGGTGACCGTGTTGGTCGAGCTGTTGCCGAAGGCCGAGGCCGACAGCCCATTGCCGTTGACCGACAGGCTGCTGGAGCTGACCGCACCACCTGCGACCACACCATTGCCGGCGGCCGAGGCCCCCATGGTGGCCACGGTCGAGGCGGTGACGTTGCCGGTGTTGACCTGGTTGCTGGCCAGCGCCGTCGTCGCCCCTCCAAGGCCCGAAGACGGGCTGTTGAGGGCGGTGAACGTCATCCGGTTGGTGGCGGCGTTGCCGTATGCCACCGACCCGGCACTGTTGCCGTTCACCATCACCGCCGCGTTGGTGGCGGTCGGCGCCGCACCCAACGAATTGAACCCGGCTCCATAGGAGACGCTCGTTGCGGCGTTGATCGGCCCAGTGTTGGTCTGCTCGTTCAGCACCGCGAAGTTCGCATTGGCACTGTCGTTGCGGTCCCCGTTGAGCGACGTGCTCCCCGCGCCGGTGGCGCTGTTGAAGTTCGTCGCCGACGCGTTGAGGGTGCTGGTGGCGGTGTTGCCACCCGCACGGGCCATCGTGGTATTGCCCGCGATGGTCAGCGCGCTGGCATCGATCGGGCTGGCATCGGCCGTCCCGTCAAAGCCGGTCACCTCGGTCCCCACGCTGGCGTTTGCCAGAGCCTGGACGCTCGCACCGCTGTCCTGCTGGTTCAGCACGCCCGCCGAAGCATTGGTGCTGTTGGCCGACAGGTTCAGGGTGTTGACCGAGCTGTTCGAGGTTGCGCTCGCCTGGGTGGAGTTGCCCACCAGGTCGACCGTGCTCTGCTGGATCCCGTCCGTTTCGAACGCGGCAGAATCCGGGCCACCATCATTGTTGGCAATGCTGGTGGTCGCCGTGGAGAAAACGTTCGAACCGCCACTGACGCCCTGGACGTTGTTGACCACGTAATCGGCAGTCGCCGAATACTGGCTGAACGGCGTTTCCGACAGGTCGGCATCGATGCCCGACCCGGCGAGGTCGGTCGCGGCGGCAACAGTCATGCTGTTGGTCGCCGAGTTCACCGTCGCGGAAGCGCTGTTGGCATTCCCGTTCAAGCTCAGCGTCGACTGCTCGTTGGCTCCCGGTGCACCGACCGTCATGTTCGAAAACGCGGTGGTGGTGCCGGCAATGCCGACCTGCCGCGACAGCAGGGCACCATTGGTGGCAATCGCGCCGCCCGTGATGCTCATGCCGTTCGAGGCATTGTTGGCCGTCGTCATCGCCGACTGCTCATTGTCCGAAACGGACAAGGCGCTGCCGGAAATGTCGCTGGTGTCGTCGACACCGCCCGGAGCGCCCGCACCCAGCGTGGTGATGCCGTATCCGGCCGTCACCGCGGTGATCAGCGAGGCGCCGAACCCGATGGACTGGTCGTTGAGCAGGGCATGATCAGCGCTGGCGCGGACGATCCCCCCGCTATTCGGATCGGCGACAGCCTGCGGAGTTCCGTCTGCCTGCGCGATGGTGCTGGAGCCGGTGACCGAGACACTGTTGGCAGCATCATTGCCGTAGATCGTGCCGCTGATCTCGTTCCCGTCCACCAGCACCGAGCTGTTCGTCACATCGCGGCCGACGGTCGCGAATGCACCGCTGAAATCCGCAATCTCGGCCCGCAGAACGGCATTCAGCTGCTGGACGTTGCCCAGCGCCGAGGTGTTCGAGACGTTGGTTGCGCTCAGCTGGATGGAATTGTCAGCCTCGTTCCCCTTGGTCGTCGCGCTTTCCGAGTTTCCGGACACCGACAGGGTGCTTGCGCTCACATCGCTGAGTTCGGTGCTGCCGATACCTTCGGCGGTAACGCCGAACACCGCGCCGACCGTGGTCGAGGCAGAGGTGGGACCGACCAACTGATTGTTGGCGACCGCCATGTCGGCGTTCACGATGGCAGAGCCGCCGATGTTCTGCGCTTGCGAAAGCAGGCTGTTCGAACTGCCACTGGCAAGGTCGGTGGCGCTGGCGGTGATGCTGTTGCTGCTGCTGTTGGCGATCACCGAGCCGGCGGTCGCATTGCCGTCAACCGCGATGCTGCTGTTGGTGATGTCGTTGCCGACCGTCACCACCACGCCGCCGCTGGCGGGCGTGCCTGCCGTGCCGGGAGTTGTGTAGGACGCGGTATATTGAGTGTACAGGTTGAGCGGGTCATTGATCGTAAACGTGATGATACCGCCAGCATGCGTGAAGGTCGCGCTGGCATCGATCCCTGCATATGCGGCCTGCAGCGCGAGCGCATCGGCAGCATCACCGGCCGCCGTACCCGTGAAGGTCCCATCCGACGACGAACCGGTAAACACGAAGTTCTCCGTGCCAGCCGGAACAGCATCTGTCCCTTCCGAACCGATGACTGCGTTCATAACGCCGTTCATCGTCTGGCTGCTACCCACGGCCGCCGAAGTCGCGACATTGGTGCCGCTGAGATTGATGGAATTGCCACCGCCCAGCGATTCGTTGCCGGCGACCGAGGCGGTCAGGCTGTTGCCCAGCGCTTCGACACTCGAATTCGCAACGCTGCCGCTGATGTCGGTGCTGACCGAAGTGCCCGCGGTCGGGTTCGTGGCCGAGTCCACCAGCGAGGCGGTGATCGTCGAACCGGCCGACACTTCCTGGCTGTTGGCAACTGCGAAGGCTGCAACCGAGTTGGCCTGGCCGACGACGGCAACCGACTGGCTGCCGTCCACACCGCTGGTATCGATCGTGGTCGCGGAAGCGGTGATCGCGTTGCCGCCACGGTTGCCCGCTGCGTCGGCGAGAACCGCATTGCCCGAAGCGGTGATCGTGGAGGAAGGCCCGACATCGCCATTGATCACGTTGGACACCATCGGGCCGTCGGAACCGCCGCCCGTCACTGCGGCGATGATGTCGACCGCGCCGGTGACGCTCTGCTGCGAGCCGATCGCGGCGACGGTGCCGGAAACCGGCGTCGCCAGCGAACCCGTGGCAATGCTGTTGGCGTCGATCGACGTCGCATTCGCGACCTCGTTGCCGCGCGCCAGGGCGTTGGCGGTGTTGCGATCATTGTTGAGGGTGGAGCCGAGCACGTCGCCATTGATCGTGGCGACATAGCCGCCCACGCCCGCCGCATCGCTGATCGAAGCGGAGACACTTGCCCCTGTGCTGCCGTCCAGCGTCTGGTTGGAAGCCGTGGCATATCCGCCCGCGGCGGCTCCGCCCAGGGTGTTGGCGGCAAAGGCATTGCCGGTCAAGGAGCCGGCCAGCGTCAGTTCATTGCCCGATACGGCTTGCGTGTTGGAGCCCGAATTGGCGACAGCGGTCGCCGACTGGCGGTTGTCGGTCAGTTCGGCGGTGCTGTCATTGAGGGCGATGCCGGAGGTGCCCGCACCGGTTTCGAACGCGGCGAGCGACGAGACCGAAACGGCCAGATCGGAATTCACACTCGATTGCGAGGCGGCGATGCCCGAAGAACCGCTGCTGTTGTTGGCGCTGGCATCGACCAGCGTGGTGCCGGAGTTGAGCACGCCGGTAGCGGACTGGCGGTTGCCGGCGATGGTCACGGTGCTGGCGGTCGCGCCATTGTCGAGCGCGATGCCGAGGTCGGTGGAATCCGCGATGTTCGCGGAGGTTTCGACGTTCTGCTGCGACAGCGCGACGCCGATATCGGCTGTCGAACTGACGGTCGCACCGCCGGTGTAGGTCGCGGTTTCACTGGCGAAGCCGCTGCCGGCCACGTTGTTGAGATCGGCATTCACCGTCAGGTCGGCCGAGTTGGCATAGCCTGCAGCCGAAGTGGTGTTGCCGGTGGTCGCCGACGAACCGACGGTGACCGTGCTGTTCTGGAGCGCGTAGTCTTCCTCGTCGAGGGTCGTGATTTCGACCGCCACGGTGCCGTTGGTATTGCCGTTGAGCGTCTGCCCGGGAGTGGGCGTGGTGAAGTCGTTGAACTCCTGTTGGATGGTGATGGAGCTGGTCGATGTCTGGTCTGCGGCCGGATCGGCCAGAGCAGGCGAAGCGCCAAACCCGGTGGCGAGCGCCATCCCGGTGCCTGTCAGCAGCGCGATCCGCATCTTGCTGGAAGTGTTATTCATTTTTTAACCTCATTTATTTACTATGATTCAGCATTCGCAAGTCGAGTTGTTCTTTCCCCCTTGAACTTCTCCCCTATTGCCTGACTTGAATTCGGGCGATTTCCTGCATTCCCGGTCCGTCGCGATGGATCGATGTGTCGGATCTGTCGGGCCTCCAGGTCACCGAGATGCCCCCCGCCGGAACGCCCCGGTTGGTCAGGGCCGAAATGAGCGCCGCCAGCCGCTGGTCGAGCAGTCGATCGCGCTTGGCCGGCTCCCAGTTCTCGGTCTCGCGGGCGACGACCATCACGTTGACCGGGCCGGCAGCGGCCCGCTGGGCAATCTGGTCGAGCACCTGCTGGGCGCTGCCGGGCAGGGCTGCCTCGGCAAATTCGAACGCGACCTGGATCATCTCGCCGGTGGTCGCGCCGGAGGCGGAATCCTGGCTGTTGAGCGGGGTGTCCGGGCTGGCCGATGGCGCAACCGACGGGGCGGCGTCGGACGCCGCGGGCTGGGCGTCGGTGCCGGCTGCGGCATCCGCGCGCAGCGCGTAACGCCCCTCCCTCTGGAGCTGCTCGGCGCTCTGATCGGGGATCGTGCCGATCCGCTGCGTCATGCAGCGCGCAGGGTCGGTTCGCTGGACCGCAGCCACCAGCCGCATCGTCGCTTCTTCCAGCGCAGTGCGGATGCCGAGTTGCAGGGGCTCCTGCCCTTCGCGACCGATGTTGATGTCGAAAAGATCGGTGCCGAAGAAGCGGAACATGTTCGCGCCGACCTCGTAGCCGCTGAACTGCTTGGTCAGGCTGATCGTCTCGACGACGAGCAGGGATCGCGAGTCGACGATACGCAGATCCACGGCGACGCTCTGGGTGTAGACCCGCGCCTTTGGCCCGATGTTGTTGATCCTGATCTCGCCGCCGCCGGACCGGATATTGTAATTCAGTTCGGTGATGCCGCCGACGATGAAGTAATCGGACCTGGTGATGCTGCCGCCGAAATAGGGCAGCCACGGCACCGGGTTGCCGTTCATGTCGTGAACGTTGCCGTCGCCGAGCTGCCGGCGATCGATGTAACCCAGTTCGCGCTCTGCGATGGTCGGGTCGAACCGCTCGGCAATCGCCAGCGGTCCGCCGATCTTGCCGAGCGCCGAGTACACCATCAGCGAGCCGCCCTGGGTGATGGCGCTGCCTTCGTTGATGGAGTATTTGCCCGTGTAGTCCTTGACCTCGCCCACGGCGATGACCAGCCGGGGGGCCTGGTTCCCGGACAGCTCGGCCCCGAAGCAGGCAAGTGCCGCTTCCATCGGCGAGCGATTGTCGCGGACCGGCGTGCCCATCGGCATCGGCACCTCGCCGCTTGCCACGCGCTGATGCTGGAGGCCGACCGCCGGAGTGACACAGCCCGACAGGCCGAATGCGGCGATCGCCACGGCGATCATGCTCGTGCGGCGCTGCCGGCGACCCGACGCTTGCGGCAGGATTGCTCTGACGGCGCGCATCAGTTCAGCGCACCGTAATTGCACGCCGTCGACCCTTCGACCGAGGCCGATTGATTGCCGGAGTTGGTCTGGTCGGTGTTCAGCGCCTGATAATTGTCCCCCCTGACGCTCGTGGAGGTGCCACCCGAAACGCGGGAGCCGACCGATCCGGAGTTCGACTGATCGACATCGTTGGAGCTCGAGCCGGAACCCTGCCCGCTATTCGTCTCATTGGAATTGGCGTTGCCGGTCGCCTGAGAGCTGTTGCCGCTGGTCGAAGGCGAGTTCGCCACGGAACTGCTCGACGAAGAATTCCCGGTTGCGGTCGAGGTGACGGAACAGTTGTACTGACGCGCGATATTGGTGTTGTAGACGGGAGCAGCGTAGTACCCGCTATTCTGCTTCTGACGAAGCTCTTCCAGGTAAGCCTTGTTTACTTTATCGGCAGATGTCTCGAACTGCCACGCGCCGTTCTCGCCGATATTGTTGGCGTTTGCAGGGAACGCGATCAGCAGGGCGGCGGCAAATGCGCCCGGAAAGTCGAGAATGCGTTTCATGCTGTAACCTTCTGATGAACTGCTGGAAATCGGGCGGCCGCCCCCGGGCTGGCGCAAGATCGACGCCTCACACGGACGATCGGGCTGTCGGGATTGCGCCTGCGCGCAACCGGGGTGCGCCCCGGAGGAAACCGGGCGAGCGGGGACAGTCTTGTCGTCAAACCCGTCGGCGCAGCCTTCACGGCGATGCTCGGCGTCACGGCAGAGCCTGTCGCGGGCGCCGAAGTGCGTTATGGATCGTACCGGCCTGCATGGCGTGTCGACCGTGGCAGAAGCCAGGACGTCGCCCATAGCGGCTCCCACCCGGACACGCCGGGTGAGACGGAAAAGCAAGTCATCGAACAATTATTGGCCCCTCTCTCGGCATAGCGCTTTATGCTCGCCAAGAATGGCCCCCTTCTAGTTGCAGGAGCTTGAAGGTTAAGATCGTAGTTCCACGCCCATATGTCTTCGCACTGATCGGGCGTGATCGGTTCCGCGCCCCGTGCGCTTCGTTTACGGACGCGCCAATTTCCTACAAAAGTCATTCAATGACTGTAATTTGCGCCGCGCCGCGCGCGTCAGTCATCCTGTCCGCAAGCGGCCCGTGTGTCGAAGGTCCGGCCTGCGCTGGCGATGGCAAGCAGCCTGGTCCTTGTACCCGGCCTCAGCTGTCGCAGCTCTTCGCGATCAGGAGAGCGCCGGCGAAGTTCTGCGATCCCAGTTTGCGGATGATGCGCGATCGGTGCGCTTCGATCGTCCGAATGCTCAGGTTCATCTCATGCGCGACCTGCTTGCTCGCCTTGCCGCCGGCGGATGCGTTCAGGATCGCCTGCTCTCGTTCGGTGAGTCGCTTGACGAGGTTCCTCGCAGCCTCGCGCTCCCGCCGTTGCCGGAGATTCTCCTGCGCCTGTTCGAGAGCGACCAGCAACTGCTCGGGCTGGTAGGGTTTCGCGAGAAAGTCGATTGCTCCGGCGCGTATCGCGCGGACCGCCTGCGGAACTTCGCCATAGCCGCTCAGAAGGACGACCTGATGGGCACTCTGCCGCTCGCAGAGCGCCTGCTGGACCGAGAGACCATCGAGGTCGGGCATCCGCAGATCCAGCAGGATGCACCCCGGCGTCAGGTCCTCGGCCACCGACAGAAAGGCCGGCCCGTTCGCGAACATCTGCACACGATGGCCGCATTCGCCAAGAAAGCTGGCCAAAGACTCCCGGAGTTCCGCTTCGTCGTCAATGACATATACGTTCACTCGCCCCTCCCTCAGTTGCTCGATCCGTTATCTTCATCGAAGGGATACGCGGCCTGATGTCGCCCCCCGGTCAGCGGCGGCCAATCGCCCCCGGATTTCGGCTTCGCGGCAAACTCGGCAAAAACCGTGCGGATGTCGTCCCGCACGGGTCGTCTTTGCTGGCTCTTGCCAAGCTCCACGCGCCCAAGGATCTGAGCGAAGAAACTGCTGGGTCCGGCATAGGCCAGCGACCAGTTCGCAAATTGCCGGGCCCGATGTCCCCCGCCATATTCGATGGTGGTCACGTGCGCGTGCCTTGGATCGCGGGAGATGCACTCCTTCAGATGCAGGATGCTCTCCTCGCTTCCTTCGAGGAATTGCGCAAATCGGCCCCCGCCCCTCACGAGCGCGCCGGTCACACCCAGTGCGGCGTTTCGCCGAGCCGATGCTTCCAGAACGTCGGCAACGGCCGCGTTCGCGCTTCCTCCACCGATCATCGACTGGCTCACATATATCCACCGCCAAATCATTCTATGCCTACTCCTCCCGAAGCGGACCGATAGTTCACCTCCGACATTGCGGGCTAAGCTGCCGCCTCCATCACTATTTCGAAAACCGCACCTTCGTCTTCCGCGTTGAAGGCGTGCAGGCTCCCGCCATTGGCGTTGGCCAGGGTTCGTGCGAGCAACAGGCCGACACCGAGCCCCGCCGGGTTGCCTGTAGGGTCGTGCGACAGGAATTCTTCCGACGTCGAGTCCGGAAGGCCGCAGCCATAATCGCGAACCCGAAGGCGAATATTGCCCTCGCCGATTCTCCGGGCACTCAACTCGATCCGCTTGCGCGCAGCCTCCTGCGAGGCATCGATCGCGTTTCGAAACAGATTGGTCAGGATTTGCTCGAGCTGGATCTCGTCGGCGAGGACCAGACGTGCATCCGCGGCTATATCGCGGACGAAGCTGAACTCGGCGGCTTCGGCCGCCAGCAATCGCCAGGCGTGGGTTGCGGCTTCGGCGACGCACAGCGGCTGACGGTTCGCGGCTCCCGAACGGATGATGGAACGCATCCGCCTGATGATTTCGCCGGCGCGATAGACCTGTTGGATCGTGCGGCCGATCATGTCCTCGCCGCGCGCCCGCGATTCAGGTTCCCCGGATGCGATCAGCTGCCTGGATGCCCCTGCATAGTTGACTGCCGCCGCCAAGGGCTGGTTCAGCTCATGGGCCAGCGTCATCGCCATCGTGCCCATCGCATTGATGCGCGAGGCGTGGAGCACCTGATGCCTGAGGCGGTCGCTTTCCTCCTGCGCGAGAACCTTTTCCGTGACGTCGATGCCCGTGCAAAGCACGCCCGCGATTTCGCCGTCCGCGCCTTTGATCGGTTTACAGTGAAAATCGGCGTAGCGACCGGGCGAGGTGCTGTCTTGCGAGCCCTGGCTTTCGAACTTTGCCCGTTCGACCGAGCAGGCGATCCCGGTCGAATAGCACCGCTGGATGACTTCCAGGAACGGGTGCTGTTCCGGAACGAGCCCGGCTTCGCGCAGCGCGGCCCCTTCGTCCTGTGCGGCCCCGAACAGCTCCCGGAAGGCGGGGTTGGCAAAATCGATCCTGAAGTCCGGCCCCACCCCGTAGGCCATGAAGATCGGAGCTTCGGCAAGCAGGACCTGCAGACTGCTGTGTTCGAGCGCCACCCCGTCGGTCACGGGCCGGGCGTGCGCGCAATTCTCCGCGTCGACGAGGACGCCGGCAGGGTGCTCGTCCTGATCGAACACCGGCGACAAGCTCAGACGGAGGCAGCGGCGAAGCTGATCGTCGGCACCGGCGAATTCGACATTCGCGGATTGCCCCCCGGCGCCGAGCATGGCCCATTCCAGGGGCTGCTCGAGCGGCCGCCAGATTTCCATGTCGAAACTGCGGAATGGCTGCCCGGGCTCGGCCATCCCGAGGTCCGGAGACAATGCGGCAAACGCATCGTTGCAGAATGCCACACGGTCACTGCCCCACAGCAGCAACTTGGGGGCGGCGGAGCGGAAAATGGACGCGAGGGAAAGACGCAGGGCGAGCGGCCACTGGTCCAGTGCTCCCAAAGCATGTTCGGACCAGTCCTGCTGCTGGACCCACTCTCCACGAGCGCCGGGGAAGGAGATGGTCACGGCTTGCCCGGCAACATGGCATGCAGGGCCCAGAGGTCCTTTACCCGCTCCGCTCCTGTCTTGGACATGATCTGCACCCGGTAGGATTCGACGGTCCGCGGACTGAGCTTCATCGCCTTCGCGATTTCCTTCGTCGTCTTGCCGCTTGCGACGCCTTCGAAGACTTCGCGCTCTCTCGGACTGAGCTTCGACAAGACTTTCCGGGCAGCGCGCGCCTGACGCGAACGATCGATCCGCTCGGGCAACAGGCGAAAGCCTTCCTGCAGGATCTCCACCAGTTCGCTCTCAAGCCAAGGCTTCTGCAGAAATTCGATGGCCCCCAGCTTCACCGCCTCGACAGCGGTCGGAATGTCGCCGTGCCCGGTGATTGCCGCAACCGGCCAGAAGCAATCCCTCCGGCTCATCTCGCGGATCAGGTCGAGCCCCGAAATCGGCTCCATGCAGATGTCGACGAGAACGCAGCCGGGCTCGAGCAGGGAGAGCTCCTCAAGGAAATCCTCCGCCTGCCGGAACGCCCGAACCTCCGCATTGTACGCACGCAACAACGCGACCATCGACGCGCGAAGTTCGGCATCATCGTCGATGACATAGACGGTTCCGCGAAGCATTTTTAACCCACGTTAGCGACCCAGGCGAGAATCAAGGTAAGGCATTGCCCGATATCGGGGCTCAAGATCACCCGATAGGCACCCAGTATATTTACGGGCGTCATCCTACTGATCCGGCCGCGCCGCGGAGCGCGATGTTCGTGCTGAAAGACCGGATTAATCGAGGGTAACCCTTTGCAACTAATGGCCGTGCCAGCGCGGCCGGGAGAACGCATCCCGCAAAAAAGACCGTTGCCCGGCGTGGACCGACCACGCCTGAAGAACTGTGAACAAGCCACTTCCGTGCACGGCGGGGCAAGATTCAGCGGTTGTGCAGGTGCAATGCGCGGCAGCCAGCATCCCTCCAGATCGCCATTGCGCTTGTACGATGAGTCTTTTTTGCTCGAGAATTCTGCCGCAGAGACTCCGCCGGACATAGCCGAGCCCTCGAAGGCGGCATTAACCTGCATTGGCTTGCACCGGGACGATTGCCATCGGCAGGATCGCGGTCAGGCCCCGGAACCTGCCCCGCAGCATCTACTGGGTTGATGCCGCAAGCCGGAATTCTGGTGCCGCCCTGCGGCTGTGATGCCAGTAATCGGCCATGTGAGCCCGTTTATCCGCGTTCGCTTTACATGCCTGCTGAGCCGAAGAGCGCCGCTGTGATAGCGCTTCGGCCGTCACGGGGGTGATTTCCCCGGTCCCCCCGCACCTGTCAAAGCTTCGCTGCGAGTTCCTCCAGCTGGTTCAGGCAGGTGCCCCAGCCTTGATGGAAGCCCATTTCTTCATGCTTGCGCCGGTCCTCCCCGGATTTGTGGCGCACCACGGCGCGATAGCGTGTGCCGCCTTCGACCGCCGCCATCGTGATCTCGACGCTCATGAGGGCTTCGTTGCCGGGGCGGAAGTCCGGGCCGAGCGCATCGGTCCACACCAGCCTTGAGCAGCTTTCGGCAACGAGCACGCAGCCAGGCGTCTCGTCCATCTCGTCCCCCTCGGGCGACGCCATCACGACCGAGAAGATCCCGCCGGCGTGGGGCTCGATCCGGACGCGGGCCACAGTCCACGGACTGGGGGCGAACCACCTGGCCAGCAGGTCAGGTTCGGTCCAGGCTCGCCACAGCTGGGCAGGGGTGGCGCTGACGATGCGTTCGAGCACCAGATCGAGTTCGGGATCGTGCGGCATCTGGTTGTCCTTTCTCTTTCGCCTAGATAGCGACGGCGTCGAGGCGATCGAGACGCCGGTTCGCCGCGTCCGGCCCACTATCCGCCGGAGCCCTGCCCTTCTCCTCTGCGTGCGGCGTCGATGGCCGCGACATCGATCTTCGTCATCTCCATCATTGCGGCAAAGGCCCGCGCGCTCTCGTCGCCGCCTGCTGCCAGCGCTTCGGTCAGCGTGCGCGGGGTAATCTGCCAGTTGAGGCCCCAGCGGTCCTTGCACCAGCCGCATGCGCTGGGCGCTCCGCCATTCTCGACGATGGCGTTCCAGTAACGATCGGTTTCGTCCTGATCCTCGGTCATCACCTGAAAGCTGAACGCCTCGGTGTGCGGAAAGGCCGGGCCGCCATTGAGGCCGAGGCATGGCAGGCCCAGCACGGTGAATTCGACGGTGAGGACATCGCCCGCCTTGCCACCGGGATAGTCGCCCGGTGCACGGCGGACCGCATCCACGCGGCTGTCAGGAAAGATGCTGGCGTAGAATTGGGCGGCCGCTTCGGCCTCGCTGTCGTACCACAGGCAGATGGTGTTCTTGTGCATCGCTTCCTCCCTCACGTTCTGCGCTGGCCGACCAGCCCGAACAATGCGTCTTGCGGATCGCGGGCGACCAGCGCGTATTCGCCGCCGGGGATCTCGGTAGGCTCCTGCACCAGCGTTCCGCCTCCGGCCCGCACGGCCTCTGCCCCGGCATCGATGTCCGCCACCCGGAAGTAGAAAACCCAGCCTGAGAAGGGGAAGGCCTCCGAACGCGGCATCACGGCGCCGACGGCGTGATCGCCATGCTGGAGGAAGCGGTAGGTGCCCAGCTCACCCATCGGCATGTCGCCTTCCTGCCGCCAGCCCGTCAGGCGGGTGTAGAACGCGATCTGCCTGTCGGGATCGCCTGCCGAGAGTTCGTTCCACGCGCAGGTGCCGAGCATCGGTGCGTGTTTGGCGAAAGCGTTGCTGGGGCGGCCCGAACGATCCTCGATGAGGTAGAACGGCGTGCCTTCGGGATCGGCGGCGAGCGCGCAGGGGCCGACCCCGGCGATCTCGATCTCCTCCATCAAGATCCGGCCGCCGCCCGCGCGGACCGCGGCGCGTGCAACGTCGAGGTCGTCAATCGCCACATAGCCGACCCATGCAGGCATCGCGCCGCCCTGGCGCATCTTGTCGTCCAGCGTCAGCAGCCCTCCCACCGGCCCCACGTCTGCGAGGATCATCCTGTAGTCCCTGCCGATCGCCTCGCCAGGGGCGAAACGCCAGTCGAGGATGCGCCCGTAGAACGCCTGCGCGGCGTCGGGATCGGGGGTCATCAATTCGTACCAGTTGAAGTCGCCATGCTGCGGCGCCTGTCCTTGCTGATCCATGCGCCTCACTCCGGAAGATCGACGACCGCAGCGAAGCCGCCGAAGATCATGCGCTTGCCATCGAACGGCATCGGATTTCTCGATTGATCCATGCGAGGGTCGTTGAAGTCCTCGCTCATCATCCTGGCGAAGGCGGCATCGCGGGTGGCCTTGTCGGGCCATTCGATCCAGCTGAACGCCACGATCTCGTCCGACGACGCATCCACCGCCCGGCGGAAGTCGGTGACCTTGCCCTCGGGCACGTCATCGCCCCAGGCCTCGACCACGCGCAGCGCACCCATCTCCATGAAAAGGCTGTCCGCATTGCGGGCATGATCGATGAATTCCTGCCGCTTGGCCGCGGGCACCGGAATAACGAAGCCGTCGATATACATTGCCTGTCCTCCTCCACGCGAGCCGTCTTGCGCGACTCGACACTTGCGCAGACTCCTACGCGAGGTTACTTTAGTCAACAATGAAGTTACCAAAGGAAACCAAAGACGGGACGAGCCGAGCCATGCCGGACGTGGGCCGACATGGCCGCTGGTATGACGACGCCTGCGGCACCGCCTTCGCGCTGGAAATTCTGGGCGAGCGCTGGGCCTTGCTGGTGGTGCGTGAACTGATGTTCGGACCGCGCCGCTTTACCGATCTGCGCGCCAGCCTGCCGGGGATTTCAGCCAAGGTCTTGACCGAACGGCTGACCGCGCTGGAAGCATCGGGCGTCGTGGTGCGCCAGCCCCTGCCGGCGCCTGCGAAAGGCCAATCCTATGGCTTGAGCGCCTGGGGCCAGGCGGCCGAGCCTTTGATCCAGGAACTGGGCCGCTGGGCGGCGCAATCGAGCGCGCACAACCCGCGCCTGCCGCTCTCGGCCGTATCGCTGATGTTGTCGCTACGAACCATGCTGGATCGCGATGCCTGCAGCAGAATTGCCGGCAGGATCGGTTTCGCCATCGGTGAAGACGAGTTCATCGCCGAACCTACTGGAAGCGAACTGCCGATCCGACGCGCTCCCGCCGATGCGGCAGATGCCGTCTTTCGAGCGCCTTCAGCTGATGTTGTCGCTGCCGGCATCTACGCGGGCGTGCCGTGGGAGGAACTGGAATCGGAGGGCGCGCTTTCGATCGAAGGCGATCGCGCCTTGGCAATGCGCTTCGTGCAGCTGTTCCGGCTTCCGAAAGCTCTGAACTGACCGACCGGACGACGCCCGTTTGCGGTTCGTGACATGCAGTTCGGCTTATGGCCGACACGAGGTGGGGCGGCTGTCGGGCATCACGACGTCAAGATGGCGAGCTTCGGCAGCTTGAAGGAAAAGCTCGCACCGTCAGCTACATTGTTGGCCCAGATCTTACCGCCATTACCCTCCACGATGGTCCTGCAGATTGAAAGCCCGATGCCCATCCCGCCAGCCTTGGCTGAGTCCACCGGTTCGAAGATGTTGAGCTTCAATGGCAGCCCCGGTCCGCTGTCCGCGATGGTCACAAGGATGAAACCGCGGTTGTCACGAGTTGTGATTGAAATCTCCTGATGACGAGAACCTTCCATGGCTTCGCACGCATTCCGGATGATGTTGACGGCCACCTGCATTATTTGAACAGGGTCGGCTGCGACGGTTCCGGAGTGATCGACCTGCAGCTTG
>VFQO010001292.1_pt1 | contig 19985 bp, 20 predicted proteins | sample 3512331 | NCBI WGS metagenome assembly VFQO01 (sample SAMN10412371, study PRJNA504923) | tailings metagenome | isolation source: Replicate 3 from Balatoc abandoned mine | place: Philippines: Itogon, Benguet | collected 2017-08-28
AGCCGTCACCGAAGAAAAACTTAACATAGTGTCCGGGATGGGTTGACCACTACAAACCCACTCCTCTTCAGTCCTTTTAAAGATGATCAGGCTATTGAAATAACTTTAGCATTATTGTTTTTATCAATAGAAAATAAAAATAACCATAATATTCAAGAACTGCTAAAAAGTATAAGTGAAGCTGTTTATAACCAATTTTCATTCAACACAAATTATCCAGCAAATATTTACTCTCATTCTGAGCTAATAGAACATCCTTTAAACGATACTGAAGAATACAGAAAATCAGTTACTAAAGGTTCTATTTTGTATCCTATGATTTCTATTTTTTCTGCGATTTATGGAGAGAATGAAGCATATGAAATAATGAAAAAACTTAAGGAAGAATATTTAACACACTGCAACTATCAAATTTTCTTTCTAGATGAGACCTCAGAAGACTACCTATATAACTTTGAAGAAATGCATGGGGCGACTCTTTCTCATGTAAACATAAATCAAGCACCTAATGAGTTGTTAAATGAGATTAATAATGAATGTGAATTATCAAATGGTATTAAAGACCTCTCGGCCGTTAAATATAACTTTTGGCCTTTGTTACTAGTGGCGAGTCGGCATTTCAGACTTCCAGTACCAATTCATTTTGTAATGGAGTTAACGAAAGGAGACAAATAAATGGTTAAAAGAGATACTCATCGAGTGATGCCACATGACCAAGGCTGGCAAGTTAAACGTGATGGCGACCAGAAAGCGAGTCATGTTGCTGATACCAAAAAAGAGGCTGAAAAAATTGCGCGCGAAATTAGCCGCAACCAAGGTACTGAATTGCAGATTCATGGTAAAGATATGAAGATTCAGCGTTCAGATAGTCATGGCAATGACCCTTGCCCACCAGTTGATAAAAAGTAATATAAAACAAATAGTTAATTTATAATGAGACAACCCAATACAAGCAAAAATGCCTTGACTTTAGCAAATGCTAAATGCATAATTGCTTTCAACACAACCGCCACGCCTCTTAACAATGCGCAACCTTGGCGGTTTTTTATTGCCTGTAAGGGGTGAGCATTAATGACCATCCCTTTCTCAAAACCTGCAATTGATACCCAAACACAATTAAATTTATTGCTAGCTCGTGGGCTGATAGTTGCAAGTAATGCTTCTGCAATTCACGTTTTAAATTCCATTGGCTATTACCGTTTAAGCGGATATTTGTATCCATTTAAAACACGCGGCCCTAATGGAGCTGTACTCGATACTTATTTCCCAGGAAGTACGCTTGACGAGGTAATTCAGCTCTATGAGTTTGATCGCCAATTACGCTTATTGTTGCTAGATGCGATTGAACGTATTGAGGTGGCTGTTCGCACACAGGTCACTTATCATTTTTCATTGAAATACGGGCCATTCGGCCACACTGACCCGCAGAATTTTCATCCACAGTTTAATCATGCTGGCTGGTTAAACGATGCACAATCAGAGGTGTCTCGCTCAAACGACAAGTTTATTAGTCATTTTCAGCAGAAATATGATGGCTTTCCCGTTGTGCCTTTGTGGATGCTTACGGAGGTGATAAGTATTGGTAGTTTATCTAGGCTTTATAAGGGGCTTGATAATACCGACAAACTGCCGATAGCTGCTTACTTCAATATCCCACATAAACGCCTAACAGACTGGTTGCATGCGATTACTTATATTCGTAATGTTTGTGCGCATCATAGTCGTTTATGGAACCGTGAATTATCTATTAGACCTGATGCTATCAAAGAGCCGAATTGGTCTCGCCCTATCACCCCGCGAAATGACAGAATTTTTTACATTTTGCTTATTTTAAAAGAGTTGCTCTCGGCTAGTGGTAATGGCCAAGACTGGGTGGTGAAAATGAATCAACTTTTATTGCCAATAGCGACACAGCCAAAATGGCAGCTCGCAATGGGATTCCCTCAAAATTGGCAAACGCACCCGATATGGAGCAAGTGATGCATTCATCTCCAAAATTTCAAGAAGAATACACGGCAAAAATACCTGCACTAGCATTACTCACCAATCTTGGTTGGAGATTTATTTCGCCTGAAGGTGCTCTTAATGCAAGGGCTAGTAAATTGGATGCTGTAGTTTTGCGGGATGAGTTGAGATCGCAATTAAGTAAGCGCAGGTTTACCTTTGCTGGCAGAGAGCATGCACTGTCCGAAAAGGCGATTGATCAGCTTGTTTATGAGGTGTGTAGCCCAGCGTTGAATGAGGGGTTAATCAATGCAAATGAGCGCATGTATAACCATTTGCTGTATGGCATTTCAATCACCGAGTTTATTGATGGTAAGAAAGCCAACCCAACAATCCCCCTCATTGATTGGCAAACGCCGCAAAACAATAGCTTTATTTTTACAGAGGAATTTAGTGTTCTTCGTAACGGCGGTGTTGATACTCGCCGACCAGATATTGTATGTTTTGTGAATGGGATTCCGTTAGCAGTCATTGAAGCCAAGCGTCCTGATAGCAACAGCAACAAAGGCCCAACCATTCATGAAGGTATTTCTCAATCACTACGCAACCAACGCAATGATGAGATTCCTCATTTGTATGTATACAGCCAATTGCTACTTTCTATTAATGGTTCAGATGCACGATATGGTACTTGTGGCACTTCGCTCAAGTTTTGGTCTAGCTGGCGCGAAGAAGAAATTACCGAGCTTGAGATGCTTGCGCATAAAAATAGAAAACTGGCACCTCATGAAATACAAACAATTTTTAATCACCGGCCTAAAAATGATGTGCAGTGGTATCAAACCTTGATTGCTGGGGGGGATTTAGCGGTCACAGGACAAGATGAGGTCTTGATTAGTCTGCTTTCGCCAAAACGCCTGTTGGAAATGGTGCGTTACTACACTTTGTTTGATAAAAAAGTTGGCAAAATTGTTGCTCGTTACCCGCAAGTGTTTGGGATCAAAAGATTAATTCAACGTATTAATACTAAACGCCCAGATGGTGGGCGTGAGGGTGGCGTAATTTGGCATACCACAGGTTCTGGAAAGTCATTCACGATGGTGTTTTTAAGCAAAGCTCTGATATTGCATGATTCGCTCAAGCAATGTCGGATATTGGTAGTGACTGATCGCGTTGACCTAGAAAGTCAGTTAAGTAAGTCGTTTGTGAGTGGTGGTGAGCTTGCAACGAAGAAAGACCGTGAAGCCGCAATGGCGACCTCGGGTACTCGTTTGGCAGAGCAAATTGGCAAAGGTAATGAGCGGATTATCTTCTCGCTCATTCATAAGTTTAACTCTGCAACTAAATTACCCATTTGTTATACCGATAGCGCAGACATGGTTGTACTGATTGATGAGGGTCACCGAAGCCAAGGCGGCGAAAACCATATTCGTATGCGTAAAGCTTTGCCGAATGCTTCGTTTGTTGCTTTTACTGGTACGCCTTTACTCAAAGACGATAAAACAACCAGTAAGTTTGGGCCAATTGTTCATGCATACACCATGCAGAGAGCGGTTGAAGACCAAACTGTAACCCCGTTATTGTATGAAGAGCGTATCCCTGATTTAGATGTGAATGAGCGTGCGATTGATAGCTGGTTTGAGCGAATCACTGATGGTTTGAGTGAAGAGCAGAAAGTAGATTTAAAGCGTAAATATGCAAAAAAAGGCCAAGTGTATAGCGCTGATGATCGTATTCGGCTGATTGCTTTAGATATTGCCACACACTTTGATAAAAATATTGATGATGGTTTGAAAGGCCAACTTGCTTGCGACAGCAAATTGAGTGCAATCAAGTATAAAAAATATCTCGATGAAGCTGGCTTGTTTGAGTCCGCCGTGGTGATGAGCCCACCTGACACCCGTGAAGGTAATCAGGATGTAGATGAGTCTACCATGCCTGAAGTGAGTAAATGGTGGAAAGACAATGTTGGCAATCAAAATGAGCAGGCATACACCAAAGCGATTATTGAACGATTTGATAAGGACGATGCATTAAAACTGATTATTGTGGTTGATAAGTTGCTCACAGGGTTTGATGAGCCCAAGAATACTGTTTTATATATTGATAAGCCACTTAAAGAACATAACTTGATTCAGGCGATTGCACGTGTGAACCGCTTACATCCTGATAAAAAGTTTGGTTATTTGATTGATTATCGGGGTATCTTGGCCGAGTTGGATACAACCATTGAAAAATATCAGGATTTGGCTTCCAGAACCCAAAGTGGGTATGACATTAATGATATTGCTGGTTTGTATAGTCAAATGAGTACCGAGTACAAACGGCTTCCACAACTATATAAAAATCTCTGGGCTATTTTTGCAGGCGTCAAAAACAAACATGATACTGAGCAACTCAGAAAAGTCCTGGTTCCAAAAATTGAGAATCAAAATGATGAGCTTGTAGATACCAATTTGAAAGTACGAGAAGACTTTTATGAAGCACTTACAGAGTTTTCATCCTGTTTAAAAGTTGCACTCCAATCAGCAACCTTTTATGAGGATAAAAGCTTTACTGAATCTGATAGGCAACATTATAAAGAGACGCTCAAACAGTTTTCTAGTTTACGACAACTGGCAAAACAAGATGCTGGTGAGGTGGTTGATTACGACACTTATGCCGAACAGGTTAAAAAGCTGCTTGATAAATATGTGGTTGGTGTAGAAGTTATGCAACCAACAGGGGTGTATGAAGTTGGCAAAATGGGTAAAAAACCTGAGCCTGAACAATGGTCTGATGATAAAGCACGGAATGAAACAGACATTATCAAAACTAGAGTGACCAAAATGATAGAGCAGGATCTTAGAGATGACCCTTACGCGCAAGAGTCATTTTCTAAACTGCTTAAACAAGCAATAGAAGAGGCAGAGAAGTTATTTGAACACCCTCTCAAGCAATATATGCTTTTTCACGAATTTGAAACCAAAGTGAAAGAACGGAAACTGGATGATGTGCCAAATGTATTTAACGGTAATCGCCATGCACAGGCTTATTACGGTGCTTTTAAGAAAATGCTGCCAGATATGTTTCTCTACGAAACACCTGCCATTCAAGAGAAATGGGTAAGTTTTGCGTTTGAAGTAGATCAAATTGTTGAGTTGTCTGTCGCTGAGAACTCCATCAACCCTCAGCATATTGAGTCAGATATCCGAAAAAAACTTCTTCCGATGATTTTTAAAGAGTGTAAGGCTATTGGAAAAGGAATTGATCAGGCCAAAAATGTAGTGGAGTTAATTGTCCAAATCACTCGTGTTGGTTTGAGTGGTTTTTAGTGCTTATGGTTGTTCCAATTCAGTCAGAAACACTCCAATTTGGATACGGAAGCGAGGTTATTAAATTTAATCGTTTGGTACGTGAATCTTCAAATCAAAAAGTGCTTATTAAAGTGCACCCAGATTGCCGAGTTGAGGTTTATGCCACAGTGGACAAAACTAATACCGAGGTGATAGAGGCTACGAAAAAACGTGCTAGATGGATTGTCAGGCAACTAGACGAATTTAGAATAGCGAGTGAGCATTATGCTCCCAGGCGCTTTGTGTCTGGCGAAAGTCATTATTATTTGGGTAAACAACATTTACTCAAGGTGACAGAAAGTCCTGTGCTCTATGGCTCCGTAAAATTACTTCGAGGTAAGCTTGAGGTGACTGTGACCGATAAGGAAGATACTCAGAGGATATTAAATCAGTGGTATCGCAAGAGAGCCAAGTTGCTTTTTAATGAGCGACTAAAGCTAATGTTGCAACAAGCATTGTGGGTGGACTTCATGCCGCAGTTATCCATAAAGTTAATGCAAAAACAATGGGGTAGCTGCTCTGTTCACGGAAGGCTAACACTCAATCTGCATCTAATCAAAACACCGATTCAATGTATAGATTATGTGATTTTACATGAGCTATGTCACATTGCCGAACATAACCACAGTGAGCGTTTCTACAGACTCTTAACCCAAGTGATGCCTAATTGGAGAGACGTAAAGATTAGGCTAGACCAAATGGCTGCAAAAGCATTTTCTTAATCAATTAAGCTAGATCCAGAAATAGAGTTTCGAAGTTTAAAAACGTTGTAATGTTAGCTTAAGTCGTGTCGTATATCGTATTACGCTAAACGCCTACTGATCATCTATATGTTGCAATAAATCTCCAATCTCACAATTTAGATAAATACATAGCTTATCTAGTACATCCAGCTCGACCCTTTCTGCTGTCTCTTGATACAGCCTCGTTAACGTTCCACGGTTAATCCCTGTGTCGCGAGATAACTCACTAATTTTGAGTTTCTGCTCTCCCATTATTCGAGACAAATTACACTTAATCATTTCCTTCTCCAGAACATTTTTACCTCCAGAAGATAAAAATGTCTTGCAAATGTTCACAATAGCATTAAAATTACCTACAGGAGATCAAAAAAATCTCTTAATGTAATTTTTAACCTACATCATAAGGAGCATTTACTATGTCTGCAACATTTCTGACTACGCACCAACTCGCGGAACGTATCCAATACGATGCTAGAACTATTCGCGAACAATTAAAGGATAGTGTTCTTATTGAGGGTGTGCATTATGTGCGCCCATTTGGACGTAGAAAGATTCTCTACATCTGGGAGCGCATCGAAAAAGATATTCTTAATGCTAGCAACTTAGCATTTGCCATCCCAATGGCAAATGGAGGCGTATGCCATGGCTAGTGTCCGCGCTCGCGCTGACACTGGTCAGCTGTTTTTTGACTTCAGATACAAAGGGATACGTTGTCGTGAACAAACAAGCCTGGAGGACAATAAAACCAACCGTAGCAAAATGGAAAAGATCCTCATCAAAATTGAGGAAGACATCGAAGCGGATCGATTTGAATATCGTCGTTACTTTCCAAACAGTAAAAATGCTGACAAGTTTGATGACCCGACTACGGTTTTAAGCAAAGTTGCACTTGAAACTCAAAAGGCTTTTGCGAGGAGTCCAAGCGTTGGAAATACTCCATTATTTTCTGAATTTGTTGAGCAGTGGTTTAACGAGTTTTCGGTGGGATGGAGACGAACCTACATCAGCACTGTTCGCCAGATTGTCGATACACGATTAATTCCGCAGTTTGGGCAATCTAGGGTCAGCGACATTCATCGTGAGGATATCCTCAGTTTTCGTTCTACTCTCGGCAAAGAACCAGGACGTAAACAGGACTCTAAACTATCACCACGCAGAATCAATGCAATTGTTCTGGTGTTGACGCAAGTACTCAACGAAGCCGCCGACCGCTATCACTTTATCACACCGGGTGATCGCATCAAACCACTGAAGCTGAAGAAGACTCATGTACAACCTTTTAGTCTTGAGGAGGTGAATAAGATCATTTCGATCTGTCGACCTGACTTTAAAGACTACTTTATTGTTCGTTTTTTCACGGGTATGCGTACAGGGGAAGCTGACGGACTGAAATGGAAGTACGTCGATTTTGATAAACGCCTTATCTACATCCGAGAGACCTTTACTGCGGGCGAAGAGGACTACACCAAGAATGACTCCAGTCAGCGTGATATCCATATGTCTCAGCCGGTCTTTGACGCGCTAAAAAGGCAATTTGAAGCGACAAGTAAGCTCTCAAAGTTTGTATTTTGTAATCGTGATGGCAAACCTATCGATCTGCATAACTTTTGTAGGCGAGTGTGGTATCCCCTACTCCGTCACCTTGACTTAGAAACGCGAACGCCTTACCAAATGAGGCATACCACTGCGACACTTTGGCTAGCAGCAGGTGAAGCACCTGAGTGGATTGCCAGGCAATTGGGGCATACCAATACTGAAATGCTGTTTACGGTTTACAGCAGGTATGTCCCTAACCTAACCCGCCAGGATGGCAGCGCCTTCGAAAAACTGCTCCTGCAACAGCAAGTGGCTTAACCTAACTAAAGGTCAGGCGCCTATTGATTTCACAGACTCAGGTTATAGGATGAACCTGAAGATAAGGAAAAAAATGAATCAGAACAAAGAAATAATCCTCGACAGCATCGTCGATTTGATTGAAACATCTAAACTCAATAACTTGTTTAGGCTCGTCGAATACACAGTTAAACTCACCTATGATGATCAGTATCTATATAACGCAACGGTATTCAATGATCAGGCCAGGATTAAACTGACTTGGCTTAATAATGAGCAAATCGCTGGTCTGAATAAAGGTGCCGTTATACGCGTCGTATGGATGACTAGGCGTATTTTTATGAGTGCGACCAATATTGTTGCAGGCTTAGAGCGAGTTGAGGCAATCGGAGCAGGTGAGAGTATTTTTAGTACTTTGTCGAATGAATGGCTGCCAAAAAGGAATTACTATCGTGCATTTCTGACGTTCTTAAATCAAATGGATAGTCGAATTGTTCAATTGGTACAACACATTTTGCTTAATGAAAAAGTACTGTATTGTTTTCTGAAAGTACCTTACACGAAGTCAAAGTACTATAACCATAAGTCAGGAAATTTCATGGTAACCACCATAAATATGGATGTTGTCTCAAAGGGACATCACCATGAAGAATTTCAAACAGACCGCAAGGTGTTGATGGTTGCGGTCATGATGGTTGGGATCGCGCGACATCTATTCTGGGAATACGATGAGAAAAGAAAATGTTTTTTTATTCCACCGAAACATCATAAGTTGAAATTGAATATCTTGGCTGGACGGCTTTTATTTGAAGCATCTAAAAAATATAAAATAGATTTAGATGATGACTTAATACATGCGCTTGATCAGGTTTTTAAGAATCAAGCACTGGAACACAAATTAATCGGCCAACTTTGGTAATATGACAATTATCGACTAGGAGGAAATATGCTAAATGTCGCCTACTTTCTTGCAGTGATCGGCACCATCGTGGCAATTGGGTTCACAATTTTCGTGATCTGGGCCCACAAAAACAAAGATACGTTTCTCAAAGACTAAATCTCATTGAATATGATGGCACTATCAGCATCAATACCAGAGAACCTCAGAACGCTAGCAATCGAAGTTTTCAACTCCGATTCGCTAGCGACAAGCTGGTTTAATACCCAACACCTTTTGTTAGGTTGCACACCAGCGGAGTATTTAAAAGACCACAAACAATCTGATGAAATAGCAAAAATTTTGAATGCCATTAAATATGGCCACGCTGTTTGATTTGTGGCAGTCGAAGGGGTCACATCAAAAATGAAAAAGCCAGCTTGCGCAGGCTTCCCCCCCAATGTCAGAGTGGTCATGCCACAATATACTATGGGTCAGTTGTTATTATCATGTTATTAGCTTCGGGTTGAATGGTCAGATTTGATCGAAACTATTAGCCTGATGGCTACTTTGCCTATCCACACAATGATAGTTTTTGAAAACCATTATCAGAAACTTATAAAGCCGAGCAAAATTATAACGACTTAGGTATATTTCAACTTTTCCTTAAGCTCGACGATATCGTCCATTGTGCTCTGAATAAGCCCATCCGCATCATGCAATTTTACAAGCTTATAGTAAGGACATTGCCTTTTAGCTTTTCTCATCTTGACCAAATCGACGCTTACTCTGACATTCGTATTTTTCAAATATTTGAGCACTCGAAATTCATTTGTCTTTGTATCGACCTTTACTACAACAAACCTATCTTCACCGATCTGCTTGTTGGCTAGCTCCCCCTCAGGCACAGAGAAAACCATCCTGCCATTTTCATCAACACTTTTGATTTCATAGTTACTTAAAGTAATTACACCCTCATCCATCCACTCCTTGGGTATTTCAAAACTTGCAATCTTAAAAATCTCATCGTCGACGTACAATTCAATATAAGGCATCTCCTGATTTCGTATAACCTGCTTGAGAAAAACCGGGTCGGATGTTTGCAAGATCGCTCTCTCTAATTGATCGTAACTAAGATGACCATCACCCAGCAAATTTCTTAAGAAATTTATACTTTGGACTTTTGAAATCAAATCGAGCTTTCTCTCAGTCAGCTCCTGATTAGTTATGGGCTCGCTAGCTATTAATTGCAAAGAGACAGTATCGCTACTCTTAACAACCAACTTTGGATCTGGATCAGACTCCAGAATGACTTCTTCAATAAGAAGATTCTGCAACTCCTTTAAAACAAGCGATGTTTTTTCTTCGTAACTACCGCTGAATTTGCTTTGTATCTCTGTTACTTTTTGTTTGAAAGTGGATAAAGCCATTATTTGCCCTGGCTTAATGCCCAACTCAAATGTAGCAACCACCCTATGATTTTCATAACGATTAGCCATCTCAGTTCCTTTCAAAATGATTGTAGGAATCAGTCTAGCCAGATATCAAATTCAAACCGTTGTTAAATAACATAGGTTTAGCCTAGATAAATAACAATGCTTTAAAAGTGAAGTTAAGATAACAAGTAATCGCCTATACATTTTTGCTTTGAATAATGTAGTTCATGATTAATGCCATCAAAAAAAGACCAATCTGCTTACTCACCTGATTTGACTCAGCCAGGGTAACTTTGTCATAAAAGGTCAGGGAGATTATTCCTCTGCGTGGAAACATGTTCTTTTCCTTTAATACGATATTCAAATAGCCCGCATCGTAATATTTAGATCTTTGGTGGTTGCTGATGCCATCAGATGACGGCACTGACAACTTAATCATTATTCCGACATAACTTAATGGCTTGATTAAAAGATGAGAGATCACTTCATATCCAGCCTCTGGGATGAACCATTCACGCCTCTTTTCAACAAGATCCCTCATTACAAATGACAATTTAGTAAAAGTCGCTACATCGAGGTCATTAAAATAAGTGGACAGGCTATCTGTCAGATTGAAGTCCGCTGAGCTCATTAAATTTAAGCCCAGTGCAAACTTATGGTGAATTCCAAGCCCAAGCATCGCTTGAAAGGCGGCCTCACAATTATGAGTATGTTTTTCTGAAATACCAGCGTACAGACACGCATCCTCAAAATGGGCGGTTTTTTCTCGGTAATAGAGAAACCTGCATAATTTTGTTAAATGCAACTCGTCATCCGTGGCGCCTATCACCCCGCCAGGATCTCTCTTGTGAAGTAGTTTGGAGAAATTCTCTACTCTATGTCTGAAAGACTCATCATTTATTTTTAGCTGAGAGAATTTAAAGTTACGCTGTATTTTCTTAGTGGCAGCATGAAGCTTGATCCCCAGAAGCCCAGACAGAAATTTTGGATTAGCGTGATACTTATCCAAAACAAGATAATCAACCCATTGTCGCCTGAGTGTATCAAAGCAATGTACATAATTTTTGATAGTGACATTCGGATCGGCATGACCAGCCTCGGCACTTAATTCGTATAGACAGTTTCTTAGCTGGAGCGCATTTGAAATATTTGGGCGGGGCTTTAACAGTTCTGCATAGCGTCTATTTAAAACTTTTCCTCTTAATGAATGCGGTGAAAGTTGAACGGAACCTGAGACATCTTTTAGCACAAAATCAATTTGATTGAGTAGTTTATCGACATCCCCAAAAGGCTGATTAGAATCAGGAGATTTAAACAATCCTTCCCGATCAGTATCTGGTGCAAGTCCTAATTTTTGTGACTTAATCCGGTTAAGTGCTCGTGCATTTTCAAGGTCTAGGAAAATGACACGGTCGGCATTGTTAGACTTTTTAGTGCCGCCTGCTGCATGCGTTATTACGATACAGGTGTGTTCTTCCAAAGTGACAAGATCAATAGCTCTTAAATGGATCAAATCCTCAGCTCTTAGCGGTACATAACTCATCAGATTTAACATTGCTGCGGATTGCTGTTGCCACGGGGTGAACTTATCATTCTGCAAAGATAAAATGGCTCTTTCCACCTCATCGTTGCAAGGGGTGTCGATATACTTTCTCGAAGCCACTGCAGGGTCAACTCCGTTTCTGCCGAGTTCTGGCAAACCATGAAGTCTGAAGAAATAATTAATTGCTGAGTTATTGTCCGTAGAACCTGCAATCAAAAAACTTTTAAGAGGGCTTTCCCAATCGACCTCTAACAAATCATCTTCATCGTCAATACTCTCAACCACCTTAGCCAGTAAAGACTTGACGATGTAGTAATACTTTTCTACGGTTGAAGCGGCTCCAACACCTGGGCATTGTGTACATAAATAATGAATGTATCGAGCAAGTACGAAATCATGAACGTTTTGAAATAACTGCCATTGATCTTCGAGTGCTCTCGCGAGTGCTGTAAGCCTGTTTTCATTACTGTCTCGTTCGAGCTGTTTATTGGTCGCTTGATTTAGAAGATCCTGTATGAGCGAGTGCCCTTTCAGTTTAGAGCGTTGTCTAAAATGGGATTGCGTCTCCTGCATTTTTTCAGATAAATTAAGTTGATGCCGTGCAAATGCAATTGGATATAGCGTTCTGCAATGTTGCCTCCCAGCCAGCCACTCTCGTATTGGACCTGGAAGAGATACCGAGTAAAAGTCTCTAGCGATTTCTAGAAATTTGTTCAGATTGAGTGGTAGCCTGCTCAGAGGTGTTCCGCTGATTAAGCTGATCAGCTCAGGCATCACTGCCAAGCCAACATCAATTATTGGTTCATTTATAGATCGAGCAAGCTCGCTCAAAAGTGCCATGGTGATTGCAGATAACTGTACTCGCCTAATACCCAGTGAATCGGTATTAACGTCAATAAAATACGACTGACCCACCAAATAAATGTTGCCACGTAAAAGCGCATCGGCTGCGCAGGCTAACTCATCCGGGTGTAAGACACCATCACAGATCACCAAGCTGATAATCAAATTACCGACATTTTTAGTGGGTTGACGGCTAAACCAAGCCTCAACGATGTGCTCGAAGTATTGACGATGTAATAACGTCCGTTCATGGAATGGGCAGCGCTCATCATATTTCGCTATCTTTTTACGAACGACTCTTTTCCATGAAACAGAGCGATAACCTAATGGTCGATGCTGTTTGAGCTTGCATGGCTTAAAGGTTCTACTTGGGGGTGTAGGTAATCCTAGAGGCTCAATTTTTGAATCTAGAATCTCACGTAATTGCTGACACGCATGACTCACAGATAATCCACTTCGCTCGCCGTAAGCCTCTTGGCCAGGACTAGCTCGACCTGAAAAAGTGTTAATTAAGACACTGCCAGCCTCATCACGAATTAACTTATCAATCAAATGCCGTCCAAAATTCGATGCAAAACCTGTATTTTTCAGAAAAAGACTGGTGTGTTTACTGCTGATACTTTTTAAGTGTCGACCATCAATGTAAAACAACAAAGGAATTTGTCCAATGGTACAAGTTTTAGATGTTAGCGAAGCAATATCTCTTGATAACCGCTTATCCATGCTCGCCAACCGACCAGCTAATGAATGCAGCCATGACTTATAGAAATGAAGCCATTCGATCACAATGCTAGGCAGTGGTACCAATCTGGATGAAAGATATCTCGTGCTCGCTTTATCATTCAGAAGAGCCAGACCAGCATTCAGATCTATCGTGTGATTGACCAGAGAATACTCACGGGCTTTTCTTAACCCTAGGAATGCAGCGAGTAGGATGACCACTGCGCTCACAATCTGGTTGTGCGCTTTTTCCAAATCTTTCAGTTTGGATCGGTTATGCACTAGACGATGAGCATTAATAGCGCTATTCAAATGCGTTTTGATTAACTCAATAGCCTGATCACTCTGCAGACCCATTTTAGAGCCTACATCTTCACTCAGCTGGCACAAAAATTCCCCGCTAAAACCGAACTCCCGATACACCTGATTACAGATATGATTGATCCTATCGGCCTTCAGCACCGCATAGTTGAAATTTGATGTAACTCCGATTGTAAAATCAGCCGTAATGGCGGCCGCATAGTTTTCATCATGGCAAACATCCAATACATAGCGACCGTAAGCGCTGTAAAGCCTTGTCAAAAAGGGCTTATGGGAAGACTTTGATATCTTCCATGGATAAGCCTTAACTTCTTTTCTGAGCTGCTTTAGGGGCGTTCTAAAGATCTGACTAAGGTTTGTATGCTCTGGAGATTGCTTACTTTGAATAGCTTTAACGAGTTCAACCGGCAAAGGGACTCTGACGATACTCTCCTCGTTTTTACTCCCGATCAATGTTGCTCTGCTCCAACACAGTTGCCCATGCTCTACGTCTAGCCAGATACCCCTACCCTCGTCCTTAAACGTGAGCATATTTAATCGGGGTACATGAACACGTAAAAAGAAACATAGTAAATAACAAAGACCCACTTCAGTAGGCGACTCTGAATAGATTCGATAGGCGTTTCTTATTTCAAATGAGAGTTCTTTGGGATGGTAGTGCCCATATAAATTGTTGATACCAGAATTTTGCTTTCTGCTAGTGAACCCCTTTTGCGACAAATGGTAGGCCAATAAATTATTTGTTTTTATCGCACTTTGAATGGCAGACTCTGGAAGAGTTGGCGGGTGATGATCTCCAATACTTGGTTGCAATTCCAACTCTGTCACCGGGCCGGACGGCCCATCATTTTCGGTAATCTCTTTGTTGAAGAACTGTAGTGCTTTAATCGTGTTAGTCAGAAATTTGAACTGGGCTGAATCAGCCTCAAAGTTCGTTTGTAGGTTTAATAAATCGTCGACATCTAAAGACAGATTTGATGCAAACTCATTGGCACCCTGCGTTTTACAAATAAAGTACTCTTTTAATGACCTAGCGAGTTGCCTGGGGAAAATGGCCCCTGTGAAATAATGATAAGCAAGCAAAGAGCCTCGGATTGATACTAGCGTTCGTATGGTTGCAGTGGTTAGCTTGGGGTCAGGCTGTATGATCAATGCCGCCGAAGAAAGATTTTTTTCGTCTTTTAATTTCAGTGTTGCGTTTGCTAAATTGCTGTCGCCCTCTTTTAATAATGTCCCGTCAGTTTCTAGCAGATTAAGGCTAGATGCCCCTGCACCACTCAGTTTTGAAAAGATTCGAAATTCTCTTAATAAGTGATAGAACAGAACGGCTTGATAATTTTTATTATCCCCAACATCAAAACTATGTTGAATTTTACGACCTACTGAAGTCGACTTTGTAACCATAAACCCAAAACCAAGTATCTAAACAAGGATTGAATATATAGCCAACTTAAAATTTAAGCGTTGTTAAAAAGCAGTGATTTCATGGGGGTATCTAGATAGGCTGGTATTGGTGGTATTGGTGGTATTACTAATATCGTTAATATCGTTAATATCGTTAATATCGTTAATATTAATGACATTAAGGATTTTCTACCTGACCTATTGAATGAACTTATACAGATGCCTTTTAAATTTCTGTACTAGTGCAAATTAGGGAAATCGGGTCACTGTGCTTTTTCCCATTATTACGGCTTAAGGGTGCCTAGTAAATTAGTGGCGATTCAACTATCAAAGAAACTCTTTACCCTGAGCTGGTCCGAAATCAATTCGGGCATGTTTGTTTTCATCCCTAATGCCCGCCATTAACTCATCTAAGGTGTAATCGCTGGATTTAGTTAATTGAGTGTCAGTAAATTCTTTCTTGGACTTAACCAATGCCGATTGTTTTCGCTTGATAGAAAATAACTTCGGCAATTTAAGTCTCTTGATTCTGATAATTTTCTCAAGTAAAAAAGACATATCAAACTCCTCAAAAACGATTTTTATTAGTTAATCATAAATCACGCTTTTACGTTGGCATTACCAATCAAGGTGGATAATCGCCTTTTGAGATATAAATTGAAAGGCGTGAAGAAATTGGCGCTTACCCTACAACTCAAGCTAGAGGCTTTATTTTGAGGTGCTGAGATTCCCTGTAGCTTTGGCATGCAGCTGAAATTTCTTTTTTTACTTTTCCGCAGCAATTCAATTTCTGATGCACTAAGCATCCCGACTTTTTTCCCGCACACGATTGATCCAATAATAAAGTGGCGTTAAATAATTAAAATGTATTCTGGCTTATCTTTGATCGAGCTCATAAATGATGCAGCCTCCAGTAAGAACTAATCATTCCTGTAACTCCTATTTTTATCTACATAATCTACCAACACTTCAGTAAACGCTTGGGCTGCAGCTGTTTGATATGCCTCTTTACGACGTAAAATGACTACATTTCTCATTGGCAAGGAGGGATCAAGCTGAATGGAATGTAAATCATTACCTTCTAAATCAATTTGTGAGGGTAGTATTGTTGATAAATGTCCTCTACGTACGACCTCTATGATTGTGCCAATAGAATTTGTTTCGATGACTGCATTTGCTCTAATATTCAATCGGCGACAGTAATCGTCAATATGACGCCGCGTTGCAAATGATGTATTGAGTAATACGAGGGGCTCTCTCGTGAGCACATCGATCGACAAAGCCTTAGCACTGTCCATCAGAACATGCTTTTTTCCAACGACCAAGTTTAACGTTTCGGAATACAAGGGCTGATAGTCGATCTCAGCAGATTGCGCTTGTTCAAATGCAATCCCTAAATCAAGTTTGTCATCAGCAAGCATCAACTCCATTTGCGCCTGCGTAATTTCGTGTAAGTCGATAGATATGCCAGGATATAGTTGATGAAATTTACTTACTACGGCGCCGGTCAAGTAAGAGGTAAATGTTGGTGTAGCAGCCAGTCTTATACTCCCACGCGATAGCTCGGCTACATCGTGAATTGCCCGAGCTCCTGAATCAAGATCACGCAAAGCTAGTTTTGCGTGCCGAGCCCATACCTCACCTGCGTCTGTTAAGCGCACTCTACGACCAGATCGATCAAGCAGAACAGTCCCCAAGGTTTCCTCAAGTTGCCGGATTTGTTGCGACAAGGTCGGCTGTGAGACATGCAGAACTTCAGCTGCGCGTGTGAAGTTACCTTGCTCTGCTACCGCTAACAAATATCGAATATGGCGAAGAATCATAGCGCCCCCTACTATTGGTTTTTCCTATAGAAACCATTGTAAATCAGTCTTGGACGTTATAGCCAAAGTCTTCCAAAATGCACTCATCTTAACGGAGGGTTCAAACCATGAAAGAAGTAATCAAAGGCTATCAGAAGTTTCAAAAGGATGTATTTCCTGCTCGTCGTGACCTTTTTCGCAAACTAGCATCAAGTCAAACACCGCACACTTTATTCATTTCTTGTTCAGATAGTCGTTTGGTGCCTGAGCTGGTCACTCAGTGTGAACCTGGCGAACTCTTTGTCATACGAAACGCTGGAAACATCGTTCCTTCTTTTGGACCTGAACCAGGAGGTGTATCTGCAACTGTTGAATATGCGGTCGCAGTACTTGGCGTTTCGGATGTCATCATCTGCGGCCATTCTGACTGCGGGGCAATGACCGCTGTCGCAACCTGCAAATGCCTGGATCATCTTCCAGCTGTTTCAAAGTGGCTTCGCTACGCTGATCCGGCGAAGCTCGTAAACGAATCATTTGCTCACGAATCAGTTTCCGATAGCGTTGACTCGATGGTCCGAGAAAATGTAATCGCTCAGTTGGCTAACATTCGCACGCATCCGTCTGTCTCTCTTGCCATTACTCAGGGCAAATTGAAACTGCACGGCTGGGTATATGACATTGGCTCGGGAGGAATCCTTGAGCTGGATGAAAGCAGCCGCAAGTTTTCCCCACTAGCTCTTCAGCCTCAGACTTCAAGCACGCCCGTTGAAGTTTTGGTGGATGAGCATTAATTACCCGCAGATTCAACCTGCATCCTACTACTTTTTTAAAGGAGAATTACCATGTCCCAATCCCTACTTAATCAGTCATCTCGTGAAATTCTGGCTGACAAAATTGTTGAAGCCAAAATTCGCAAAAACTTGACGTTTGCTGAGATCAATGAAGGCACCGGACTGAGTCTGGCATTCACTACAGCAGCATTACTTGGCCAACATCCACTGCCCGAAAATGCAGCAAAGGTTGTTGCTGAAAAGTTGGAGCTTGACGAATACGATGCACGTTTACTACAGAGTGTTCCTGTACGAGGTAGCATTCCAGATAGGATTCCTACTGACCCAACCATCTATCGCTTCTACGAAATAGTGCAAGTTTACGGCTCAACTTTGAAAGCACTAGTTCATGAACAATTCGGAGATGGCATTATCAGTGCGATCAACTTTAAGCTTGATATTCAGAAGGTCCCAGATCCTGATGGTGGCGAGCGCGCAATCATCACGCTTAACGGCAAGTATCTTCCAACTAAGCCGTTTTAAGACACTACAAAGTTATTTCGAGTAATTGCTTTTAGTGCAGCCGGTCGCTCTAAAATAAATGGAGCGACCGTTTGTTGCTTATAAGCAATGTCGATGCAATTGACCAGAACATCAGTTGTCAGCAACTCAATTGATTGTTAACACCATCTCAGATGCTCAAGCTGCCGTCCAGGTCCCGCTCTTGCCACCTCGCTTTTCCAGCAACCTGGTCCCCGTCATACACATACCACGATCAATCGATTTGCACATATCATAGATCGTTAACAATGCCACTTGCACCGCAGTTAGGGCTTCCATTTCGATTCCAGTTTGTCCTGTGGATTCACATTGAACTCTACAAACAATTGCGTGGACCGTTTCATTTGGAGTAAAACTTACGTCTACTCGGCTTAAGTTGAGTGAGTGGCAAAGGGGTATTAAATCGCTTGTTTTTTTGCTTGCCTGGATTGCCGCAATACGAGCAATACCGAGAACATCGCCTTTTTTCGCGGTACCTTGCATTATGGTTTCCAAAGTTGCTTGTTGCATAGCAATGCTCCCCTCAGCAATGGCTATCCGTTTGGCGTGAGGTTTGTCACCAATATCGACCATATGTGCATGACCACTGTCATTAAAATGTGTCAGTCCATTGTTTGTATCCGTCATAAGCAGTCTTAAGTATGTATGTGATTAGTAGAAACGAGTTAGCCCATAGCTCAACTATAGAAACTCTTTATTGTCTTTGATCGAATAATACCTTTTAAACAACCTGCCTCCATCTTTCCAGAGCTAAGTCATCGGACTCCTTGGACTCGACCCATCTCTCGCTTGAGTTAGTTAGCTCCTTCTTCCAAAATGGGGCTGACGTTTTCAAGTAGTCCATGATGAACTCACACGCCAGAAAAGCTTGGGCTCGATGAAGAGAAGCCACGATAACTAAAACAATCTGATCCGCAGGTCGCAAATCACCAAAGCGGTGGATAATCCGTACGTCCTGGATGTTCCAGTTCTTTCTAGCCTCACTCTCAATTGAGACTAGAGATTTTTCCGTCATTCCAGGATAGTGCTCAAGTTTCATCTGAATGATGTTAGAGCCCTCACTAAAATCGCGGACTTGCCCAATAAAGGAAACGATTGCTCCAATATTGTTCGTTTTGCTATTGATAGCCCTGATTTCCTTAGAAATATCAAAATCTTCTATTTGTACACTTACACTCAAAATTCGTCTCCAGTAATGGCTGAATACAAATGCACCTCCACCTGAATATCAAGTACACCTTTTCAATTTCATCTTAACCCGATTTGAAATCCTAATTCCCACGAAAGGGTCTGGCTCTATTTAAAAATTATGATCTGGCACTAAGGCCATAGAGGCCGTGTTATCTATCATTTGGATGATTTCAGCTTCTCCATAAACCATGATCATGTCGGCATTCACGGAGCTGAGATACGGAAGAGAAATTAGAGAGACAGGGTTTAAATATGACGACTGTAGTAACTGGCAATTGTGTGAAATGTCGATTTACCGAATGCGTTATCTCCTGCCCAGTTACCGCATTCCGCGCCGGGGAAAAGATGTTATTCATTGATCCTGAAGTTTGTATTGACTGTGGCGCCTGCGTTTCAAAATGTCCTGTTCATGCAATCTACGAGGATCTCGACTTGCCTGATGAAATGGACGAGTGGATTGAGATAAATGCAAGGCGCTCTAAAGAGATGCCAAAGATTTCCGCGAAAGAGATACCTTATGTTGGGGCCGAAGAACGTAAGCGTGACTTGGGTTATTAAACAGGCACACAGTAATACTCGACATAAATGCTGAAAACGGTCACAGCGATGTTGACGCGCATTTAAAATTGACCAGATAAGCGCAGTTATGCGCGTTGAATTTT
>VFQO010001293.1_pt1 | contig 19978 bp, 19 predicted proteins | sample 3512331 | NCBI WGS metagenome assembly VFQO01 (sample SAMN10412371, study PRJNA504923) | tailings metagenome | isolation source: Replicate 3 from Balatoc abandoned mine | place: Philippines: Itogon, Benguet | collected 2017-08-28
TTGCTGCAGCAGGCCGTGGTCACCGACCCCTACACCTATGCCGACGTGGTGCGCAGGGCTGCACGCGTCGCACAAAAGGGGTAGCATAAATACTGGATGGGTATCCAGTAAAAAGCACTGACTGGAGCTAAGCGGATACCCCTTATTTACGTACAGTATATGAGGCCGCCATCACCTGTCCAGTCATCGGGGCCATCACCCGCCACGCGGCGGGCATGCGGACGTTGCGCGGCCCCCGAATGAAAAAACCCGCTGCTCTTTCGAACAGCGGGTTTCCCGTGTAATGGCGTGGCGGGATTCCAAGGAACGACCTAAGACATTGATTTACAACACATCAATGTGTCGACTTCCGATTTTGTTCCCCGATTTGTTCCCCGGTCCGGGCCTTGATACCCCCTCGGCACGCCGTCACCCTTGCTGCCTTTTTGTGGTCTCCGAAAACCGCATGGCCTGTTGCGCACCTGCCTCACCTGGGGTCCTTCCGCGCCTTTTCGGCCAGGGGTATTCGCGGCCCCGAAGTCGGTTTAGCACGCAGTGCCGGTGAACGGTTCACGGTGAATGGTGAACGCCCGACCCCCACATTCAATTTTTTTCAAAGGGGCGATTTTTTTCTGCGCGTGAGACACCGAGCGGTGTCCATCCGGTGAGCCTCTAGACTTTTGACCCGCCCCCCACTGCTCGCCCATCGCCGCATTCAGTTCCCTGGCCAACTAGCGCAAAACCACCGTGTGCCCGCCGGTGAAGGTATTACGCGAAGTCCTTGCTCAGTGCAATGTTTGGGTCGAAACTGCATTGAACTAGCTAGCTGCGATATTCCCAAGAATGTCAAAGGTGACCGGGCTCATCCTCGGCAAGAGGGAGCTTCCCTTCTCGTCAAAGTACGATTCCCAAGACGCTTTCCCGTCGAAGCCCTCTACCAGATCACGCCCCCACTCAAGGAATGCGATGTGCGAGTCGCCCACTGAGAATCGACCGTGGAAATCAAGCTTGTTGGAGTAAAGCACGCCAGACGCGCCCATCAACCACATCTCCAACTCGATATTGCCGCCTTTGCGGTGCTCGACCAGTCGCGACAAAGTGCGCAGACCTACGTCCACCAAGGATGTGTACCAAGCAAGCAGGTTATAGAAGTCAGCCGTTGGCCCGTCAATCACGCGCCGCGCATGCAACAAACCCAAGAACGAACCATTAAACGTGCGCAGCGTTCGCAACTCATCAAGCATCGCGTCCTGCCACTTGTCGCGCTCGTCGTCAGTGACATGGTTCATCACAGGACCAAGACAGTACTCAATGAAAACTAGTTGAGTCATATGCACTGCTTCACGCTGTGCGGGGGTAGACAAGGTTGCCTGAAGCCACTGATTTGCAAGATGCCAAACGAATAGCTCGTTTTCGTTCAAGCCCGGCAGCTTACGTATCTCGGCCAGATAAGTGTCATCGAGTCGAGCCATCCATACATCAACCAGTTGCTGATGGCGATCTGAACCATACCGAAAGGGCAATTTCTACTCCCACTTGGGTTGCGGATTTACTAGCGCACAGATAGCCTCTTGCCCTTGAAACGCTGCTCTCTTAGGGCCGCATTAAGCAACTTCGTCAGTTCACGCAAGGCTACTGTATGCCCCCCAGTGTAGGCGTTGCGTGCAGATGCTGCCTTGCCTGATTTGCTTGTGGGGCCTGTTGAGCGAAGCCAGGGCTTCCATTGTCGGATCAGCGCAGCCTGTCGCGCTCTGCGCTCAGGCGTCCACCCTTTCGATTTCTGCATATCGCTCAATCGGTCAAGGCATGGAACAGGTGCCACCACCAGGCCGTGCGCGTCTGCGATTTCTCGATGCAGGCCAAGTCAGGCAACTTGCGCGTGTCATCCCAGCACATACCCACCGCGAGCGCGTTGCGTTCATTCTCAACCCTTACCAGCGCGGCCGACAGCCACACGATCAACACCACGGCCAGCGCCAGTAACACCCTCTGCCACATGGGGAGCCTCCAATAGTTCGTTTTGCTCGGTTGGCCAATTTTCCGCCTGCGGGTGCGCGCGATCGCGCGTACTGATCGCAGAATGCGCTGCGCTCCCGTTGTTCACCTGCTGCGGCCCGTGGGCGATGTTGGCTTGCTTCGCAAACACCACCGGCGGATTCTTGATCGCCGCCAGCGTTTCAAGCGTCGTGCGGCACTGGCTCTGTGCCTTGAGCGCCAGCCGCATATAGCGCTCGGTCGCGTCCATGTACTTACCCATGTTCAGCGCTGCGCGTCGCGCCATCTCGTTGAAGATGGCATCCAGGGTCACAGCTTGCGCCGTCAATAAAGCTTCCGCGTGTTTGAGGTCGCCGGCATGCGTGGCATCCGCCCGCTTCCTCAGAACATGGACGCACTCGGTCATGTCCAGCGTGCCGAAGGTTCCCGCCGCGAAGGTGCGCGCCGTCAAGGCGTTGGCAGCGACACCGCCAAGCGCCACCCCGGCAACCTGGGCTTCATCGCTTTGTGCGGGGTCTTTCTCCACCTTCAGGCGGTTCGCGTCGGTGTTGCTCGCAGACTTGGTGGGCGTGGGTTTCGTTTTGCTCATGGTGTCGTAGTTTTGAATCCGTCGCAGCGTTGAAGCATCAGCACCAGATCGCGCGCCAAGGCGGCATCGCCGGAGCGCATGCAAACATCAGCCTTGCGCCAGTTGCCGCAGCCCCAAGGGCCGATGCCTTGAAGGTGGGCGCATTCCAGGCACAGCCGCCGGACGTCCCCTTCCCGATCGCGTATCGTCAGTCTGTCGGTCTGCTGCTCGGCATCCATCAAAGGCAAGCCCTTGTCGGTGAAGCGCGCCAGCCGCGACGTGAAGGCGTCGATTTCCCGCCCGTTCATGGCCTCGCTGTGTGGCCAGCACCAGCGGTCAGGGTCCGCAGTGGCGGTGTCGTTCACGGCCACCGCGCGGGCCTCGATTTCCGGCAAAGGAGCAGGGGAGCAGGCTACAAAACCTACGGAAACCCCGCCCGCATCGCCTTGGGGGGTTTCTGTAGCTTTCGTAGCGTGGGTGGCAGGGCCTATCCCATTTTTCAACCGTGCAAGCCATCCGCCCATCATGCGACCCCCTTCAACAGCGTGGGGTGCAACAGGTAACGCTCACTGGGCCTACCACGGCCCATTGCGTCGCCGGATTGCACAGTCTCGCGCGCCAGCCATCCATAGTCGGCCAGCAGGTCCGCCGCCTTGCGCACCGCCTCCGGCGTACCCAAGCCCGCCCAATGCTTCACTGCCACCAACCGGGGCGTGAAGGCGTCCAGCAACACGCCGTCGCTGTGGCACAGCTTGCCCGCCTTGATCTTGTCCAGCAGTTGCCGTGCCCCGGTCGTTTCAGGCGTCACCGCCGCCGCGTAGATGCGTTCGGCATGGCTTCGCAGGTAGTCACCCCATGCCAGCGCCCGCAACAGTTCACGCGCATGGATCACGTCGCCGCTGTCGGGTGTGTCCACCAGCGCGAAGATCAGCGCCAGCGCCGGAATCAGCTTGCGGTACTTGGCCAGGTGCGACACCAGCGCCGGGTGCAATTCATCGCCGCGAATGTCGGTTTCAAACCCGGTCAGCCATTCCACGAACAGGGTTTGCGCCTCGGGGGAAAACCGCCATTCCTGGGGGTCGGTGTCGCTGGCCGGTTGCAGATCGTTCAATCGCTCGAAAACGGCCCATGCGGCCTGTTTGGCCGGTGTATCGGGCCATTGGTCCACATAGACGAATTCGCGGTTCACATCGGGCCACACGGCCAGCCCGAAGCGCTGCAACAAGCCATCATCACCCGCGCCGCCGGCCACGGCCTCGCGCACATAGCTTTGCAGCTTGCCGGGTTGAATCCCGCCCAGCATGGCCAGACACACACGCGGCACGAACGATTCGCCGCGCCCGATGCGGTCAACCCCGTGGCCTTGGTTGCCGTCATAGCCGGTCAGGTAGAAGCCGCGCGCACCTTCCTGCCCTTGGCGGTCCATGCTGCACAGCAGTCCGTGTATTTCATCGCGGTACACCAGCAGGCCCCATGCGTTCATCGTCAACAGGTCGGCCAACTTTTCCACGGTGGCGTCGTTGACGACATAGCGCCGCATCATGGGTTCCTCGGGCGCATCCACCGGGGCCAGCATTGCGCGGGCCTTGGTCGGTTCCTTGTTGGCCAGCGCACGCGCCTGTTTCTCGTTGGCTTCTGCAGCCAGCTTGACCACCTTGGCGTCAAGCTCCCATGCCTCATGCGCCGCCGCCCATTGCTCACGCTCTCGGGCTTCCAGGCGGTGCAAGGGCTTCAACACCTCGGACAAGGCGGGCGACTTCATCACCCCCGGCCTGCCCACGATGGCACCCCATAGGTTCGGCACCACGCGCCAGTCGTCGCGCGCCTTGGGGGCCACCACAGCACGCGCGCCGATCAGGCCCGACAACGCCACCACAGCCCCCACCGCCGGAAAGTCCGGGGGACACTGCATGCGGTGCGCAACGTCGGCCACCCAGCCGCGCAGCGCCTCGGGCAACAACTCGGGATCAAACGCGAGCACCGCCGGCAAAGCATCGCGCAATGGTTCCGGCTCAGGCCACTCGCACGCATTCATCGATGGTTCGGCATGCGCCGCCGCCTCGATACAAGCGCGCACCGCGTCGGCCCCCGCGATCTGGTGCAGGTCGTTGAAATCCGTCACGCCCTCGGGTCGGTCGTTGCCAAAGTCAGGCACCGCGACACACCCGCCGACGATGCGCGCGGCCTCGGTCGCTTTGCTCAGGCCCGGATTGCCAAGGGTGCGGGCGTCGTCATCAGCGGCCATGATGATCTTCAGCGCCAGGTGTTTGCCGCGCAGCGCTTCGGCCACCGCGCGCAGGTTGCCCGAATTGAAGGCAACGGCCACAGCGTGCCCGGTGGCCTCATGGATGCTCGCGCCGGTGGCGTAGCCCTCGCACACAATCAACAGGCCGTCAGGCTTGCCAATGGCGTGATAGCAGCCCTTCACCCGCCCGCCCGGTTGAAAGCGCTTCACGCCATCCGGTGCGATGGTTTGCAAGCTGTGCAGCGTGCCCGCTGTGTCGCGCATCGGAATCAGCAAGTGGTGCCCGCTGCACCTCACGCCGTGGGCCTTGATGCTTTTGCGGGTCAGGTAGTCATGTCCGGTTGCCGCTGTCGCAGCCTTCCAGGCCAGCGCCGCCGCTTCGCGGGCCTGTTGCTGCACCTGGGCATGCTCGGCCTCGCGTTGCGCCTGCATGGCCTTTATGCGCTGCCGGTGGGCCTCGCGCTCTGCCGCCGTCATGTCGCTGTCGGCCTTGGCGCACCAGGGCGATTGCAGGCCACTGCGCCAGCACCCGAAGGCCCCGGCGGGTATGCCATCGTCGTGCAACACGTACCAGCCGGAATCGTCACCGCGCCGCCCATTGGTGGGGAAGCGGTGCAATTGGCCATCGGCCACCAAGTCATCCGGTGGGGTCAAGCCAGCGGCCAGGATCGCAGCGCGGAATTGCTCAGTGGGGTCGGTCGCAACCATCACAGCCGGCCCCCGATCTGCGCCAGGAATTGCGCCGCATCGTGCAGGGTGGGCAGGTATCGCACCAGCCCCCAGCGTTCGGCCCAATAGGTCACTTCGCCATCTGCCGGGTCAGTGCGGTGCAGCGCGTGGCCCTTTTTCGCATATGCCGCGCGCAACGTTGAAAACGCTATGTCGGCACGTTCACCGGTGGGAAAATCCAGATCGTTGATCGCGCTGCCTGCCGTGGGATTGCCGTCCCCGGTGGGCATTTCTTTTGGAGTGGTGTTGATCGCCATTTCCACCCCCTCAAGCCGCCGTCAGCACGGCCAGCTTTTCCGCGCGCTTGGCGTGCAGTTGCGTTACCAGGGTTCGGATTTGCTCATCGCTCGCACCTGCAACACGTGCCGCGTTGATCGCCTTGACTTCATCGTCAGGCCAGCCCACGGCTCTTTGCCCTATGGGCACGGGATTGGTGAACAGCCCCGCGCGGATCGCGTTGTAGATGCTCGCGTGCGAGCGGTGCCCGGTTTCAGCCTTAACGGCTGGCAATCTCAAGATAGCCATTGCTGCCCCTCGTAGTCTCTCGCTGGCGGTTGCTAGCGATGTGGGCAGTTTTTCAAGTGCAAGGCACTTTGAAAAGTGACTCAGCCAGCAGAGTCACTACTGTGCTTATTGGGTAGCGTTACTCTGCGCGCTGGGTCATGGCTTTTTTCCACTCTCTACACCAGCGCATCACAACCTCTTGACTTCCAAGATGCTCGAACTTTTCAAGCATATCTCTGGAAAATGCAGTCGGGCCAACGTACCGCGAAGGCTTATCTTGCCAAAGTTTCCAGCACTCGAACACTGCTAACTTATCGGCAAGAATTGGATCGTTGGCCCATCGCTTTTTCGCGTGCCTCGTAGCCCTCTGCGCCCGCTTCTTTTCTTGGTGGATTGCCTCGTAGTGGCTTCCCTGCCATTGCTTCGCGTAGCCAAACCATCTGAGTGCATCTTGAAACTCGGACCGACTAAAGTAGGTCGCTGCCATTTGACAGCCGCTGATCGCAAAGATTAGGGCGACACGAATGTTCAACTCGCCACTTTCGACTGGTTCGTCATATGGCAGCTTGCTGTATAGAACCTCGGTTAGCCAAGCACTCAGCACAATACCGTCTGAGCCATTGGCCAGCTTAAAAAGTTCCTCTGTCACTTCACGCCTGGTCGAGATATGACCAAGTTCCTCGATCAATCTGAATATAGGGAAGGGATTCTTCCACCCACCCTGCTCCGCAGGCATTCCGAGTAAATGCCTTTGGTCGTCCCGTATGAAAAGATCGTCCCAGTCCGCCGCAAGCGTCCGCTGCAACCGATCGATCTGCCGAATCAAAATCTCCATGCGTTCCCTGTCACGCCCCCGAAAAGAAGCCAGCGCCGCCGGGTCAGGGTGTCCCGGTTTTCACCCTCGGGGATCAGCCGGGGCTAGGCGTGGCGTCATTCCATCAAGCGCGCTTCATCTGAATCACATCAGCCCCAGTAGCCAACTTGTCTAGGTAATCCGCCCACCGCTGCATCATGTCGGCTCGCTGCTTCAAGTAAGTGGTGCGGTTGTAGGCCCGCCCGTTGGCATCCTTCACCGCGTGCGCTAACTGCGCTTCAATCACTAGCGGATCGAACTCCAACACCTCATCAAGCAGCGTGCGCGCCGTGGCCCTGAAGCCGTGGACAGTCTGCACATCGGGGCCATAGCCCAGCGTCAGCAGCGCCGCGCGCAGCGTGTTGTCGCTAATCGGGATGGATCGGCCTTTTTCGCCAGGAAACAGCAACACGCCGTCGCCAGTGATGTGGTGCAACTCGCGCAGGATGGTCACGGCCTGCGCAGGCAACGGCACCAAGTGCGGATCGCCGTTGGCCTTGCCGTCATAGGTGCGCTTCATGCGCTTGGCTTGAATCGTCCACAGCGCCGCATCCAGATCGAATTCGGACCATTCCGCCGCGCGTAGCTCGGTCGGTCGCTGAAACAGCATCGGGGCCAATTGCAGCGCCGCGCGCACCACAAGCCCGCCTTTGTAGCCCCGGATGGCCCGGATCAACTCGCCCACCTTCACCGGATCGGTGAGTGCCGCGAAGTGCCGGCCCTTGTGTGGCGTCAATGCGCCCTTCAAGTCCATCGCAACATTGCGGCCCGCCTTGCCAGTGGCCAACGCATAGGCGAACACACCCCGCGCCGTGGTCAGCACCCGGTGCGCCACATCCAGTGAACCCCGCGCCTCTACCCGCCGCAGCGTCTGCAACAACTCGACCGGCTCGATGGCCGCAATGCGGCGCTTACCGATCCAGGGGAACAGGTCTTTCTCAAGATTGCGAAGCTCGCGCGTCTTGTGGTGTGGACTCCACAGCGCCGATTTCTTGCCGTACCACTCGCGCGCCACATGCTCGAAAGTCTCGCCTTCGCTCATGGCCTGCTTCAGCCGGTCCAGCTTGCGCGCTTGCACCGGGTCGAAGCCATCGGCCTTTTTCAGCTTCGCCGCATCGCGGGCCTTGCGTGCAGCAGTGAGCGTCACCGCCGGGTAACTGCCTAGCGCCATGCGGGTTTCCTTGCCGCTCACGTAAAGCTTCTGAAACCAGCGCTTTGAACCTGCCGGCGACACCTCTAGGTACAGCCCGCCCGAATCGGTCAGGCGCGCCCGCCGTTTGTCAGGTGGACATGTGGCGTTTCTGCACTGGGCATCAGTCAGCATGGGCGTTCCCCGGTGGGTTGTTCCCCGGTGCCCCTGGGGGGCCTGTTCCCCGGTCAAAACAGGGGTTGTTCCCCGGTTTGGGGAAAAAGGGGGTTTTGTTCCCCGGTATGTTCCCCGGCGCCGTGCTGGCTGTCAATGTCGGTCCCTGTACGCCCTGGCAGGGAAAACCGTTGATTTTCCAAAGAAAAAGCCCGCTAGGTGGATGTTCCTAGCGGGCTTCGTCAGTACTAATGGTCGGCGTGGCGGGATTCGAACTCGCGACCCCTTGCACCCCATGCAAGTGCGCTACCAGGCTGCGCTACACGCCGACAAGCCTTGCATTATAGCCGGCAAAGCAGGGGCTTCCCGGGCTCAGAAGCGCAGCAGTTCGCGAATCTCGAGCAGTTCGCGGCGCACCTCGCCCAGCAACGTGGTCTGAGCGGGCGGGGCCGCCACGGTGGCGGACACCACCACCGTGTCGTCTTCGTGGATCACCGCGTCGAGGTCGATCACGTCGATGGCCTCGTCATCGTCGCGGCGGCGCTTCTCGCGCTCGTTCTGCGCCAGCTCCTGCAGCTTGTTGCGGGCGCCGCTGATGGTGAACCCCTGCTCGTACAGCAGCTCGCGGATGCGCCGGATCATCAGCACCTCATGGTGCTGGTAGTAGCGCCGGTTGCCCCGGCGCTTCATGGGTCGCAGCTGGGTGAACTCCTGTTCCCAGTAGCGCAGCACGTGCGGTTTCACGCCGCACAGCTCCCCGACCTCACCGATCGTGAAGTAGCGTTTGGCGGGAATGGGGGGGAGAGAATTCTCCATGTAAATCAAGGCGGTAGAAACCGAACCTTGAATTTACTCTAAGTACCGCCCGCCCGGTGGAGGGCATCCGGGTTTTCGTGAGATATGTTGTAACCAATCCCCAGGGGGTGGTACGAACGGCGCTCAATCACCGATGACCGCGGCCTGCACCTGCTCCTTGAGCTTGGGGCTGGCGTGGAAGGTGACGACGCGGCGTGCCTCGATGGCCACCGGTTCACCGGTGCGCGGGTTGCGGCCCGGGCGGGCCGCCTTGGTGCGAATCTGGAAATTGCCGAAACCGGAGATCTTGACGTCGGTGCCGTTGACCAGGCTTTCGGTGATCAGGTCGAAGAAGGCATCGATCATGTCCTTCGACTCGCGTTTGTTCAGGCCGATCTGGTCGAACAACAGTTCGGCCAGTTGCGCTTTGGTCAGGGCCGGGGTTTCCAGGCTTTCGACGGCCAGTTCCATGCGGGATCTCCTTGTGGGATGCGTTGAGGCCGGCGATCAGGTGCGCAAGCGGGCGCCTGTGCGCTGCTGCAGGGCAGCCAGCACCGCCGCCACCGTGGCCTCGATCTGGTCTTCGGTCAGTGTAGCGTCGTCGCGGTTGAGCACGAGACGAACCGCCAGGCTCTTCTCGTCTGCCGACAGGCTGCCGGCGGCAGCACCTTTCTTGGGCCGGTAGACGTCGAAGAGCACGGCGTCGCGCAGCCACTCGCCGCCGGCGGAGTGGATCGCGCCCATGACCGCGTCGTGCGTGACCGACTCGTTCACCACGATGGCCAGGTCCCGTTCGACCGGCTGGTGGCGACTCACGGCCTGGAAGGCCGGCACGGCGCGCGCCAGCACGGCATCGAGCTCGAGTTCGAACAGCACCGGTGCGCTCGGCAGGTCGTAGGCCTGGCGCCAGCGCGGGTGCAGTTCACCCACATGACCGATGCAACGGCCGTCAAGCCAGACCGCGGCACAGCGGCCCGGGTGCAGCGCCGGGTGTTCGGCGGCGCGGTACTCGGCGCGGCGCGGTGCCAGCAGGGCCTCCACGTCGCCCTTGGCATCGTAGAAATCGGCCACACGGTCGGGCTCGCCCCACTGCAGGGCGTTCACCGGCCCACCGGCCAGGCCAGCGACGCGCATGGGCTGGGCGAAGCCGGCCACGCTGGTGTCGCTGTCGACCACGGACGGATCCTTGCGGAACACACGGCCAACCTCGAACAGGCGCACACGCTCGGCGCGGCGATCGAGGTTGAACTTGAGCGCCGCGACCAGGCTGCCAACCAGTGATGAACGCATCACGCTCATCTGGCTCGCGATCGGGTTGAGCAGCTTGATTGGATCGGGGTTGCCGGCGAGCTCGTGCTCCCAGCGCGCTTCGACGAAGCTGAAATTGATGGTTTCCTGGTAGCCCAATTGCGCGAGCTGGCGGCGCACGGCGAACGGCGCGCGGCGCGCTTCGGCGCGGATCTTGGCGGTGATGGGCGCCAGCGGCGGCGTGGTGGGCAACTGTTCGTAGCCGATCAGGCGCACCACTTCTTCGATCAGGTCTTCTTCGATCTGCAGGTCGAAGCGGTGCGGGGGCGGCGTGACGGTAACCGTGCCCTGCCCCTCCTGAACCGACAGGCCCAGGCGCTGCAACGCGTCGACGCACTGCGCCTGTGTGACAGGCATGCCGATGACCTTGGCCGCGCGCGCCACACGCAGCGTCACCGGCTTCGCCTGCGGCAGGTTGATCTGGTGATCGTCGATCGGGCCGGCCTGGCCGCCGCAGATTTCCAGGACCAGGCGCGTGATGTGTTCGATGTGTTCGACCGTGGTCGACGGGTCGACGCCGCGCTCGAAGCGGTGGCCGGCGTCGGTGCTGAAGTTGAAACGGCGCGAACGGCCGGCGATGGCCTTGGGCCACCAGAACGCCGCCTCGATGTAGATGTTCTTCGTGTCGTCGGAGACCGCGGTGGCGTCGCCGCCCATGATGCCCGCGAGCGACTCGACGGCCTGCTCGTCCGCGATCACGCCGACCTCGCCATCGACCGTGATGGTGTTGCCGTTGAGCAGCTTGAGCGATTCGCCCTCGCGGCCCCAGCGCACCTGCAGGCCACCGTGGATCTTGTCGAGGTCGAAGATGTGCGAGGGCCTGCCGAACTCGAACATCACGTAGTTGGAGATGTCCACCAGCGGCGAGACACTGCGCTGGCCGCAGCGCGCCAGGCGCTCGACCATCCAGGTCGGCGTCTTTGCCTGCGTGTTCACGCCGCGCACCACCCGGCCGCTGAAGCGGCCACACAGGTCGGGGGCATCCACGCGCACCGGCAGCTTGTCGTTCAGCGCAACGGGCGCCGCAGGAAACGACGGGGCCTTCAGAGGTGCACCGGTGATGGCGGAGAGCTCGCGCGCAATGCCGAACACGCTCAGGCAGTGCGCCAGGTTGGGCGTGAGCTTGAGCGTGAACAGCATGTCGTCGAGCGCGAGTTGCTCGCGGATGTCGCGGCCCACCACGGCGTCGGCGGGCAGCTCGAGCAGACCGCCGTGGTCCTCGGACAGCTTGAGTTCGCGCGCCGAGCACAACATGCCCTGGCTTTCCACGCCACGCAGCTTGCCGAGCTTGATCTCGAACGGCTTGCCGTCGTCCCCGGGGGGCAGCACGGCGCCCACCAGCGCGCATGGCACCTTGATGCCCACGCGGGCGTTGGGTGCACCACACACGATGTTGAGCAAGGCACCCTGCCCCACGTCGACCTGGCACACGCGCAGGCGATCGGCGTTGGGGTGTTGCTCGGCGGTCTTGATCTCGCCCACCACCACCTTGGCGAACGGTGGCGCGACCGGGTGAAGCTCTTCGACTTCGAGCCCGGCCATCGTGAGCGCGTCGGCCAGTTGCTGGCTGCTCAGTGGCGGGTTGCAGAAGGCGCGCAGCCAGGATTCAGGGAATTGCATGGTGTTCGCTGTGTGGCTGGTCGGCTTATCGGAACTGGCTGAGGAAACGCACGTCGCCGTCGAAGAACAGGCGCAGATCGTTGACGCCGTAGCGCAGCATGGTCAGGCGGTCGGGGCCCATGCCGAAGGCAAAGCCGATGTAACGCTCGGGGTCGAGGCCCATGTTGCGCACCACGTTCGGGTGCACCTGGCCCGAGCCGGCCACCTCGAGCCAGCGCCCGGCCAACGGGCCGCTCTGGAATTGGATGTCGATTTCGGCGCTGGGCTCTGTGAAGGGAAAGAAGCTGGGCCGGAAACGCAGCACCAGGTCGTCGCTTTCGAAGAAGGTGCGGCAGAAATCGGTGAAGACGACCTTGAGGTCCTTGAAGCTCACGTTCTCGCCGATCCACAGGCCTTCGCACTGGTGGAACATGGGCGAGTGGGTGGCGTCGCTGTCCACACGGTAAGTTCGGCCCGGTGCGATGACCCGGATCTCCGGCATGCAAAATGGGCCCCCACGCTCCGCCGCTTCGCGGGTCGCTGCCCCCCCAGGGGGCTGATTCGCCTTCGGGCGGCCCGGCGGCGAATCCTGCCCCGCCTCCCACAGAGCCTTGTAGCGCTTGACGTGCTGCACTGCGTGGCGGATCTGCATCGGGCTGGTGTGCGTGCGCAGCAGGTTGGGCGCCTTGGCCGAACCACCTTCCACATAGAAGGTGTCGTGCATGGAACGCGCCGGGTGGTCCTCGGGCGTGTTCAATGCGGTGAAGTTGAACCAGTCGGACTCGATCTCGGGCCCGTCGGCCACCTCGAAGCCCATGGAGCCGAAGATGGCCTCGATGCGCTCCATCGTGAGGCTCACGGGGTGCAGACCGCCCACACCGCGCTGACGGCCCGGCAGACTGACGTCCAGCGCCTCGGCCTTGAGCTGGGCCTGCAGTTCGGCATCGGCCAGCGCCTGGCGGCGTTCGGTCAGCGCGGCCTCGATCGCCTGCTTGGCCACGTTGATTGCCGCGCCGCGGGTTTTCTTCTCCTCGACCGACAGCGCCCCCATGCCCTTCATGAGCTCGGTGATGCGCCCGGCCTTGCCGAGATAGCGGGCCTTGGCGTTCTCCAGGTCGGCCGGCGTCGCGGCCTGCGCGAAGTCAGCGCGCGCGCTGTGAACCAGGGTGTCCAACTCGTTCATGCGATGGATGTCCGATGCAATGAAAAAAGGGTTGAAGCTGGCGGGTGACCCCTCAAGCCTCAACCCCTTCAAACGGCCGCGGGCGGACAAGCCGCCCGGCCGGGGATCAAGCGGAAGCCAGCTTGGCCTTGACCTGCTCCACGATGCTGCCGAAGGCCGCGGGATCGTTGACGGCCAGGTCGGCGAGGACCTTGCGGTCGATCTCGATCTGGGCCTTCTTCAGACCGTTGGCGAACTGGCTGTACGTCAGGCCGCAGGCGCGTGCACCGGCGTTGATACGCGCGATCCACAGCTGGCGGAAGACGCGCTTGCGGGTGCGGCGATCGCGGTAGGCGTATTGGCCCGCCTTCATCACCGCCTGCTTGGCGATGCGGAAGACGTTGCCGCGACGGCCGCGGAAACCTTTGGCCAGGGCCAGGACTTTCTTGTGTCGGGCGCGAGCCGTGACACCACGTTTGACGCGAGGCATATTGCTTCTCCTTGTTCGTCGTGATTACAGGCCGGCTTTACAGCCCAGCGAAAGGCAGCATCTGCGCCATGTGACCCATGTTGGTCTCATGCACATTCACCGCACCCCGCAGGTGGCGCTTGTTCTTGGTGGTCTTCTTGGTCAGGATGTGACGCTTGAAGGCTTGACCGCGCTTGACGGTGCCACCGGGACGAACGCGAAAACGCTTCTTCGCGCTGCTCTTGGTCTTCATCTTGGGCATTGGAATGCTCCTTCTTGATTTGTGCTCGTGAGGCGCCCGTGAAAACGAATCACGGTCTTGATGGGCCCCGAGCCACTTCTGTCGCCGGGCCTCTCGGCACCGGCGTTCGGCGATCGCCTTGCGGCCATCGCCTCGAACCAGCGGGGGACCAACCCCACCGGTTCAATCGGTTTCCTTCGCCGGCTCAGGCCGCCGAAGGGGTGGCCGCGGGCGCTGCCGCCTCGGCCGGTTTGTTCTGTACCGCCACCTTCTTGCGGCTCGGCGCGATCATCATGATCATCTGCCGGCCTTCGAGCTTGGGAAACTGCTCCACCACGATCAGGTCACCCAGGTCGTTGCGGATGCGGTCCAGCAGGGCCAGGCCCAGCTCCTGGTGCGTGATCTCGCGACCGCGAAAGCGCAAGGTGATCTTGCACTTGTCGCCTTCATCAAGAAAGCGGCGGATGTTGCGCATCTTGATGTTGTAGTCGCCGTCGTCGGTGCCCGGGCGGAACTTGATTTCCTTGATCTCGATGACCGTCTGCTTGGCTTTCGCTTCGGCCGCCTTCTTCTGTTCCTGGTACTTGAACTTGCCGTAGTCCATCAGGCGGCACACCGGCGGGTTGGCGGTGGCGGCGATCTCGACCAGATCGACATCGAGTTCACCAGCCATGCGCAGGGCTTCCTGCAGGCTGACGATACCCAGGGGTTCGTTCTCGGGGCCGTTGAGGCGGACCTCGGGGGCCATGATTTCCCGGTTCAGGCGGTGCGCGCGTTCTTCACGCTGGCGGCGGTCGCGAAAGTTGGTAGCGATGGTGTGCTTCCTTCGTGGGACAGTTGATGGAATCAAAAGCGGCCTTGCGGCCGCGGGTTGGCACGTGTCGAGCGCGAGGCTTGCGGGGGAGACATCTTGCGAGCGCCAGGGGCGCTCAAGCCTTGGATGAAACCGCGGATGCCACCAGTTCGGAGAAGGCCTCCAGGGGCATGACCCCGAGGTCTTTGTTGCCCCGGGCCCGCACCGCCACCGCACCAGCGGCCTTCTCCTTGTCGCCCACAACGGCAATGAAAGGCAGCTTTTGCAACGCGTGCTCCCGTATTTTATACGTGATTTTCTCGTTGCGCAGGTCGGTCGCCACCCTAAGCCCTTGATTCTGCAGAGATTTCGCGATTTCCCGACAGTAATCGGCCTGGGAATCCGTGATGTTGAGCACCGCCACCTGCACCGGCGCCAGCCACGCGGGCAGCGCGCCGGCGTGCTGTTCGATCAGGATGCCGATGAAACGCTCCAGGCTGCCGACGATGGCGCGGTGCAGCATGACCGGGCGCTGGCGCGAGCCATCCTCGGCCACGTACTCGGCATCCAGGCGCTCGGGCATGGAGAAATCGACCTGCATGGTGCCGCACTGCCACTGCCGGCCGATGGCGTCCTTGAGCGTGTACTCGATCTTGGGCCCGTAGAAGGCACCGTCGCCGGGCGCGATCTCGAATTCGCAGCCCGAGCGGCGCAAGCTCTCCATGAGCGCGTGTTCGGCCTTGTCCCAGCTCTCGTCCGAGCCGATGCGCGCGGCCGGGCGCGTGGCGACCTTGTAGATGATGTTGCTGAAGCCGAAGTCGGCGTAGACCTTCTGCAGCAGCGTGGTGTAGGCCACGCATTCGTCGAGGATCATGTCCTCGGTGCAGAAGATGTGGCCATCGTCCTGCGTGAAGGCGCGCACCCGCATGATGCCGTGCAGGCCGCCGGTGGGTTCGTTGCGGTGGCACTGGCCGAACTCGCCGTAGCGCAGCGGCAGGTCGCGGTAGCTCTTGATGCCCTGCTTGTAGATGAGGATGTGCCCCGGGCAGTTCATCGGCTTCAAGGCGTAGTCGCGCTTCTCGCTCTCGGTCGTGAACATGTTGTCGCGGTACTTGTCCCAGTGGCCGGTCTTCTCCCACAGGGCCTTGTCGAGGATCTGCGGGCCCTTGACTTCCTGGTAGCCGTAGTCGCGGTAAACGCGGCGCATGTACTGCTCCACCTCCTGCCACAGCGTCCAGCCCTTGGGGTGCCAGAACACGGTGCCGGGGCTGTGCTCGTCCAGGTGAAACAGGTCGAGCTCGCGGCCGAGCTTGCGGTGGTCGCGCTTCTCGGCTTCCTCCAGCATCGTCAGGTACTGCTGCAGGTCCTCCTTGCTGGCCCAGGCGGTGCCGTAGACGCGCTGCAGCATCTCGTTGCGGTGGTCGCCGCGCCAGTAGGCCCCGGCCACCTTCATGAGCTTGAAGTGCTTGAGCTTTCCGGTGCTGGGCACGTGCGGGCCACGGCACAAATCCTCGAAGCCGCCCTCGCGGTACAGGCTCACGTCCTCGTTGGCCGGGATGCTGGCGATGATCTCGGCCTTGTAGTGCTCGCCCATGCCCTTGAAGTGCGCCACGGCTTCATCGCGCGGCAGCACGCGGCGCTCCACCTTTTCGTCCTTGGCAGCCAGTTCGGCCATGCGCTTTTCGATGGCGGCCAGATCTTCGGGCGTGAAGGGGCGCTTGTAAGAGAAGTCGTAGTAGAAGCCGTTCTCGATGACGGGGCCGATCGTCACCTGCGCGTCCGGGTACAGCTCTTTCACGGCGTAAGCCAGCAGGTGGGCCGTGGAGTGGCGGATCATCTCCAGGCCGTCGGCGTCCTTGGCCGTGACGATGGCCAGCGAGGCATCGCGATCGATGGTGAAGCTGGTGTCGACCAGCTTGCCGTCCACCTTGCCGCCAAGTGCGGCCTTGGCCAGGCCAGCGCCGATGGACGCGGCGACATCGGCCACGGTGACCGGCGCGGGGAAGCTGCGTTGCGAGCCGTCGGGGAGCGTGATCTGGGGCATGGTTCGGGTCCGGAAAAAACAAAAGCGCGGCAGGGGCCGCGCTTTTGGTGGGGAGGAAAAGGATTCGGGCAGGCGCGAACTGCTGGCCTCAAAGGGCCACGGAGAAGCTCTCCTGAGTTCGCGGTGTCATAACCGACATGCCTTTCTCGCTCTTGCTCGTTGGGGAAGCCTCGGATTTTCACACAAATCGTCCCGATCGCCGACGCCCCTCCCCCGTTGTCCTCTTTCGAGCCGCTCGGGCGGGCTGCCGGCATCCGGGTGGGGGCCGCTGGGCGTGCCGTGTTTCACGCCCTTGTCACACCCGCGCGGCCGCGGGCGCCGATCGTCTGGGACACTCACCGTAGCGGGCCACTCGTCCCTTGTTCACTGCATCGGTGCGGTCGGGCCTTGCTTCACATGCAAACCAACCCATCCTCGACTGCGGGGGGGCAGAGAGGCTTGGAACTCAAGGGCACAGGAGGAACACGGGTGAAACGGCTGCACAAAACAACAGGTCTGATCGTGGCTGGCGCTCTGGTGGCCATGCTGTGCAACGGCACGGCACTGGCGCAGGAGAGGCCGTCGATCGCCTTCGCCCAGGAGCTCAGCGCCCTTGCCAAGACCTGGCAAAAGGACTGCTTGTTCTCCTATGGCTGGAAGGACGAAGGTGCAAGCTGCCAGAAGTGGATCGATGCGATCGACGAGGCAGCTGCCCGCCCCGGCGCCAGCGCCGGGGACAAGCGACTGGCCATCAGCCACCGCGTGAGCGTGCGCCGGCACTTCGCCGAGGGCCTGATCCACCACGCCAGGAAGCCCGATCGCGCCCTGCAGGAATACACGAAGGCCTTTGCCGAAATCCGCGGCCTGTTCGACGCCGGCGAGACAGGCGCCTTCATCAGCGGTTACGAAGTGCTGGCGGGCATGGGGCGCGCACTGCATGAAACGGGCGACACGCGACAGTCCGACCAGGTGTTTCAACTGGCCAGGACCGTCAGTTCGAAAGTGCGCCCGCCCCTGGAGGAGGCCTCATCGCCACTGCACCCAAGCACCAGGGCGCGCTTCATCCAGGTCCTCGAGGAAAGCGAATCGGCCGAGAAGCGCTGGGCCGAATACCTCACCGAGCGGGCCGCCAGACAAGCCATTGACGGCGACAAAACCGCTGCGGCGGCGCTGTGGGTGGCTGCAGCCCAGGCCTATGGCCAGGCCGCCGACAACCTGCGGGCTGCCGTGCAGGCGCAGGCCTCCCGCACATCCTGGCAGTTGCAGATCCATCCCGCGTTGCGCATGGCCGAGCACCATCGCCTGTCGGGCGACCACTGGATGCTGGCCCATTTCGCCGCACCGGCGGCGAGCCATTTGCAGTCCGCACGCCGCCAGTACGGCCTGGTCCAACCCCAGCTCGACTCGGTGAAGGAAATGCTCATCGAGACCCAGCCCGACATCGGCTTCGGTGGTGTGCAGTTGTACGCAAGCCAGCTCGGTCTGGCACAGGCACTGGCGCTCGAAGGCCGCACCCAGGAAGCGGCCGAGCTGTGGCGGGGGGTGGAACAGGCGCTCACACCCATCACCCGGCGGGAGATGTCGGTGCTTGCGCAGCAGGGCAAGGCCGGCAAAAACTGGCTCTGGACGAACCCCGGCCTGAGCGAGGCCGAGTGCGACAGCAAGGTGCAGCTGGGCGGCAAGGACCTCTGTAAGGAGGTGATGCCACAACTGAGCGAGCAGGTCTCGCAGCGTGTGCTCGACGAGCGGCTGCCGCGATTCAGCAGCAAGAACATCGAAGCCCAGCGCTTGCACGCACGCCTGCTCAGTGCCAAGGCTCGCTGGACGAAGGGCGACTGGAAAGAAGCCCAGGCGGCCTGGCAACGCGTTCAGGCAGCGGTCGCGGCCGACACCACCTACCTGAAGACACAAATGCTGGCCAACGACGAGTACCAGTTGCTGCTGGCAAAGAACGGACCGAACGAACGTGGCGCCACCGGCCGTTGATGGCGCCGCTTCGGGCGATTCGTTGCCGGGCGAGTTCGCGGCGGCGCGATGCCGCTTCGAGCAGGCCGGGCGTGCGGATCTGTGCGAATGGGTCGACAAAGAAGTCACCGGCTACGGGCAGGCCCGCCGACTGCCGGCCTACCGATGGGTGCCCGCACTCGCGCGCGGCACGGTGACCACGGCCGATGGCATCACCCTCGACAACCACCCCCTGCCCGTCTCGCACCTGAGCAAGGACTGGGCGCGCGAGCGCGTGCGCGACGGCCTCGCCGGGATCGAGGCCATGGCCTTCAGCGGGCAGGCCTGCGTGTCACAACCCATTGCCCAGGACGAACTGGCACCGCTCGCCCGGGGGCTGGGCCTGGCCGGCGCACACATTGAGCGCGCGTGGTGGGAGATCCGGACAGCGGACCTGAAGGCGGTGGTGCTGGAAGGCGCGCGCGCTGAACTGCACCGGCTTCTGGCGGACTTGCCTTCGGGTCACAGCGAGCCATGAAGCACAGGCCCGACGACTACGGCACCGAGAACCGGCGGCGGGCCGCCCAGTTCATGACCCTGGCCCTCGCCCTGTGGGCGATCGCCGCCGTCCTGTATGGGCTCGACGTCGAACTGTGGCCCGCGTGGATCGCAGGCACGGGGTTGTTTGTCTGCTCTCAGGCCTGGCTGAAATGGCAGGACAGCCGACGCTACCGGCGCATGCTGGAGGAACAGGCAGGCACCAAGGCGGCGGATGCTGCCGCGCCACGAAGCAGCCAGGACGCTGCGCCATGACAAAGCCGCCCCTCGGGGCGGCTTTCGTGCGTTCAGGGAAGCGACGCAGATCAGTGGAACTGCTCTTCCTCGGTCGAACCGGTCAGCGCCTTCACGCTGGACGAGCCGCCCTGGATGACGGTGGTGACGTCGTCGAAGTAGCCGGCGCCGACCTCCTGCTGGTGCGACACGAAGGTGTAGCCCTTCTCGCGCGCCGCGAACTCGGGTTCCTGCACCATTTCGGTGTAGTGCTTCATGCCTTCGCCGCGGGCGTAGGCGTGCGCGAACTGGAAGGTCTGGAACCAGTTGATGTGGATGCCGGCCAGCGTGATGAACTGGTACTTGTAGCCCAGCGCGGACAGGTCTTCCTGGAACGAGGCGATCTGTTTCTCGTTGAGGTTCTTCTTCCAGTTGAACGAAGGCGAGCAGTTGTAGGAGAGCAGCTTGCCGGGGCAGGCGGCGTGCACGGCCTGGGCGAACTCGCGGGCGAAGCCGATGTCGGGCACGCCGGTCTCGCACCACACCAGGTCGGCGTAGGGCGCATAGGCCACGCCGCGGCTGATGGCCTGCTCCAGGCCGTTCTTGACGCGGTAGAAGCCTTCCTGCGTGCGCTCGCCGGTCAGGAAGGGCTTGTCGTTGGCGTCGTGGTCGCTGGTGATCAGGTTGGCGGCCTCGG
>VFQO010001294.1_pt1 | contig 19943 bp, 13 predicted proteins | sample 3512331 | NCBI WGS metagenome assembly VFQO01 (sample SAMN10412371, study PRJNA504923) | tailings metagenome | isolation source: Replicate 3 from Balatoc abandoned mine | place: Philippines: Itogon, Benguet | collected 2017-08-28
ATTTCAATACCGATGCCCAGTTGCGAGGCCACCTCTAGGCCATGTTGGGCCTCCGCTTCGCTCAACGTAGAAAGCTCATCAGCAGACCAAGTTTCGTCTCCTCGATCTCTCAATCGACTCAAAAGGACATCGGCTGGAGCTGACAAGATAATGATGCGCCGGCAACGGAGGCTCCGAAAGACCGATGCGGACAGGCGCTGATGTTCATTGGGACGGCTGCGAAGTACCAAATGCCCATCGAGCAAAAGTCGCTCGCCAGCGTCGAGGATGCGAGCGACGGCCCTAGTCAGCGCAATCTGGTTCTCGTCAATCTGTGTGACCTGCCTCGTCTCGGTCCAGGTTGCCTGACCGCGTTCTTCGCGGATCAGTTGGCTCGCAGTGGCGTAGCGAAAGCCAAGCCGCTCCGCCGCCGATTTCGCAAGGAACGTCTTGCCGACGCCATGTACTCCAGCTACGAGCACGGTCACGGCGGAAAGCTCCGAGATAGCCGCAACATTTCAGGAGCGGTCAGATATCGAAATGACTGAGGTGCGCGAAACCCTCGAATAATCTCTGCGGGTTTGAGCGGAGCGTGGAGCCTTAAGACGCGCCCCAACATCACTGCGTAGCCCTTGGCCTTACCCGCAAAATAGCTACGCAGCTCAGTCCTCGTCAAGCCACCGCCTAAGCTGCTGTTCAAGGTCCAAAGGGTCGAAGCCGAAGCCAACATGACGGACTCGACCTCAACGATGCCCACGATCTGCTGAGTAGGGGTGCTGCTGTAGACCGCGATCCAAGGCACAGGCTCCTGGGCCCACACGCGCCTGAACTCGACCTGCTTCGTCCCGGCAACGATGAGGTCAGCGAACCGTGGCTTGACAGAAAGGAGGACTGCTCTACCGACCGGCGGCGGCGAGGACTCTGTAAAAAGACTCATCGGAAACTTGACGAATGGATTGAATCGGGCCACTCACGACGCCCGCGCGGAGCAGTTGGTCGTAAGAGACCGAGCTGGGCAGATGCTCGACCAGACGGAAGAGAATTACCTTTGTCAGTCTAGCGGCGATGCGGTTGATCTCATCGATGCCATAGACCGTGCGCCGACTGACCAAGCTGGCGATGCGAGCAGCATCGGTAAGCATCTCGAAGCGATCGACGACGCCGACCGAAGTGACGGCCTTCTCGTCGCCTGTGCGGTAGAACAGGACCACGTCGCCGGCAGAGATCGCCTTGGTCTGCGCATGGCACAGATAGGCCAGCTTGATGGCATTGCCAACGCTTCCGCTGGTGCCGAAGAGATGCCCTTGTACTGAACTGTAGTCAGGGAACAACTCTGCGTGAAACTGCGGTTGAATGGGGATCAGGAACTTCCGAACGGCAGGATCGCGCCGGTAGTGCGGGAAGAACTGTCGGGCGTACTCGAGCGGCTGCGCCGCCGATGGGTCCGGTGGCTGACGTGGATGCTGTTTCACGAGGACCAGGTCACTTCGGTAGGAACCACGCTCCTTGAAGCCGAAGTCCGCCAACATGCGGATCAGGTAGTCGTGTCGCTCCGCATTGGCATGGATGAAGACATGCTCACATGCGTTCTCCGTGGCGTATCGGAATGCCGCCTTGAGGAACAGTTCGCCGATCTTTCGTCCGCGTACGGTCTCTCCGACTTTGAAGGTACAGAGCTTCAGCGAGGCCCCATCGAGCCTGGCGCCTTCGTCGTTGATGACCTCGTCGGATTGCACCGCGTAGATACAGATCGCAGCCAACTGAGCACCACCGTCCCTGTAAGCCCACGCCTTCCGGTTCTCGCGGGCCTTTCGCCGAAACCAGTCGTCGAATCCGTCGTATCCGTCGCGCAGGCTGTCGAAGAAGCTGGAGCTCAGAAGTGGTGTCAGGCTGTGCAGCGGTACGTCCTGGATGTTCGGCAGGACGACGAGCCGAGGTTCATGAAGGCGCCGAAGCCAGTCCTCTGCGGTCTGAATGGTGTAGACGCGATCGCCCAGGTTGCGCGCGCCCGCCTTGGCATGTATGCCTCGGTCTTCGGTGACCAGCGCGTGGACCGCATCGCATTCCAGCGCATACAGGATCTCGTTATCGCAGGCGTCATTAGGGCTGGTCGCTTCCGTGTTCCAGGGGCATGGAGCAGGCTGCTGCAGCGCGTCGTATTGGCGAATCCGCTGTAGGCTTCTTGCCCGCCTGTCTGCGTTCGGATCCCGCTCGAAATCTGCGATCGTGGCAGGGTGGTAGAGAAGCTGATGGCCACCGACGCCTGCCAAGCGGACGAAGTTGGCCAGATTCGGTTCCAGGACCAGATACGAGTCCTGAAGCGGAATCAGGATGTTGGTGTCCAGTAAGAATCGCAGCCTTTGTGTCATCGCGTCGGGCGGCAGTGGCTTTGTCTGGCAGTCCGAGGCATCGGCCCCTGACTACAACTCATGCTGACCATCGCGGGAAGGCACCCTTCAGCCGCTCCACGGTGTGGCGCCACTTGGGCGTCGTCGGCTGGCATACCGTGTTCTGGTTGCCGAACAGGCCGACTTCGTTGACGGCCTTGTTCTCAGGCACGGTGTCGAGCCACCGCACGCGGACGAAGTACTCGGCCCGCTCCGGATCGTCGGCCGTCAGTTGGTACTTCTCGCCATGCTTCAGCACCATCAGCGCGGGTTGCTCGCCGCTGTCCGTCTGCACCTTGAAGTCCTTCACCGGCTGCACGGACTCCAGGACCGTACCCACACCGACGTAGCCCTTCTTTGGGATCTTGACCCAGACTCGATCCCCGGGCGACAGCAGCTTCAGGGTCTGGCTGTACCAGCTGCCACCGCCGCCGCTGATGAAACCAAAGCGCCGAGCGTCCTCCCAGCTGCGCGAGGCGGCATCGCCGAAGGACACGTAGAACTCACCGTTCCAGGGCTCCTTGTCGCCCTTCGCCGTGGTGGTGGATGCCACGTTGGCTTGGGTCTCGCCAGGGTCGATGAGCCACGCCCGACTCAACAGCTTGTCGGCGCCATGCTCGAAGACCTGGAAGAACACGACGTTGATCGCGATGTCCCGGGCGTTGAGGTAGCCAATGATGCGCTCGGTGGAGGGATCCAGCTCAGCCGCCACGATGATGATTTGGTGCGACTGGTTGAGGGTGTCCTCGTCCAACTCGACACCGAAGCGCTCCTGGAAGGCGACGTCAAGGCTCTTACCGCCGGAGAACCGCTGGAAGATCTGCGCCACGCGGTCCGGCGTCAGCTGTTCGACCCACGAGGCGTAGTCCAGGGCCTGGGCGATGATCTCGCGCGGCGTGCGGTCGCGCTTCAGCTCGATGAGCACCAGGGAGGCGTCCGGGGCAATGGCCAGCAGGTCGACGCGACCACCTTGCGACGTGACCTCCTGGCGACCGATGAGCATCCACTCGCTGGACAGGATGCGAGGGTCCCGCACGATCATGTCTTCGAGCTGCTGCTCGCTGGCAAGGCGGCTGGAGACCAGTGGTGCCGGCTGTTCGCCGACGCGCCAGATGGCATGGTGAATGGGCATACTGGTTCCCAGGTTTCAGGCGATCAGGCGTTGAAGGCCGGGCTGGTTGCTGAAACGAATGCACCACTTCGCGACGGCAGAGAGTTCAGACTCCGGCTTGGTGAGAGACGTGATCTCGCACGCCGCGGCCTTGGCCTCCTGCCGCGCGGCAGCCGATGTCGCCGCCTTGGCAAGCGCTCTCTGGTACTTGTCGAGCAGCTTGGCTGTCTTCTGCCAGACCTTCCTACGTTCCTCAGCCAAGAGCTGGTGCTCGGTGAGTTTCAGTCGATCAACGGTTCGCCGCACACGGACGTAGTCCCAACGGGATACGCCCGGCGCGGGCACCGCCTTGCCCTCCTCATCGAAGGCCAATAGCGTCACGTCATGAGCGTTGGTTGGATCGAGAAAGTGCGGCACTTCGTCGCCCTCACAGCGCCTCCCGTAGCTGGAGCAAGGCGAACCGCGACGCAAAGGGAACCAGGCCCCCTTCTTCCTATTCGGTACCGTCCCAGCGATTCGGAAGTTCATGTAGTCGAAGGCGAGCCACCAGTACCCGTCACGCTCAGGGCCACGCTCATTGCGGGCTGCCTTCTTTGGCCTGAAGTGCTCCACATCGAGATGCGAAGCTATGTCCCGAGCCTCAGTGAACCAGCACTTGCCATCGGAAAGAGCTAGCAACCAGGGCTTGAGCTTGCCCCAATGGCCACTGTTCTTGTCGATAAGTTCGTTCCGCTCTTTCACCTTTCCTGAAGCGTCGAGCTTGGCAAGCTCCCCAACCAACCGAGCGGACTCTGTCAGCCAGGCATCCCAATCAGTCTTGGTCCAACGGACGCTCGCAGGCAAGTCCGCATCCGTTGGCAGTTTGTTGTCTAGGTCGATGAAGATCATGCCCTGCCCTCCTCGCGCAGGATCTCATTGATGATCTCGTCGGCAAGTCGGCTCTGCTCTGCCTGTTCCTCGGGCGACAGGGTCGGCTTCCTGAACTTTCGATGCTGCGCCATACGACGCACGAACAGCGCGTAGTCCGGATCGCGGAAGTCGGCCGTCGAGAAGCCCAAATCCGCCAGTTCAGCCGACAAGCGACACAGCTCGGCGTCTTCCTCAGGAGACCTCGGCTGCTTAACGAACAACTCGTTGCGCCGGAACAGGCGCCCCTCCGTCTCTACGTCCAGCGTGGACGTTAGGCCGAACAGTTCGCTCTTCAGCAGGCCCGTGACGCCCATACCTTGTGGGTGCTCGTCGGGCGTATCGACCAACGTGGTCTGGCCCTGCCGGCGCAGGATGTGCACCTGCTCACGCTTCAAACTGCCGACCATCATCGGGTCGTGCGTGGTGATCAAGACCTGCGACTGCACCTCGCGGTCCGGCGCCCCGGGGCCGATGTCGTCCAACAGCGATCCGCCCGCTGCTCGATCCAACACCCGCTCGATGTCGTCGAAGTAGCGCAGCTTCCAGATCGGGTTCAGGTGTGTGTCCGGCTCGTCGAGCAGAAACAAGCAATGGTCTTCCCGGGTGATGCGCATCAGCCCCAGCACCGTCAGCATCTGCAGCTCGCCCTCGGACAACTGCGTGAAGCTCACCGCGCCGCCGTGTTCGTCGCGCTTCTTGACGGTGATTCGTACCTCTTCGATGAGGTCGCCGATATAGGCGCCCTCGGCATAGCGAAAGAAGCTGTCGGTGCCGCCCACTAGGTCGCCGAGCTGCTTGAGCTTCGCGTGGCTGGGCACGTACAGGTAGAGCTGCTTCTGCTTCTCACTCCGACCCCGGAAGTCGATCTGCTGCGTGGCCTCTTGTTCGATGGGCGCCCAGGCCACCTGCCAGAGCTTGTCGAGGAACTCGCTCACCACATTGCCCCGCGCGTACCAGAAGCGCGGGTCACCCTCGTTCAGCTCGTTCTCGTCGAAGCGGCCTCCACGGCGCTTCTCGCGCAGCCGGTGCGGCTCCTTCAACACGAACAGGGCCGACTCCAGCGCCTCGATGTGCAGGTTTCTCAGCACCTTCTGGAAGACCGGGTCATCGGACAGCAGGCAAGCCAGCAGCACCAGCTGGCTGTGGCCGCCACGGCAATAGAACAGGCGACGCAAGCGGTCGTCGCCAGCGCGTCGAGTCCGACTCTCAATGTCTGCCTGGAGCTTGGCGGCCGCCTCGGCATCGAACTGCGAGTTGCGATACAAGCTCGCCAGCGCGTCACTGCTCAGCTTCTCCTCGGCAGTGATTTCCTGCCGCTGATTGAAGCGGCGCTGGTGCTCCTGGAACAGCGCCTCAATGCGCTCGTTGCGCCCCGAGTAGTAGGCGAAGACATGCGAGGGCAACAGCTGCCGGTTCTTGAGCAGGTGGCCCTGCGTCTCGGCCTTGCCGTCCACCCACACGAAGGGCCTCTTCTGCTTGGCGATGTCAGCCTGCAGCTTCACGGTATGGCCGCGGATTTCGTATTCCAGCGTGTAGTCCAGCGCGGCATCGCGGTCTAGGTCCACGTCGCGGAAGATGGTGATCAGCGCTTCGATCAGGTTGGACTTGCCCACACCGTTCTGGCCGATAAGCGCATGGCTGCGGATGACCTTTGGCGCTGAGTCCGGGGGCGCGCCCGGCGCGGGTACCAACTGCGTCGCGAAGTCGATCACCACACCGCGCAGATTGCGGAACTTTGGAATGGCCAGGTGCCGCAACTGCATGGTCAGGCCTTGGCCGTTTCGGCGGTGGGCTTCTCACGCACCTGCGCCGGCTCGGGCTCGGCGATCCAGCCGCGCGCCACCTCGGTCTTCAGTTGGGCGTAGAAGGCATCGATCTCGCCGCCGAAGCGTTGCCAGAGGTCGCGCGCCGCCATCTCTCCTTGGTGGCGGGCAAGGATGGTGGCCAGCGGTGCTTGGGTCCTCACGTCTGGCGGTGTCGCCAAGCGCAGCGGGGCGATGAGCTCGGTTTGCGGGGCTTTCACGGCCGTGTCCTCGTCTTGTTCGATGGTGATGCCGGTAAGGGCGGAAACGGCGGCTGCCGCGTAGAGCTCGCCACATCGTCTTGCCGCGAGGCACTGATCGCGGAACGTGGCCACTACAGATGACATGGCTCCAGCAGCTTCCAGAATGCGGCGCTGCTCGGCGATGGGCGGCAGCGGAATCGAGTACTCCGCCAGCGCTTTGCCAGTCAGATGCTTGATCGTTGCGCCGGTGTAGTAGCGCGCCAGACGCCCCGAGAAGTAGTCATGCTCAAGACAGAAGAGCATGAACTCCGGCAAGACGTCAGGTCCGCAGCGAAAGCGGTGGAGCGCTTTTTGAATGACGAACTCGTCATCGGAGTTCCAGATCGCAGCTCTACCCGGCTCCCCACCTTCGCAGATCACCAAATCGCCTCGCCTGACGGACACACGTTGTAGCTCGTGCTCCTCCACGCGCATTTGCAAGACATCGCCAAGGTCGAAGCGATGCCAGCGGACATTGATGTTCCTGAGATAGGGGTGCAGTTCACCCTTGTTCTTAGATGCGTCGAGCATCTTGCCAAGTCGCGCTTCTCCAAGCCAAGCGCAGCGAGCCCAGATCCAATGCGAGGGAATGTGCCAATCGAATTCTGCTGAGCTTGCGTCACCTGAGGCGTCCGCAATCTCGATCAGGTGGTCAGATACTTGTTCCCCGCTGCGCCTTGCGGTCAACAGCCCCTTGAGTGCTAGGTGCTTGATCGTCTGGTCGAGGTCTGTCGTGTCCGCCGGCTCGCTGAACATGCGACCAAAGTTGGCTTGCAAGCGTTGCCAGTTCGTCTGCAGCTCGTGCGGGCTTTGGGCTCCGCACAGAGCTTGTAGGGTGGACTGCCGAAGAGCGCTCTGAAGCTTGCGGCGGTCTTTTTGTTGCTGCTCCAACTGATCGCACAAGGCCATTAGCTCATCGACCTTGGCAACGATGCGTGACTGCTCCTCTAAGGGCGGAAGCGAGATCTCTAGGGCTTCAAAACGCTCTTTCGTCATGTGCGCCATGGAGATGCCGTGACCAGACGCTTTGATTTCCTGCGTTTTCTCCAGGAGCCACGTGTAGAGGAACCTCTTGTTGAGATCCTCATGGCTGAAAAGATCCAACTTCCAAATGTGGTAATGGAAGATGACTCGCCCGCCTTCCCAGACAAACGGGCCAAACGACGCAGACCATGCGAACAGCAGGTCGCCGGTATCGGCGTACTTGTCAGCTTCAAGGTTCAGGTCCGAGTAGTACCAATGGTCTGAAGTGAACAGATTCCCGACTCGCAAGACTGGAGTTCCCGACTCCAGTAGCTCCTGCTTCGAGTAAGCCCTCCCGTTGAGAACGCACACGAGGTCGCACAAACGGGTGCGCGCCCAGCCATTTGGCACGGGGGTGGTGTCACCATCAAACCGACTGGCTGGCAGTGTCTTCCTTCTGCGGCCCAAAATTGGTCTGTTCGCTGCTGCCGCGGCGATCCGTGCCAACTGACTGGCGGCAGGCTCTTCTGACTCCAGTTGGGGAACCAAGCGCCCCTGCACGGCTAACGCCAACACCAAATCTCGCAGCCTTGACACACCTCCAGGCGCGCCGGCAAAGTGCCCGAACTCGGCTAGAAACTGCTGCGGATCCATCAGGCATCCTCGCCGACGAACTGGTGCGCCAGCGCCGCCGCTAGTTCGCTCTTCAGGCGGTTCTGGGTTTCTTCGATCTGACCAAGCAGCGTCTTGTACTTGTCCAGCAAGACGTCGGGGTCGTGGCTCTCTTCCTCGGGCGCGTTGGGATTACTGAGGTCCAGGTTGTAGATCGGCCAGTACAACCGGTCCCCGCCCGCTTGGGCGTCGCGGGCCTGCAGGCGCAGGGCCTCGGCCTGGCTGCGCAGCACGTCGATCTCGGCCTCTACCGGCTGGCGCTGCTTGGCATCGCTCATGCCCTTGATGGAATCGCGCAGGTCGCGGACGCGGTTGTCCAGCGCGCTGGCCTCGTTGCCCAGTTGCTCGGCACGGTCCCAGTGGGGCTTCGCGGCAGCTTCAGCCTGCTCACGCTTGGTCTTGAAGTCCACCTTCCAGGCCAACTCGTTCTCCACCCGATCCGCGAAATCGTTGGCCTCGCTGCCCCACCAATCCTGCTCGGCCTTGAACTCCTCAAAGCGGATGGGCTTGGTCTTGCTGTAGCTCTTGTAGCCCTGCGGATACGGGTGCTCGTAGTACCAGATGGTGTCGGTGTGGAAGTGCTCGGTGCCATCGTCCACCACGGCGCCCTTGGTGAAGAACAGCAGATTGGTCTTGATGGTGGTGTACGGGGCGAACACGCCCTTGGGCAAGCGCACGATGGTGTGCAGCTTGCAGTCGCGCAGCAGCAGCTTCTTCAGCGTGCCCTTGATGCCGTCGCCGAAGAGAAATCCGTCAGGCAGCACCACGGCAGCGCGGCCGTTCTCCTTCAGCAGCTTCTTGACGATCAGCGCCATAAACATATCGGCGGTCTCGCGCGTCCTCAGGTCCGCCGGGTAGTCGCCGCCCACCCCGTCATCCTCATAACCGCCGAACGGCGGATTGGTGATGACACAGTCCACCTTGTCGTTGGCGCTCCACTCGTTCCAGCCCACGCCCAGGGTGTTGCGGTGCTCAATCTGGCTGGGCACGTCGATGCCGTGCAGCAGCATGTTGGTGGTGCATAGCAGGTGGGGCAGCTGCTTCTTCTCGATACCGCGAATCAGGCCCTCGATGGCGGCCTTGTCGGCAGCGCTCGACTTCGCCGTCAGTTGGTTGCGCAGGTGGTCGATGGCAGCCGTCAGGAAGCCCCCAGTGCCGCATGCTGGATCCATCACGGTCTCACGCTTGGCGAGACTCGGATTCAGCCGATCGGCCATGAACTGGGTGATGGCACGCGGGGTGTAGAACTCGCCGGCGTTGCCGGCGCCGCGCAAGTCGTTCAGCAGTTGCTCGTACACGTCGCCCAGACTGGCGCGCGTCTTGAAGTCGTGGAAGTTGATGGCCTCTTCCAGCTTCTCGATCACGGCCAGCAGCTGGGTGCCGCTCTTCATGTAGTTGTTCGCGTCCTCAAAGACGCTGCGAATCACCTTGTGCTGTGGGCTGGCGTTGGCGTCCAGATCCTTCAGCGTCGGGAACAGCTCGTTGTTGACGAAGCTGATGATGGCGCTGCCGGCGATCTGCGGCTTCTTCTTGCCATCGGGGCCAGCCACATAGGCCGCCCAATTGCGCCAGCGCATGGCGTCCGGCAACGGCGACTTGTATTTCGGATTGTCGTCTTCCCACTCTTCCTCACGCTGGTCAAAGACCTTGAGGAAGAGCATCCAGGTGAGCTGGCCCAGGCGCTGGGCGTCGCCGTCGACGCCATCGTCCTTGCGCATGATGTCCTGGATGGACTTGATGATGCTGCTGAGGTTCATTCCGTTGTTCTCATGCCAAGCGACCCGTCAATCGGGTCAGGCTTGCTTCTTCTCGTTCTCTTCGTAGAGGGCTTGTTCCAGGGCCTGCACGGCCTGGGTGAACTGTTCGACGCCGCCAAAGATGCCGCGCCGGATCTGCGTCTTGCTTCCAAATTGGTCGAAGGGCGGTAGCTCCAGTACCTTGGCGTCTTCGATGTTCTGCACGCCGTGGTCGGCGAACTTGTCGAGCAAGGCTTCGAGTACCGCTCGGGCCTGCTCGCCGTACTTCCCGAACACGTCGCGCTTCTTGACGTTGTTGGCGCGCTCGCGCCGGGTCAGGGGCTTCTGGTCGAAAGCGACATGGGCCACTAGGTCGAACACATCCAGCTCAGCGCCGTTGGGCACGGCCTGCTGCAGGACCTCCAGCGGGACGCCGTGGTCCGCCAGTTCCTCCAGCACAGCCTGCTTGCGCTCTGCGCTGTTCCACCGGCGTAGGAAGTCGGTCAAGCTGCCGAACTCAGCCTGCAGCGCCTTCTTGATGTCGTCCTTGAGCAGAACGCGGTAGTCCTCGGTGATCAGCTTGCCGTCGGCGTCGAGGTACTGCGAGCGCTCCACCGCGACCCGCACATTCACGTCGTCGATGACGTACTTGACTCGGCCTTCGCCACCGCCACCGGTGGTGATGCCCGGCGGTGTGATCTCCTCGCCGGGCTTGCCTGGCCCAGGGGACGGAGGATCGGGTTCACCAGTGCCGGGCGGAACATCAGGAGGTACCACCGGCTCATCGCTTTTGGGCTCGTAGATCACCACGGGCTCGCCATCGAAATCCGGATCGGCGAACAGGCGCGTGGCGCCCTTGAAGTCCATGATGGTGAAGTACAGCTTCTGGTAGTCCTCGCGCAGGCGCGTGCCGCGACCGATGATCTGCTTGAACTCCGTCATCGAGTTGATGTTCTGGTCCAGTACGATCAGCTTGCAGGTCTTGGCGTCCACCCCTGTGGTCAGCAGCTTCGACGTGGTCGCGATGACGGGATACGGCTCGTCGTTGTCGATGAAGTAGGACAGCTGGGCCTTGCCCTCGTTGTCATCGCCGGTGATGCGCATCACGTAGCGGCGGTTGCTGGCGGCGGCGGGGATGATCTTGACCAGCTCCTGGCGCATGCGTTCGGCATGGTCTTGGTCGTCGCAGAACACGATGGTCTTGGCCATCGGATCGGTGGCCTTGAGGTACTCCCATACCTTGCTGGCCACCAGGCGGGTGCGCTTCTCCAGCACCAAGTTGCGGTCGAAGTCCTTAGTGGTGTACTGCCGCTGCTCGACGGACTGGCCCAGCTTGTCGACCTTGCCCTTCTCTGGGGTGTAGCCGACGGCATCGACATCGGTCGCGATGCGGATGACCTTGTAGGGTGCGAGAAAGCCGTCCTCGATGCCTTGCTTCAGCGAGTAGGTGTAGACCGGATCGCCGAAGTAGGTGAGGTTGCTCACCTCCTTGGTCTCCTTCGGAGTGGCTGTCAGGCCCAGGTGCGTGGCGGCACTGAAGTAGTCCAGCACGTCCCGCCAGGCTGAATCGTCGGCAGCGCTACCGCGGTGGCATTCGTCAATGACCACCAGGTCGAAGAAGTCGGCAGGGAACTGCCGATAGATCTGCTTCCACTCTTCGCGCCCGGTCACTGCCTGGTACAGCGCAAGATAGATCTCGTAGTTCTTCTTGACCTCGCGGTTGGTGACTTTGTGCATCACCTCGCCGAAAGGGGCGAAGTCCTGCTGCATGGTCTGGTCGACCAGGATGTTCCGGTCTGCCAAGAAGAGGATCCGCTTCTTGGCCTTGGCCTTCCAAAGCCGCCAGATGATCTGGAATGCGGTGTAGGTCTTGCCCGTGCCCGTGGCCATGACCAGCAGCACGCGCTGCTGACCCTTGGCGATGGCCTCGATGGCGCGGTTGATGGCGACGCGCTGGTAGTAGCGCGGCTCGCGGCCACTGCCGTCCGTGTAGAACGGCTGCTCCACCAGGGCGACGGCAGTCGGTTCAGTCAGGCCCTTCCATTGCTGGAACAGGGCCCACAGTTCGGCGTGGGTCGGAAAGGCGTCGAGGGGAACCTCACGCTCGGTCGGTGAGGTCAGGCCCGTTCGGTCGTGCACCAGGAGAGCGTTGCCGTTGCTGCTAATGGCTACAGGTGCGTCGAGCATCTCAGCATAGACCAGGGCCTGCTGCATTCCTTGTCCCACCGGGAAACGGGCCAGCTTCGCTTCCACCACTGCGAGGGGGATGTTCGCCGAGGCGTATAGGACATAGTCAGCGCGCTTCGGACCCCCTCTAGCATCCGGATTACGCACCCGGGCGGCCAGCTTGCCGCGCACCATGACGCGCCCCTCGGTGAGACTTACTTCCTCACGAAACTGCGCATGCGGCCATCCTGCAGCCTGGATGGCGGGTGTGATGAACTTGGTACATATGTCTCGCTCACTCAAGTCGAGTTTGTCCACGAAGCGCTCCCTGATGGCATCAGCAAGGGCTAGGCCATAAGAAACTTGACCGCTTGCCGACCAACATACGCAACTCTGTCCAAACCTTGCGCGAGAGCACCCGCGCTCGGTCAGACGACGATTGTTACATGTCAAGCCAGTTCGGCATTCGCTTATCGCAATTCAAGAACCAGCGTCGAAGGTTGGACGGGCGAGTCACCGAGGATGGTCGGATCGTGACACTGAGCGGGCTGCCTTGCCCGGAAACAACATCCAGCCTCTCCATCTAGATGTCTTCACCACGTCGACCATTACCAGCGGAGCACGCTCAAGAATGCCACGGTATACCGCGTGCACCCCTTTTGGTAATCGCATGAATGGGAGAAGCTGGTCGAACAGTGTCGGAAGTCGTTACTCCCACGGAGACGCCAGACTGCGGATGTCTAGGAATGCAAAGTGGCTGGGATCTGCCCCAATGCCTCACGCTTCCCCATGGCCATTACTGCGAAGTAACGCGCAAGCTTGGAAGCGCGCGGCGTCACTTGACCGGACTCCCATTTCCACACGCTGAGTGAAGACACCCCCAGCAGCACAGCCATTTGTGCCTGGCTAAGGCCCAGTGCCTGCCGCTTCGCCTTGAGGCGCTCTGCGCTGAAGGTTGCCCTTCTCCCGGGACGGCTAGACACGTCGGTACGCACTTGGGCAGGTGCACTGCGATCAGCTTTCTTTTCTGCGGCGCGCACTTGTGCCTGAAGATCCTTCACGGAGCGCTTGAGTGCGGCGATCTCCGATCTGTACGAAGAAGACGCTTTTCTAAGTCCGGCGATGTCCTCTCGGACTTCCCTTCTGGCGATTCGGGCGATCTCTTGCTTGAGCGTCTGGGCGAGATTTGGCATACAGCCATCGTACTGCCAGGCGAAATCACCTCCAAGCATCAGGCGGGCGGGTCAGGTACGTTCACCTGGCTTTTCATGTTCCAAGGCCCTGGTCCTTAGGTCAGAGGCGTCAGCTCAACCGGCAAATTAACCCCACCTTGCTCAGGGTGACACCTCCAGATTCGACCGTTCGTCTGAGGGTTATCCGTCAGTCCACACGAGTCTCACGACTCCCCGAGGGCATCGGTTCGGATCTCTACTTTTTCGACTTGCTTCACAGCCGCGCTTGCGAAGTGCGCTTGAAGTTGTTGATTCATACGAACTTTTCTTGTGCACAGGCTTTTTGGGCTGTGTATGAGATATCTTTTTCTCATATAAATCAACGACTTACGCGCCTACGTCGCCGTACGATGAGCATACTTTCCGACCAGTTTCAAGGGGGAATGCGACAGATGGATCTATGTTCATGCAGGGCACTTTTGTATAGCCTTCAGTCTTCATTTGTGAGCTCAAGTAGGCACGGCTTTCTTCATGACACCTCTCGCACTGGCACTCAAGACGTTGCGTTTTCGCAAAGGCCTGCGGCAGCAGGTTGTCGCTGAGCGGGCAGGTTGTGATCGCGGTCACCTGTCTGGGCTTGAGAACGATCTCAAGCCCACGCCTTCACCAGAGTTCCTGGAGCGCTTGATCCTGGCTATGGACCTCTCTGAGAAGGAGGCCGACGAGTTGCGCACTGCCCGAAAGAAGTCGCGACGCAACTACACACTGCCCAGCGATCTACCAGAGGAGGCCTACGAACTGGCCTACAGGCTCTTCGCGAGGCTGGACACGTTGAGTGCATCGCACGTACGTGCATTGATTGAAGTGCTCGGCATTGAGTGTGTAGACGCTCACAGCAAGAGGAAGAAGCGTCGCTCAGCTGGCACCGACCTCAACCCCACGGAGGAAGGAGAAATCATGTAGACGAAAAAAAACGGGGCAAGACCCTGAGATCTGCCCCGTCGCGGTTATGGCATGAGCCACTTCCTTGTGGTGATCGAAGTATCGCTCATTGCCCCGCGATGGTCAACCTCGCCCTTGAATCTGCACCTGGTTGAGCACCGCCGCCTCAGCGGCGGCATCGACATCTGCCGACATTTTTGGGCGCGAATCATCGTCAAATGTGACCACTTGCGCCCACACCTTCCGTGCGCGCGAGTGGTCGCTCACCAGGAGCGATCATGTTCACAAGCGCCCAGCCCACGCCGTGGGGCAGCATTCCGGTAAGCAGTCGGTCTCACCCACCGTTTCCCGTTCGCAATCCGATCTCTCGAAGCGGTGACACCTTTCGTGCGAAAGTGAGGTGTCCGCGCAGTGGTGGAGAGATTCGCTGCGAGTCACTTCTTGAACGCAGATGCGTCAACCTGCTTATGTTCGCTCGGGGGACAGGGCGGATCACTCATCAACCTGGCACCTTCACGATCAACATTGGGGATCGCAAGCGCCAGTACACCCCCGACTTCGCCATAGTGACGCCTCGAGGCACGACCTCTTACTTCGAAGTCAAGCCCTTCGCTATCGCCCATACGCCCCAAAAGCGACACTTCCACAACGCGGTGTTCAAGCACCTCCGTTCCCAGGGCTCAAACTTCTACGTGCTCACGGAGCGCCATCTCGAGCGAAAAGGTGTTGCAGATATCCAGCGACTGCTTCAGTTTCGCCACAACTGGTTCGTTGAACGCCTGGGGGGACCCCCGATAGATGAGTCACTCGACGCCATCGCGCTGTCGCTCTGGCATGAGTTCCCGTCCCTGCGTAGTGCAGTCTCTGGTGGTCAATCTATTTTGGTCAAGGAAGCCTTAGGTCTGCTGGGCGGGGGATCTGATGCTTCGCATTGCCTTCTGTTGCTCCTTGCCACGCGCCATCTGGCATGGCCCATCCGGCAGGCGCTTTGCCTCACCACACGAATTCATCAGTACACGGAGGCCGATGATGAGCAACTCTTCGTTTGAAGTGGGCTGCAGCTTCAGGCTTAACGGACGTCCGTATCGGGTGCGCGATGCAGGCAAACGCAACTGCGTCCTCGAGGATCTGAAGGACGGCGAGCTGGAGTCGAGGAGCCGCGCCGATCTGGGGCGAGCCTTTGCCAATGGGACATTGGTCTTCGAGGACCTCCTCAGACCACTTGCCGACACCGAGTACTCCATGCCCGAGGAGTTCCAGTCCATCGCCGACGTGTCCGAGCGAGCCAGGCGTGATGCACAGGTCAAGCGTCACTTTCTGCATGCAATTTGTCCTCAGGGTCACGTGCTGTACAAGCGTACCGAGCTGCGCGACAAGCTTCTCGAGCTTAACAACGAACTGCCCGACGAACTTCGCCTGGCCAGTCCTCCCTCCGTCTCCTCTTTCTACGCCTGGCGTCAAAAGTGGATCCAATCGGGCTACTCTGTTCGTAGCCTCTGTAGTCGATTCGATCTGCGCGGTCGTCACCCGGTACCCACGCCTACTGCGTTGCTGGAGTTCGTTGAGCCAACGATTCAGGAGGTCTTCCTCACTCCCAATCGCGTGTCGGTTTCGGAAACGCTTGACCAGGTCAATAGCCACATTGAGAAACACAACAGGAACCAGCCGCTTGCCGAACAGATTCCCAGGGCCACCAGGCGGATGCTGACACGCGAGATTTCTCGAGCAGAGCGGATGCTGATGCTTGAACGGCGATACGGTAAGAAAGTAGCAGAGCAGAAGACCCGCGTCTACGGCAAGAGCAAAAGGATCAGTCGACTCCTTGAGCGAGTGGAGATCGATCACACACCCCTGGATGTGATCGCGCTGACCGAAAAGGGAGGCATCGCGGCTCGCCCATATCTCACCACGATCATCGACGTGGCCAGTCGAATGATCCTGGGTCTGTACATCAGCTTTCGCACGCCGAACACAGGATCGGTCCTGCGCGCGCTTCGCAATGCAATCCTCCCCAAGGATCAGCTGCTGAAGGAACTTCATATCAAGACCGTCTACGAGGTCTATGGTGTGCCTATCGGCATCTTCCTTGACAACGGGCCCGAATTTCACGGGGACGACCTGGCGCATGTCGCGCTGGACCTGGATATTTCTCTGTACTACTGTCCCCGTCGCAGTCCCCGCTTCAAGGGCGTGGTTGAACGTTGGCTCAAGGAGATCAACTACAACTTCATGCACCTGCTGCCGGGAACAACATTCGATCGGTATTTCAAGCGAGGCGACCTAGATTCCATCAAGGATGCCGTGATACCCCTGGAGGATCTGAAGCGGCTGGTGTGGAAGTGGGTTGTTGAGGTCTACAGCCGAGGCTGGCACCGGGGACTGCAGACCTGCCCACGAGAGAAATGGTCTGAACTGATGGTGAACGGCCCACCGGTACTTCCAAGATGCGCCGGCGTGGTCGAGTTCTACACCTCTCCGGTGGAGCTAAGGAAGCTGAGCTCTAAAGGCATTGAAATCAACACCCAGTTCTACAAGAGTGACGATCTAGAACGTGTACGTACCATCCATCACGACATTGAGATGACGGTGCGCCCAGAGCTCGACAACCTGGGTTTCATCCACGTTCTGGATCCCGACAGCAGACGCTACTTCAAAGCGTATTCGACAGACCCCGAGTACGCTGAAGGGCTCTCGCTTGAAGAGGATGCGGAGATCCGCAAGATTGCTGCAGAGAAGTATGCGTTGCTCCCGCATCGGAGCGCACTTCTCTTGGCGAAGGCAGAGATCTGGCAGGAGGTCCAAGCGATAAAGGCCGCCTGCGCTAAGCCGGAGAAGCCCACTCGGAAGCCAGGTAAGCGCCCTGGGAAATCACGACCCACGCGAGGCCAACTGCACGCAATGGCGCAGGAGGCAAGCCGCCAGCAGACTGCGACCACCCCCACGCCCGAGGACAGCGACGCCATGCCGGCACCGTCTCCGCGTCGGAAAGTCGACTTCTCGAAGCTTCAATCGCATCCCAATGGCCAACAGCCATTGCTTTAAGGAGCACGATCATGTCCAGAGACAAAACGCCAACGCAGGCACAGGCTGAGGCCGCCGAGCGGCAAGTCTCGGAGTTCTTCAGAGCTACCGTTGAGTATCCCCAGATGCGAGAGGCACTTGAAAGTCTGGAGGTTCTCCGTATGGCGAGTCGGTGCAATCGTGGTCGAAGCCGCGGCGCGCTCATCTACGGGCCGTCTGGTTCGGGGAAATCGACGCTTGCTCGGTGCTTTGAGGCGAACCATCCTCGGCACGATACCTCCGACCGAACCGTGATACCCGTTCTGTACGTCGAGCTACCGTCACAGCCCACCGCGAAGGTGATTGGAGAGTCGATACTCACGGCACTCAATGATGACTACGCAGGTGTCGGCTCTGCAGAGGTCAAGCTTCATCGTGCCAAGAAGTTGCTTGCTGCGTGCGAGGTGGAGGTGGTCCTTATCGATGAGATCCAGCACATCTCCGACAACCTCGATTCGCGTTCGCGTGACGTTGCCGCAGATACGCTGAAGAACCTGATGAACTCGACGGGCATCCCGTTCGTTTTCATTGGTTTGTCGTCGGGCGCTGCCTTCTTCTCCAATCGTATGCAGCTCAAGAGGCGTCTCAATCCCAAGGTTGAGCTGTCCTATTTCCGATTCGTAACGGCTGCAGAGCAGGACGACTTCGGTCGGCTGCTGCTCAACTTCCATGAGCGGCTCCCGTTCCAGGGCGAATCAGCCTTGATCGACAGCGATCTCACGTACAGCCTTCACTCTGCTTCTTTCGGGCTGATCGGATCGCTGACCTTATTGCTGGAGGGTGCGCTTCGCATGGCCTTACGCCAAGGCACCGGTGCTCTAACCCGAGATCACTTGCGCGATGCGTTCTCGTCAGAGATCTTTCTCGGGTGCAAGCCCTCAAGAAATCCCTTTCACGTCAAGTTCAATGGTCTTCCGCTGGTTGACAAAGACGAGCCCTATTTCGGGCTGCGCGCATGATCCGGGCACCGCTACTGGTACGACCTGCACCGTACGAAGGGGAGAGCCTTCGGGGCTTTCTCCTTCGCTTGGGGAGCGAGAACGCGCTAGGAAGTGCTTTGCTTCGGCACCTGGATGGGTCTATTGGCCCAATGCCCCCACTGGGTCCCGCCAGCTTGGCCAGCAGCTTGAAAATGGAAACGATCGAGTTTCCAAAGCAATGGAGCACCAACTGGGGATCGGAGCGGTCTCGACCTGGTGCCTACGGTCTGCGGGTCCCAATCTGTCATGTCCGGATCAGCGCTTGCGTGGTGTGCCCCGCCTGCCTCCGAGCCAGCGAGGCCGTCAGGGGCGAATGGGAGATATCAGCAATGTGTGCATGCCCTGATCACAGGTGCTGGTTGATTGATATCTGTCCACGCTGTAGACGGGCCATTTCGTGGCATCGACCAGACCCCGCGCGTTGCAGATGCGGCTGCAACCTTGCGTCGGCAACGGTCCACAAAGCACCGGACAGCGTGGTGGCCCTCAGCGCTCTGATCGCCGATCGCTACAGGGGGTTCGCCCGATTTGAAACGCTTCAGGCAGTGAACGGTCACCCCGACCTCGCAAAGCTGGAACTGCAACCGCTTCTTCGGACAGTTGCCCTGCTTGGGCATCTCGGAAAGCCTGCTGAACACAATCATGTCCGATCTGCATGCGTGCAGATGTACAGCAAGAGGCTTCAGAGTGAACAGGCGATCGCCATGTCAGCCGCTCGAGCGTTGAGCGACTGGCCGCATGGGCTACACGCTTCTCTGCTAGCCAGTAGTAGTGGCTATGAGGCTGTCGCGCGTGCAGATATCGACTGGGTGACCTGGCCACATCCCTGGTTTCGGCTCACTCCGTCACCAACGAGAGCAAAGCGCATGGGCCTACCCAGGTTCGTCCGAGATGAAGTCCTCAAGTTTCGAGAGTCAAGGACCTGCAAGTTCTGGGGGAGAAGTCTCACGCTGCTGTCAGACCATGTACATCGGCTTACAGCCAGCGGTAAGACGTGCTCCCAGCGTGCACGGCCGAAACTGGATGCCAGCGCCTGCCAGCAGCACGTCGTTTCCGACCAAGCGATTGCACGTGTCCTCGGTGTTGCAGTTGACGGTCTAGTTGATCTGCGAGCTGCAGGCTTCTTCATGGGCGACTCGCGTCGAGTCACCCTTGGTGATCTTCAGAGTTCATTGCATCGGTGGTCGAGCCGCGTTCAATCCTACGGACGCGCTCGGCCTCGAGACCAGTTGCTCCAGGTCGTCTCCTCGGGAGAAATGGCGCTTGAGGATGTAGTCAAGGACATCCTTTCAGGCAAGCTCAAAGCGCTTGTGCGACGACAAGGCAGGCCCGCTTCGATCTCGAACGTGTATCTGGATCGCATGTACGACTAGCGTCGAGCCACCTGGGAGGTGAGATATGCCATTGCTGATACGCCCTCGAATCCACCCCGATGAGCTTTCAATGGGGTACCTGCTGCGGGTTGCGGAAGCGAACTGGCTGACGATCAGCCAGATCTCGGTTTCGACTGATACTCGCGCCGGGGCTCCAACCCTCGGCATATGTGGCATGGGTCCCGTTTGCCACCAAAGGGGCATGAGTCTCAGTGATCGCTCAGGTGTGCCGAACCGCTTCTGGAATGTGCAGCGAGCTCGATATTGCCCACACTGCCTTTCCGAATCTGCCCACTGGCGAGGCGTGTGGGGTCTGACCCTGTACACCGCGTGTCCCCGGCACGGCGTAGCACTACTGGATCACTGCCGCTGCGGCGCAGCGATCACCTGGCGGGTTGATGTCCCAGGAGGTGGTGTAAGTCTTGATCGCGCGGCAGGCCGCGGAGGGT